>Ga0153956_1002741_pt1 | contig 12423 bp, 10 predicted proteins | sample TSFL040MetaG_FD_104704 | JGI IMG/M metagenome (GOLD analysis project Ga0153956, IMG submission 104704) | Attine ant fungus gardens microbial communities from Florida, USA - TSFL040 MetaG | ecosystem: Host-associated > Fungi > Mycelium > Unclassified | place: USA: Florida, Wekiwa Springs...
ATCCTCGGCGCTGGCCCCTTCGCCTGCCTGCGGCGGCAGGCGCACGCTTGCCGCATCCGACTATTTCGCGGATGCCGCCTCGGTGAAATCCGCGAAGGCATGCGTTGCGAGGACATGCGGAGGATCGGCTGCGCCGATGCGGCCTTCGACGTGATCACGCGCACCGAAGCGCTCGAGCGGGTGCCCGGCGACCATCGCGCGCGCCTTCCCCGCGGTGCAATCGAGCACTTGCAAGCGCCGGCTTGCCGTACCGCTCCGTTGAGCGACGGCGAGGATATTCACACCTATCGCGGTAACGGAAACGATATTCTTGGGCGCCTCCGCATCGCGGGCTTCGTCGATGCGCAGCTGCATGTGCCGCGGCCGGCGTTGCCGTGGCTGCGTCGGCGCGAGGTCATCATTGCGAGCAAGGCAGACGAATGAGCAATACACACAAGCGCGCCACCATGCAGTTGCTGATCGACACCGACCCCGGCGTGGACGACGCGCTCGCGATCCTGATGGCGCATGCACATGCGGACGTCGCGGCAATGTCGATCGCGGCGGGCAACGTCGGCCTTGCGCACACGGTCGGCAACGCGCTGAAGCTGGTCGAGGTGATCGGCGCGGGAACGCCGGTCTTCGCCGGGTGCCCGACGGCGCTGGTGCTGCAGGCGGAGGATGCCGGCTTCGTGCACGGCGCGGATGGTTTCGGCGACACCGGCTACCTGCCGTCCGCGCGCCGCGCAGCCGATGAGCACGCCGCCGCGGCGATCGTGCGGCTGGCGCGCGAGCGACCCGGAGAGTTGACCCTGGTGGCGCTGGCACCGTTGACCAACCTGGCGCTGGCGCTGCGCCTCGATCCGGGCTTGCCGTCGCGTGTCGCCCGGCTGATCGTCATGGGCGGCGCGGTGACCGGCCGCGGCAATACGCATTTCGTGCCGGCTGAATTCAACATCGGTTTCGATCCGGAAGCCGCGCACGTGGTGTTCTCGGAATGGCCGGAATTCGATCTGGTCGACTGGGAGGCCTGCGTGCGCCACGCGATGCCGTTCGATCGTTTCGACCGCCAGGTCGCGGCGGGCGATTCGCGGGCGCGCTTCTATGAGGCGATCTCGCGCAAGGCGCGATTGTTCAACGAGACGCACGGGCGCCACGGCATGATCGTGGCGGATGCGCTGGCGATGGCGGTCGCGCTGGAACCGGGCATCGTGCAGCGCGCCGAGCGGCATCATGTCGGCATCGAGCTCGCGGGCGCGCTGACGCGCGGTGCGACGGTGGTGGATTGGGAAGACCGCACTGGCCGTGCGGCCAATGCCCGGATCGTGCTCGATGTCGATCAGGAGCGCTTCGAGGCGCTGGTGTGGTCGGCGCTGGGCGCTCCGGAGGCCGGTTGAACGCGCGCCGCGCGCCCGAACTTGCGCCGCACCTGCCCGGCGGGCTAAACTGCCGCTCTTTTATCGATGCCGCGTAGCGGAACCCAGACCATGAAAACCGACATCCATCCGAACTACAAGCCGGTCGTGTTCCAGGACATTTCCAGCGACTTCTCGATGCTCACGCAGTCGACGATGAGCAGCAAGGAAACGATCAAGTGGGAAGACGGCCAGGAATATCCGCTGATCAAGGTGGAAATTTCCAGCCATTCGCACCCGTTCTTCACCGGCAAGCAGAAGATCGTCGATACCGCCGGTCGCATCGACAAGTTCAAGCGCCGTTACGCGAAGTAGTAGCCGGACGAAGCTCTGGCCGCCGGCTCTACAGGGAGCAGGTGCCGTTCGGATGCCTCACGATCGATTCACCAGACGCCGGCCTCTTGGCCGGCGTCTGCGTTTGCGCCGTACGCAATCGGGTAAACAAATTTTCATCGTTTTTGCGTCCGTGCGAGCGCCCGGAAAACTTGGATTGCACGCTGCGACACACACATATGCTGCCGTGCAATAATTGAGTATTGACCGCGGCACAGCCTCGCGGTCGTCCATCGCAGATCCCCGCCCGCAGCACTCCGCGCCCGATTGGCGCGCTGCGGCGCCACGCAGCAAGGAGTTCCGTCGTGTCCGACAAAGTCGTCCAGGTCCTCGATCCCGCCACCAGCAAGAGCGCTTCGTTTCCCGTCGTGACAGGCTCGCTCGGCGATCCGGCGTTCGATATCGGCAAGCTCAACAAGGAAACCGGATACTTCACCTTCGATCCGGGCTTCATGTCGACCGCGTCGACGCGCAGCGCGATCACCTTCATCGACGGCGACGCCGGCGTGCTGCTGTATCGCGGCTACCCGATCGACCAGCTCGCCAAGCACTCGAGCTTCCTCGAAGTGTCGTACCTGCTGATCAACGGCGAGCTGCCGGACCAGGCGCAGTTCTCGGCGTTCGAGCACGAGATCACGCATCACACGATGATGCACGAGTCGCTGAAGAACTTCTTGCACGGCTTCCACCACGACGCGCACCCGATGGCGATGCTGTGCGCCTCGGTCGCGTCGCTGTCGGCGTTCTATCACGACACGCTCGACCTGTCCGATCCGGAGCAGCGTCGTCTCGCCGCGATCCGCCTGATCGCGAAGATGCCGACGATCGCCGCCGCCGCGTACCGCTATTCGATCGGCTGGCCGATCCGTTACCCGCGCAACAACCTCGACTACGTCACGCGCTTCCTGCACATGATGTTCGAAGTGCCGAGCGAGCCGCTCGACCTGAATCCGGTCGCGGCGAAGGCGCTCGATCTGTTGTTCATCCTGCACGCGGACCACGAGCAGAACGCGTCGACCTCGACCGTGCGCATGGTCGGCTCGACCGGTGCGAATCCGTATGCCTGCGTCGCCGCCGGCATCGCCGCGCTGTGGGGGCCGGCGCACGGGGGCGCCAACGAGGCCGTGCTGAAGATGCTGGCGGAGATCGGCGACGTGAAGAACGTCGGCAAGGCGGTCGAGAAGGCGAAGGACAAGAACTCCGGATTCCGCCTGATGGGCTTCGGCCATCGCGTGTACAAGAACTTCGATCCGCGCGCGACGATCATCCGCGAGATGTGCCACAAGGTGCTGAAGGACCTGAACGTCAACGATCCGCTGCTCGACGTGGCGATGGAACTCGAGCAGGCCGCGTTGAAGGATCCGTACTTCGTCGAGCGCAAGCTGTACCCGAACGTCGATTTCTACTCCGGCATCATCTACAAGGCGCTGAAGATCCCGACCGAGATGTTCACCGTGATGTTCGCGATCGCGCGCACCGCGGGCTGGGTCGCGCATTGGCTCGAGCAGCACGGCGACGCGGAAACCAAGATCAGCCGTCCGCGCCAGGTCTACACGGGTCCGGTGAAGCGCGACTACGTGGATCTCGGCAAGCGCTGAGCGGGTTTCCGGCACGGAGCGGCAAGCGGTCACGCGAGGCTTCGGACCAGCCGAGGTCTCGCCATCCGGTCGCGGCGTGGTCCATTCCGCTCTTTTCGTCGTGTCCGCCATCTTCACGGCCGGTGGCCGCGACGTCCTTCTTCCGCCGGCCGCTCACTCCGCCTGCAGCGTCTCCAGCATCGACAGCGTCGCGCGTTGCATCGGCTTCTCGCCGGCGCGGTCGAGCGGCGCCTGTCGCAGCAGGTCGTAGGGAAGTACGGTGAGGTCGATGGCGGTGTCTTCCGCGTCGAACAGCAGCACCGTGAAGTCGCGTGCCGTGTCGCGGTCGAGGCGCAGACGGCGGCTCCGTTCCTCGTAAGGAATGTCGTGGTCGCGCAGATGCGCGATGACGTCTTCGGCGCGATCGGAATACAGGTGCAGGCAAACCGCCGAGTGCGCATCCGCGTTCCCTTCGAGCACGGCACCTACCAGGCGCGGTTCGTAGTCGCGAAAGAAGCGCATGGCCCGGCTTGCGACGTCGCGCAGATGGCGCAGCGTCCGTGGTTGCGCATCGCGCTGGAACAGGCGCTGGTGCTCGCGCAGCGCTTCCTCGATTTCGCTGTTCTTCGGAAGCGCCGCTTCGTCGGCGATGCCGAGCCGCTGTGCGGCCCTCGATTTCGCATGCGCGTAGTCGCGCAAACCGCTTTCGGTCATCAGGCGGGCCGCTTCGATCGCGATGCGGCGGCGCGCTTCCTGCGTGCGCATCGCGGCGGGAGCGCCGCGGTCACGTCGGCCGGCCATTTCAGAACACGTCGTAGGCTTTGTTCTGTTCGCCGTTCTCTTCGTCGGTCGGCGGCGGTTGCGACGCGAGACGGGTCGCATCCTCGGTCTTCATGACTTCGAGGATCGCATCCGGATCGCCGGAAGCGGCGAGCAGCCCGCTGGCGCGGTCGACGCGAACCTTGGTGATCCCGGGCGGCATGTCGAACGGTTGCTCGGGAACGTCCTTCAGCGCCACGCGCATGAAGTCGATCCAGATCGGCAGCGCCGCCTTGGCGCCGAACTCGCCGCGTCCGAGCGAGCTGAAATCGTCGAAGCCGACCCAGCAGCTTGCGACCAGTTTCGAGTTGAAACCGGTGAACCAGGCATCGCGGTGTTCGTTGGTGGAACCGGTCTTGCCGGCGAGGTCGTTGCGCTTGAGCACCATCGCGGCCGAGCCGGTACCGCGGCGCACGACGTCGCGCATCAGCGAAGCGACGAGATAGGCGTTGCGCGGATCGATCGCGCGCGGCGCAAGATGCGTCTGGCTGCCGCTCGGCAGCGCCGTGGTGGTCGCCGCCTGCGCGCTGCCGATCGGATTCAGCGCGCTGATCGCACTCGTGGATTTCGCGGGAGGGGGCGGTGTCGCCATGTCGACGTTTTGACGCTCGGCGCAGGCTGCGCAGGCGACCGCCGGATCGGCGCGGTAGACGACCTTGCCGTCGCGGTCGTCGATCTCGGTGACGAGGTAGGGATCGACCAGGTATCCGCCGTTCGCGAAGACCGCATAGCCGCGCGCCATCGCCAGCGGTGCGACCGCCGCGGTACCGAGGGCCATCGAGAGGTTTTCCGGAATCTGGTCGAGCGAGAGGCCGAAGCGCGTGATGTATTCGCGCGCATAGCGCACGCCGATCGCATCGAGCAGGCGGACCGACACGAGGTTGACCGACTTGACCAGCGCCTCGCGCAAGCGGATCGGCCCCTGGAAGGTGTCGTCGTCGTTTTTCGGCGTCCATACGCCGTCCGGTCGCGACGGATCGGGGAATTGCACCGGGGCATCGTTGAGCACCGAAGCCGGCGTGAAGCCGTGGTCGAACGCGGCCGAATACAGGAACGGCTTGAAGCCGGAACCGGGCGAGCGCGAGCTCTGCGTCACGCGGTTGAACTTGCTGCGCAGGAAGCTGAAGCCGCCGACCATGCTTTCGACAGCGCCGTCCTCCGGATTCAGCGCGACCAGCGCGGATTCGACGGCGGGAATCTGCGCCAGTCGCCATTCGCCTTCCGCATTGCGCGCGAGGCGCACCACGTCGCCGCGCTTGAGGACGTCGGAGACTCCCTTGCCGCCGCGCCGTGCCCACGCGATCGAGGTGGCATCGACCGGCACGTCCTGGTCGTCGACCAGGTGGATCGTCGCTCGATCCTTGGAGCTGTCGGTGACCACGCCGGGAATCAATCCCGCGATCGGCCGGTAGTCGGCGAGCGCGTCAGCCAGTTCGGCCGGCGTGGCCTGTGCGGCGAGATCGAGGTGCGCTTCCGCGCCGCGCCAGCCGTGGCGCTGGTCGTAGGCTTCGAGACCCTGGCGCAGCGCGCGGTTGGCGGCTTCCTGCTGGACCGAATCGAGCGTCGTCTTGACCACGTAGCCATCGGTCAGCGCGTTGTTGCCGAGGCGTTCGATCGCTTCGAGCCGCACCAGTTCCGCGAAATATGGCGCATCGACCTCGACCGGCGCTTCGTGCGCCTGCGCGAGGTCGCGCTCGGCGCTCGCGGCGTCGTAGGCGGCCTTGTCGATGAAGCGGTTTTCCAGCATGCGCCCGAGCACGTAGCCGCGGCGTTCGAGCGCACGCTGAGGCCGGCTGATCGGGTTGCCGGTCGACGGGAATTTGGGGATCGAGGCGAGCATCGCGCATTCGGCCAGGCTCAGCTGGTCGAGGGTCTTGCCGTAGTAGAACTCGGCCGCCGCGGCGATGCCGTAGGAACGGTGGCCGAAGAACGCCTTGTTGAGGTACAGCTCGAGAATCTCGTCCTTGCTCAGCGCGTTCTCGATGCGGAACGCGAGGAAGATCTCGCGCAGCTTGCGCGTGTAGCTGACCTCCGAGCTCAGGAAGAACATCCGCGCGACCTGTTGCGTGATCGTGCTGCCGCCGGCGACATGCTTGCTGCCGGTGGTGACGGTGAGCCAGACCGCGCGCCCGATGCCGCCGACGTCGATGCCGCTGTGCGCATAGAAATCGGCATCCTCGGCGGCGAGGAAGGCCTGCTTGAGACGGTCGGGCACGTCCTGGATGCGCACCGGCGTGCGCTTGGTTTCGCCGAAGGACGCGATCAGCCTGTCGTCAGCGGACTTGATGCGCAGCGGAACCTGAAGGCGCACGTCCTTGAGGGTTTCGACCGACGGCAGGCTGGGGGCGATGAGCCAATAGGCGGTGCCTAGCGCGATACCGCCGAGAAGTGCGCCGGCAAGCGCCAGATAGAGCGCGTAGCGCAACAGGCGGAGGAGTAGGGTCATGCGGCGGGACTTGTGATGCCAGTCAAGGTAAGCGCGACAAGCGACAGAGTATAGAACGTAACCGGTTTCCCGGGGCGGGTACCCGGGAGGCCGAAACCGATCCTGACACGGTTTGTGGACGGGTTCGCCGTTTGGACGGATCGCTGTTGAAAAACCGTTAATACTTGTATTTAATGTAACGGCGCATCTTTCGCTCGTAAGAGCGCGTGGGAAAGGGGAAAAGTGTGGGCCTGTTCACACCCAAGGCGCCGCCTTTGATCGGCGTCGATATCAGTTCGACCGCAGTGAAACTGCTTCAGCTCGGCCAGGCGGGCGGGCGTTATCGCGTGGAACACTACGCGGTGGAGCCGTTGCCGCCGAACGCGGTCGTCGAGAAGAACATCGTCGAGGTCGAGGCGGTCGGCGAAGCGATTCGCCGCGCCCTGAACCGATCCGGTTCGAAGACGAAGTTCGCCGCTGCCGCCGTGGCCGGTTCCGCGGTCATCACCAAGGTGATCCCGATGCCGGCCGACCTGTCCGAGGAGGACATGGAGGCGCAGATCGAGGTCGAGGCGAACCAGTACATCCCCTATCCGATCGAGGAAGTCAGTCTCGACTTCGAGATACTCGGTCCGATCAAGGACAACCCGGACATGGTCAACGTCCTGCTCGCGGCATCGCGAACGGAGAACGTGGACTTGCGCATTGCGGCGCTCGATCTGGGCGGCCTGGGCGCCAAGGTCATGGACGTCGAGGCGTTCGCGATGGAGAACGCGTTCCGCCTGATCGCCGACCAGCTTTCGGTGCCGAAGGACGCGGTGGTCGCGGTCGTCGACGTCGGCGCCACCATGACGACGCTGATCGTGCTGAAGAACCAGCGCACGATCTACTCGCGCGAGCAGGTGTTCGGCGGCAAGCAGCTCACCGACGAGGTCATGCGCCGCTACGGCCTCAGCTACGAGGAGGCCGGTCTGGCCAAGCGCCAGGGGGGATTGCCCGAATCCTACGAGATCGAGGTGCTGGAGCCGTTCAAGGAGGCGATGGTCCAGCAGATCAGCCGCCTGCTGCAGTTCTTCTTCGCCGGCAGCGAATACAGCCGGGTCGATCAGGTCGTCCTCGCCGGCGGTTGCGCGTCGATCCCCGGCGTCGCCGGCATGGTCGAGGACCACCTCGGCGTGCCCTGCGCCGTCGCCAATCCGCTTGCCGACATGTCGATCGGCGGACGCATCCAGGCGCAGACGCTCGCGCAGGACGCACCGGCATTGATGATCGCCTGCGGGCTCGCGCTGAGGAGCTTCGACTGATGGCCAACATCAACCTACTGCCGTGGCGCGCCGAGCGGCGCAAGCTGCGCGAGCGCGAGTTCTACATGATGTTGCTGGCGACGGCCGTCGCCACGTTCGTCGTGCTGATCGCCGCGATCTTCTGGATGGGGCAATTGATCGAGAACCAGGAGAGGCGCAACACTTACCTCCAGGGCGAGATCAAGGGGCTCGACAAGCAGATCGAGGAAATCAAGGAACTCGACAAGACGCGCTCGCAGTTGCTCACGCGCAAGGAAATCATCGAGCAGCTGCAATCGAACCGCTCGCAGATGGTGCACCTGTTCGACGAGATGGTGAAGACGATTCCCGACGGCGCGCGCCTGACCTCGATGAAGCAGAGCGGCCAAGTCCTCACGCTCGAAGGCGTGGCGGAATCCAACTCGCGCGTCGCCACCTATATGCGCAACGTCGACGTGTCGCCGTGGATGGGCCATACCGACCTGCGCAAGATCGAGAACAAGGCCGACGCCAAGGACGCCGACAAGAAGACGCCCTACGTGTTCTCGCTCGACGTCAAGCTGCGCAAGCCGCAGGACGCGCAGGAGAGCGACCAGGCGGCGCAGCCGGCTGCCGTCACGCCGGGCACCGAAGCGGCCGACGCGAAGAAGCCGGCCGATCTCGGCGCGCAGCTCGAGAACGCTGCCGGCAAGCTCGTGAACAAGCCGGCCGCGAACAAGGATGACAAGGGCGCAGCGCCGCCGCCATCGACGACTCCGGCAGCCGCGGGGGAGAAGAAATGAGCTTCCTCGACGATCTGCGCAATCTCGATCGCAACAACGTTGGCGGCTGGCCGAAGTCGGTCAAGGTGTTCTTCGCCAGTCTCATCGTCATCGTCATCCTGTTCTTCGGTTGGTACCTGTACGTCAGCGGCCAGCAGGACGCGCTCGAGCGCGCGCGCCAGAAGGAAGTCGCGCTGAAGAAGGAGTTCTCCGACAAGCAGGCCAAGGTGGTCAATCTCGCCGCCTATCGCAAGCAGCTCGACGACATGAAGGAAATGCTGCAGACGATGTTGCGGCAGCTGCCGAGCAAGACCGAAATGCCGGACCTGCTCAATGACATCACGCAGGCGGCGCAGGCTGCCGGCATCGAGACCGACCTGTTCCAGCCGGGCCCGGAGGTGATGAAGGATTTCTACGCCGAGAAGCCGATCCAGCTGAAGATGCTCGGTACCTATCATCAGTTCGGTTCGTTCATCAGCAACGTCGCCTCGTTGCCTCGCGTCGTCATCCTGACCATGCATGATGTTTCGCTGCGTCCGTTCAAGCCGCCGGCGGCCGCCGGTGCGGCTGCCGGGACCAGCGGCCAGCTCACGCTCGAAGGCACGGTCAAGACCTACCGTTATCTCGACGACGAGGAGGCGGCCGCCGTGCAGCAGGCAGCGAACGCCGGCAAGCCTGGCGCCAAGGGCGCCGCCAAGCCGGCCGCGAAACCTGCGGCGGGAGGGAAGTGACATGAAAACCGGTTTCGCTTCCGCCTGTTCGTTCGCCGCCCTGGCGTTGCTGGTCATGACCGGCTGCGCGCCGAGCGAGGATCCGCACCGGTGGGTGGCGCAGGAGAGGGCCAAGAAGGGCACTCCATTGCAGCCGCTGCCCGTGGTCAAGACGTTCGAGACGTTCCTCTACAAGGACCAGGATCTGCGCGACCCCTTCGGCCTCAGCGCCGAGGAGCAGGAACAGAACGCAAATTCGGGCCCGCACCCGGACCAGAATCGTCCGCGCGAACCGCTCGAATCGTTCCCGCTGGATGGCCTGAAGATGTCCGGCACGCTCGGTCTCGCGAAAAAGATCGAGGGTCTCGTGCGCGATCCGGACGGCGTGGTGCATCGCGTGCATCTGGGCAATTACCTCGGCCAGAACTACGGGCGCATCATCGCGATCGGCGAGGAACGCATCGATCTCGTCGAGCTGGTCCCTAACGGCACCGGTGGCTGGATGGAACGGCAAGCTTCGATCGCCCTGGGCGACACCAAGAAATGATCGATTCATTGGGGGCAAAGCTCATGATCACGACCTACCCGGCAACTTCGGAGCGCAAGCCCGCCTTCACGGCGACGCGGTCGCTGCGCTGGATGCTGCTCCTGCTCGGCGTTCTCCTCGGTGCCTCGGCACAGGCGGAGAACGTCCTCAACGACATCAGCTATACCGCGCTGCCGGGTGGCAAGGTCGAGGTCACGTTGAAGTTCGCCAGCCCGCCGGCTGCGCCGCAGGTGTTTTCCACCGAGACGCCGCCGAGCGTCGCGCTGGATTTCGCCGATTCCCGCAATGGCTTCAACAAGCGTCGCGTCGACATCGGCGCGGGCGCGGTTTCCGGCGTCTCCGCGATCGAGGCCGCCGGGCGCACGCGCGTCGTGGTCGACCTGTTCCGGGTGACCGGCTACACCACGCGCACGAACGGCAACGACATCGTGCTCACCGTGAACAACGGGCTCGTCGGCGGCAACAGCGTCGCCACCTCGGTCGGCAAGACCGATCCGACCAAGACGGTCAATGCGTCGAGCGAGATCCAGCTCTCCAACGTGGACTTCCGCCGTGGCAAGAACGGTGAAGGACGCGTCGTGGTCACGTTCAACGGCCCCGGCGCCGCCGCGAGCCTCAAGCGCGAAGGCGGCCGCATCGTGCTCGACCTGATCAACGTGAAGCTGCCGCCGAGCCAGGCTCAGCACCTGGACGTGCTCGACTTCGCCACGCCGGTGCAGTCGATCGACACGCGCGCGAGCAGCAACGGCGTGCACATGGAGATCGTCGCCAAGCAGCCGTTCGAGCAACTCGCCTACCAGAGCGGCAACGAATACGTCGTCGAGGTCGCGCAGAAGAAGGACGACCCCAAGCTCAAGGGCAAGAATGCCGAGCCCGAGTACAACGGCAGCCGCGTCACGTTCAACTTCCAGGACATCCCGACGCGCTCGGTGCTGCAGCTGATCGCCGACGTCTCCGATCTCAACATCGTCGTGTCCGACAGCGTGCAGGGCAATGTCACCCTGCGCCTCATCAACGTGCCTTGGGACCAGGCGCTCGACATCGTCCTGCAGGCCAAGGGGCTCGACAAGCGCAAGCGCGGCAATGTGATCTGGGTCGCCCCCCAGAAGGAAATCTCGGACCGCGAGGAAGCGATCGCCGATGCGCGCCTGAAGATGGAAGACAAGGAACAGCTCGTCTCCGACTACATCCCGGTCAGCTACGGCAAGGCCAAGGACATCGCGGCGTTGCTGACCAAGGACACGCAGACCAACCAGGCGAGCGGCCAGCAGGGCGGGGGCAACCAGCAGCAGCGCGGTTTCCTGTCCTCGCGCGGCAGCGTGACGTTCGACGACCGCACCAACACCCTGTTGGTCAGCGACATCCCGTCGAAGATCCAGGAAATCCGCCAACTCATCGCCGTGCTCGACCGCCCGGTGCAGCAGGTCCTGATCGAGTCGCGCATCGTCATCGCGACGGACAGCTTCGCACGCGAACTCGGCGTCAAGTTCGGCGTCAGCGCGGCACGCCAGGCCAGCAACGGCAATGTCATAGCGACCAGCGGCAATTCTGCCGGGACGGACTACATGATCGATCAAGCGTTCGCCGGTCGGCTTACGAACGGCTCGCCGTTCCCGATCTATCCGCCCGGTCTCGACGGCGGCCGCGTCACCCAGACCGGCAACAACCTCAACAATCGCTACAACGTCAACATGCCGGCGACGAATCCAGCCGGCAGCTTCGGCCTGGCGATCCTCGGAGCCGACTACCTGCTCGACCTCGAGCTTTCGGCCGCGCAGACCGAAGGGCGCGGCGAGGTTATTTCCAGCCCGCGCGTGATCACCGCGAACCAACAGGAAGCGGACATCAAACAAGGCCAGGAAGTCGGTTACGTGACCTATCAGAACTCGGCTGGGGGCGGCGCGTCCACCGGTACCGCCACGGTGCAGTTCAAGGAAGCCGTGCTCGAGCTCAAGGTCACGCCGACGATCACAGCCGACGACCGCGTCGTGCTGAACCTCAACGTCAAGAAAGATGCCGTTGCAGGATATGTCGACAACCCGGGTGGCGGTCAGATCCCGACGTTGGACAAGCGCGAGATCAGCACGGAAGTATTGGTCGACAATGGCCAGACCGTCGTGCTCGGCGGTGTCTACGAAGTCAGCAAGTCCGACACGATCAAGAAGGTGCCGCTGCTCGGCGACATGCCGGTGCTCGGCAATCTGTTCAAGAACAAGGCCCGCAACGACACCAAGGCCGAACTCCTGATCTTCGTCACGCCGCGCATCCTCAGCGACAGCCTGAAGTGACGCGGGCGCGGTCGAAAACGAAACAATGACGGCATAGCCTGACGGTCTGCCATCGGAAACAACCCTGCAGTCTGGAGATACACGATGAAAGTTTTCGGCAAGACCCTGGGGCTGCTGCTCGCCAGCCTTGCGTTGGCCAGCTGCGGCGGCGGCGGTGGCAGTGGCGGCACCTACACCGCGCCCAAGAGCGGCTCGATCACGTTGACCGCGACGACGACCACGCTGCCCCTCAACACCTCCGGCCAATTGCCCCACGAGCACGGTTCCAGCCAGGCCGAGGTCAAGA
>Ga0153956_1002742_pt1 | contig 12423 bp, 9 predicted proteins | sample TSFL040MetaG_FD_104704 | JGI IMG/M metagenome (GOLD analysis project Ga0153956, IMG submission 104704) | Attine ant fungus gardens microbial communities from Florida, USA - TSFL040 MetaG | ecosystem: Host-associated > Fungi > Mycelium > Unclassified | place: USA: Florida, Wekiwa Springs...
ATCGGCGGCGTTATAGGCGGGAATCACGAAGGTAATTGCCGGCGTTGGCAGAGGCATGAATCAGGCTCGTGCAGGCGTATAGGGGAGATTGCGTTGCGGATGCGCCTTCTGGTGCCAGTTCCATGCCGAACTGATAATATCCCGCAGCGACGAATAGCGCGGCGCGAAGCCCAGAACATTGCGCGCTTCGGCGGCATCGGCCACCAATATGGCCGGATCGCCCGGACGACGGCCTCCGGTGACTGAAGGCAGTTTGCGTCCGGTGACGTCTTCTATCGCCGACAGGATTTGCCGGACGGAATAGCCCGTACCCTGGCCGAGATTATAGGCGCCGCCAGCGTGACCATTGGCCAGCAGGCGGGCGGCAGAGAGGTGTGCGTCGGCCAGGTCCCTGACATGGATGTAGTCGCGGATCGCCGTGCCATCCGGCGTCGGAAAATCGCTGCCATAGATGACGAATTCATCGAGGTGGCCGAGCAGGTACATCATGGCGCGGGGAATAATGTGGGTTTCATTCTCGCGGAATTCGCCGATCTCACCATCGAAATCAGCGCCAACGGCGTTGAAATAGCGCAGCGCGATCGAACGGATACCGTAGGCCGTGCCGTAATCTTTCAGCATCTGCTCGCATATCAGTTTGCTGCGGCCGTAAGGGTTGATCGGATTTTTCGCGCAGGTCTCATTGATGGGGACGGTTTCCGGCTGGCCATAGATGGCGCAGGTCGATGAAAAGACGAGCGACGGGCAATGCGCCGCACGCATCGCTTCAAGCACCGACAGGGTGCCGGCGACGTTATTGCTGTAATAGCTGGCCGGATCGGTCACGGACTCGGCGACACTGGCCAGGGCTGCGAAGTGCATGACGCAGCGGGCGCCGTAATGCCTGATTGTCTCGGCCAGGTGGGCTGTATCGAGCAGTTCGCCTTTGATCAGCGGGCCATAGCGGACAAAAGATTCGTGCCCCAGGGATAGATTGTCATAGGTCACCGGCTGGATGCCGGCATTGGCGAGGGTTTTGCAGGCCTGGCTGCCAATATAACCGGCGCCGCCCAGAACAATAATGGAGTCCATAAAAAATCCGTTTTTACTGAACAGGTTGAAAGCTGACCGGCCAAGGATTACCGGATAAACACTGGCCGGCCGGAATATACACGAAATCTGTCAGGCGTCACACGGGTGTGGCTCCTTAATATATTGATTATTCGATGGAAATAAACAATCAAATAACCGCGAAATATATTTTCGCATGAGCGCGCGAAAAGAGGAACTGAGGGCATAAAACAGGTCTTGCCTCTGACCAGGTGACGATCCGTGTTATTCTGCCATATGCTGTGCCCGTTTTGCGCCGTCGATATACCCTTCGCAACGCCCAAGTGCTGACAACATGTAATATTTTGCGCGGCGAAAATTCAGCAGGCAGGCAAAAGCAAAACCGCCGAGCAGGGGGCGCAGCAGTATCTTGATCAGCATAAGGGTTGAAAATCTGTGCTTTCCAATCACATATCCCATACCGCGGCCATATTTTCGCGCGCGGTCCAGCAAGAGCGCGTCGGGATTACTGATATCGTATTGTGGATGGTGGCCGATCAGCGCGGGATTGTAATAGACGCGGCGGCCGTCTTCCAGCGCCTTGAGGGTCAGATCCTGGCCTTCGGCGGATTGCCAGGGGGTTGACGCTCCCAGGCCGATATCCTCGTCAAAGCCGTCGAGAGCGGACAGCGCCTCCCGGCGGAAGAAGAGCAGCCATTCGGTTTGCGTCATGAAGACCGCCTCCTTTCGCACCCAACGCGAAGTCATGGCGAAGCGGCCATTGATCGAGCGTCCTTCCCGGTCGGCTGGCCGGCCACAGACGACATCGGCTTCCTGTTCCGCGAAGGTGCGGATAACATCGTCAAGCAGATGCGGCGGGTAGGTACAGTCGTCGTCCGGAAAGCAGATAATGTCGCCCGTGGACAAAGAGATGCCGATATTGCGGCCCCGACTTAACCCCCGGATACCCGGCACCTTCTTGTGGATCAATTCAAAAGGCCATTTTCGGCGGTTGATGATCGGCGACAGGTCTATGGCGTCGTTTTCATCGACAATGATGACTTCAAGGTCCTGGTTCTTTCCGGGAGTCAGCGTTTCAAGAAAATTGCGAACCTCGTCCACCCGTCCCAGAGTCGACATAACCAGGGATATACGCGTTTTGCCCGCAGGTTTTGTGACGGGGATCGGAATATTCTCGACATCGGCAATGTTTCGCAGCAACTGGCGGGCCGCGCGTTCCCATGTGAATTTGCCGGCCTGAACAAGACCCTTGGCGCGCCTTTCCTCGCGGAGGACTTTATCCGTGGCAAGGCGTGATATTTGCCGCGCCCATTCTCCGGCATCATGCGGCGCGGCGGTAAGGGCGGCATCGCCGCAGACCTCGGGCAAGGCGCCACATGGCGCTATGATTGCCGGGCACCCGAGCAGCATGGCTTCCAGTGGCGGCAGGCCGAAACCTTCGGTCAGGGAAGGGCAGGCGAACGCTGTAGCGCCCGTCATCAGGGCGGCCAGTTCGCCATCGGAAATGCGGCCGAGAAACAGAACATTATCAGGCACGGCGAGGCCGAGCGCCTCGAAATCGGCCTTACCGGAGGCGCCGAACAGCGCCAGGGTTACATCGTGTAATTCCGCGGTATGAAAAGCAGCCAGCAGGACGGCGATATTCTTGTGATGCTGGGTATTGGACAGGGAGAGAACGTAGGGGCGTCCTTCAAGCCCGTGACGTGCCAGGGCGGTGGTATCAGGCGCGACACGCAGAACATGATCGCAACCATTGTGAACGACCGTCACCTTGTCGGGGGTAGCGATGCCGTAACGGACCAGTTCCGTTTTCGAGAAGTTCGAGACGGTAAGAATACGTTTGTGGTGCCGTCCCATGAAGGGCTGCACGGATTTATACCACAGGCGAAAGGCAAAGGAGTAAGAGGCCGGGGACGAGTAGACCTGCGCGTCATGCACCATGGTGATGGCGTTGCGGCTGACGAGTGGCCCCAAATTGCACAGGCTGACGCACAGACCATTGGCGGTCAGACGGGGAAGATCGAGCTGTTCCCACGGAATCCAGGAAAACAAACCGGCGCGCTTGCTATATACATGCGTCAGTTTCGGCTGACGCCGCGCATTTTTAGGATAAACAAGGGTAAAATCGAAAGCGGCCCTCAGGGCCGGTTCCGCCTTGAGCAGGTGATCCACGGCGACAATCAGTTCTTCGGCGACACGATGTACGCCGGTGGGCGCCGCAGTCAGGAACTTGCCGTTAAAGTAAATCCGGTCAGCGGGCGATGTCCTGGCCCTGGTCTCGACGTCAAGGGAGAAGTTATCTGCGTTCATCAGACCTGCGGCTAACAAATGAAAATCGGCTGATTGGCCACGCGCCAACCGGGACATATGCTTTATTAACAGCATACAGACCTTTATATATGTTTATATCTTCAATTTGAAAATTGCCTCGCGCTCAGGCGCGACCGCCTTTAGAATTGGCGATAAAGTTGTGAGGGAGCGCATGGGGAGGCATAAATATTCGACATGGCTGTGGCCAGGCGTGGTGTCGGCGGTCGTCCTGACGGGATTCGCCATACGCGGCTCCGATCTGCCGGCGGCGTCAATGATGCTTACGGCTTTTTTCGCCATCCTGACGGGGGCAGCCTTTATCTTGCCGGCAGACGAAAGCCCGGCAATGATTCAACGCAAGGCGCTCAGATGGCTTCTGATCGCCCTGGCGGTTTTTATCGCGGCGCTGGCGCCTTCTGTAATCTTCGCCGTCTACGATCCTTCGGCGGCATGGCTGGAAGCCATAAAGCTGGGCGGCGTCTTTTGCGCCTTTGCGCTCGGCCTGCGTTGTTCGCTGACGGATGACAGGGCGCGCCGTCTGTTCGATACGCTGCTCTATACCGGAGGCGCATGGGCGGCGGCCTCCATCATCATGTTCATTCTCGATCCGGATGGCATTTATGGTTTCCAGAAATTCGGCGCCGGCCGCCTGACCGGCGCGTTCAGTTCCCCAAACAGCGCCGGCACGCTTTTCGGCGCCTTGGGCGTCATGGCGCTGGGCCGCGTTATCAGCCGTGTGCTGGCCCGGCGGGAGGTACAGATACTGGAACGTATCGATCCGGTGATGGTGGGGGTATGCATCACCAGCCTGGCGGCCCTGATGCTGACGGTTTCACGCGGCGCCTTCTTTGCCACGGCGGTTTGCGCGGCAGGGTTGTGCGTCCTGTTGCTGCGCGGCCGCTTATCCCTGCCCAGGCTGGCGGCTGTTGGGATTGGGGCGGCCGTGGGGCTGGCTGTTATCTTCGCCATACCGTTGGCGGGCGTTATCGGGCGCCTGGACAGAATTGACGGTGATGCGCTGGTGCGGGCCACCATCCTGAAAAGCCATTTCGATTTCGCCATGCAGCAGCCCTGGTTCGGATCGGGCCTTGGTTCATTCAATACGGTGAACAGCCACATTGTGACCGCGCAGAACTATCCGGAACTGGCGGTTATCCGGGCCATGCATAATGTTTACCTGCAATGGTTTGAAGAAACGGGAGCCGCCGGCCTGGCAGCACTGGCATGGCTGAACCTTGCTGTTCTGCTGCCGATGATTTCAGGCGCCCGCCGGCGTAGCCAGATGGGCGGACGTATCTGGGCCATACTGGCGGGTTATCTGGTGTTCCTGCTGCATGGCTTTACTGACTACGCCTTCCAGGAACCGGCATTGGCGATGTTTGTGGCCTTGTTATTGGGAGGCGGATTCGCCATGGCCACGAATACGGCGGCGGGCCACGGCGCAGGCCGGACCTGAAATCAGAACACGAGTTGCAGAAGCGCGTACCAGAAGGCGGCGCAAATAACTGACGCGCCGATGAGCGTCCAGCCAAAAGGAATTCTGGTAACGGCAGGCGAGTCGTATTCGTGCCGGCCGTCCCACGACTGTTCGAGATTGGCTTGCAGGGCGCGGGCGGGAGATTGATGCGCCGTCATATCGGCGTGGGCCGCCATCAGCGTCGCAGGAGCCGTGTCCGCTGGCTGCGTTTTCGATTGCATCTGTGCCATTTCAGGCTTTGCCTTCAAACGCGGCATGGGCTTCTTCCCTCAACGGCACCACAACAGGCCCGCACGATGGCATTTAATGCTTAAAACTTGCTTTCAGTACTTGGTTAACGGGGTGAAAGAGGAAGTTTCTGATTAATTAAATGTATCCAGTGTGCTTCGTCTATATGATGTGATGTTTCGGCTGGTTGCTCATATATATTGTGGCGGGCTATGTTTTTGAGGTTATTAATGCCGTCCGGCGTCTATTAACGGGATGCCGGAGTCATGATAAGCATGAAGGACTGGCATGCTTCCTGCACATCGCTTTTCAGGCTGACAAACAGGAATTCAAGTCTTTGGCGGCGGGCAGGGGGTTTTAGTAAAATAATACCTTTGTTCCGGCTGTGATAAAAAAGGCCAAATAGTGGTGAAAAATGCGTAAACCCCATATGCCGCATCACTTGCACCTTGACTCCGGTGGCGTTACACAAGCTTAATTTCAGACGGATGAAAGTCGATTGGAAAATCTGATGTACTATGTAAGGGGGCAAAGCGTTCAAATTGACGGCAATGCCGATCTGACCTTGCAGTATGCGATCATTGAAAGGTCGCGTTCGTCCTTTCGCGTATTCCGGACCCTGCGCAAGCATTCGTCCGATGTGCTCATCCGTACGTTCGATATCATTGTCAGCCTGTTCGCGCTGATTTTCTTCGCGCCGGTGCTGATTTCTGTCGGGCTGATGGTCAAGGCGCAGGATGGCGGTTCGATATTTTTTAGCCAGACCCGTATCGGCTACGGCGGCCGCGATTTCACCTGTTACAAGTTCCGCAGCATGTTGACGGACGCGGATGTCCGCCTCAAGAACCTGCTGGCCACCGATGCCGCTGCCCGTGCCGAATGGATACGCGACCACAAACTGAGAAACGATCCGCGCATCACGGGCTTCGGCCGGTTTATCCGTAAGACCAGCCTGGATGAATTTCCGCAGTTATGGAATGTGCTGAAGGGCGATATGAGCCTGGTCGGCCCGCGTCCGATCGTTCAGGAAGAAATCTGCAAGTACGGCCGCACCTTTGTGCGTTACGCCTCGGTCAAGCCTGGCATTACCGGTCTGTGGCAGGTTTCCGGCCGTAACAATGTCTGCTATAGCCGCCGCGTGGCCATGGATCGCTTGTATTGCCGCCGCCGCAGTCTGTGGCTCTATCTTTATATCCTCGCGGCTACCGGTCCCAGCATCCTGACCCAGCGCGGGTCTTACTAAGGTGTTCAGGCCCGGAGAGTGATGGAATCACTTAAGTGAGGCCCCTTCACGGAGGGACGCCCAGCGGTATGGCACTCGCCAATCGTGTTTCGATGGAGCGTATCTGCTTGATCGGCGAGGTCATCCGTGAAATGGCCCATGTGATCATCACGCAATCACAACGAATGTTGCGAAGCATATATGCAATGTGATTGAAATTGATACGATCGCTCTTGAAATATCCCGCATCGCAACATATTATACAGTTGTTCGGCGCTTTTCAGCGCTGATGCCCTTCCTGGGCGTTTCCTCCCTGTAAACTGGCCGCGCCGTAGAGCGCGGCTTTTTTTTGCCCGCGCTTACACGGGAAGCGCCTGGGTGTTCTTGACCTCTTCCAGCACGGCATAGGTGCGGGTTTCGCGCACACCGGGCATATCGACCAGGGTCGTGCCGAGAAAGTGCCGATAGGCGGCCATGTCCTTGACCCGTACCTTGATCAGGTAATCGAAGCCGCCGCCGACCATATGGCATTCCATGATCTCCGGCCGGCGCATCACGGCGCGGGCAAATTCCTCGAATAACCCGCTGGTAGTGCGATCGAGCAGAATCTCGACGAAGATCATCAGGGCGCAATCCAGCTTTTCGGGATCGAGCACCGCCATGGTGCCAAGGATATAGCCGTCCTTGCGCAAGCGCTTGACACGTTCGAAGCACGCGGCCGGCGAGATATGGCACATCTCCGCCAGGGCCTGGTTGGTGATGCGGCCATCGGCCTGAAGGGCGCGAAGGATACGCCGGTCCATTTCATCAAGCATGGTAAATTAATTCGGTCTATTTCTAATTTTTCCAAATTATATTTGGTATTGGCTTATAAAATACCAAGCACATTCGGCTATTTCAGACATATACAATAAATATAAATAGCCGTGAAGGTGTTCCATGTCCGAAGCGCTCGATGTTGCCCGCTCGCAAATGATTGCCCTGCTGCGGGCGCCGGAACCCGATGTTCTGAAAAGCCTGTTACCGTCGGCCACGCTCGATGGCGCCACGCGCGGACGGGTTGAAGGCCATGCCCGTCTGATCCTCAACGACCTGCGTGCGGCGCAGTCTTCCGGCTGGATCAACCGCTTCCTCCAGGAATACCGCCTGAACACGCAAGAAGGTGTGGCCCTGTTGTCTCTGGCGGAAGCCTATCTGCGCGTCCCCGACAGCGCCACGGCGGACCTGCTGATCCGCGACAAGCTGGGCGATGCCGATTGGAAGGCGCATTCAGGTCAGTCCGCGTCTAAACTGGTCAATTCGGCCACCTTCGGTCTGGTCCTGACCCGTGCGTTGGTCAACGACGAGGGCGGGGTACTGAAAGGGCTTTTGTCACGCGCTGGCGAACCCTTCATCCGCGCCGGCGTCGCGGCCGCCATGCGCCTGATGGGTTCGGTCTTTGTTATGGGGCGCGATATCAATGAAGCGCTCGATCGTGCCGCCAGACCGGAAAACAAAGGCTTTACCGCCAGTTTCGACATGCTGGGTGAATCCGCCCGGACGGTTGAAGACGCTGAGCGTTATTTCAAGTCTTATGAGAACGCCATCGCCGCGGTTGGGGCGTCGAGGAAGGTGCTGGGCCATAATATCTCGGTCAAGCTGTCAGCCCTGCATCCACGCTATGAAGTCGCCAATGCCGACAAATGCGTGCCCGAACTGACCGAAATGATGACGCAACTGGCGCGTCAGGCGGCAGGACTCGGCATCGGCCTGACGGTGGACGCCGAAGAAACCGAACGCCTGATGATGTCGCTCGATATCATAGAAGGCGTGGCGCGCGATTCGCAGCTTGCGGGCTGGGAAGGTTTCGGCATGGCCATTCAGGCCTACGGCAAGCGCTGCCGGCCTTTGGTCGGCTGGGCGCAGGCGCTCGGTGAGACCACCGGCAAGCGTTTGTTCGTCCGCCTGGTCAAGGGCGCTTACTGGGATTCCGAGATCAAGAAGGCCCAGGTCGATGGCATGAGCGATTATCCGCTCTTCACCCGCAAGGCCGCGACCGATGTCTCCTATCTCGCCTGTGCCCGCGATATGTTTGACGCCAGCCACATATATCCCGCCTTTGCTGGTCACAATGCCCTGACCGTCGCCACCTTGATCGAATGGGCCGGCGAGCGCCGCGATTTCGAGTTTCAGCGCCTGCATGGCATGGGCGAAGGCCTGCATGAGCGCCTTGTTCGTGAAGAAGGCTTTGCCTGCCGCACCTATGCGCCGGTCGGCGGCCACCGCGAACTGCTCGCCTATCTCGTGCGCCGCCTGCTGGAAAACGGCGCCAACAGCTCTTTCGTTCATCAACTCGCCGACGCCGCCATTACGGAGGATATGCTCTTGGCCGATCCCGCAACCCATATCGCCGCCGTCAAGGGCCGCCCGCACTCCGGTATTTCAAAGCCGGCCAATCTCTTCCCCGGCCGTATCAATTCGGCGGGCGTCGATCTTAATGACGCCGCCACCCTGCAATCAGTGCTGACCGTGGTGGCCGATGCGCATCCGGTCCACGCCACGGCGCTGGTGTCCGGTCAGCCGGTAACCGGCGATGCCAGGGCCGTGATCAATCCGGCGGATGGTGCGATCGTCGGTACGGTCATCGAAGCCGTGGCCTATGATGTCCGCCGGGCCATCGCCGCTGCCACGGCCGCCGCGCCCGCCTGGAACGCCCGTCCGATCGAGGATCGCGCTGCCTGTCTGGAACGTCTGGCCGATTTGCTGGAAGATCAACGCCCTGAACTGCTGCGTCTGGCCGTCCGCGAAGCCGGCAAGACCATCGGTGATGCGGTGGCCGAGGTGCGTGAAGCCGTCGATTTCTGCCGCTATTATGCCGTCCAGGCGCGCACCTCCCTGGCACCGGAAATTCTGCCGGGACCGACCGGCGAACGCAACGAACTGCGCCTGGTGGGCCGGGGTGTCTTCGCCTGCATCTCGCCGTGGAACTTCCCGCTGGCTATCTTCCTGGGCCAGATCACGGCCGCGCTGGTGACCGGCAATGCGGTCGTCGCCAAGCCGGCGCCGCAAACGCCATTGATCGCGTATCTGGCCATCCAACTGGCTTACAAGGCGGGCATACCGGTCGAGGTGCTGCACTTCCTGCCCGGCGGGGTCGAGGTTGGTGACGCCATCATTGCGCATACCGACATCAAGGGGGTGGCTTTTACCGGTTCACTGCCGACGGCGCGCACCATCGCGCGCAACCTGCTGAAGGACGACCATCGTCCGATCGTGCCGCTGATCGCCGAAACCGGTGGCCTGAACGTCATGATCGTCGATTCCTCGGCCTTGCCGGAGCAGGTGGTGGCTGATGTGATCACCTCGGCTTTCCGCAGCGCCGGCCAGCGTTGCTCGGCCCTGCGCCTGTTGATCGTGCAGGAGGATATCGCTGACAACCTGATCAGGATGCTGACCGGTGCCATGGATACGCTGGTAATGGGCGATCCCGCCGATATCCGCACCGATGTCGGGCCGGTGATCGATGCGGCTGCCCGCGACAAGCTGGAATCCTATCGCCAGTCGGTAAAGGATAAGTGGATTCACGCGTTGAAAAACCCAGCCCTGCCGGGCACCTTCCTGCCGCCGACCCTGATCTGTCTGGAAAAAGTCGAGGACCTGACAACCGAATGGTTCGGGCCGATCCTGCATGTCGTCACCTGGAAGGCCGGCGAACTGGAAAGCTTGGTCGGCCGCATCAACGCCCAGGGCTACGGCCTGACCATGGGCGTCCACAGCCGCATCAAGGCGACGGCGGACGCGGTAAGTGAGCTTGCGCGCGTCGGCAATCTCTATGTCAACCGCTCGATGATCGGCGCGGTGGTCGGTTCGCAGCCCTTCGGCGGCGAGGGCCTTTCCGGCACCGGCCCGAAAGCTGGTGGTCCGCACTTCCTGATGCGCTTCGTCAGCGAGCGGACCGTTTCGACGGATACGACTTCCGCAGGCGGAAACGCCACCTTGCTGTCACTGGCTGAAACGGATATCTGATCTACCCAGGTTTCGAAAGCAAGGCTGATCAATTCAGGCGCAGGGCACTTTTGACGGCCTTGAGTCCGAAGCGCTCGCAACCATCCGGGCATCTGGCCAGTTTCCATAGCAACAGATCAGTTGCGGCGAATAGGAGGATGGCACCGGCACAAACCCAGATCAAGTTCAGGAGGGTGAAAAGGATCGTATCGTCACCACCGAACAATCGGGAGGCAGCATAAAGGAACAGAGCTGTGGGGATCATTGAAATCATCGGGCGCGAAAGACCTTTAAGCTGTTCTTTCACGGATAAGCCCGTCAGTGACTTTACGAGTACCATACATGTCCAGAAAACAACGACGGAAGATATGGCATGACCGATAAGCACGCCTTGGAGGTGCAGGGTAGTTGCTAATATAACAATAATCGGCACCTTAACGCAAAACTCAGCAACGAGTCGGATAAAGGAGATGTGTGTTCGGTTCAGGGCCATGGCCAATGCCGGTAAAACGACTGATGGCAGAAGCGCAAGAGCGGCGAAGGCCAACCAGGTCAGGATGGGGGCCGTTGCTGTCCATTTGGGGCCAAGAATCAATTGCACTACAGGCTCAGACAGCATGGCGATCATGAGCAGCACAGGGCCGACTATCGAAAAAATACCGACACTGGCTTTGAGATAAACCCGCCCGATGCCACCATTATCGCGCACTGCGACGAAGGCTGAAAAAAGCGGTCGGGTAATGGGGAGAACAATAGCTTGAACGGGTATACTGATCAGACTGTCTGCTGAAGTAAACCGTCCAAAGGTTACAGTATCTACAAATCGCGGCAGCACTAGCTTGTCGGTTTGCCAGTTGATAGCGGATAAAACCTGACCAGCAGCGTTCCATCCGATCATGTCGGCGAATATTCGCCACTGGGACATAGTGAACCTGACACGATGTGGCGCTAGTATATGGGAGATGATCGTACTAACCGTTGCCGTCGAAATCGTGCTTACGGCGATGGCCCAGTAGCTATGGGTGGTAATAGCAAGGGTTGTTGCAATGATCAGCGAAACCATTTTGGCGACCCCGTCAATCGCTACATCGCGTCTAAAATCAAAGACCCGGGCATATTCTACAAGGCGCTGATTTCCAAGAACGCGCATAGCCGGTGCAAACGCGAGGGCGCACTGAAGTCCTATCAGACGCGGCTCATGGTAAAGAATCGACATGGGCCAAGATAATGCACTCAGCAGAACCCAAATGCCGATGCAGCGCATCACTGCCAATGTAAAGGCAGTGTTGAACATATCATCCGTGGGTTTCTGATAGTTCAGAAGCACGGACGATAACGGCAATTCAGATAGTGCTTCAACGATTTGAACAGAGGTCATGGCCATCGCGACCACGCCAAAGTCACCCGGATCAAGAAATCGGGCCAAAATAAGCAATGAGATAAAATCGAGCGCTTTGGAAGACAGTTTTCCTCCTACAGTCCAGAGGCTGGCTCTTGCAGTACGCGAGGAAAGTGAACGTTGGGGCACTGTGGTCATGGTTACATTTAAGCCATTTCCACATTTGTGGTGTCATCGTGCGCCTGAATTGTATTAAATTTGCACATGCTCAAATTCCCGCGTTTGTCACGATAGCGATTGCTTCTGTTTTATTTCGTTGCCCCTGGCAAGGCTAGAAACTATATAATTTTATCACAATCTTAGTTGGAATTAGGGGGCGTTGCCGTGAATTGGCCAGTTTCGCTCATAAGACCGGCAGACTGAAGAGATTGCCAGTTCTCGTATCTTTGAGTTGAGGGGCCGACAAAAGTGGATTTCTTTGCCATGGGGTTAACGCTATAGGCGTCATATTCATTTGTGTGTTGTTGGCGGGCCTGCTCAGAAGCAACCTTTTTCGAGAAGTCGGATAGAAACTTGAAATGAAGCAAGGCGCCCCGTATCCGATTTTCAGGGTGAACCTCTCCGCCGTAATTGACGGCAGGGGGAGAAAGTTCATGTGTAGATTTCAGGAAAGCAAAATGAGGCTGCCATTTGACTAATGGCGTTTTATTCAGGGCAGGACCAGCGCTGAAGTTATGCGGGAAGAAGATCCGGCCACGTACGCCTCCCTTTATCCACAAAGTACCAGTAGCTGGATCAGGATCTGCAATATAG
>Ga0153956_1002743_pt1 | contig 12411 bp, 7 predicted proteins | sample TSFL040MetaG_FD_104704 | JGI IMG/M metagenome (GOLD analysis project Ga0153956, IMG submission 104704) | Attine ant fungus gardens microbial communities from Florida, USA - TSFL040 MetaG | ecosystem: Host-associated > Fungi > Mycelium > Unclassified | place: USA: Florida, Wekiwa Springs...
CAGCGCCGCCAGCGGGATCAGGTGGTAGTCGTGGATCCACACGGTGTCGTCCTCGCGCAGCAGCGGCGCGAGCCGGTCGGCGAACAGCGTGTTGACCCGCCAGTAGCCCTCGCGCTTGCTGCGGTCGTAGTCCACCAGGTCCAGGCGGAAGTGCAGCAGCGGCCACAGCGTGCGGTTGGAAAAGCCGTTGTAGTAGTTGTCCAGGTCGGTCCTGGACAGGTCCATGGTGAGGTAGCGGATGTTGCCGTCGTTCTGCTCGTGCAGTGCGCCGCTGTCGCCGGCAACCGTGCGCCCGCTCCAGCCGAACCACAGCCCGCCGCGCTCCTTCAGTGCCGCCTGCAGGCCCACCGCCAGCCCGCCGGCGCGGTTCTCGCCGGGCAGGGCCACCCGGTTGGAAACGACCACCAGCCGGCTCACAAGGCCTCCTGCCAGCTGCGCGAGAGCCGCATCGCGGCGATGATCAGGCCCACGTGCGAGTAGGTCTGCGGGAAGTTGCCCCACTGTTCGCCGTCGCTGAAGGCCAGGTCCTCGGACAGCAGGCCCAGGTGGTTGCGCCGCGCCAGCATGCTTGTGAACAGGGTGCGCGCCTCGTCGAGGCGGCCGATCGTGGTCAGCGCCTCGATGTACCAGAACGTGCAGATGGTGAAGCTGGTTTCCGGCGCGCCGAAATCGTCCGGGGCGATGTAGCGGAACAGTGCGTCGCCGCGCCGCAGGCTGTGGCCGATGGCGTCGACCGTGGCGATGTAGCGCGGGTCGGCGGCGTCGATGAAGCCGATGTCGGCCAGCAGCAGCAACGAGGCGTCCAGGTGGCTGCCATCGAAAGTGTCGGTGAAATGCCCCAGCTGCGCGTTCCAGCCGCGCGCCAGCACGCGCTGGTGGATGGCGTCGGCGCGTTCGCGCCACAGCGCGGCGCGGTTGGCCAGTTCCAGCCGCGTGGCGATCTTGGCCAGGCGGTCGCAGGCGGCCCAGCACATCGCCGCGGTGTAGGTGTGCACCGCGGTGCGCCCGCGGAATTCCCACAGCCCGGCATCGGGTACGTCATGCAGTGCGTAGGCGCGCTCGCCCAGCGGCTCCAGCCGGCCGAAGGTGTGCAGGTCGCCGGGGTCCTTCAGGCGCTGGTCGAAGAACAGCTGGGTCGAGGCCAGCACCACCGAGCCGTAGACATCGTGCTGTTGCTGCAGCCAGGCCAGGTTGCCGCGCCGCACCGGGCCCATGCCGCGGTAGCCGGCCAGCGACTCGACCTCGTGCTCGTCCAGCCTGGCCTCCATGCCGATGCCGTACAGCGGCTGCAGGCTGCCATCGCTGGTGGCCAGGTTGAAGATGTAGCGCAGGAAGTCCTCCATCGATTTGGTCGCGCCCAGGCGGTTGAGCGCGCGCACCACGAAGGCGGCATCGCGCAGCCAGCAGTAGCGGTAGTCCCAGTTGCGCGCGGTGCCGGGCGCTTCCGGGATGGAAGTGGTCATCGCCGCGATGATCGCGCCGCTGTCCTCGTACTGGCACAGCTTCAGGGTGATGGCGCTGCGGATCACCGCGTCCTGCCACTCCAGCGGGATGGACAGGTAGCGCGTCCATTCGCGCCAGTAGTCCTCGGTACGCTGCTGCGCTTCCTGCGCGTAGCTGGTCAGCGAGCAGTCCAGGGTTTCGTCCACGCCCAGCACCAGCTCCATCGGGTGCGCCAGCACGAACGGCAGGCTGTCGCGGACGAAGCGCACCGGCACGTCGGTGGTCAGGCGCAGGGTGAAACCCGGCAGCAGCCAGCGCACGTGGTTGCTGCCCCAGGTGGATTCGGGCCTGCGCGCACCCCAGTCGGCCAGCGGCCGCGCCAGCAGGCGGATGCGCGGGCTGCCGGCCAGCGGGCGGACGCGGCGGATCAGGCTGGGGGGGCGATAGAAGCGGCCGTTGCGACGCCAGCGCGGGGCGAAGTCGATCACTTCCACCTGGCCGCCGCGGCTGTCGTGCAGCACCGTGCGCAGGATCGCGGTATTGGTGATGTAGTGCTGCTCGCTGCTGGCGAAATCTTCCAGCTCGATGGCGAAGTCGCCGCCTTCGTGCGCGCGCGGCGACAGCAGTGCGCAGAACGCCGGGTCGCCGTCGAAGGCCGGCAGGCAGCTCCATACCAGGCGCGCCTGGCGGTCTATCAGCGCGCCGAAGCTGCCGTTGCCGACAACGCCAAGATCGAGGTTGGCTCGATGCATCACTTGCTCCTGTTGTAGCGAGGCGGATGCCCGCTTCCCGTTGCGTGGCAGCCTGCGTTCAAGCCGCGCCCGCGCGCAGCCAGGCGTGCACCGCGGCGACATCCGCCAGCGCATGGCGGGCGCGGCTGCCGCTGCGCTTGCCCACCAGGATTCCGTAGCCGCCCAGCCGTGCGGCCGCGGCGAAGCCGTCTTCGTCGGTCAGGTCGTCGCCGACGAAGACCGGGCGGCGGCCGGCGAACGGCGCCGCCTGCATCAATCCGTCCACCGCGGTGCCCTTGTCGTGGCCGGCGGCGACCAGTTCGATCACGTGGTTGCCCGGTTGCAGGCGCACGCCGGGCAGCAGCGGCAGCTGCGCATGGGCGAAGGCCTGCACCTGTCCGGCGAAGGCGGGCGCGTTGCGCCAGTGCAGGGCCAGTGCCTGCCCCTTGTGCTCCACCAGCACGCCCGGGTGCGCATGGGCGAAGTGCATCGCGCGCTGGTGCAGTTCGTGCAGCCATTGCGCGGTTTCGGCGGACGGGGTTGCGTCGTTCCCGCTGCGCCGCAGCTGCGCGCCGTGCAGGCCGGCGGCGGGCAGGCGCAGGGGCGCGAACAATTCATCGAGCTGGGCCAGCGGGCGTCCACTGACCAGGGCCAGCGCGCCATGCAGGCGCTGGCCGATGCGGTCGATCCACGCGATGACCTGCGGTTGCAGGCTGACCTGTTGCGGGTGCCCGGCGAAGCCGGCCAGCGTGCCATCCACATCGAGAAACAGCGCGCAGTCGTCATCCAGCGCGGGCGCAGGGCTGGAAGAAGCGGTGAGCATGTACCCACCATGCCACGGCCGATGTGAGCGGAAAGTTATCGGCGCATCGCGCAGGCGCGCATGTCCGGCGGCTCTCGATGCGTTTGGCCGCATGAATCGTGCTGCGTTGACGACGACATCGCCATCGCCATCACGCGGCTTGAAGCATGCGTTGCCAGTGCCGTGCGCTGCCAACCGGATGCGTCGCGGCCTTGCGCATCGGCCGGCAGGATTCGGGCGTTCCGGTTACGGCTTCGGAGGTGATGCGTCGCTGCGCCAGTTTGCTTGCCGCCGCGCGAGCGCAGGCCGGCAATGCGCGGTGGCAATTGCGCCAATGGACCCGCGGTGGTCCAGCCTGGACAAGCGTTGCCACAGCCTGGCAACCGGATCGCCATCGCACCTGCCGCGCTCCCGCCGCGACGGGACGGGAGCCCGGTCGTGCAGGTGGCCCGGGCAAGCGCCGCATCGCGGCGCATGCCGGGCCGGGTTCAGAATGTGTAGCGCACGCGGCCGTACCAGTACGCGCCGTTGCTGCCGATCGGCGAGAGCACGTCGTAGGGCAGGTTGCCGAAGTAGTAGATGTCCTCGTTGGACTTGTCCGGGTAGTTGTCGGTCAGGTTCTGGCCGCCGACGGCCACGCTCCACTGCGGGGTGATGCGGTATTCCACTTCCGCGTCCAGCTGCCATTCCGCGCCGTAGGCCTGGGTCGGGACATAGCCGTCGCCGAAGTCGAACACGCGGCGGGCGCTGCCATAGCGGCTCAGGCGGCTGCTCAGCGACCACGTGTCGTCGGCCCAGCTGGCGGCCAGCTGCGCGCGGGTGCGCGGTGCGGCATCGGTCAGCGTGTTGCTTTCCTCCACGCCGAACAGCACGTAGTCCGGGTCCAGCGCCAGCAGTTGCGGCGGCGTGGCCAGCACGTTCTCCAGGTCGGTCTTGGCATAGCTCCAGGTGCCGGTCAGCAGCAGTTCGCCGCCGCCCAGCGCCTGCCGCCAGTTGCCGACGAACTCGGCGCCGCGGGTGCGGGTGTCGGCGGCGTTGACGAAGTAGTGCGCGCTTTGCAGCCCGGCCACGCCGAACTGCTGCTGCACGAAGTCGGTGAGCGCATCGCCGGTGATGCTTTCCGACAGCGCGATGCGGTCGTCGATGTCGATCTGGAACAGGTCCAGCGACAGGTCGAAGTGGTCGCCGATGCGGCTGGTGAAGCCCAGGCTGTAGTTGAGCGATTTTTCCGGCTTCAGGTCGGTGGCGCCCAGCGCAAGCGCGATGGGGTTGTTGACCGAGAGCAGGCGCCCCTGCACCAGCTGGCCGCCGGCGGTATAGCCGGTGGAGGTGGACTCGAAGCCGGTCTGGCTCAGCGACGGCGCGCGGAAGTTGTTGGAAATGGCGCCGCGCAGGGCGAAGGCCGGGGCGAACTCGTAGCGGGCGCCGAGCTTGCCGGTGAACTGCCCGCCGAAGTCTTCGTAGTGTTCGTAGCGCGCGGCCACGTCGGTGGAGAATTTCTCGCCGAAGGTGGAGGACAGGCTGGCATAGGCGCCGAGCACGTCGCGGGCCAGGTCGGCTTCGTCCTGCGGGGTCAGCCCGCCGCCGGCCTGCGAGCCGGTCGGGCGGTCGGTGTACGGGCCGGCGGCATAGCTGGCCGGGTCGCCGGCGCCGGTTTCGTAGTGCTCGTGGCGTGCCTCCACGCCGAAGCCGAGGCTGTGGCTGTCGTCCTCGCGCACGAAGATGCGGCCCAGGTCGAGGTTGGCCACGGTCTGCGCGAAGGCGTAGTCGCCGGTCTTGAAGCGGGTCGGGCTGGCCGGGCCGAGCGAGGCGTTGAGCGAATCGCGCAGGCGGTAGGTGAATTCATTGCGGCCGTGGTCGAGGCTGGCGTCGTAGTTCCACTCGCCCCACTGGCCGCGCGCGCCGGCCACCAGCTGCACGTCCAGGTTCTCGCCTTCGGAGACCGGGCGGTAGCCGTCTGGATGGATTTCCTTCCAGTTGGCTTCGCCATCGGGGTAGCGGAAGTAGTTGGCGCCTTCGGTATCGCGCTGGTTGTAGGTGCCGAAGGCATAGGCGCGGGAGGTGGCGCCGAACGGGAGCGCGGCGTTGAACCAGGCGTTGAGGTCCTTGCTGGCGCCATCGCCGAGCGAATAGTTGCGCTTGCCGGCCAGGGCCAGGTTGTCCGGGGTCTGCGCTTCCCACGGCGGGATCTGGTCGAAGCCGGCGCGGTTGGTGGCCTCGCGGTTCTTCAGCTCCACGCCGGCGCGCAGGAAGCCGCCGTCATCGCCCAGCGCGGTGCCGGCCTTGGCGCTGAAGAAGCTGGTCTGGCCGTCGGTGAGGGTGCGGCCGATCGGTTCCAGGTCGGTGTGGTTCGCGCCGAAGCTGGCCTCGATGGCGCCGCCCTGCGGGGCATCGTCGAGGATCACGTTGATCACCCCGGCCACCGCATCGGAGCCGTACAGCGCGCCGGCCCCGTCGCGCAGCACCTCGATGCGCTTGATCGCGCTGACCGGGATGGCGTTGAAGTCCACCGGCGTGGTGCCCTTGCCGATCTTGCTGTCGGTGTTGACCAGCGCCGAGTTGTGGCGGCGCTTGCCGTTGACCAGCACCAGCACCTGGTCCGGCGACAGCCCGCGCAGCTGCGCGGCGCGCACGTGGTCGGCGCCGCCGGAGTTGGACTGGCGCGGGAAGTTGAACGACGGCAGCAGCGCCTGCAACGCGCTGCCCAGCTCGCCGTTGACCACGCCGGCCTTGCGGATGTCCTCGGCGGTGAGCACGTCCACCGGCGAGGTGGATTCGAGCACGGTGCGGTCCACGGCGCGGGTGCCGGTGACGATCACCGTGTCCAGCGTGGTGGCCTGCCCGGGGTTGTCCTGGGCGAAGGCGGGGGAGGAAAGCGCCAGGGCGATGGCCAGGCCGAGCGGGGCCGAGGTGGGGCGGGACATGCGGACTCCGGAATGCGGGGGACTAGGGGGAGAAGGTTTCACTTACATCCATCCGGATGAAGAGATATATTATCTTGGCGTTAGCGCGGGCTCCGGTGCAAGTCGCATTGGCAACCTGCTGATAACCCGATGCGATATCCCCTGCGGTGCCTTGGATGCCACCGTGTTCTTTTCCGGAGGTTTTCCAATGAAGTTGCATGCCCTCGTGTTGCCCCTGTTGTTGATCCTGGCCCCCGCTGCTGGCGCGGCCCCGGCCGTGGCCGGCGCGCAGGCGCCCACCGCGCAGTTGCACGGCGATGCGCAGCGCCCGGCCGAAGCCGGCGGTTGGGTGCGCAGCGAGCTGTATTTCGGCGTGGGCGAGGAGAGCGGCATGGCCGACCGCGAGCAGACCGAGGTGATCGACGAAGCGCAGTGGCGGGCCTTCCTCGACAAGGAAGTCACACCGCGCTTCCCCGACGGCCTGACCGTGTTCGACGCCTACGGCCAGTGGCTGTTCCGCGGCGCGGCCGAACCCAACCGGCTGCGCACCAAGGTGCTGGTGATCCTGCATGAGGACACGCCGCAGCGGCGCAACGACATCGAGGCGATCCGCCTGGCCTGGAAGCAGGCCACCCACCACCAGTCGGTGCTGTGGTCGCGGCAGCCGGTGGACGTGTCGTTCTGATCCAGGTCCGCCCGCTACGTTCCCCCTGACCCCGCTGCGCCCCCTCACCGGTTCCCTGGCATGACTTCCATTCCCGTTTCTTCCCGTCCGCGCTGGTGCGTGCCCGGCGACCTCAATGGTTTCTTCGGCCTGGTGGTCGACAACCTTTCCATCCTCGGCTTCATCGCCATGGCGCTGGTCGGCCTGTTCCAGTTCCCGGCCGAGGTGGTGTACGCGCGCATGTTCCCTGGCACCGCCTTCGGCGTGCTGGTCGGCAACCTGCTGTACACGTTGATGGCGCGGCGGCTGGCCGCGCGCAGCGGGCGCGCGGACGTGACCGCGATGCCGCTGGGGCTGGACGCGCCGACCAGCATCGGCATGGCGCTGCTGGTGCTGGGCCCGGCCTTCGCCGGGTTCAAGCAGGCCGGCATGGCGCCGCAGGCCGCGGCCATCGCCACCTGGCAGCTGGGCATGGCGGCGCTGGTGATCATGGGCGTGCTGAAGCTGGTGCTCTCCTTCTTCGGCGAGGCGGTGACCCGCGCGCTGCCGCGTGCTGCGCTGCTGGGTTCCATCGCCGGCATCGCGCTGGTGCTGATGGGCCTGCTGCCACTGCTGGAAGCGCTGCGCTCGCCGGTGGCCGGTTTCGTCACCCTGGGCCTGCTGCTGTACGTGCTGGTCGCCAAGGGGCGGCTGCCGGTGCGGGCGCCGGGCGTGCTGGTGGCCTTCGTGGTTGGTACCGCGCTGTATTACGGCCTGGGCCTGGCCGGGCTGGGCGCGCCGGGTTTCGCCCTGCCGCAGTGGACACCGCCGCGGATCGTGCTGCCACTGCCGACGCTGGGCTTCATCGATGGCCTGCCGGCGGCGCTGGACTACCTGCCGCTGCTGCTGCCGTTCGGCCTGCTGATGGTGGTGGGCGGCATCAACGTGTCCGAAAGCGCGCGTGCGGCCGGCGACGACTACCGCACTCGCGACATCCTGCTGGTCGAGGCGCTGGCCACGCTGGTGGCCGGGCTTTGCGGCGGCGTCGCCCAGACCACGCCCTACATCGGCCAGCCCGCCTACAAGCACATGGGCGCGCGCAGCGGCTACACCCTGCTGACCGGCCTGTTCGTCGGCATCGGCGGCATGCTCGGGGTGATCTCCGGGCTGGTGCAGTGGCTGCCGCTGGCGGTGCTGGCGCCGATCATCGTCTACGTCGCCATCGACATCACCACGCAGGCATTTGAAGCCACGCCGAAGCGGCATGCCGCAGCGATGGTGCTCGGCTTCCTGCCGTCGGTGGCCTACCTGCTGGCGATCAAGGCGCCGGGCTGGATCGCGCCGGAAAAGCTGGCGCAGCTGGCCACCACGCTCGACGGCCACGGCCTGCCGGAACTGGCGGTGATCTTCACCCTCGGCAACGGCTTCATCATCACCGCCATGCTGTGGATCGCCACGCTGGTGGCGATGATCGAGCAGCAGCTGCGCCGTGCCGCGCTGCTGCTGCTGGTTGCCGCCGGGCTGACCCTGTTCGGGCTGATCCATTCGGTGGACCCGCGCGGCGGCATCTACCTGCCGTGGGCATTGGAAGGGCTGGGCAGGTTGATCAGCTGGCAGTTCGCCGGTGCGTACGTGGCGCTGGCGGCGGTGCTTGGCCTGTTGTCGCTGCAGCGCCGGTACCCACGCTGAACCAGGGTGGGGAACCCAGCGTGATCGCTTGGGTCCTAACCCAGGTTGATCGTATTGCGAGGTGTTTCCCATGCAGGACAGGAAAGCGGTATGGCCATGGGTCTTGGCCGGTGTGGTGGTGCTGGGCGGGGCCGCATGGTGGCTGTTCCGCGATGACCTGGAGCCGCTGGCGTCGTTGTCGCCATTCGCCGCACATGCCCCGGCCACGAGCGAAGCGCGTGCCGGCGCCGCACCGCCGGTTGCCGCTGCGCCGGCAGCCGTGTCTGCGCCGGCGCAGGCGGAGCACCCACTGCAGCGCGATGCCAGTGCCGATGCCGCGCTGCCATCGCTGGCCGCGAGCGACGGCGCCGCGCGCGATGCGCTGACCGGCCTGTTCGCCAGCGATGTGCTGGCGTTACTGCAGCAGGACCATCTGATCCAGCGGCTGGTCACCCATGTCGACAACCTCACCGAGACGCGCGTACCGGCCACCGCGCTGGCCGTGCGCCCGCTGCCGGGCAGCCTGCAGGTAGAGGGCGATGCAGCATCGGGCACCACCATCGCCGCCGGCAACGCCGCGCGCTATGCGCCGTGGGTGAGCGCGTTCACCCACGCCGATGCCGATGCGCTGGCGGCGGCCTACATGCGCCTGTATCCGCTGGTGCAGCAGGCCTGGCGCGAACTGGGCCACCCCGATGGGCGCTTCAACGACCGCCTGGTGGGGGTGATCGACCACCTGCTGCAGACGCCGGAGCCGGCGCGGCCGCTGGCGGTGGAACTGGACCCGCGCGGTCGCTACCGCTTCGTCGATCCGGACCTGCAGGCGCGTTCGGTCGGGCAGAAGCTGCTGCTGCGGCTGGACGCCGGACAATCGCAGGCGGTCAGGCAGCAACTGCGCGCCATCCGCCAGGCGGTGACCCGCGGCGCACCGGACTGATTGCGCCGGATCAAGGCAAGGCGCCGCCGAAGGCCGATACTGGCAGGGCGGTATGCGGCTGAACGGGGCTTGCCCCATGGGCTTGAATCACACCGCCGCAACCGCATCTGAACGAGTATCGCCGGCGCCGCCGGCCCCTCATTCGGGATGACCACCATGCGGATGGACAAGCTCACCTCCAACTTCCAGAAGGCCCTGGCCGACGCGCAGTCGCTGGCCGTGGGCCGCGACCACAGCATCATCGAGCCGGTGCACCTGCTGGCCGCGCTGCTCGACCAGGCCGGCGGCAGCAGCCGGCCGCTGCTGGCCCAGGCCGGGGTCAACGTGCCGCTGCTGCGCGAGCGCCTGGGCGAAGCGCTGGAGGCGCTGCCCAAGGTGTCCGGGCAGGCCGGCAACCTGTCGATGGGCAACGACCTGAGCCGCCTGCTCAACGCCACCGACAAGCTGGCCCAGCAGCACAACGACCAGTTCATCGCCAGCGAGTGGTTCCTGCTCGCCGCCAGCGACGACAGCGGCGCGGCCGGCATGGCGCTGCGCGCGGCCGGTGCCGACAAAAAGAAGCTGGAAGCGGCCATCGACAAGCTGCGCGGCGGCGAGACCGTGCAGAGCGAGAACGCCGAGGAGCAGCGCCAGGCGCTGGAGAAATACACCATCGACCTGACCGCGCGCGCCGAAAGCGGCAAGCTCGACCCGGTGATTGGCCGCGACGAGGAAATCCGCCGCACCATCCAGGTGCTGCAGCGGCGGACCAAGAACAACCCGGTGCTGATCGGCGAGCCGGGCGTGGGCAAGACCGCCATCGTCGAGGGCCTGGCCCAGCGCATCGTCAACGACGAGGTGCCCGAGGGCCTGCGCGGCAAGCGCGTGCTGTCGCTGGACATGGGCGCGCTGATCGCCGGCGCCAAGTTCCGCGGCGAGTTCGAGGAGCGGCTCAAGGGCGTGCTCAACGACTTGTCCAAGAACGAAGGCCAGATCATCCTGTTCATCGACGAACTGCACACCATGGTCGGCGCCGGCAAGGCCGATGGCGCCATGGACGCCGGCAACATGCTCAAGCCGGCGCTGGCGCGCGGCGAGCTGCACTGCATCGGCGCGACCACGCTGGACGAGTACCGCCAGTACATCGAGAAGGACGCCGCGCTGGAGCGCCGTTTCCAGAAGGTGTTCGTCGGCGAGCCGAGCGTGGAGGACACCATCGCCATCCTGCGCGGGCTGAAGGAAAAGTATGCCGTGCACCACAGCGTGGAGATCACCGACCCGGCCATCGTCGCCGCGGCCACGCTGTCCAACCGCTACATCACCGACCGCCAGCTGCCGGACAAGGCCATCGACCTGATGGACGAGGCCGCCTCGCGCATCCGCATGGAGATCGACTCCAAGCCGGAGGAACTGGACCGCCTGGAACGTCGCCTGATCCAGCTCAAGATCCAGCGCGAGATGTTGAAGAAGGAGAAGGACGACGCTTCGCAGAAGCGTCTGGCCGATCTGGAAGTGGACATCGAGAAACTCCAACGCGAGTTCTCCGACCTCAACGAAATCTGGAAGGCGGAAAAAGCCGCCGTACAGGGTTCGGCGCAGATCCAGCAGCAGATCGAGCAGAACCGCATCGAACTGGATGCCGCACAGCGCCGCGGCGATCTCAGCCGCGTGGCCGAATTGCAGTACGGCGTGATTCCCGAACTGGAGCGCCGCCTGCAGATGGCCGACCAGCAGGGGCAGGCCGCGTTCCGGCTGTTGCGCAACAAGGTGACCGACGAGGAAATCGCCGAGGTCGTTTCGCGCTGGACCGGCATTCCGGTCAGCAAGATGCTCGAAGGCGAGCGCGACAAGCTGCTGCGCATGGAAGACATGCTGCACAACCGCGTGGTCGGCCAGGAGGAGGCGATCCGGGTCGTGTCCGACGCGGTGCGGCGTTCGCGCGCGGGCCTGTCCGACCCGAACCGGCCGAGCGGCTCGTTCCTGTTCCTCGGCCCGACCGGCGTGGGCAAGACCGAACTGACCAAGGCGCTGGCCGACTTCCTGTTCGACAGCCCCGACGCGATGGTGCGCATCGACATGAGCGAGTTCATGGAGAAGCACAGCGTCGCGCGGCTGATCGGCGCGCCCCCGGGCTACGTCGGCTACGAGGAGGGCGGCTACCTCACCGAGGCGGTGCGCCGCCGCCCGTACAGCGTGATCCTGCTGGACGAGGTGGAGAAGGCGCATCCTGACGTCTTCAACATCCTGCTGCAGGTGCTGGACGACGGCCGCCTCACCGACGGCCAGGGCCGCACCGTGGACTTCCGCAACACCGTCATCGTGATGACCTCGAACCTGGGCTCGCACCAGATCCAGGAGTTGAGCGCGGACGATTCGCCGGAGGCCTACGTGCAGATGAAGGCGGCGGTGATGGGCGTGGTGCAGGCGCACTTCCGCCCGGAGTTCATCAACCGCCTGGACGACATCGTCGTGTTCCACCCGCTGGACAAACAGCAGATCCGGCAGATCGCGCGCATCCAGATGCGCGGGCTGGAAAAGCGGCTGGGCGAGCGTGGGCTGAAGCTGGACGTGGCCGATTCGGCGTTCGACCTGCTGGGCAATGTCGGCTTCGACCCGGTGTACGGCGCCCGCCCGCTCAAGCGCGCGATCCAGCAGCAGCTGGAAAACCCATTGGCGCAGAAGATCCTCGCCGGCGAGTTCGCCAGCGGCGACACCATCCACGTCGAGGCCGGCGGCGGCCAGCTGCGCTTCGCCAAGGGCTGATGCCGCAGGCGGGCACCCCGCGCCGGGGTGCCCGCTCATGCGCACGGGTTATCGGCTCATCGCCACCGGGCAGCAGCAACCGCTGCAACCAGCGGCCATGGCCGGTGCGGGCTCGGCTATGGTCTGGGGCCACTTCCCGCGCACCGAGCCCGCGATGTCCCCGCCGAACTGGAAACCCGAAACCATCGCCGTGCACGGCGGCTATCGTCCCGACCCGACCACCCGCGCGGTGGCGGTGCCGATCTACCAGACGGTGGCCTATGCCTTCGACGACACCCAGCACGGCGCCGACCTGTTCGACCTGAAGGTGCAGGGCAACATCTACACCCGCATCATGAACCCGACCACCGACGTGCTGGAGCAGCGCATCGCCGCGCTGGAAAGCGGCGTCGGCGCGCTGGCGCTGGCGTCGGGGCAGGCGGCCATCACCTATGCGATCCAGACCATCGCCGAGGCCGGCGACAACATCCTGGCCTCCAGCGCGCTGTACGGCGGCACCTACAACCTGTTCGCGCACACGCTGCCGCAGTTCGGCATCCAGA
>Ga0153956_1002744_pt1 | contig 12409 bp, 10 predicted proteins | sample TSFL040MetaG_FD_104704 | JGI IMG/M metagenome (GOLD analysis project Ga0153956, IMG submission 104704) | Attine ant fungus gardens microbial communities from Florida, USA - TSFL040 MetaG | ecosystem: Host-associated > Fungi > Mycelium > Unclassified | place: USA: Florida, Wekiwa Springs...
CCCGATCCTTGTCCAGGAGCTCGATCAGGTTGAAGTGGGCTCCCACCGTGACGATCAGCGAGGCGCCTTTCTCATAGGCCATCAGCATCGCCACGTCCTGGCTGGTGCCGACGAAGGGAAGGGCGATGTGTTCCACCCCCAGCCGCACCATCCGGTCGGCGCCGGGCGCCCGACCGTCGGCATAGGCATGCACCACCACTTCCGGTCCCGATTTGAGCGTGTCGTCGGTGACCGAATCCATGTCGCCGAGGATCATGTCCGGCTTGTATCCGGCTTCGCGAATCGCGTCGGCGCCTCCGTCGACTCCGATCAGGACCGGTTTCACATCCCGGATGTAGGCCCGAAGCGCCCTCAGGTCGCTTTTGTAGTTCGGCCCCCGGACCACGATCAGCACGTGCCTGTCGAGGAACCTGGTCCTGGTCTCGGGCAGGTGGATCGCACCCGAAAGCAGCTCGCTCTCACCTTGGATGTGGGTGACCGTGTTCTCGGCGAAATCGGCGAGGGCGTGGTGGATCTCGGACTTCTGCCGCTCGAGCTGGGTCTCGAGTTGGGGCTTCAGCTGTTCGATCCCCGTGGCGATCGTCAAGCCGTCCCGTTTCAGCTCGCCGCCAGTGACCTCGATCTGCTCGTTGTCGACCAGGAGGTCGAACAGGTCCGCGTCGGGAAAATCGATCAGCCGGACCCCGGCTTCGACCAGGATCAATGGACCCCGGTTCGGATAGCGGTCGTCTGAGGACGATTGGTCGTTGAGCACGACCTTCACTCCGCTGGCGGCCAGATCTTCGGCCGCGATCCGGTCGATGTTGCGATGGCCGATCACTGCCACGTCACCGGCCTGGAGGGTCTTGACCAGATCCTTGGTCTTGCGTCCGAGCCGGACTCTCCCCCGGCTCGTCACGCTTCCGCCGCCAGATCCATCGGGCATGCGGTCACCGGGCCGCCCTCGCAGCCTTCTCGTGATGGTGTTCACCCCACGAGGGTAATGGCTAGTCCCGGTCTCGGCCGATCACGCAGGACGGCGGATGGCGGCTACCGGTTAGCCGAAACCAGCTCGCGGGCGTGGCGCGTCGCCGCCTCGTCGCCTTCCCCGGCGCCCATCATCCGCCGGATCTCGTTCACGATCGCCTCGTCGTCGAGTGCCGTGACAGTCGCCGCGACGGTACCCGCCCCGGTCTCCTTTTCGATGCTGAAATGAGCCGCCGCCCGGCTCGCCACCTGCGGCAGGTGGGTGATCGCGATCACCTGCCGGCCGGCCGCCACATCACGGAGACGGTCACCGACCACCGCCGCTGTGTTGCCGCCTATCCCGGCATCGATCTCGTCGAAGACCAGGGTCCGCCGGTCGCCGGCGCCGCTTGCCGCCAGCGCCAGCATCACCCGCGACAGCTCACCGCCCGAGGCCGTGTCCCGCAGAGGCTGGGCCGGGATCCCGGGATTGGGCGCCAACATGAACTCCGCCGATTCCGCTCCCGAAGCACCGGGGCCGCCCGGAACTCCGGGCAGCTCGATGGCCAGCTCGGCCCCGGGCATGGCCAGATCCTCCAGGTCCGCGGTCACCTTCGCGGCGAGCTCGTCCGCCGCCTGCTTCCGCGACTCGCTCAGTGCGGCCGCTGCCTCTTCGAGCTCCTGCCGCGCGGCCGCGATCGCTTCCCGCAGCTCGGCCTCACGCGACTCGCCACCCTCCAGACGAGCGATCTCATCCCGGCACCAAGCGGCGTGAGCCAGCACCGACTCGATCGATCCACCATGCTTCCGCTCCAGCCGATCGATCAGGTCCATTCGCTCTTCCAGCTCGGCCAGACGGACGGGGTCCGCCTCGATCCCCTCGAGGTAGCGACCCAGCTCCACCCCGACGTCCTCGATCTCCAAAGCCAGCCCTTCGACCCTCGCCGCCAGCTCGTCGAGCGCTCCGTCCACTCCGCGGAGTCCGGAGAGCGAATCCCGCGCGCCCGCCAGGAGCCCTGCCGCACCTTCGGCCTCCTCATCTCCGCGCAGCCGCGTCGTCGCTCCCGCCGCCGCTTCGCGGAGGCCTTCGGCGTGTCGCAGACGATCACGCTCCTCACTCATCGCCTCCTTCTCGCCCGGGACCAGCGCGGCCGCCTCGATCTCACCCAGCTCGAAGCGGTGCAGGTCCAGGTCGCGCTCCCTACCGACGTCCCGGCCGAGAACGCCCTCAAGCTCACGGCCGAGCTCACGGTGCCTGACCCACGCCTCTCGGTAGATGCTCAGCAACCGTTCCTGCTCCAGGCCGGCCGCCCCGTCCACCATCGCCAGCTGCGCCGCCCCGATCGTCAGGCGACGATGCTCGTGTTGACCGTAGAAAGCGATCAGTCGGGTCGCCAGCATCTGGAGATCTGCCGCGGTCGCGCTGCGCCCCCCGACGAATGCCGAGGTCCGCCCCGACTCCGACACCCGGCGACCCAACACCACTTCCTCGCTGCCGGCCGGAATGCGATCCAGCAGCTCAGCCAGTTCCTCGTCTTCGTTCCATTCCGGCGGCAGGTCGAACACTCCCTCGACCCATGCCTCCGGCGCACCGACCCGGACTATCCCCTTCTTCGCCTTCCCGCCCATCAGCAGGTCGAGCGAGTGGGCGAGCACGGTCTTGCCCGCCCCGGTCTCACCGGTCAGGACGTTGAGCCCCGGACCGAGCCTGAGCTCGGCCCGTTCGATCAGAAGCAGATTCTCGATTCGAAGTTCACGCAGCATCCTGTGCAACTTCTAACAAGCCCATCGGACGAACAAACGTTCGTGGTCCTAAACCGCCAAATGCCCGAACTTCTCACGGATGCGATGGTAGAAGTTCGAGCCGGGCAGTTGGGCCAGGCTCGCGAGGTCGGGCTGGTAGCGGACCTCCGCTTCGGCGGAGGGGTTCAATTCGCCGATCTGGACCCCGTCCACGGCCATGTCCACCCCGTCACGGCTGCGGTGGTTGACCACGTGGAGCACATCATCGGGAGCGACCACCAGAGCCCGCGCCGTCAGCGTGTGCGGGGCGATGTAGCTCACGACGTAGCCGGCGACACCCCAGGCGAGGATCGGCCCGTGATTGGCGAGGTTGTATCCGGTCGACCCCGTCGCGGTCGAGGCGACCAGCCCGTCGCAGCGCACGTGCCCGACCTCTTCCCCGGCGATCCGGTAGCTCAGCTCCGCCACCCCGCCACGCGGACGCCGGCTGAAGCTGACGTCATTGAGGGCGATCTGGCTCTCGCCGTTCGCGTTGATCTCCAGGCCCGGCAGATCGAGGGTCTCGTACTCGCCGGCAAACGCACGATCCAGACCCAGCTCGATCTGGTCGGCCTCGACGCCCGCCAGGAACCCCACTCGGCCGAAATTGATGCCGAACACGGGGGTCCGCCGGGCGAGCGATCCACGCAGCGCGTGAAGGATGGTGCCGTCGCCGCCGAGCACGATCGAGAGGTCCGGCTGGCCTCGCTCCGCCTCGGTGCTCGCAACCAGTTCCCAGCCGTGGCGGTCGGCAGCGGCGTGAGCGACCTCGACCGCACGGTCCATGCCGGCGGCGTGGGAATGGGTGTAGAGCAAGGCGACTGGACGGCTCACAGGTCAACACCTTCGCAGAGAGCGGCGCCGTTGTCAGCCCCTCGATCGCCCGCGGGCGGCCCCGCCCCTTCCCCGGCGCCGGCCGGCCGACCAAGTCGGATGAAGGTTTCGAGATTGCCCTTGGGCCCGGGCAGCCCCGTGGGCGATATCCCGTCGAGGAACAATCCTAGGCCACGAGCGAAATCCGCGACCGTCTCGACCGCCTCCCGCCGGTCCTCCTGGCTGCGCACCACCCCACCTCGCCCGACCCTCGCGCGGCCCAGCTCGAACTGGGGTTTCACCATCGCAAGAATCGTCGAATCGTCCGCGATCACGTTGACCACGGCGGGCAGGACCTTGGTCAGCGAGATGAACGAGACGTCGATCACCGCCAGCTCGGCCTCGTACTCGACGTCCATCGGGAGGAGATCGCGTGCGTTGAGACGCTCGACCACGGTCACCTCCGGACGGTTTCGCAATCCCGCGTCGATCTGACCGTAGGCCACGTCGAGCGAGATCACATGCTTCGCACCCCGCTGGAGCAGACAGTCGGTGAATCCTCCGGTCGAGGCGCCGACGTCGAGGCAGAGCTTTCCGGAGACGTCGAGGCCGAGCGCGTCAAGACCGTTTTCCAGCTTGATACCGCCGCGGGAGACGTACTTCTGCCCCTCGATGACCTCGATCTCCTGGTCGAGACCGACCTCCTGGCTCGGCCGCAGCGCAATCGGCCCGTCCTTGCCGAGCTTGACCTGGCCGGCGCGGATCGCCCGCGCCGCCGCGGTGCGGGAGGTGAAGGTGCCTCGTTCGGCCAGAAGGGTGTCGAGGCGGGATCGTTTCGCCATTGCGTGCTGAACGGTATCGGCCCGACCGTTCAGACCGGCATCGGCCATTCGAACCTGAATGCATATCGACTGTGACCCGACTCACACACAAAAAGTAAGTGGCCCACTACCTTCCTGTCAGGAGAATGACGACCATGACCGCGAGACCCATAGAGATCAGCGTTCACAACGCACTCGTGCTGGCCACTGCGCCATTGCTCATGGTCGTTCCGTACCTGTTGACCTTCAGCCCGGGAATCGGCTACCTCAGCTTTTTCCTCGGTGCGGCCCTGATGGGCGTCTCCCTCGCCGGTGCGAGTCCGAAGCGTCCGCTTTCGCTCGCCGCCCACGCCGGTTTCGACTGGGCGATCGGCATCGCGATCTTTTCAATCGGCATCCTTGCCGGAATCACCGGACAGGACGCTCTCACCACAATCTTCCTGGTCGGGTTCGGCGCCGCTCACTTGGCACTTACCGCTTCAACGCGGTATAGCGCCCGCGGCGCATAGAGAGCCCACCTACCTCCCATCGATCAAAAACACATAAGAGATCATTGAATCTCTCTCCTCCCTAAGCAACACCCAAGAGCCCCGCCTTCCCAGCGGGGCTCTTTCCTTGCAGCACCCCGACCCCCACCGGTGGGTCGGATTTTCGGCCTCTGTGCCACTTATCCGACCCACCGCCCGAAGACCGATCGTTGGCTACTGGCCGGTGGGTCGGATTTTGGGCCTCATCGCCGACAATCCGACCCACCGCGGATCCGGGGGGCGAGTTTTCGGCGTCAGGTGCTGTCTCTAGTCTGGACCGGTGACTCCTTCCGCTTTGACATCCGCCGACTTCGAGGCCGCGGCCACAGTCTTGATCGCCGAGCTCGAGCGGGAAGCCGAGGCGGGACGCCCGGACGAGGCTGTTGACGGCCGGCTCGATGATCTCCGCGAGTCCTGGAAGAGCCTCGCCAAGACGGAGCAAGACGAGTCGCGCACCCTGACCAGCCGCATCGCCGCTCTGGTAGCCGCCCGTCCGGGCTCGACCGCGAAGTCGACCCCGGGCCCCGGAGCTGCCGCTTCTACCGGTCAGACCGTCCTGATCGCCGACGAGCAGGAAGAAGCCGCTCTGGCCCTCCAGGGCCTGGAAGGAATAGAGCTCACCGAAGCGGTCCCGACCCGGCTCTACGACGGCCCCCGCGACCCGGACGAGCTTCTCGCGCACATGGGTTACGACGGCTTCCGCCCCGGCCAGCGGGAGGCCGTGAAGGCCGCCCTGGAGGGCCGCGACAGCCTGATCGTGATGCCGACGGGCGGCGGCAAGAGCCTCTGCTACCAGCTCCCGGGGCTCGCCTCACCGGCTCTGACCATCGTCGTCAGCCCGCTGATCGCCCTGATGGCTGATCAGGTCAAGCGTCTGCGCAGCGAGGGCCACCCGGCCGTGATGTTCGCCTCCGGCCTCTCCGAAGAAGACTCCAACGCCTCCTGGCAGTCGGTCCAGGATGGCTCGGCCCGGATCGCCTACTGCTCCCCGGAGCGCTTCGGATCCTCATCTTTCCTCAACCTTGTCGGCTCCCGTGAAGTCGACCTGCTCGCGATCGACGAGGCACACTGCCTCTCCGAATGGGGTCACGACTTCCGGCCCGACTATCTGCGCCTGCCGCGTGTCGTCGAGCGGCTCGGCCGCCCGCCCGTCATGGCCTGCACCGCGACCGCCACGCCCCAGGTCGCCGCCGAGATCGCCGAGCGCATGGGCATGGCCGACGCAGCCGAGATCCACTCCGGCTTCGACCGACCCAACCTCAGCTTCGACACGATCTCGCTCGAAGGCAAGGGATCGAAGGCCCGGAAGCAGGCTCTGCTCGAGATCGGGCTCGCCGATCCGGAGAACCGCCCGGCCATCGTCTACTGCGGCACCCGAAAGAGCACCGAAGAGCTGGCCGAGGATCTGCGCGCGGCGGGCCTTTCCGCGGTCGGCTATCACGCCGGGATGCCCGCTGACGAACGTGCCTCGGCCCAGCATCGCTTCATGGAGGGCGACGCCGAGGTGGTGGTCGCCACCAACGCCTTCGGCATGGGGATCGACAAGGCCGACGTGCGTTCGGTCTGGCATTGGGCCATCCCCTCCTCGGTCGAGGCCTATTACCAGGAAGCCGGGCGAGCCGGGCGCGACGGAAAGCCGGCCCGGGCCGTGATGCTGGCCATGCGGGCCGATCTCGGCCGTCTGGTCCGATTCAACGAGCAGCGCAAGGTTGATCCGGCCGAAGTTCTTTCCTATGTCGACGAAGCCCGGCGTGCCGCCGGCCGCGACCCGGAGGGAAACCCCGGTTCGGTGACGATAGAGGCGCCGCGATCGGATGAAGAGAGGATCCGTCTGGCCGTGGCCGAACGCGCCGGCGCGCTCAAGGTCGACCCCGCCGCCGGCGGGCGGCTGCTCATCACGCCGGGAGCGGAAGTCGGCCAGGGGCCTGTGCGAGCTGCCTGTCGGGTCGCCGAGGACCGCGGCTGGGTCGCCTATCGCGCGGTCGAGGCGTTCAGCTTCTCATCGACCTGCCGTCGACGGCAGCTACTGGACCATTTCGCCGACGACACCCCGGGCGCGCCGACCGGACGCTGCTGCGACGTATGCGATCCGATCGAGTGGCTTCCGGACCCGGACTCGATCGAGATCAGGAAGCCGCGATCAACCTCTCGCAAGGCCGCCGGCCCGCCGCCGGAGCTCGACCCCGCCGACGACACCCTTTACGAGGAGCTGCGCCGCTGGCGCCTCGAAGCCGCCGGGGACCGTCCCGCGTATCACGTCGCCTCGAACCGCACCTTGACCGCGATCGCCACCGTCAAGCCGTTGGACGAGGACGCACTACTGAGCATCTCCGGGGTCGGACCGTCTTTCATGGAGAAGCACGGAGCCGAAGTGCTCCGCGTCGTCTCGAATCACGTGTAGACCTCAGACGGACGCAGATGCGTCGGCCAGCCGCCGACTGATCGTCCCCGACCTAATGCCGCTGGGCGACCCCGGCCTCGACCGCTCCGAGTACCTTCTCCGCCACTGCGTCCGGTGTGAATCCGACCTCTTCGTGGAGGAGATCAGGCTTGCCGTGAGTGACGAAACGATCCGGAAGCCCGACCCTGAGGACCCGGGCGCGCTCGCCCGGATTGGCGAAGTTGTCTTCGAGATGCTCGATGACCGCCGAGCCGAAACCGCCTTGGAGAACGCCCTCCTCGACGGTCACGATCAGGTCGTGGCTGAGCGCTAGACGCTCGACCATCTCGGTATCTATCGGCTTGACGAACCGGGCATCCGCGACGGTCGGACGGAGGCCGGATTCCTCGAGGACCGCGGCTGCGCCCAGCGCGACACCGACCCCGGACCCGTATCCGAGCAGCGCGACCTTCTCGCCGTTCTTCAGGGTCTCGCCCGTGCCGATCGGGATCAGTTCGGCCCGATCGGGCAGTTCGACCCCGACCGCCGCACCGCGCGGGTAGCGCAGGGCCGCGGGCCCGTCGAACTCGATCGCTGTGCGGAGCATGTGGACCAGCATCGCCTCGTCCCGGGGAGCCATCGCCACGACGTTCGGCAGGGAACGGAAGTAGGCGATGTCGAAGGCTCCGTGGTGGGTCGGGCCGTCGTCGCCGACCAGCCCGGCGCGGTCCATGGCGAAGGTCACGTCGAGCTCCTGAAGACAGACGTCGTGGACGATCTGGTCATAGGCCCGCTGGAGAAAGGTCGAGTAGATGCCGCAGACCGGCTTGCCGCCCTGAAGGGCGATGCCGCTGGCCATGAGAACCGCGTTCTGCTCGGCGATGCCGACATCGTAATACTGCTCCGGACGTTCGTCGGCCAATTTCTGGAGACCCGCGCCACCGGCCATCGCAGCGGTGATCCCGATCACCCGTGGATCGCGCTCGGCTTCGCGGACGATCGCGTCGGAGAAGACCTGGGTGTATTGCGGCGCCGCCTTCGACACCGGCTTCTCGAGGATCTCGGGAGCGATCGAGGCTGGTGCATCCGATTCCTGGACCGGAATCAGCTTCGGCTTCTTCGCGTCGGCCGGGGCGCCGTCGACGATCGAGCCCGGCTTGGCGGCATGCCATTTCTCCATGCCGGCCTGGCCGCCCTCTTCGGCCGCCGCGAAACCACGGCCCTTGACGGTCTGGACGTGAACCACGACCGGCCGGTCGGCGGCCAACGCCTCGGTGAGGGCCCGGCGCAGCGCTCCGACGTCGTGGCCGTCGATGACTCCCACGTAGGCGAGGTCGAGCTCCTCGAAAAGCAGCCCGGGCGCCCAGTAGGCCTTGATCGCCGACTTGAGTTCCGGCCCCAACCGTTCGATCCGCTTGCCGAGGCCGAGCGGCAGTCTGGTCAACCGGTCCTCGACCTCTTCCCTGGCGTGGAAGAAACCGGGCTTCAGCCGGGCCCGCTGGAAATAGCTGGAGAGCGCACCGACGTTCGGTGAGATCGACATCCCGTTGTCATTGAGCAGGATCACCATCGGGGTTTGGAGCCCGCCGGCCGCGTGCATCGCCTCGTAGGCGACGCCACCGGTCAGCGCTCCGTCGCCGATCACCGCGACCACCTTGCCGTCGACGCCGATGCCCTTGCGCATGGCCTCCTTGAGGCCCAGTCCGTAGGAGATCGAAGTCGAGGCGTGGCCGGCGCCCATGATGTCGTGCTCGGATTCCGGGATCGAGCAGAAGGGAGCCAGGCCTTCGTACTGGCGGATGGTCGGCAACTGGTCGCGGCGGCCGGTCAGGACCTTGTGCGGATAGGCCTGATGGCCGACGTCCCAGAGGATCTTGTCGCGCGGAGACTCGAGCAGGCTATGCAGGGCGACGGCGATCTCGCAGGTGCCGAGGTTGGCCCCGAAATGGCCTCCGATCTCACCGATCACGTCGATGATGTACGACCGGGTCTCCTCGGCGACCTGCTGGAGCTGCTCGTCGCTGAGGCCCTTGAGATCGGCCGGTGAATCGATCCCCGGCAGCAGCGGCGTCTTGTTTTCGGTGGTTTCGCTCACTGTTCTCTCGAATAAATGTAGTCGGCTATCCGTCTGAGGTCATCGGTCTCGCCGCCGGCGCCGGCCAGGGCGGCGCTTGCCTGGTCGTGGGTCTCGGCGGCCAGGGACCTGGCGCGTTCCAGACCGTACAGGCTGACATATGTGACCTTTCCGTGGCGCTCGTCGCTGCCCTGCGGCTTGCCGAGCTCCTCGTCGCTGCCCGTCACGTCGAGGATGTCGTCGACGATCTGGAAGAGCAGGCCGATCAGCGAAGCGAAGCGGCGATACGGCTCACGCCGGTTCTCGCCCAGCCCGCCGAGTGCGAGGGCGACCTCGATGCTGGCCCGGATCAGGCGACCGGTCTTCAGCGAGTGAAGGTGCCTGAGGCCTTCGTCGTCTAGCGACTGGGCCGACACGTCGATGTACTGGCCGCCGACCATGCCCTCGACTCCGGTTGCCGCACTGAGCAGGCTGACCGCTTCGAGGACTCGATCGGCCGCACGAGGCACCGCCGCGAGGGCGGCGATGGCTTCAGCGAAGAGGCCGTCCCCGGCGAGGATCGCAACCGCCTCTCCGTATTTGACATGCGAGGTCGGTTTGCCGCGACGGAGATCGTCGTCGTCCATGGCGGGAAGGTCATCGTGAACCAGCGAGTAGGTGTGGACCATCTCGAGCGCGGCGGCGGCGCCGAGGAAGTCTTCCAGCGGTTCGCCCATTGCTCTTGCGGTCGCCAGACAGAGCACAGGCCGGATCCGCTTGCCGCCGGCGAGGAGCGAGTAGCGCATCGCCTCGTCGAGCCCGGTGGTGTCGGCCCCGTCCGGTCCGGCGCCATGGCTGAAGTGGATCGTCTCGAGATGGGCGTCGACCCGCTCACGGAGATCTTCGGGGTAGCTCACAGAGGCTCCCCTGTCCTGCGAGTCCATCGAGTCAGCCTTGTCGGTCGGCTCGCTCGACCGCGGCGGCGGCCTCACGAGCCGCTTCGGCGGTGAGCTTCGCGGCTTCGTCGGCCAGGCCGGCCGCATCGGTGTCGCTGACGTTCTCGTCGCGAAGCCCGACGGTGATCTGATCGAGCCGGTCGCGGATCTCCTCGAGCCTGCTCATGCCGCCTCACCGTTCGTCACGGGTGCCTCGTCGCCCTCAGATCCCCCGGATCCTTGGTCTTCCTTCATCGCCCGGGCGGCGGCCCCGAGGATTCCGTTGACGAATCCCGGCGCCTCGGCCCCGCAGAACTTCTTGGCAGACTCGACCGCTTCGTCGATCGCCACTTCGAAGGGAACGTCTTCGCGGAAGTTCATCTCGTAGAGCGCCACCCGCATGATGTTCTTCTCCAGCGGGGCGATGCGCTTGATGTCCCATCCCTTCGCGTATTCCGAGATCACCTCGTCCAGATCGTCCCGGTGGGCTTCGACACCCTGAGCGAGTTCGACGGTGAAGGGCTTCGCATCAGCGAGGAGCACGGAGAGGGGCCGGTCGGTCACTTCCTGCTGGTAACAGGCGAAGACCGCATCCCGACGCTGATTGGAACGACGCATCAACCAAGAATATTGGTTCCAACCGAAGAGCAAGCACAAGCCAAGACCGTCGGCCGCGCCCACTCCCCGGAAACCCAGCTCCCCACACCCAATTCCCCGGTGGGTCGGATTTCCTGCCCTGGCGCGAACAATCCGACCCACCGCCTGGAAGCGCCCTCCCTTTCTTTTCCGGCGGGTCGGATTTACGTCATCTGGCCCCGAATACCGACCCACCGAGAGACGAGCGTCCAGGCTGGTCTCGGGCCGTTGCAAATCGTTGCACCTGTAGTGCCACGTGTGAGCAGATTTCGGGCAGGTTGAGACGGTGACCAGCCAGGAGCTCACCGACCTCATCTTCACGCTCGCCTCGAAGCAAGAAGGTGTCGTGAACCGGCGGCAGTTGATCGCAGCCGGCGCGAGCGGGAACCAGATCAGCTCCAGGGCCAGGAATCGATCGCTCAGAAAGCTCTACGCAGGGGTGTACGCCGTCGGTCACGATCGAATCTCCCTCGAAGGGAAGCAGCGGGCCGCCGTGATGGCCGGCGGTCCGAACGCGGTGCTTTCCCACCGCTCTGCCGCAAGCCTCCTCGGGCTTCTGCCCCCAAACGAAAAACTTGAAGTCATTCGCAGCTCCAGCCCCGATCGCCACCGGCCCCCGCCGCCGCACGCTAGCCGCGCTATCCATCCCGGCCTGGTCATCCACCGCACCAGGTCTCTCGGTCGCGATGAGGTGACGTCAAGGCGCGGGATCCCCGTGACTTCAGCGATTCGCACGGTCATCAACCTTGCCGAACGGCACTCGTCGAAATCCCTCGACACCGCGATCAGACGGGGAGTCGCCAACGGTTCGATCGATCTGGCAGCGCTGAATCGGGCAGTGAACCAGTGCCGCGGTCGGAAGGGGATAGCAAAGCTGAAAAGGGTGATTGCCCAATGGAACCCGACGAAGCTCAGGTCAAGATCCGATCTGGAGAATGACGTGAGCGACATTTGCCGCGACTTCGGCATCCCTCCGCCCTTGATCAACGACTTCAGGTGCGGATACGAAGTCGACTTCCAGTGGAAGGGGTCGAAGGTGATCGTCGAATCCGATGGTCGGGCCTATCACCTGAGCCGAGCGGACCGTCACCGCGACTATCGGAAGATGCTCGACCTCACCGCGGCCGGCAACATCGTTTGTCGGATCGACGAGGAGATGGTCGCCAACGAAACCGCTGAGGTCGGCGCCAGACTCAGAAAGCTGCTCGAAGACGAAGGCGTCGTCGAACTTCAGCCGATTTCTCCCCAGCCGGTGGCAGTCAGCGACCGCGCGCCGCCGTGATTCCGGTGCTCGCAGAGGTATATCCCCTGCCAGGTACCGAGATGAAATCGACCATCGCGCACCGGAATCGTCAGATCGGCTCCGGTAATTGAGCTCTTGATGTGAGCCGGCATGTCGTCCGTCCCTTCGAGGGTATGCGTCCAGCTGAACCCGGTTGGCCTCTCCGGCACCGTCTCGTCGATCCATGAGCTGAGATCCCGTCGAACATCGGGCGATGCGTTCTCGTTCAGAGTGA
>Ga0153956_1002745_pt1 | contig 12408 bp, 13 predicted proteins | sample TSFL040MetaG_FD_104704 | JGI IMG/M metagenome (GOLD analysis project Ga0153956, IMG submission 104704) | Attine ant fungus gardens microbial communities from Florida, USA - TSFL040 MetaG | ecosystem: Host-associated > Fungi > Mycelium > Unclassified | place: USA: Florida, Wekiwa Springs...
GAGGCCGGCGCGGGCTCGATCCACAAGCTCGGCGCCACGCTGCAGGGTGCGCCGTCGTGCAACGGCTGGACCTTCTGGCATATCGAGGAGGCTGGCACGCTGGTCGCGATCGACGCGTTTCGGCAGCGGCATCTCGAGCTTCGAAAAAGCTAGGAGATTCGAGGCAGTTGACCGCGCCTTTCGAATCAAAATACACCAAAACAATAGCATAGAGCGGCCGATCTGATTGCTCAGATCGGCCGCTCCAAGGTCTGATCTCCCCCCGACGAAGCCGGGGAGAGAATCACGATCTTACTGGTCGGACGCCGCGGCGAGCGCGACTGCCGGTACGTCGTACGAGACGCGGGTACCGCCGAATTCGCCGTTCACGCGACCGCGCGAAACGCGCAGGGTGAATTCGCGACCCGACTTCTCTTCATAGCCGGTGAGGACCTTGTCGCCCTTGGCGGTGATGCGGCTCGAGATCACGAACGTCTCGCCGTCGCGGGTGAAGCGATACGGCTGCGAGGCGGTGTCGGCGAAAACCGGGGCGGCGCTGAAAGCGAAACCAGCCGTGAGCAGGGAAAGGATGAACTTCTTCATGGCAAACTCCAACGCGGGGTTGCCTCTCGCTAGGTCAATTTTGTTGTGCGCTGCGGCAATGTCATGCTGCAGGCGCGAAGGGAATTGCGAACTAGTCCGGTAGGGATGCACGAAACGCAATGACTCATAGCAGTTTGGCCGAACCAATCGCGCGCCTTATGGGTTCGGCATGAGCCGCCTCTATATTCGCCCCACCGCTTTCGTTGATGCGCCTTTCGGATTCGACGGCCAGGTCCTGCGCCTCGCCGGCGGGCTCGGCTGGTTCGCGGCGGTCGAGGCGATCCGCGTGGCGGACGGCCGCCGGGTCGAGCAGAGACTGGTCCCGATCGACCGGCTCGACTTGCTTGGCGAAGACGCGCTCGCGATTGTCGAACGGCTCACCGCGCCGCGCCCGCCGCTTCGGCTCGGCGCGCGGACCATCCCTCTCGATCAGCCGCGGGTGATGGCGATCCTCAACGTCACGCCCGACAGCTTTTCGGACGGGGGAAGTCATGTCGACGATCCGGCGGGTGCGGCGGAAGCGGGCATAAGGATGCTCGAAGCCGGTGCCGCCTTGCTCGACGTCGGCGGCGAATCCACCCGGCCGGGCGCGGCAACCGTCTGGGAAGGCGACGAGATAGAGCGCGTAATTCCGGTGATCGAGCGGCTGGCCGTGGGCGGGGCAGCGGTATCGATCGACACGCGCAAGGCGGCGGTGATGGAAGCCGCCCTGGATGCGGGCGCGGCCCTGGTCAACGACGTCTCGGCGCTTGGCTGGGACGACCGCGCGGCGGACGTGCTCGCTGCGCGGAACTGTCCCGTCGTCCTGATGCACCAACGGGCCAAGCCGGAAGGGAGCACCGACGTCCTGATCGAAGTTTATGACTGGCTGGAAGCGCGGATCGCCTGGGCCGAGGAACGGGGCATCGACCGGTCGCGGATCATCGTCGATCCGGGCCTGGGGGCGGGTAGCTTCGGCAAGAATGTCCGCGACAATCTGGCGCTGATCAACGGTCTCGCCTTGCTCCATGGGCTCGGCTGCCCGATCCTGCTCGGCGCGAGCCGCAAGACCTTCATCGGCGCGATTAGCGGCGAGGCACCGGTCGAGCAAAGGCTGGGCGGGTCGATTGCCACCGCGCTCGCCGGCGCGGCGCAGGGCGCGCAACTGCTACGCGTCCACGATGCGTTCGATACCGTCCAGGCCATCCGCATCTGGCGCGCACTGCGCGACGAGGCGCTCTCCCCCGTTTAGGGCGTCGAAGAGGTCGCCGAACGAGGTGCGATGGTGGCGGGTGTGGCCGTGAGCAACGATCGCGGCGCGATGGGCCCCCGTGCCGTAGCCTGCGTTGCTGTCCCAGCAATAGGCCCGGTAGCGCGTCCCCAATTGGGTCATGAGCCGATCGCGCAGCACCTTCGCCATGATCGAGGCGGCGGCGATCTGCGGCACCTTGCCGTCGCCCTTGACCACGGCCTGGGCATTGCCCGACAGGCCGCGCGGCACGTCGATCCCGTCGATCCGAACCGGCGCGTCGATGGCCAGGCGCGTCACTGCCTGGGTCATCGCCTGAAGCGTCGCGTTGCGGATATTGTAGACGTCGATGTAGCGCGCCGAGCGCGCCGCGAAGCTGACCCGCGCGACCCGGGCGATCTGGCCGAACAGGAGTTCCCGTTCGTCGCGATCGACCCGCTTGGAATCGTCGAGCCGACCGAGCAGCCCTTTGGGCAGGGCTTCCGGCTCGAACCACACCGCGGCAACCACCACCGGCCCACACAGCGCACCACGCCCGACCTCGTCGCAACCGATCACCGGCGGAAACAGGCTGGCTCGACGGCGGGCGAAGGGGCGGGACACGGGCACGAAGGCCCTTATGCCAAAGGGCTGGAATCACGTCACGGGGTTCGTACGACTTCTCCCCGCATTCCACATGTCGCCGGTTGCATGGGGGGCCGCGTACGCGCAGACAGGCCGCTATGGCCGCTTCGTTCGATCCCGCACGCACGCATCGCATCGCCAAGCTGGTGCTGGCGATCCTTCTGGTCCTGCTCGGCCTGTGGATCAGCGCGACCTTCATTCCTTCGCTGCTCTGGGCGGCGGTGATCGCGATCGCGATCGACCCGCTTTATAGCCGCGCGGAAGGCCGCTGGCCGGACCGACGCCAGATGCTGCTGCCGTTGGTGGCGACGTTCCTTATCGCTCTGCTCGTCCTCGCCCCGCTCGCGCTGGGCGTGATCGAGGCGGCGCGCGAAGCGAAAGGCATGCTCCAATGGGTATCGGACGCGCGCGAAAACGGCCTGCCCGAGCCCCTGTGGCTGCAGCAGTTCCCCTTCGCCCATGAGCTGTCGAGCTGGTGGCAGAACAATCTGGCGACGCCGGAGGGTACTGCCCATCAGCTCCATCGTTTCAACCGGGAGATGCTGGTCGAGCAGTCGCAGTTGCTGGGCAAGGGCCTGATCCACCGCAGCATCGTCTTTGCGTTCACCCTGATCGCACTCTTCTTTCTGCTGCGCGATCGTGACGTCCTCATTGTCCAGCTGCGGTCGGCCGGGGAGCGCCTGCTCGGCGATTCGGGCGAGCGGATCGGGGTGCAATTGATCAGGTCGGTGCGCGGCACGATCGACGGGCTCGTGCTGGTCGGTATCGGCGAGGGCGCGGTGATGGCGGTCGTCTATGTCATGTCGGGCGTGCCGCACCCCTTCATGCTCGGCTTCCTGACGGCGATCGCGGCGATGATCCCGTTCGGTGCTGCCGTGCTGTTCGCCGTCGCCTCGGCGATGCTGATCGCGGGCGGATCGGTCGGCTGGGCGGTTGCGGTGTTTGCGATCGGCATGGGCGTGGTGTTCGTCGCCGACCACTTCATCCGCCCCTTCCTGATCGGCGGATCGACCCGCTTGCCTTTCCTCTGGGTGCTGATCGGCATCCTCGGCGGCGTCGAGACGATGGGGCTGCTCGGCCTGTTCGTCGGCCCGGCGACGATGGCGACCCTGATCATGCTGTGGCGTGAGTTCGTTAGCGGCGCATCTCGATCACGGTCGTAGCCAGACGGTGCACCTCGGCCCGATTGTGACTGACATAGAGGACAGGCAGGCCCAATTCGTCCCGGATCCGCTCGATCACCCCCATGATCTCGTCGGCGCGGGCGCTGTCGAGCGAAGCGAGCGGTTCGTCCATCAGCAGGAAACGTGGATTCGACAATAAGGCGCGCCCGATCGCGACGCGCTGCGCCTCGCCGCCCGACAAGGTGCGCGGCCAGCGGCCGAGCAGCGAAGCGATGCCAAGAAAGCCGACCGCCTCGTCGAACCCCATCCACCCGCCCTCCTGCATCCCATAACGAAGATTGCTGCGGACGTTCATATGCGGGAACAACCGGCCGTCCTGGAACACGTAGCCCGCCCGGCGCCGCTCAGGGGGACAGTCGGCGCCCTCCCCGAACAATGTCTCACCGGCGACCCTGATGTGCCCCCGGTCGGGATGAAGCAGGCCCGCGACCATGTTGAGCAGGCTGGTCTTGCCCACCCCCGACGGACCGAACAAAGCGGTGATGCCAGGTCCGCTTTGAAAAGTGACCCCGATTTCGGCCTCGCCCAGCCGCTTCCCGACGTCGATGTCAAAGGACATGCGCATGGCGACCCATCCGGCGCGCGAGCAGTTCGCAGGCGACCAATGCGCCAAGGCTGAGCGCGACGGAGATCAGGGCCAGTCGCAGGACCGCTTGCTCCTCACCCGGAATCTGCAGCGCCGTGTAGATGGCGAGCGGCAGGGTGCGCGTCTCGCCCGGGATGTTCGACACGAAGCTGATCGTCGCGCCGAATTCGCCGATCGCGCGGGCGAAGCCCAGGACGAGGCCGGCGGCGACACCGGGCAGCGACAGCGGCAAGGTGATCGTCAGGAAGGTCCGCCACGGCCCGGCACCGAGCGTGCGCGCCGCGCCTTCGAGCCGGCGGTCGACCGCCTCGATCGACAGGCGCATCGCCCGCACCATCAAGGGCAGGGCCATCACCGCCGCGGCGAGGGCCGCGCCCGTCCAGCGGAACATGAAGGTCAGGCCAAGCCATTTCTCGGCCCAGGCGCCGATCGCCCCCTGCCGTCCGAAGGCGAGGAGGAGCAGCCAGCCGGTGACCACCGGCGGCAGGACGAGCGGAAGGTGGACGATCGCGTCGAGCAGTACGCGTCCCGGAAAGCGGCCACGCGCCAACGCATAGGCCAGGGCGAAGGCAAAGGGCAGCGCGGCGGCAACGGCGACGATGCCGACGAGCAGGGACAGACGCACGACCTGCCAGTCGTCGGGGCTCACCGGGTTGCGAAGCCGTAGCGGCGGAAGATCGCCTTGGCCTGCGCCGACAGCAGGAAGCGGCGGAAGCCTTCGGTTTCGGGACTCGTCGCGCTGGTCAGCGTGGCGAGCGGATAGGTGATCGGCGCGTGGCTGGTCGCCGGGAAGGTGCCGACCACCTTGACGCCTTTCGAAGCGAGCGCGTCGGTCAGATAGACGATGCCGTAGGGCGCCTCGCCCCGTTCGACCAAGGCCAGCGCCGCGCGGACATTCTCGGCGCCGGCGACATGATCGGCGACCGAAGCCCATACGCCGAGCCGGGTCAGCGCATCGCGGCCATATTTGCCGGCCGGAACCGAATTGGGCTCGCCCATCGCGAGGCGCCCGTTGCCGAGCAGCCGGGCCAGCGGGAAACCGGGACGGATCGCCACCGGATGGGCGGCGGCGGCAGGCGCGACGAGCACGAGGCTGTTGCCGAGGAAGGATACGCGCGTCGCCGGGCGGATCAGGCCCTTGCCGGCGAGTTCGTCCATCCACGGCTCGTCGGCTGAGACGAAGAGGTCCGCCGGCGCACCGCTTTCGACCTGACGGGCGAGCGCGGACGAGGCGGCGAAGGACAGGACCGGCCGGGCGTGTCCCTTGGCGGCCCAGGCATTGGCCGCATCGTTGAGCGATTCCTGCAGGCTCGCCGCGGCCAGCACCAAAGGCGGCGCGGCCAGTGCCGGCCAGGTGAGAAGCAAGGCGAAGAAAAGAAATAGCCGGCGCATGGAGAGGCTATAGCCAACCTGCCCCAGCCCGTCATTCCCGCCAAGGCAGGAATCCATTACGCAACGACGCCATGCGCGAGAAACGGCAATATCGGATAGAAGGGGACCTGCTTTGGCGGGAATGGCGGGTTAGGGTGGGTTTGAAACAGGCCTTCCCGCCAAGCGCCGCAGCCGATGCCCGGCTGCTGATCCTCGGCTCACTCCCGGGGGAGGAATCGCTCCGCCAGCAGCGTTATTATGCGCATCCGACCAATGCTTTCTGGTGGCTGATCGGCGAGGTGATCGGTGAAACGGTGGTTCGCCTGCCCTACGAAGACCGGCTCGATCGGCTCAAGACTCATCGTATCGCACTGTGGGACGTGATCGAGCGCGCCAAACGGTTGGGCAGCCTAGACCAAGCGATCCAATCGGCCGAGCCGCGCGACCTTGCTGGCTTCGCAGCGTCTCTGCCCGATCTGCGCGCCATCGCCTTCAACGGCGGCACGGCTGCGCGTCATGGCAGACAGCAGTTGGGCGGCACCGACTGCTACACGTTGATCGACCTGCCCTCCTCCAGCGCGGCTTATGCAGGAATGCATCGCGACGCCAAGCGCGAACGATGGATGGCGTTGCGCGCCTTCCTCTAACCGGGGAAGTGCGTCCGTCCGAGACCGTGCCCCATCGGGCCGTGGCCGGCGCCCAGTTCAGGCGCGGCCATCATCGCGGCGCGGACGAACCCGCGCGCCCGGCCGATCGCATCGGTCACCGACAAGCCCGCACCCAGGCCGGTCGCTATCGCGCTCGACAGCGTGCAGCCCGTGCCGTGGCTGTGCCGCGTGTCGATCCGGCGGTCGCTCCAGCGCCCGATTAGGCCGGACGTGTCGACGAGCAGATCGATCACGTCGGAGCCAGCCAGATGCCCTCCCTTTGCGAGAACCACGCAGCCATATGCGGTCGAAAGCCGCTGGGCGGCTTCACGCATCGTCGCTTCGTCCTCGACCGGAAGACCGCTCAGGGCCGCCAGCTCGAGCGTATTGGGCGTGACGAGGGTCGCCACGCCGAAAAGCTCGGTTAAAGCCGCAGTGGTATCGCACTCGTTGAGCGCATCGCCGCTGGTCGCGAACATCACAGGATCGACGACGATCGGCACGTCCAGCGTCACCATCACGTCCCGAACGGCCAGGGCGATGGCATCGGTGCCCAGCATGCCGATCTTGATCGCATCCAGGCCGATATCGCAGGCGACCGAGCGGATCTGTTGCTGGACGATCTCGGGCGTCAGCGCGAACACTGCCTGCACCCCCAAGGTGTTCTGCGCGGTGATGGCGGTGATCGCGGTCATCGCGTGGCCGCCGAGCATGGTGATGGTCTTGATGTCGGCCTGGATGCCGGCGCCGCCGCCCGAATCCGAGCCGGCGATCGCCAGGATGCGCGGGATCATGCGCCGGTGAAGCGACGTTCGGTCGAGGCCGGATTGCGGGCAAGAGCGTCGCCGACGCGCATCGGCCGCGGCACCAGCATGCCGGCGCAATTGGGGCAGCGGCTGGCAAGTTCATCGGCACAGTCGGTGCAGAAGGTGCATTCGAACGAGCAAATCTGGGCGCCGTCCTCATCCGCCGGAAGATCGCGACCACAGCGTTCGCAATCGGGACGCATCGCCAACATCTCAGGCTGCCTTCCTTACCGCATCGCAGATCCGATCGACCACGTCGGTAATCAGCGCTTCGTCCTCGCCCTCGGCCATGACCCGGATCAGGGGCTCGGTCCCCGATTTGCGGATCAGGATCCGGCCGGTGCCGCCCAGTTGCTTCTCGGCAGCGGCGATCGTCGCCTTGACCGCCTCGTCCTCGAGCGGCTGCCCCTTGGCGAAGCGGACATTCTTGAGCAGCTGCGGCAAGGGTTCGAACTGGCGGAGCAATTCGTGCGCCGGCTTGCCGACGGTCACCAGCTCGGCCAGTATCTGCAACGCGGCGATCAGCCCATCGCCGGTCGTGGCATGATCGGCCAGCACGATATGACCGGATTGCTCGCCACCGATATTGTAGCCGCCGGCGCGCATCGCCTCGACCACGTAGCGATCGCCGACCTGCGCGCGGTGGAGCGCGATACCCTGACTCCACAGATAGCGCTCGAGCCCGAGGTTGGACATGACCGTCGCGACGATGCCGTCGCCCTTGAGCGTCCCCTGGCGCGCCGCGGCGACGGCGATCAGCGCCATGAGCTGATCGCCGTCGACGATCTCGCCCTTGTCGTCGACGATGATGAGACGGTCGGCGTCGCCGTCGAGCGCGATGCCGAGATCGGCCCGCGTCTCGATCACCTTGGCCTGCAAGGCCTGCGGCGCGGTCGAGCCGCAGCCTTCATTGATGTTGGTTCCGTTCGGAGAAACACCGATCTGGACCAGCTCGGCGCCAAGCTCCCACAAGGCCATCGGCGCGACCTGATAGGCGGCGCCGTTCGCGCAATCGACGACGATGCGCAGCCCGTCGAGGCGCAGATTCTCCGGGAAGGTCGATTTCACCGCGTGGATGTAGCGGCCCTGCGCGTCATCGACGCGGCGGGCACGGCCGATCGCCTCGGCCGCCGCGAGCGCGGGCTCGCGTTCGATACCCTTTTCGATCGCGGCTTCGTCGGCGTCGGACAGCTTGAAACCATCGGGGCCGAACAATTTGATGCCATTGTCGGCGAACGGATTATGGCTGGCCGAGATCATCACGCCCAGATCGGCGCGCATCGAACGGGTCAGCATCGCCACTGCCGGCGTTGGCATCGGCCCGACCAGCACAACGTCCATGCCGACCGAAGTGAAGCCCGCGGTCAGCGCGCTTTCCATCATGTAGCCGGACAGGCGCGTATCCTTGCCGATCAGCACGCGGTGGCGGTGATTGCCGCGCAGGAAACGCCGCCCAGCCGCCTGGCCGACACGCATCGCCACTTCGGGCGTCATCGGCGCTTCGTTGGTGCGGCCGCGAATGCCGTCGGTACCGAAATATTTGCGGGCCATGCCGGCCTCCTTATCAGTCCTCTCCACGCGAGGAAACGCATGGAAACCGCGGCGCTTCCCGTCGCCGCACTCTATCGCCTGCGGGCGGCCGTTCCTAGCGGTCGTACGCCTTGGGCAAATTGCCTTCCTGCGGGGTCGCATAGCGATCGCGCAGGCGCGTCTGGCGGGTGGTCAACGACTGCTGCACGCCGTCGATGAACACCGCGACCGGCGCCGAGGAGAGTTCGAGCGGATCGCCATCCCAGACCACGACATCGGCGCGGCGCCCGGGGCGGAGCGAGCCGATCTCGCCATCCAGCCCCATCGCCTGCGCCGGCTTCGAGGTGATCGTTGCAAAAGCCTGTCCCCAGTCGAGCCCGGTCATCCCCGGGACCCTGGTCAGCGCAACGAGATTGCCGGCGAACTGCGTCAGATAGCGCTGCTGCGCGCCGCCACCAGTCGCATCGACCAGACTAATGCCGACAGTAACGCCGGCTTTCTGCAAACGCCCGACATTCGACTGGGTCGCGGCGATCCGTTCGAACGATTCGGGCAGATCGGCAAGCGCAGCGGCGATGACCGGCACGCGCGCGGCCGCGATCTCGTCTGCGACCATCCAACCCTCGGCGGCGCCGAGCAGGACGAGCCGCAAGCCCGGGAATTCGCGCTTGAGGCCCAGCACCTGGCGGATGTCGCTGGCGCGCTCGACATGGACGAGCAGGATCTGCGCACCCGACAGGACCGGCGCGAGCGCAGCCGCATCGGCGCGGGTGAGCAGCACATCGCGATCGACCAGCCCCGCCGCCGCCGGATTGCGCGCGGCCGCGAGCGCAGCGTGGAGATAGGCATAGGCCGCCGGGCGGCTGCCGCCGGCGGCACGCGCGCCGCCTTCGTTGAGTTCCACATACTGGAACAGGCGGGGCCGCATCAGGACGTCCTTACCGCCGGCCAGCGCGATCGCCGCGCCCTGCCCCGCAAAGATCGCGCGGCTGGTATCGGGTTCGACCAGAGCGCGCGTGACGCCGCCCTGGCGTTCGATCGCGATCTGCGGTTCGTTGGGGTTGATCGCGGTCGACACGTCGAGCGCCGCCGAGAAAGGCGAAGTGCGCGCGGTGACGTCGCGGCTTTCGCCGACCCCGCTGACATCCTCGATACCGAGCGTGGAGAACGCGCCGACGATTCCCGCCGCAACCCATTTGCCCCTGCCGTCGAGCACGCGCGCGCCGGCAGGCACGGCGACATTGGCGCCCGCTGCGACGATCCGGCCGTCACGGAAGACCACAATGCCATTCTCGATCGGGGGCGATCCGTCGCCGATCGCGACCGTGCCGCCCGTGACGGCGACGGTTTCGGCAAAGGCCGGCGCAGCGAGCAGAGCCGCTGCGGCGAGAAGCACGCGCGTCACTTGACGTCTCCTTCGCCTGGCTGACCAAGTTCGAAATCGGACACCGGCCGCTTCTTCGGATCTTTGCTGTCGTAGAGCAGGGCACCGTCGATCCAGACCATTTCCGGCCGCGTGTAGACGCTCAGCGGATTGCCGTTCCACAGCACGACGTCGGCCATCTTGCCGGGCTTGAGGCTGCCTGTCTTGTTGGCGATGCCGAGCGCCCTGGCCGGGTTGATCGCCAGCCATTCCCAGGCAACCTCGTCGGAAATGGCGATGCCGGCGCGGCGGCCGGCGGCCTGCGCCTTGGCGACTTCCTGGTTCAATCGCTGGATGCCGTTCTGATCATCCGAATGGATCATCGCGCAGGCGCCGGCATTCTGGAGCAGCGCCAGGTTTTCGGGAATGCCGTCGTAGCTTTCCATCTTGAAACCGTACCAGTCGGCCCAGACCGCGGCGCAGATGCCATTGGCCTTGAGCAGATCGGCGACCTTGTAGGCTTCGACGCCGTGATGGAAGGCCGTCACGTGGTAGCCGAACTCCTTCGACATATCGATGACGTTGGCGATTTCGTCGGCGCGGTAGCAATGGTTGTGGACGAGGATCTTGCCGTCGAGCACGCCGGCCAGCGTATCGAGCGCGAGATCGCGGGCCGGAATCTCGCCGCCATCGCGCTCGTAGCGGTCCCAGCGGCGCTTATATTCGACCGCCTTCGCCCATGTCATGCGGTCGACCGCGATATTGCCCATGCGCGTCGAAGGCTCGCGCCCCTTGGCGCCATAGACGCGCTTCGGATTCTCGCCGCACGCCATCTTGAAGCCATAGGGCGCGCCAGGGAACTTCATGCCCTGCGCGGTCCGGGCATAGACGTTCTTGATGGTCACCGACCGACCGCCCATCAGATTGGCCGAGCCGGGCAGGATCTGCAGCGTGGTCACCCCGCCGTTGGCGAGCGCGCGGCTGAAGCCCGGATCCTGCGGCCAGACGCTATGTTCGGCCCACACTTCGGGCGTGGTCGGCGCGGTCGCCTCGTTGCCGTCGCTGAGCGCCTGGACGGCCGGCGAGGGATAGTCGCCGAGGTGGCTGTGCACATCGATCACGCCCGGCGTGACGTATTTGCCGCGCCCGTCGATCACCGTCGCGCCCGCCGGCGCTGCAATATCCTTGCCTATGCCGACGATCTTGCCCTCGGCGAAGAGCACCGATCCGCCGTCGATCCTGCCGCCCTCGCCATCGAGGATGGTGACGTTGGTGACGAGCGTCGGCACACCGGGATAAGCGCGGTAGGTCGAGGGGAAAGGATCGCTAGACCACGGCTCCGGAATGCGTGGTCCTGCGTCATGCGGCGCGGGCGAACTCGCGCTCTTCGGCCTGTCGTCGGTGCAGCCGGCGAGCGCCAGCACCAGGCCGATCAGGAGGATGCGCTTATTGAACACCGTGCATCCACTTCTTGATCAGGGGTGAGAGGACGAGGAGCACGATGCCGATGATCGCGGCGGCGAGGCCGATCGTCCAGAACACGCCCGTATAGGTGTGGAGGCTGACCTCCAGATTGGTGACCTGGCCACCCACCGTCTCGACGCTCGCCACCTGCGCGACGATGCCCGCGACATATTGCGCGCAGGCGATCGACAGGAACCAGACGCCCATCATCATGCCGACGATCCGCGCGATCGACAGCTTGGTGATCATCGACAGCCCGACCGGGGAGATGCAGAGCTCCGCCGCGGAGTGGATCAGATAGAGCAATGCCAGCCACCAGACCGAGACCTTGAAATCGGTGCCGGCGAAGCGCGCGCCATAGACCAGCACCATGAAACCGGCCCCGACGCCGATCAGGGCGATGCCGAACTTGACCGGCGTGGACGGTTCCCAGCCTTTCGCCGCGAGCGCGTTCCACATGATCGAGAAGAAGGGCGCCAGGGCGACGATGAAGAAGGCGTTGAAGAACTGGGTCTGGCCAGCCGACATGGTGAACAGGCCGAAGATCTTCAGATCGGTGTTGCGGTCGGCGAACAGGGTCAGCGACGAGCCGGCCTGTTCGAACAAGGTCCAGAAGACGACGTTGAACAGGATCATGACCATCGCCGCGAGCATCATCTGGAATTCGACGCGATTTCCCGCCGTCCACGACCAGATCAGGATGCCAGGCACCGCGACGATCAACGAGCCGAACATCAATTTGCCCATCAGCGGCAAGGTCAGCAGGTAACCGATGATCCCCGCGCCAGCCTCCGGCAGAGGCGCGGCCATCAGGTTGCTGAACAGGAACCAGGCGACCGGCACGGCGACGATCGCGCCAATGAAGATGGGGATTGCGCGATCCTTGGCCTGGCCGGCCGGCGGCTCGCCATAGCCGGCAAGCTTCCCACCATCGAACTGGATCAGACAGAAGGAGACGAGCATGCCGATCGCCGCGAGCCCGAATCCCGCCCACCAGTCGACCGTGGTCACCAGCAGCGGGCA
>Ga0153956_1002746_pt1 | contig 12407 bp, 9 predicted proteins | sample TSFL040MetaG_FD_104704 | JGI IMG/M metagenome (GOLD analysis project Ga0153956, IMG submission 104704) | Attine ant fungus gardens microbial communities from Florida, USA - TSFL040 MetaG | ecosystem: Host-associated > Fungi > Mycelium > Unclassified | place: USA: Florida, Wekiwa Springs...
CCGGTGACGGTCTTGATGACGTCCGGTCCGGTGATGAACATCTGGCTGGTCTGGTCGACCATGATGATGAAGTCGGTCAGCGCGGGGGAGTAGACGTGACCACCGGCCGCCGCGCCCATGATCAGCGAGATCTGCGGGATGACGCCCGAGGCCAGGATGTTGTTGCGGAAGATCCGGCTGTACAGGCCGAGGCTGACCACACCCTCCTGGATGCGGGCGCCGGCGCCGTCGTTGATGCCGATCAGCGGGCGGCCGGTCTTGAGGGCCAGCTCCTGGACCTTGACGATCTTCTCGCCGTAGACCTCGCCGAGGCTGCCCCCGAAGACCGTGGCGTCCTGGCTGAAGATGCAGACCTCGCGGCCGTCGATGGTGCCGTAGCCGGTCACCACGCCGTCGCCGAGCGGGTGCCGCTCACCCAGGCCGAAGTTGGTGCTGCGGTGCTTGGCCAGCGCATCGAGTTCGACGAACGAGCCCTCGTCCAGCAGTGCCAGGATGCGCTCGCGGGCGGTGAGCTTGCCCTTTTCGTGGACCTTGTCCACAGCGGCCTGACCGACCGGGTGCAGGGTCTCCTCGGTACGCCGGCGCAGGTCTTCCAGCTTGCCGGCAGTGGTGTGGATGTCGATGGACTTGTCCACCGGAGGCTCGGTCACGCTCGTCATAGTCGTCGATGTTAACGGTTCTCTAAGAAGATTTGTCGGCGGGTGGGGGTTCGGCGCGTGGCGGGGTTGACGACGGTGTCAGAGGTGCTGCCGGATTACCACATCGGTCGCTATGGTTGACGCGAATTCCTCGATAAGGAGTAACGATTCATGTATCGCGAACCGGCCTCGGCAGACCCCGCTGACGTCGCCCGGAAGCAAGCCGCCGCCCCGGCGCTGCGGCTTCCGCCGAAGCCGGAGATGGTTCTCGATGAGAACGGCCGGGTAACCGCATACAAGATGCAGGGCATGGGCGTGGTGCCCAAGGCCAAGAACCGGATCGGCGAATTGTTGTTCAATTCGTTTGTCACGTTCATTCCGTCGCACACCATCCGCCAGGGATTTCTGCGGTTGTGCGGCGCGAAAATTGGCCGCAACAGCTCGATCCTGCGAGGCACCACGGTGCTCGATCCGGCCTTCTTGACCATCGGGGACGGCGTGGCTATCGGGTTCCGTTGCATGCTCGACGCGCGCGCCGGCATCTACATCGGCAACAACGTCACCATCGCCAGCGATGTGCAGATCATCGGCGGCGGCCATGACATCAACCACCCGGACTTCCTGCCGGTGCCGATCCCGACGGTGGTCGGTGACTACGTGTGGATCGCCAGCCGGGCGATGGTGCTGCCGTCATTGATCGGCCGCGGTGCGGTGGTGGCCGCCCAGGCCCTGGTGACCAAGGACATCGACGAACTGAACATCGTCGGTGGTGTGCCGGCCAAGGTGATCGGCAAGCGCGACCCGGATGCGTTGCAGTACACCAACGACCGTCGTCCGTTGTTCTACTGATGGGCGGTTCACTACACGACCACAGGTTGGTCTTCGTGGCCCCCGCCAAAGGGCAGACCGCGGTGGGCGATTACTCCCAGGATCTGGTCGACGCACTGCGTCCGCACCTCGGTGAGATCGTCGAGGAACGCACGGCCGGCCCGGGTCTGGACACACTGGCCGATGTGCGCAGGCACCGGGCCCGGGTCCGTGAGCTGGTTGCCGGCGGCCCGGTGGGGCGGACCCTGGTGCATGCCGAGTTGTCCACCGGCGTGATGCCCACGTTCTGGGCCTTGGCGGGTCTGTCCGGTGTGCCGGTGACGGCCACCGTCCACGATCCGCCGCAGGGGCTGTGGTTCCCGGCACGCACCCGACTGGTCGCCAGTTCCCGATTGCTGACGCACGGCATCCATTACCCGCTGCGGCCGTTGTCGCGGGCCATCGAGGGGCGGGTGCACGGGGACCGGACCCTGGTCGCGCTGACCGAGACCGGTCGGCAATCGATCGAGCGGACCTATCCGCGCGCCCACACCGCCTACATTCCGCACCTAGTGCGTGAACGGCCCGTCATCGCGCCCGTCCAGGACCGGCCCAAGGCGGTCGGATTTTTCGGATTCGTCTACCGCGGCAAGGGTTTTGAGCAGATCGCGCAGATTCGTGAACAACTGCCCGACGATATCTTGATCCGTATCGCAGGCCGGGGCACCGAAGACCTGCCGCGGGCCGAGGGGATCGAGATCCTCGGCGGGGTCGACGGTGCGGCCGAGGACGCCTTCTTCGAATCGGTGCGGGCGATCGCGGTGCCGTACGGCAAGCGGCACTTCTACGCCGAGACCTATCCGGCCTCCGGCGTCGTCGCGCATGCGTCGGCGTACCGCACACCGGTGGTCTGCACCGGCTACGGCTCACTGGCCGAACTGACCGCCGAGCACGGCGCGGTGACGGTGGTCCCGGGCGCCGAGTCGGCGGCCACCGCGTTGGCCACCGAGATCACCGCCCTGCTGAACGACGATGCTCGGCTGACCCGATTGGGGATCAACGCCGACCGGACCCGCCTGGAACGCTCACCCGCGCGCACCGCCGAGGCGTTCGTCGCGATCTGGGAGGACCTGGTAGGCCGCGGGCACAACGGGCGCAATGGGTCGGTCGGTGACTGACCCGACGAACGTCGCGCCCACCGATGCACCGAAGGGCGACGCCGTCGAGCCGGCGGGTAAACATCACCTGGCCGTCGCGCTGTGGGCGGTGTTCTGGGCCTACGCCGGACGCGCCTGCGGCATGGTGTGGACGCTCGTGTTGGTGCAACGGCTCGGCATCGCCAGCTACGGCCAGTACGCCATGGCCTACGCGGTGTACTCGTTGATCGGGTCGCCGCTGGACAACGTGTTCGTGGTCCGTTCGGTACGCGAGTCCGAAGAACATTTCCTGGCCGACCGCGCCACCCGGTATCTCCTCGGGGTGGGCCTGATGCTCGTCGGATTCACCCTGCTGCAGGTGAGCTACGTCGTCGCATTCGGATTGATCGTCTCCGGCGGAGAACTGACCCTCAAGGTGTGGGAGAGCCGGCCGCTGCGCGAAGGCAGACCGCACCGCGCGGCCCAGATCGACAGCGCACGCCAATTGTTCAGTGTCGCAATGGCATGCGCGTATCTGTATGCGGTGCCGCATCCGACCCTGCAGGTCGCGACGTCGATCCTGATGGCGCCGTATGTGCTGGTGGCCATCGGCGTCGGGCCGATGGCCCTGCGGCACCGTCCGGGTATGCCGGGGTCGCCGCGGGTCATTGCCATCTTGATCGGCGAGACGCTGGCGATCATGGCCTGCGTGCAGGGTGATCTGTTGCTGCTGGGCTGGCTCACCAACGACACCATCGCCGGCTACTACGGCATCTGCACCACCGTGACCCTCGCGGTCATCGCGCTCGGCCAGGGCTTCGGGATGTCCTACAGCCAGAAGCTGCGCGAGGGCGAGGGGGACGTGTCGGCGGGGCCGCCGTTGAAGGGCACGGTGGGCCTCGGCGTGGCGGCCGGGCTGCTGGTGCTCATCACCGGTCTGGTCATGTTGGTGATACCGGCCGTGCCGACGCAGTTGGCGGTGGCGATGACCATCATGTCGGGGTACTGCGCCATGCGCACGGTCAGCATGGTGTTCCAGGCGGTGCTCTACAACCAGCACCGCGACGGTCTGAGACTGGTGGCCAACGCCGGGGTGGTGCCACCGAAGTTGGCGTTGGTGGCGCTGCTGGTGCCGCTGGGCGCGATCGGTGCGGCCATCGCCTCGGTGATCGCCGACGCGATGCTGTTGGTCATCTATGCGCGGGTGCTCTACCGCAAGCAGGCCTCATGACGGTCAAACCGACGGTCTGTTTTCTGCTGTCCAAGGATCCGGTGGCCGATCACGGTGGCGATGTCGAATTGTCCCGTCTGGTCATGGGATTGGCGGCCGAGACGTTCGAGGTGTCGGCGATCTGCCTGTCCCACGAACCGCCCGGGACCTCGACCGTCGACGGGATGCCGCTGGTACGGGTCGGTAAGGCCGGGGTCCGTCCGGTGCGGTTGTTGCTCGATGTCGCCCGCACCGGTCGCAGCCTGGTGCACGCGCGGTTCGACAATGACGACCTGGTTGCCGCGATCGATGCGGCCGGCGCCGACATCTACGTCTCCGAGCACAGTTATATGGCCGAATCTTTCTTGCGCAGTTCACGTTTCGGGAAATCGCGATTCGTGGTCAACACCCATGTCAGCGAATCGCTGGTGTGGCGGGCGACCCGGGGTGCCCTCGGTCGGCTGCAGGTCGGCCGGTTGTTGCGCGACGAGCTGCGGGTGGCCTTGGCCGCCGACGCGGTCGGCACCTTCGACGCGCAGGAGGCGCAGTCCTATGCCGTGCAGGGGGTGCGCGATGCGCGCTGGCTCGATATCACCCTGCCCCCCGCGCAGCAGGTCGCGGCGGGTTCGACGCCGCGCCGACTGGTGCTGATGGGCACCCGGGACTGGCCGCCGAACCAGGAGGCGTTCGAGGAGGCACTGCGCCTGTGGCCGCGGATCGCCGACGGTATCGACGGCGCCGAGTTGTGTGTGATCGGCGCCAAGAACTCGAAAGCCGCAGTGCCGCAATATCCGCCGGGGGTGCGCGATCTGGGCTTCGTCGATGACCTGTCCGGCTTCTTGGGGACGTGCCGGGCGATGATCGCACCGATCCGCACCGGCGGCGGGGTGCGGGTGAAGATCCTCGATGCGGCGCGCATGGGTTTGCCGGTGGTGGGTACCACCGCCGCGGTCGGTTCATTGGGCCCGTTACTGGGTCTCGGCGTGTACGACGGTGATGAGATATTCGTTCAGCAGTGCCGAAAATACCTGTTGGACAGCGCCTTTGCTGCAACGGCCGGTGATGAACTCTATCGGCTCAACGAAGGTTACTGGCTACAGCGCAAGCCGCATCGCGCCGTCACCGAACTGCTGCGGCCGTAGCGCTACCGGCCGGCCTGCGCGAGGTATGACGCCACGAACTCGCCGACCGAAGTATCCAGATCAATCGTTGGTGCCCAGCCTGTTTCGCCCATCAGGCGCCCGGCGTCACCGGTGATCACGGACGGATCGATGGCCCGGGTATCGCTCGTCGTCGTGGGCGGGACGGGCACTCGTAGCGCCCGGCAGATCGCCTCGAGAACCTCCCACCCCGACCGCGCCTTACCGCTGCACACGTTGTAGAGGCAATGATCGGGGGAGGGCAGCTCCAGCAGTACCCGATAGGCGCCGACCACATCGGAGACATCGGTGTAGTCGCGGGCCGAATCGAGGTTGCCGACCGCCAGTTCGGTGCCCGGATGCCACTGCACGACCTTCGCCGTCAGATCCGGAACGATGAAACCGGGCTGTTGGTCGCGACCGATGTGATTGAACGGTCGTGCCACGATGGCATCGATACCGCGTCGCCGATAATACTCGGTTTGGTTCTCCACCAACAGTTTTGAGACGACATAAGGCGAGGTGGCCAGTGGTGGTGCCCCTTCGGCGAAGCCGGCGCCGCCGTCCACGGCGCCGTACACCGCACCCGAGCTGACCACTATCGCCCTACCCTGCCAGCCGTCGGCCAATGCCTGTTCGAAAAGGTGGGTCACCATGGCGCTATTGGTGCTGATGTACTCCTGCGGTCGGTCGAATGACGGACCCACCGCCGCCAGACCGGCCAGATGGATCAGGCCTGCGCAGTCCGCGATCCGCGGTGCCCCGGTCACCAGATCGGTCGGCCGATAATCGGCCAGCGCATCGGCGATGCGCGCGGGCGGCTCGGGACGTTCGGAGATGCCGACAACGTGGTAACCCGCAGCCGTCAATTGCTCGACCAATGCCTGCCCGACGAATCCTGTTGCTCCGGTTACCGCGATGCGATCCCCTTGTTGGACATGGGTCATTGCTGATGCTGACCGCCCGGCGAGCAGAAACGCGCCCGTTGATCTTCGATGTCGTGTTGCACCATGAGCGCGACCAGGCCCGGGAAATCGACCTCGCGGTTCCAGCCCAGGACCGATTCGGCCTTGGCCGGATTGCCCAGCAGGATGTCGACTTCGGCGGGCCGGATGAACGCTTGATTGCGCTTGACGTACGGGGACCAGTCGCTGATCCCGATCTCGTTGAACGCCTGGCCGAGGAATTCCTCGATGGAATGTGTCTCGCCGGTGGCCAGGACGAAGTCGTCGGGCTGATCGTGCTGCAGCATCTGCCACATACCGCGCACGTAGTCGCCGGCGTATCCCCAGTCGCGCTTGGGCCACAGGTCACCGAGATCCAGACTGTCCTGCAGACCGAGGTGGATGCGGGCGACGGCATGGGTGATCTTGCGCGTCACGAACTCCACGCCGCGACGCTCGCCCTCGTGGTTGAACAGGATGCCGCACGAGGCGAAGATTCCGTAGCTTTCCCGGTAGTTCTTGGCGATCCAGTGCCCGTAGAGTTTCGCCACTCCGTACGGGCTTCGCGGATGGAACAGCGAACTCTCGTCGTAACCGAGGCCGGGCCGGTTGTAGTCGAGGCCGCCGTACATCTCGGATGTGGACGCCTGGTAGAAGCGGGTCTTCTCGGATCGGCCCGTCATCCGGATCGCCTCGAGGCAGTTGAGTACGCCGCCCGCGGTGGTGTCGAGGGTCAATGTCGGATTCTTGAACGAATACCCGACGTGACTGATCGCGGCGAGGTTGTAGAACTCGTCCGGATCGGCCTCCTCGACCGCGCGCAGGATCGAGGACGGGTCCAGCAGATCTGCCTCGATCAGCTTGACGTACGGAAATTCCTCGAGAAGTCGTTCCTTCTTGAGATTGCTCTGACCGCGGATGATGCCGTAGACCTCGTAGCCCTTGTCGTGCAAGAGCGGCGCAAGATGTCCGCCATCTTGTCCGGTGATTCCGGTTATCAATGCGGTCTTACTTTGTTCGGTCTTATTTCGTTCGGTCTTATTTCGTTCGGTCAAGGTGTTCCCCGTGGCAGTTTTTCGTGAAATCCGTATTCGAGCCCGAGATTACCGGCGCCGGTGGTCTCGATGTGGCCGTTGCGCCGAAGCGTGTCCGTTGCGCCGAAGTGTGTCCATGGTGCCGAAGCGTGTCCATGGGTGCGGCGCGGCCTACCCCTGGGTGTCGGATATTTCTTTGATCAACCGGGCGGCGAAATGTTCCTCGGAGAACAACTGCGCATGGTTCTTGATCAGGTCGGGGTTCCAGGTCAGCTGCTGACTCCGCAGGACCGCGTCATGTACCAGGGTGGGTTCGGGTTCGTCGAAATAGACGCCGGTTTCGCCTTCTTTGATGGTGTCCAGAAATCCGCCCCACCGTAGGACGATGGCGGGTTTTCCATAGGTGGCGGCCTCGATCGGCGTCAGGCCGAAGTCTTCGTAACTGGCCGACAGGACGGCGGTGCAGTGTGCATACAGCCATCTGATCTGTCCGTCGGTGAGGTTTTTCAGCATCAGGACCGTCGGCCCTGCGGCCAGGGTCAACCGGCGTTCCTCCGGCCCGGATCCGACGACGATGAGCGGCAGCCCCAGTGAGTTGAACGCATCGATGACGACGTCGACGTTCTTGTACGGCAGAAGTCGCGAAATGCATAGGTAGAAGCCGTTTTCCGCGCCGGGCACCGTCGAGGTGTCGACGGCTTCCTGTGGTAGGTCGGGATCGACCGAATGTGGGGCCGGCAGGACCTCTGATTCGATGTCGTATACATCGCGGATGCGTTGTTGGACGGCCGTGGAGATGGCGAAGTACTTGGTGGCGGTGCGGGCCTGCCGCTTGTCCCAGCGCTTGAGCCAGGGCGAGAGCATCATCAGCGCAAGCCGTTTGATCGAGAAACCCTCGCTGCCGATGTACTCGTCGGTCTGGTACAGCCAGTGGGCGGGGGTGTAGCAGTAGACGATTTTCGAACCCGATGTATGAAATCCATGGGCCCATCCGCTGCTGCTCACAATGGTGTGTCGGGCGTCGACTTTTGTCGAGTTCGCCGCCGCCGCCAAGAATGGCAATGCCAGGCGATGGAACTTGCGCAGCAAAGGCATCCGATTGAGCCAACCGGTTCGAATGTCATGCGCCTTGAACTCGGGATAAGTGGAGTCGGCGTTATACAGCGTGGTGTAAATGGGTGCGTCCGGAAAAGCGCGTGTCAATGCGAGAACGACCTTCTCGGCGCCGCCTCGTTGGGTCAAATAGTCGTGCGCGATTGCGATCGGGACCTCGGCCATGCCTGCGATGTTAGCGAATCTGTCCCCGGCGTCCCCGCCGGAGTTTCGGCATTTCATCGGCCCGGCCGATCGCCGAGTCGGCAATCGGTGAGATATGACGTCGGGTCAGCCGCTGGCGGCGGGTAGCTGGGGTGATCGATCCTGTGCCGCAACGGATTTGGGTACCGCTGCCAGTTGTGGTGAATCGAGGGCGCCGGATCTTCGCAGTTCGTCGGAGTATTGCAGGAATACCAAGAAGAACGTGTACATGAAGGCCATCTGCGGAATCACCACGACCGGGTGGTCCAGGTTCAGGGCGATGATCGAGAACGCCATGAACACGCCACCGAAGAACGCGTGCGGCAGCGAGTCGCTGCGGATCAGCTTGGCGGCGACGATACATCCGACGATGATCACCGCGACGAAGGCCAGGCCGGCGACGAGCCCGCCGCGGTGCACGGCGATCAATGGTGCGTTGGACACGAAGTTCTGCTCGAAAGCGTAGGGGCCGTCCTTGAATTCGCGCAGTGACCAACCGCGCCCGAAGATCCAGTGATTGCCCAGGCGCCAAGGGAATTCGCGGATCGCCGCGATGCGGTCGGACGCGCCGGCGTCGTTCTCGCCGAGCGAGCCCATTAATCGTGTGCGTACCGCGGGGATCAACATCGCCGTCGCTCCCGCGACGAACAGGGTGCCGATCATGATCTGCCGGTCCCGGGCGCGCATGTTGTGGAAGACGAAGACCAGTGCGGCGCCGACGAGGACGCTGATCAGGGCCGCGCGGCTCAGCGTCAGCAAGATGCAGACCGACAAGAGGCTCATCAGCGTCACCCGCTGCCAACCGACGAACACGATGGCCGCGATCGCCAGGCCGATCACCAGGCCGATACCGGCTCCGTTGGGGTCCGCCCACAACCCGCCGAGGCGTTGGAAGGTCTGGCTGTTCTGACCGAGGTCGAATCGGCCGCCGGACGACGACGCTGATTGGGTGGCGCCGGTGAAGTAGAAGTGATCGTCCGCGTGGTAGCCGAGGATGGCGAAGGGTTTGAACGCCCACCTGGTCGTCCCCTGCGCCACCGAGACCAGGCCCACCAGCCCGCTGAAGGCGCAGGCGTAGACGATGGCCTTGCCGATCTTCACCAGCTCGTCGTTGGGCAGCGCCAGCAGGACGAACATGGCGCCGGTGGCCAGTGCCCATTTGGCGAAGTCCACGATGTTCACCGGCGAGGAGTAGGTGACCACCATGGACAGGCCGGACAACACGATCAAGACCAGCACCGCCGACATCAGCGCCGAATGTCGCCGGGTGTGACGCGGATACAGCAGCAGGGCCAACATCGCCCCGGCCCCGCAGACCAGGTAGATCGGCAGGTGCACCCCGGGGAAGGAACCGAACGGCAGCGTGGTGACCGTGACGACCATGGTGTAGACGAGCCACAGTGGGTGATACATCCCGACATAGGTGGCCACGATCAGGGCCAGCACGCCGACGACACCGATGATCCCGAGTTTGCCGCCCACCGCGGCGCCCACCGCGGCCAGCGCTCCCAGAGCGCACGCGGCGGTTCCCGCGTAGATTTCAGTTCTCGAAAATGTCGGCAGCTTCAACGTCGATGTGATCTGCTGCCAGATCGGCGGTCTCGGTCGCACCAAACCATCCTCACATTGCTTTCGCGCTAATCGCCACAATGATGTCGCGGTTCGGTGTGTTAGCAAGTCGAGACGCTATCGTAGTGACGTCATCCCCAAGAGCGAACGGAGCGCCCAGTTGGCCGTCGGTGATTATGTGCGGATTTTTCGCCGCCTCTGGTGGCTCATTGTGGTGGGCGCCGTGATCGGTGCCGCCACGGGTGGTGTGCTGTATCTGTTCCACAAGACCGAGTACAAGTCGACGGCAAGGCTTTTCGTCACCACCCAGAGTGGTACCGCGGTCGCCGACGCCTATCAGAACAACCTGTTTTCACAGGAACGGGTCTTTTCTTATGCCGGGTTGGCGACCAGTACGCAGGTTGCCGCGCGCGCGGTCGACCAGTTGAAATCCCCGATTACCGCGGACGAACTGCGAGCAAAGATTACGGCTGTTCCGGTTCCACAAACGGTATTGCTCGATATCACCGCGACGGATTCGGACGCCGCCACCGCTCAGCTCTATGCGAACGCCATTGCCGATCAACTCGTCAACCTGGCCACCGAATTGGAGACGTCGCGCCGTGGCGGTGAGTCGGCGGCAGGTGCCATTTTGGTCGACGACGCGAGTTTCGGTACCCCGGTCAAGTCGATGAGCCTGATCACCCGGATCTTGTTGGGTGCCGGCGGTGGTTTGCTGGTGGGCATCGTTTTGGCCGCGATCGCGGGGGTCTCGGACACCCGGGTACGCCGCCGCGAGCGAGTCGAAGATGTCACCGGCAGCGCACTGATCGGGGCCCTGGCGCAGAACAAGGGGCGCGAGGGCGTCATCGACCTGAATGCCGGCGGGGATGCCGTGGAACGGCTGCGTGAACTGCGGACCAATATCCAGTTCGCCCGCAACGGTGACGGTCAGCCTCCACACGTCATCGCGGTCACCAGTCCGTCGGCGCAGGACGGGCGGTCGACGACGGCCGCCGATCTGGCCGCTGTCTTCGCCGAGGCCGGCCATTCGGTGCTGTTGGTCGACGGCGACCTGGTGAAGCCGTCGCTTCCCGATGTGCTGGGGCTTACCGACGAGGAGTACGCGCGCACCGCGGCGCGGGGCCTGACCACGTTGCTCATCCGGCAGTCCACCCTCGCCGAGTCGACCATCCGGGTGGGTGGTTTCCGGCTGCTGCCGGCCGGTCCGCTGGCGTCCAACCGCCGTCAGCTGTGGGGTGATGACGCGGTCGCCCAGGTCATCGATGAGCTGCGCGCGCAATTCGATTACGTGATCATCGATACGCCCCCGCTGATCAAGTACGCCGACGGCACGGTGCCCGCGGCGCTCGGCGACGGTGCTGTGCTGCTCGGCCGGATCGGGCACACCAAGGCCGGCGCGCTGCGCAAGGGCTTGGCGATCCTGTCCACGGCACATGTCGAGCTGATCGGTGTGGTGGCCACGGGTGAGGCCACACACGGCAAGGACGTTGCCGAAGTCCCGGCCGATGAGACGGCGGCCCGTGACGACGCCGACCAGCCCACCGAAGTGGTCAGCCAGTCGCCCGCGGACGCGGCGCCGTCCCGATCGCGTCGGTCACGCCATCAGGCCCGACCAGATAACACGGAGTAAGCCGGTGCAGTCGTGGCGCCGCGGAAGGCTCGCCTTCTTGTTCGCCGTGGCCTTGGTGGCCTCGTCGGTCAGTTCCTGCTCGACGTCGCGTCCCGAGCAGACCGCCTCGGGCCATGAGCCCACGGTCAAGTCGTTCACGCCGCCCTACGCCGGTAAGCCGACGGTGACACCGGACATGACCGACGACGGGCCGGGATCCCTGGTCCAGGTCGTGCCGTACCAGTCCGGCTCGAACATGCTCGACGACGACGGCGCAACCTACATGCGGGTGGTCTACCGATCCACCTCGGGTGTCGATGGCAAACCCACCGAGGTCTCGGCGGCGCTGGCCATTCCCGCGGGCGATCCGCCCAAGGGTGGCTGGCCCATCATGGGCTTCGGGCAGGGCACCAAAGGTGTGTTGTTCAAATGCGCATCGAGTCTGTTCGCCTCGCTGCCGAAGCAGGATTGGTCGATCGACCAATTCATCCGCGCGGGGTATGCCGTCGCCGTCACCGACTATCAGGGCTCCGGGGTGAAGGGTTACCTGCACCCGTTCCTGGACGCCAAGACGTACGGCTACAACATCATCGATTCCGTGCGAGCGCTGCGCCATGTGGGTGGTGACCTCATCAGCGACAAATGGGTGACCTACGGTCACTCCGCCGGTGGCCTGGCGGTATGGGCCGCCACCGAGGAAGCGCCGGAATACGGCAAGGGCCTGAATCTGGTGGGCAGCATCGCGATGGCACCGGCCGTGGGTATGGCGGGACTGGCCGATGCGGCATGGAACGGGACGCTGACCATGGAACAGCGGACCACCGTGGTGTATGCGCTGCAATCGCTCAAATGGTTCCACCCGGAGATGAACCTGGACGACTTCCGGGCCGGGGTGGTCGCGGCGAACTGGGACATGATCCTCGACTGCGCGCCGGCGGATCTGGACAAGATGATCCCGTTGTGGGTGCACGTGTTGAAGACCATGAGCAACGCGGATCTGCGGCCCCGAACGGCGCAGGACG
>Ga0153956_1002747_pt1 | contig 12404 bp, 13 predicted proteins | sample TSFL040MetaG_FD_104704 | JGI IMG/M metagenome (GOLD analysis project Ga0153956, IMG submission 104704) | Attine ant fungus gardens microbial communities from Florida, USA - TSFL040 MetaG | ecosystem: Host-associated > Fungi > Mycelium > Unclassified | place: USA: Florida, Wekiwa Springs...
ACTACAACTTCGGCACCACGTCGGTGGCGAACGCTGCTGGTCAGCCGTCCTTCTCCTACAAGGACGACCTCCAGACTGTGAAGGCCGGCATCAACTACCACTTCAACTGGGGTGGCCCGGTTGCTGCGGCCCGTTACTAAGACTTTCTGATCGCTCTCGCGATTCGACGAAAAGGCCGGCGCAAGCCGGCTTTTTTGTTGTGCGAAAAAAGAAGCCAAGGAGAGACCACAATGGCAACGGTTCCTGCGCCGAACCCTCATGGATCAATCCGGCGCAAATGATTCCGGTGATCTGGTGAAGCCGACACTGGAAATTTCCGTCCGTTCTTCCTACGTTCCAGCCACGGCCAATCCTTATGCCTGACGCGCGATCCGGTCTTGCCCGGCACGGCGTTCGTGCTTGTGCCCGGCCTGCTGGAACCGATCATGGACGAAGTCATCAAGGCAAAACAACGCGGACAGGCTGCGAGCGCTTCTCGCGCCATCACCATTCGCGGCGCACGCGAACACAATCTGAAGAACGTCGATCTCGAAGTGCCGCGCGACAGGCTCGTGGTGTTCACCGACCTGTCCGGTTCGGGCAAATCCTCGCTCGCGTTCGATACCATCTATGCCGAAGGCCAGCGCCGATATGTCGAATCGCTGTCGGCCTATGCCCGCCAGTTCCTGGAGATGATGCAGAAACCGGACGTCGACCAGATCGACGGCCTGTCGCCCGCGATCTCCATCGAGCAAAAGACCACGTCGAAGAATCCACGCTCGACCGTCGGTACCGTCACCGAAATCTACGACTACATGCGCCTGCTGTGGGCGCGTGTCGGCGTGCCCTATTCGCCCGCGACGGGATTGCCGATCGAGAGCCAGACCGTTTCGCAGATGGTCGATCGCGTGCTGGCGCTGCCGGAAGGCACCCGGCTTTATCTGCTCGCGCCGGTGGTGCGCGGCCGCAAGGGCGAATACCGCAAGGAGCTCGCGGAATATCTGAAAAAAGGCTTCCAGCGCGTCAAGATCGACGGCGCCTTCCATGAACTCGCCGAAGCACCCACGCTCGACAAGAAGTTCCCGCACGATATCGACGTGGTGGTGGACCGCATCGTGGTGCGGCCCGACATTGCCCAGCGGCTGGCGGAATCGTTCGAGACCGCGCTGAAGCTCGCGGAAGGCCTCGCGGTGGTGGAATTTGCCGACGCGCCTGCAAAAGGCAGCCCCCACCCCAACCCTCCCCCGCATGCGGGGGAGGGAGTCGCGCGCAGCGCGGCGGGAGGGGGCAAGCCTGACAAAAAGGTTGCCAAAATCCACGACAAGAGCGGCCCCGAACGCCTCCTGTTCTCGGAGAAGTTCGCCTGCCCGGTGTCCGGCTTCACACTGCCCGAGATCGAGCCGCGGCTGTTCTCATTCAACAATCCTTACGGTGCATGCCCCGAATGCGGCGGCCTCGGCGTCGAGCAGCATATCGATGCCGACCTCGTCATTCCGGACAAGGAGATGACGCTGCGCAAGGGCGCGATCGCGCCGTGGGCGAAGTCATCCTCGCCCTATTACATCCAGACGCTGCAGGCGCTCGGCAAGTTCTACAAATTCACGCTCGATAGCAAGTGGAAGGACCTGCCGAAGAAGACACAGAGCGCGCTGCTCTACGGTTCGGGCGAAGACGCCATCAAGTTCTCCTACGAGGACGGTACCCGCTCCTACGACACCAAGAAGCCGTTCGAGGGCATCATCACCAATATCGAACGGCGCTTCGCGGAAACCGAGAGCGAATGGGCGCGCGAAGAGCTTGGAAGATATTTCGCCGACGTACCGTGCGCGGGCTGCCATGGGCATCGCCTCAAGCCGGAAGCGCTGTGCGTCAAGATCGGCGGCAAACACATCGGCGAAATCTCGGAGCTGTCCGTCAAGAATGCCGGTGAATGGTTCGCCACCGTGCCGGATATGCTCAACACGCAGCAAAATGAAATCGCGGTCCGTATCCTGAAAGAGATCCGCGAGCGGCTGTCGTTCCTGCTTGATGTCGGCTTGAACTACCTGACACTGGCACGCGCCTCCGGCACGCTGTCCGGCGGCGAGAGCCAGCGCATCCGCCTCGCCTCGCAGATCGGCTCGGGCCTCACAGGCGTCCTGTATGTGCTGGACGAGCCTTCCATCGGCTTGCACCAGCGCGACAACGCGCGTCTGCTGGACACGCTGAAGCGACTGCGCGATCTCGGCAACACGGTGATCGTCGTCGAACATGACGAGGATGCCATCCGCCTTGCCGATTATGTTGTCGATGTCGGCCCCGGCGCTGGTATCCACGGCGGCCACATCGTCGCGCGCGGCACGCCCGCCGACGTCATGAAAAACCCGAACTCGCTGACCGGAAAATATCTCACCGGCGAGAAGTACGTCCCCATTCCCGAGCGCCGCCCGCCGAACCACCGTCGCACGCTGAAGGTCGTGAATGCGCGCGGTAACAACCTCAAGAATATATCGGCGGAGATTCCGCTCGGCCTGTTCACCTGCGTCACCGGCGTGTCGGGCGGCGGCAAGTCGACATTCCTGATCGACACGCTCTACAAATCGATTGCGCGCAAGCTCAATGGCGCCGCCGATGCGCCTGCCCCGCACGACCGCATCGAGGGGCTGGAGCACATCGACAAGATCATCGACATCGATCAGTCACCGATCGGACGCACGCCCCGCTCGAACCCCGCGACCTACACCGGCGCGTTCACGCCGATCCGCGAGTGGTTCGCGGGCCTGCCGGAATCCAAGGCGCGCGGCTACGAGCCGGGCCGCTTTTCGTTCAACGTCAAGGGCGGACGCTGCGAGGCCTGTCAGGGCGACGGCCTGATCAAGATCGAAATGCACTTCCTGCCGGACGTGTATGTCACCTGTGACACCTGCAAGGGCAAGCGCTACAACCGCGAAACGCTCGAGGTGATGTTCAAGGGCAAGACCATCGCGGACGTGCTCGACATGACGGTGGACGAAGCCGAGGAATTCTTCCGCGCGGTGCCGCGCATCCGTGAGACGTTCCGCACTCTGCAGCGCGTCGGCCTCGGTTACATCCATGTCGGCCAGCAGGCGACGACGCTGTCAGGCGGCGAGGCGCAGCGCGTCAAGCTCGCCAAGGAGTTGTCCAAGCGCGCCACCGGCCGGACGCTCTACATTCTGGACGAGCCTACCACCGGCCTGCACTTCCACGACGTCGCGAAACTGCTCGAGGTGCTGCATGAGCTGGTCGCGCAGGGTAACAGCGTGGCGGTGATCGAGCACAATCTCGAAGTCATCAAGACCGCCGACTGGGTGATCGACCTCGGCCCCGAGGGCGGCGACGGCGGCGGCGAAATCGTTGCCTGGGGCCAACCGGAAGACATCGTGCGTGCGCCGCGCAGCTACACCGGAAAATTCCTTGCGCCTATCCTTGAGAAGGGCCAGCCCGGCCATCTCACGGCGAGCCATGAAGCAGCCGAATAACGCACAACGTGTTCAGGCGGCCGGCGGGACCGGTCGCCTGAACATCAATCCCTGAAATTCTGTCACCCGGACAGAGTTTTATTGTCCGTGCCGGGCCAACTCCCGGTCGGACAACTCCCAATCCTGCCACAGCTTCAGCGCGGCAAGCAGGAAAACGGCGCCGCCGAGAGCGGCATGCCAGAACCTCAGCACGCCGCCGGTCGAATATCCGAAGACGTAAGGCGACATGATGAGCCAGATGGCAAGCGCCATCTCGCAACCCTCCTCCCATCGCCGCAAGGCGATGTATTCGAGCTGCGACAGGCCGATGATGAGAATGCCCACCACGGCCGTGTTCATCAGCGCCAGTCCCGGTTCGGATAGCGGCCCGAGACCGTAATTCGTATCTCCGTTCATCCAGGGAGAAATGGCGATCAGGATGCCGAGCAGCATCCCGACCCAGTCCTCCCACGTGCGATGCGTGTCGAAGAACCGAGCGCCAGACATGGAAACCTCCTGTTCAAAGAGGCATACGGCGGCGGCCTGAACGAGGCGGCTTCAACCGTCACGACCGGTCGGCCGCAGGGTATGTCTTCACAAAAACCTATGCCGCCTCCGTGCCTTTACAAGAGCGGTCCACCTGGCTTTGTTGTCACAGGATGGCGGGTAAATGCGAGAGGACACCATGAGCGACACAATGGGTATGGTTCAGGACAATCCCACGGAAGGCCGTTACGAACTGACCGTCGATGGCCATCTCGCAGCCGCCTATTACAGACTGTCGGACGGTGTCATCACCTTCACGCACACTGAGGTGCCGAAGGAACTGGGCGGGCGCGGAATCGGTTCTCAACTGGTGAAAGGCGCACTCGACGATGTGCGCGCAAGGCATATCAAGGTCATCCCGCAATGTCCGTTCGTGAAGGCCTATATCGAGAAACACACGGATTATGCCGGCCTTCTGAAGTGAGGCAGGGATCAATATGAGCCAGCCCTCATTCGTTCGCGACAACACGGCGTTGAGCCGCTTCGAGATGGACGTGGGCGGCGATATCGCTTTCGCGCGCTATCGCCGCGAGGGGCGCACGGTCATCATCAACCATGTCGAGACACCCGCTGCGCTGCGCGGGCACGGCATCGCTTCACGCCTGATGGGCGGCATTCTGGACACGATCCGGCACGACGGAGAAAAGGTGGTCGCGGCATGCAGCTTCGCCCGCGCCTATCTCGCGGAGCACCCTGAACACTCGGATCTGAAGCCCTGACACGGGCGTGAAAAAGCCCGCCAATGGCGGGCTTTTTCAATTTCGGCCAGATCAGACGATCTTGATCGACATATCCGGGAAGCCTGCGATCTTGCACAGAAGCACATCGCCCTTCACCACCGGGCCGACATTTTCCGGCGTACCGGAATAGATGATGTCGCCCGCCTTCAGCTCGAACGCTTCCGACAGCTTGGAGATCTGCTCGGCGACGCTCCAGATCATCTTGCTGAGGTCGGAATCCTGCCGCACCTTGTCGTTCACCGCGACCGAGATGGCTCCCTTGGTCGGATGGCCGACCTTGGAGACCGGATGCAGCGGGCCAAGCACGGCGCCATGGTCGAAGCTCTTGCCGATTTCCCACGGCTTCTTCATGCCCGCCATTTCGTTCTGAAGATCGCGGCGGGTCATATCGAGGCCGACCGTGTAGCCGAACACGCAGTCCAGCGCCTTTTCCGGCGGAATGTTGGTGCCGCCGGATTTCAGCGCCGCAACCAGTTCAACCTCATGGTGATAGTTCTTGGTCAGCGACGGGTACGGATGATCGGCCACCTTGCCCACAGGCACGTTCTGGATCGCATCGGTCGGCTTCTGGAAGAAGAACGGCGGCTCGCGCGTCGGATCGGAACCGCGCTCCAGCGCGTGCGCGGCATAGTTGCGGCCGATGCAGTAGATCCGCCGCACCGGAAACACCTCGCTCTGCCCTTCGACCGGAATCGTCACCTGGGCCACCTCGAACAGCGTCTTGGCGCTTCCCTGCGCCGCCGCCGGGCTGGCCAATGCCGTGCCCGCCAGCGCCGCCGCGCTACCGGCCAAAACCGTCCGTCGATCGATATTCGTCATCTGATTGTCCTTTGTTTCCCAGCGGGCCGTTTGGCTGGCCTCGTTTGAATGCATTTTCATAACCCGGTTGCCGTGCCGCCGTCATCTTAATCCAACCGGTTCACCTGACATTTTCGTCACTGGGCCTGCCGCCCACGCAAAAGGCCCGCCGCGCGAACGCGACGGGCCCCTAAAGTGCCGTTCAGGGAACGATCAGCGCTTGATGTCGTCCGGCAGTTTGCCGCCATTGGCTTCAAGCTTGGTCATCATCTGCTTGTGGAGCCAGATGTTCATCGAGGCGGAATCATTGGTATCGCCGGTGTAGTTCAGCTCCTTGGCCAGCTCCTTGCGCGCGGCAAGGCTGGAATCGACGTCGAGCGCCTTCATCAGATCGACGATCGAGGTACGCCATTCGAGCTTTTCGCCCTTGGCTTTCACCGCGGCGTCGAGGATTGGTGCGACGTCCACGGTCTGTGCGGGAGCGGCAGCCGCCCCGCCCGCAGGCTCCGCCGCCTGGGCACTGGTCGTGCCGAAAATTGCGCCAATGATCTTGGAAAAGATGCTCATGTAGAACTCCATGCTTGCGATTTGAAACAAATACCGGCGCCGCGAGCGTCACCTGATACGAAGTCTGCCTTACGGCGTGCAGCTTGCCAATACACCAGTCATCCCCTGGCCAGCGTGTCAGGTGAATGACGGTTTGAAGACGGTATGAGGATGCGCCCGTTTTCTGGACGCCGGAGGGAACGAATTCACCGAAGCGTGAGTTTGTTCCTGTCAGGGAAGGTTTAGCCTTCGCTTATCAGACGCGCGTTGCTTCCGCGTGGTCACGGTCGCGAACCTCGCGTCTACCGCCATCGAACGGGAGCCTTAGTCATGTCTTCCACTTATCCTTCATCCGGCAATACCCTGCCCGTCGCCGTCTATCCGGCCAACGACACCCTGTCCACTGTCCGGCGAATCCAGATGTCCGATCTTTCCGCCTGCTTGCGGAAAGGCTGGGAGGATTTCGCCGCGCTCCCGTCGCACGCGATCATCCTCGCGCTGATCTATCCGGTCATCGGCCTCATCGTCGCACGCCTGATCCACGGCTATTCCGTGCTGCCCTTGTTATTCCCGCTGGCCGCGGGTTTCGCGCTGCTCGGCCCGTTCGCCGCCATCGGTCTTTATGAGCTCAGCCGCCGCCGCGAAGCCGGGCAGAACCCGACGGCATCGGATGCCTTGCAAGTCCTGTCCTCCCCTTCGCTCGGCGCAATGCTCGCTCTGGGCCTGCTGCTGATGGTCCTGTTCGCCACCTGGGTCGCCACCGCACAGGCCATTTATATCGCCTGCTTCGGCTACGCACCGGCGGCGCGAATTCCCGACTTTATCGGCATGGTGCTGACCACACGGCAGGGCTGGACGCTGATCCTCCTCGGCTGCGGCGTCGGCCTCATGTTCGCGATCGTCGCGCTATGTATCAGCGTGATCGCATTCCCGCTGATGCTGGACCGCCATGCCAGCGCGGGACAGGCCATGACGGTGTCGATGAAGGCGGTGGCGGAAAACCCGCAGGTGATGATGGCATGGGGACTTATCGTCGCAGCCCTGCTGGTGCTGGGATCGCTGCCGCTGTTTCTCGGCCTCGCCGTGGTGATCCCCGTACTCGGCCATGCGACCTGGCATCTTTATCGCGCGGTCGTCGAGCCCGCGCCCCAGCCCTACCGGCAGCCACAGCAGCCGCCGAAGGAAAAGCGCTATGCGGCTGACTTCCCGGTCAACCTGATCTCGTGGCTGCGATAACGGTTTACCGGCCGCGCGGGGATGAGAAGGTTTGGTTGATATCCCGGCCATGTGACTGGCCGGGAAAAGCCGGATCAGTTTTTCGGTGCGCTCGCCGCACCAATGCTCCCAATCTGGAAGGTGACTTTCAACCGCCCCGCCTTTTCGAAGCGCAGCGTGGCGTCGAACGATTGCCCCTGCTCGAGCGGCTTCTTCATATCCATCAGCATCAGATGAAAACCCGACGGGCTGAGCACGAGGCTTTTACCCGGCTCGATCGCGACGCCACCCGCCAGCGGGCGCATCTGCATCACGCCGTCCTTCATCGACATTTCGTGAATGTCCGCCTTGCCCGCAATCTCAGTCTCGACGCTGATCAGCCTGTCTGGTGTCGTACCGTTGTTCTGGACCGTCAGATACCCGGCTCCGATTTTGGCGCCCTTGGGCGTCGCGCGGCTCCAAGGTGCGGTGACGACCAGATCGCCAGCCTTGAACTGTGGCCCGCTGGCCGCCGCCGCAGCCTGCATCGCCATTCCCGGCTTCATCATCATCGACGGACTCATCGTCATCGCAGGAGAATGACCGGAATGATCCTGCGCCAGAGCGGCGGCGGAAGACGTTGCGAGCAGGCCGCATACGATTGCGCCCACGAAGCTTGTTCGCAGTATGGGGAAGCAAAGCATCACTGGATCACCCTTGGAATTGTCTTGAGAATTGTCTTGGACATGTCTCGGAAGAAGAACGCCCGAACAGTGCTTTTGAAAACAGATTCGGGACGGTTTGAAGACGGCTCCAAATGTTTCCTGAAAACCGGTCCATAACAACGAGCGAAATCACATAGCTGGTGCTCCGATTGCTGAATTTATATTCAAATATTAATTTGAAATTCATTTATTCATTTTTTGTTCATGCGTCATGCGCATGCGTATAAATGTGTTGAGTTGGATCAAAAAGAGAACTTACGGAATTTGCGTTTATGAAATCGTAATGATTCAAAGCGCGCATTGGATGCGGAGTGCATATTACCGCTCCAGATATGCATTAATAGCCTAGCTGCACCGCAACAATTGCGCTGGTATGCCAGAGAAAAAGGATTATTACACTACCCATGCAGTCCTCAAGGACTGAACTTTAAATCAAAGGTGACTACCATGATCCTCTCTCTCGTTCGCATCATCAAGGCATTCCGTGACTACAATCGCACCTATCGCGAGCTTTCGGAGCTTTCCGAGCGCGAGTTGGCCGATATCGGCATTGATCGTGGCGACATCGAGCGCGTCGCTGCGGGTGCCTACCGCAAGGCTGCCTAAGACGCCTTTCTAGACGTCAATTCTGAGACCACGACGAACGCCCGCCTCAAGCGGGCGTTTGTTGTTTCTGCCCCTGAATCCGCCCTGCTCTTGCCGTTGCACTGCTGGCCTGCTGGCTTTAAGTGCTGGGCCATGACCGATTTTCCTTCCAGAACAGATCCCATTCACGTCATCGGCGGTGGCCTCGCGGGGTCCGAAGCCGCGTGGCAGATCGCCGCGCGCGGGCAACGCGTGGTGCTGCATGAGATGCGCCCCGTTCGGACCACGGACGCTCATCGCACTGAAAGCCTTGCCGAACTGGTCTGCTCCAATTCGTTCCGTTCCGACGATGCCGCCAACAATGCCGTTGGCCTGCTGCACGCCGAGCTGCGCAAGCTGAACTCGCTGATCATGGCCTCGGCCGACGCCCATCAGGTTCCGGCAGGCGGCGCGCTGGCCGTGGATCGCGAAGGCTTTTCCGCCGCCGTCAGTGCCGCACTGACGAGCCACCCGCTGATTGAGATTCGCCGCGAGGAAATCGCCGGTCTGCCGCCCGCCGAATGGGGCAATGTGGTCGTCGCGACCGGCCCTCTCACCTCACTCGCGCTGGCGGACGCCGTTCGCGCGCTCAGCGGCGAGGATTCGCTGGCCTTCTTCGACGCCATCGCGCCGATCGTGCATCGCGATTCCATCGACATGTCGAAGGCATGGTTTCAGTCCCGCTACGACAAGGTCGGTCCCGGCGGCAACGGCGCGGACTACATCAACTGCCCGCTGTCGCGTGAGCAATACGAGGCCTTCGTCGCGGCCCTGATCGCGGGCGAGAAGACCGATTTCAAGGAATGGGAAAGCAATACGCCCTATTTCGACGGGTGTCTCCCGATCGAAGTGATGGCCGAGCGCGGCCCCGAGACGCTGCGCCACGGCCCGATGAAGCCGGTCGGCCTCACCAATGCGCACAACCCGACGGTGAAGCCTTACGCAATTGTTCAGCTTCGCCAGGACAACAAGCTCGGCACGCTCTACAACATCGTCGGCTTCCAGACGAAACTGAAATATGGCGCCCAAACCAACGTGCTGCGCATGATTCCCGGCCTTGAGACGGCCGAATTCGCACGCCTCGGCGGCCTGCACCGCAACACTTTCCTCAACTCCCCGAAACTGCTCGATGCGCAGTTACGCCTGCGCGTGCAGCCGCGCCTGCGCTTCGCCGGACAGATGACCGGCTGCGAAGGCTATGTGGAATCGGCAGGCATCGGTCTGCTGGCCGGGCTGTTCGCCGCGCACGAGGCGCGCGCGCAACCGATTGCACCGCCGCCGCCGACCACGGCGCTCGGCGCACTGCTCAATCATATTACCGGCGGACATATCGAGGCCATCGATGCGGGCCCCCGCTCGTTCCAGCCGATGAACATCAATTTCGGGCTGTTTCCGCCGCTTGCCCAGAACCCGACCAAAAAAGCCGACGGCACGCGGCTGCGCGGCAACGAAAAGACCATCGCCAAGAAGCAGGCGATGAGCGCGCGGGCGCTGACCGATCTTGCTACGTGGATTGCGGAGACGTTGAAGGTCGCGGACGCGGCGTAATTTTTCTTGTCATGACCGGGCTTGTCCCGGCCATCCACGTCTTTCTATGCTGCGATGGCATGACGATCTTGAATTACCCCCGAAACGCGTCCGACTTCGACGCGCGCCACAGCGCCCACAACATCCGCAGCCGCGATGGCGGCACCGGCGCGAATGGATTTTCAGGGAGCGAATCCAGCGTGCGCCGGGCCAGTGCAAGCGGCAGGAACACCCGCTTCGCATCGGCAGGCACGGCGATCAGCAGGTCCATCGCCTGATCGAGATGGCTTCGCGCCACTCCAACCAGCGCTTTGATCGCAATCTGCAATGGCGGCGTGGAACGCCCGGCGAAAATATCCGCCTCCTTCACGCCCGCCTCGCTCAACACATCCTGCGGCAGATAAAGCTGCTTGCGTGCGGCATGAAGCGGCAATCCCGCAATCGCCCCGCCGATGCCATGTGCGATCCCCGCATGATGCGCGGCGTGCTCCACCATTCCGGATGCCCCACCGAGAATACGTGCACTCAGGCTGAACAATCGTCCAGCCGTATCGTCGCAATAACGCTCCAGCATCTCAAGCGATAGCATCGGGTCATCATAGAGATCGAACACCCGCGCATCGACCAGCCGCGACAGTTCGCTTCGCGGCAGATCGTGATTGGACACGGCCGTCATCAATTCAGCCGCCACAGGATTGGCTTCGACACTGCCGCGTGCATCGCCGTCAATCAGGTCGCGCCACCATTGCAGGCGGATCTCGCCAGGCAGCGGCTGGCTGACGTGATCGCGGATACGGCGCAGTTCGGTGTTGAAGGCATAAAGCGCCAGCAACGGACGCCGGGCCCGCGGGGCCACGAACAGCGTCGCCGCGTAGCGCTCGAAATCATGGTCACGCACCAGTTGCGCGCAATAGGAAGCGTCGTCCGTGCCGCTCACATCGGCTCCACTCATACCGCGATCAGCGCCGCCGCCACGCGGCGGCCTTCGTCCAGCATGATGTTGTAGGTGGTGATGGCGGAGCCGGTCTGCATCGGGTCGAGCACGATTTGAACCGCGCGCAGCGCCTCGCGCAATTCAGGCTGCGGGCGCCAGATGTCGCGGCCGGTGCCGAGGATCAGCGTGTCGATGGCCTGTGCGTTCTCGAACACGCGCGCGAGCGAGGCTTCATTGATGTCGCTGGCCTGCGTCACCGGCCATGCCCAGATGCCGTCGGGCAGGCACAGCAGCGAGCCGCGATGCGACATATCGACGAATCGGAAGCCGCCCTGCCCGTAAGCATCGATCGGCGCGGGGCGCGGAAAATGCGGAACCGCTGGCGCGGTCCCGCTCACGGCTTGGACGACTTCGCGGATTTCGCAGGCTTCTCGTCCGGCTCGCCCGTGATGCCCATCCGATGGGTGCCGACGCCGAGATAGATGAGCATCGGCGCTGCGATGAAGATCGAGGTGTAGGTGCCGACCAGCACCACGCCGAACATCATGGTCGCGGCGAACGAATGGATTGCCTTGCCGCCGAACAGCAGCAATGCGAGCAATGCCAGCGTCACGGTGACGTGGGTGATGATCGAGCGCGACAGCGTCGAGTTCACCGACTGGTTCAGCAGGTCTTCCATCGGCATCTTCTTGTAGCGCCGCAGCAGTTCGCGGATACGGTCGTAAATCACGACCGTATCGTTGAGCGAATAGCCGAGAATGGTAAGCAGCGCCGCGATGGAGGTCAGGTCGAAATCGATCTGCGTGATCGACATGAACCCGATGGTCAGCACGATATCGTGGACGTTGGCGACCATGGCGCCCAGCGCGAATTGCCATTCGAACCGGAACCAGAGATAGAGCAGAATACAGCCGATCGCGAGCATCAGACCGAGTGTGCCGTAGGCGAGGAGTTCGCCGGACACGCGCGGGCCAACCACCTCGACGCGGCGATATTCGACCGCATCCCCGAGCGTCGCGCGCACCTTCTGCACCGCCGCCTGTTGCGCGGCATCGCCGCCCGGCTGTTCGGCAATGCGGATCAGCACGTTGGACGGTCCGCCGAACTGCTGCAACTGCACGTCGCCGAGATCGAGCTTGCCGAGATCGGTGCGCAGTTTGGCGATGTCGGCGGGACCCGACCGCTCCTGGATTTCAAGCAGCGTGCCGCCCTTGAAATCGATACCGAAATTCAGCCCGTGGGTGAAATACAGCGTGATCGCGACGATCGACAGCACCGCCGAGACCGGAAAGCTGAAGCGCCGCAGATCCATGAAATGGAAGGTGGTGTCGTC
>Ga0153956_1002748_pt1 | contig 12403 bp, 8 predicted proteins | sample TSFL040MetaG_FD_104704 | JGI IMG/M metagenome (GOLD analysis project Ga0153956, IMG submission 104704) | Attine ant fungus gardens microbial communities from Florida, USA - TSFL040 MetaG | ecosystem: Host-associated > Fungi > Mycelium > Unclassified | place: USA: Florida, Wekiwa Springs...
AGGATCAATTCACTTGAGTCTTCTCAATCACTGGATGCCATAGGCTCGGTGGTCAACCGCTTGGAAGAGGCCATGCGGCTGCGTGGACAGCCATTGACGCAGCCTGGCGACGACTTGGCGCAGCTCTACCTGCAGCGCACCATGTTGCAGGTTCAATTGGCACGCCCATCCGGTGTTGTGATTGCCACGCCCACGTCCGACCGGCCCTCTGAGGGCAAATTGCCGATGCCGGCGCTTGGCGCGGCACTCGGAGCGTTTGCGAGCGGCCTGATCGCGCTCACGTGTGCGCAGCTATGGCGCACCCGCGTTGGGATCCTGTCGGCGACCGATCTGGCCGGCGGCACCTCGGTCTTGCGACCTGTCGTCCCATTGAGCAGAACGTCGATTGACTCTTCGGCAGCACGGACGCTCTACAGCCAACTGGCGCTCCATGAGCCCGGTCGCGTCGTGGTGGTCGGGGCGTCTCCCGAATCGGGAACCACGACGGTCGTTCAGTACCTGGCGTTTGCCGCGCGGGAACGTGGACCAGTTGTCACCGACAGTGTTTTTGATCCGAGTACCGACGATGCCGGTGAATCAGAGAACTCCGGCAGCATAATATCGGACGGGGGTGACCTTGGGAGTTCACCCAACCTGATCGAATTCGTTGAGCGAGCCACCCACGTCGTCGTGGTGGCGCGGATAGGTTTCGATACCACAAATGACCTGCACACTGTGCTTCAAGCGGTATCGAATGGGCGGGCATCCGTTTCGGTCATCTATGGGCGCGGTCGGCCGCGAACTGGTCGGACGGTTTCGGACCTCGGAGAATCGCCTACTCCCGCGGCCAGCGTTCGATAGCAGTCTGGTTCCGTGCCCTACGGCTCGTCGAGGTCGGCCGGGTGGTGCTCTCCGCGATCATGGGTTTCTCCGGACCGAGTTGCTGCTGACACGACGAGTTCACGTGGACTTTCGTCCAGGACGGCAGAGGGCGGTGCAGGGGACTCGGTCCGGAACGTGCTGACGGCGCTGCGTGCCGCCAGCAGTCGGCTGACGTAAATGGCGACGATGACGGAAACGGACGCGATCCACAGAAATGTTCCACCCGGATTCGACCAATAGTAGACCCGGGGAAATTCGACGTAGCCGGTCCATCCAACGGGGAAAAGCAACAGAGCGAAGGGCCACCCTCTGCAGAATCCCCTATAGAGAATTCCCGCAAAGGCGCCCGCGAACAGCCAGAACGCGGTCCCGCCCACCGCGCCGTAGTCGACATACGGTGCCACGTAGCCACTGGTGTTGTTGAATTCGGGATTCGCGAAGTGGTTCAGGGCGTAGTAGTACAGCGTGCCCGGCGTACCGCTGCCGGCCTTTCCGTTCGGCCGTTCATGACCGCCGAGGAGTTCGTACAGTCGCAGCTGATAGATACCTTGTAGTGACCAAAAATATTCAATGGTGTCGTAAGGCAAACGCAGCGGCCAATTCAGGTGATCGAGGATTACCTGCCCATTGTTCAATGCGGTTGCGTAATAACCGGCAAGTCGGTAAAGAACAAATTGTGGAAATGACAGCGTCCCGTGTTCTTTGTAAAAAGACCATGTGCGGAAATATTCGCCCGCGCCGAAGATGACGACAATCATGACCGTCAGGAACACGGGTATCGTTTTTGCAATGGTTCGCAGCCTTCCTCCGCTACGTACCATCATTGCGGTTCCGATTACCGCTATCGGTACCACGGCCCCGATGAAAGCGGAGCGTTCCGAGTTGATCTGGGCCTGCAACAGTGCCAAGACGGCCAGGGTTACGACACGCACCAGCTCCTTGTGCGAATACCTGTCGGCCAGTCGCACCATTGAAATGACCAAAGTCGGTGTGGAGAAGACGACCAGTGTGCTGGCGATCGGAATTGAGCCGATCGCGTTCTTCACCGGTGTGTCCCACTGATTTTCCCCTGCTGCGCCCAGTATTTCGGCGAGCGAAAAGCCGGACCGGGCAAGCAAGACGAAGAGCGTCCCATATCCGACAAGGACCAGTGGAAAAAGAATGGTGGTCGCCCAATGCAATACGGCTCGAGTCGTGTCATCGAGATTGGGCCATCTATGTGCCAGGTTGTCTTGACGAGGAATTGTTGCTGACGCTGCCGCTGCGCCGAATCCGAATGCGAGAGTGCCGATTTCGAACAGGATCAGCGTCTGCGTGGTCACCAGTTTTGGCTCGCTCCAAAACATTCGGAATGCTTCGTCGCTCACGATCGCGGTGAGTGCCACCCCAACGGTTCCGACGAAAGTCACGATCACGGCCGGTGAATGCCACCACACTCGCGGTTCGGGTTCGCCCGCGACAGCTTTGGTAGCAGGCTTTCCGCCTGTGGTCACCGAGCAGCCTCCTCGTCTCATAAGAGCAAACTGGCGGCGCCAGCAGATCAGTTGAGCAGTGCAGCGAGCATAGCCGGATACACAACGCGCGCGTCATGGTCCGCGAGCACTCTCTCTCGCCCCCGCTTGCTCATCTGTGTTGCCAGCTCGTGGTCGCCCGTCACGCGTTTGATGGCATCAGCCAGGGCTGCCACGTCGCCGGGAGGAACGACGATACCGACACCGTCACGCAGTGCCCAGGCACATCCGCCGTGATCGGTCCCGATCACCGGTACTCCCAGGCCCATGGCCTCGAAGGCGACGGTCGGGCCCGGCTCCGGCGATGTGCCCGCGCTGATCAGGGCTGTCCACTTGCTCATGGTGGGGAGTGGATCAACGAATCCGAGGAACGACACACGCCCCGCAAGTTCCGGTTCGTCGGATATGCGACGCAACTCGGCTGCGTATTCCTCATCCGCGGCGAGGTTCGGCTTACCCGCAAACTCGCATTTGACATCAGGAACCTGGGCGAGTGCCTCGAGAACGACGCGATGGCCCTTCCACGGGGTGATCACACCCATCATTCCCACGACCGGGATAGCGTTGGGGTCGAGGTCTGCTCGTTGCTCGGCTATGTCGGCACCCAGCGGCACGAGCACGGACTCCAGCCCGAGTTCCCGCAACGGTTCTGCCGCCGGTGGCGAGACCACCACGATGCGCCGCAAGGCCGGCCGACTGATCCGTACGACCGCCTGCATGAGAGCGCCCGCGACGATGTCGTGCACCAGCCACGACGCGCCGCCCGGGACACGCGCCGCCCGAATCGCCGGTAGCGCATTCAGTGAGTTGACGATTACTGCAGTGCCAGGCCTCCATGCCTGCCGAATGACTCTTCCGGCGTGCAGCCAACGGCCGATCAGGGAAAAGACTGCACCTAAGCGCGCTACACCCGATTGGCCACTGAGATCCAGCTCTTTGATCGGCACATGAACGACGCCTGCCGGCAGTTGGTCAGCCAGACGCCCTGGAGGACAGACAACGGTTACCTGATGACCATCGGTGACTGCGATGTCGATCAATCTCTTCAACACCAGTTCCGCGCCGGACATCCAACCGGACCGATTGACGAACATGATCGAACGCATGGGAAACGGTGCCTTACTCTTTCGCAGAATTGCTGAACCGATCAGAGTAGCGTGATCACCCGAAGCTGACCTGCCGGGCTAGCCCTAAGCATGTTTGCTCGTGAACTATATCGCAATTGATACCTTTGGTATCACAGAGACGTACTGCGTAGTCCTGACGGGGTGGCTCCTATGCCGCCAGAAACGGGATGATCCACCTCATTTCATCGGGCAACTGTGCGTCCCAGTAGGCATGGTTGTGTCCGCCCGGCGAGAACTTGGTGACCGGAGGGGGTTTGAGCTGAGCTACGAATGCTTTCGTTGCCGGGAGGAGCTGGTCGCTTTCGCCGCAGTCAATCCGGATCGGCACATCGGGTACTCCGTTAGGCCCCCACACACTGTTGGCGGCGTAATCGTGGGCATCGTCGAATCCTTCGGCGGGAAATTGCGGAGGAGCCGGAAACGTGTTCGGGGCAGGGGGGCTGTAAAGCGCCGGACTGACCGCGCAGATCGCTGCGGTGCGTGCGGCGCCCAACCTCGCACCCAGCAGCAGAGCTCCGTACCCACCCATGGACCAGCCCATAAACGCCACTCGGCTGGTGTCCAGTCCCTGACTCGGCAACATCGGCAGTAGTTCGTCGAGAACCATCGCGCCGGCGTCCTCTCCGGATGCTCGCTGGTGCCAGTAGGTGGTGCCACCGTCGACGGTGACAAAAGCAACAGGAGGAAGCAGGTCGGCTGTCGTGTCCGCCAATATCTTCACCGCTCCCATATTCATCACCTCGAGCGCGTTCTGGCCCCAGCCGTGCAACGCGATGATCGGCCGTAGCGGCTGTGTTTGCCCGGGCGGTCGGGCAATCATCCAGTGCGTTTCTACGCCACCGCGGGCTTTGGAAACGAACGATCCAGTGCTCAGCGTCGGACGTGCAGCGGCGGGTGCTTGCGGCGGGGTGGCACACCCTGTGGCATTTGACAACGCGTAGGCGCTCGCGATCCCGGTCGCCATCTGAAGCACGCTTCGGCGGCTGAAGTTGGTCATGCTTGAATCATCTCACCCCAATCGAACTAGGTGGCCCGAGCGCGTGGCGGTGCCAGCGACCGCGCACGCGATTGTGGCGACACGTGGTGGACCGAACGGAGTTTGCAACGGCGCGGGGGAAGCATCGGTATTGTTCGGGGTCGGATGCGGGGCTCGTGGAATTCGGTTCGGCGATCTGGCCATCGGTCGGAGGTATGAAGAAAGACGTGGGAAAGCGGCAGATGCGAAGCAAAGTCCCGTCCCTCTTGGCAACGTGGGTAGCCCCGCTGTGGCCAGTAACGATCGTCGGTGCGGCGCTCGGGGCCGCCGTGGGTTCGCTGGTGGTGACCCCGGTGGTCACCTATTCAGCGACGTCGGTGGTCGCTTTGGAGGTTCCGATCGGTATCAATCAGCTCATGACCGGTATGCAGCAGTTTTCGGATTCGATCCCGGACTACCTCGGAGGCGAACTCACGTACCTCAATTCGGAAGGATTTCGCGGTGCGGTCGGGGTGAAACTCGGCCGGCCGGCGTCCGCTCCTGAGGTAATAGCGACCCGCAGTGGCAAATCCGACCTGTTCACTTTGGCGGCCAGCGCACAATCCGCCGCAGACGCACGGCGGGTTGTCGACGCCGCGGTGGCCACTTACATGGATCACGTGCGAGAGGTCAACACCGATCGCTATAAGTCCGCGGTCGCGGCGATCGACGCGGTGGTGCCGGTGCTTGAGCAGAACAAACAGCATGCGGGCATCGTCGCGACACCCCCTGAGCTCGCTGCTCTGTATAACCAACGAGCCGCGCTACAGGTGCAGTTGCAGCGTGATCCGGGCGTGATTGTCGTTGAACCGACTGCTGACAAAGGTTCAACTACTCCGCTTCCTCTCGGGCCCATTGGGGGCGGCGCGGTGGGTGGCCTCCTTGCCCTCGGCGCAGCCCTTATCTGGCGGTCCCGTCGTGGAATCATCACCTCGCCCAAGCAGATTGGCGATCAGTTGGCGCCATGTCCGGTTGTCCCGCTCGGTGAATCGGACATCGACCAGACCATCGCGCGTTCGATTTATGCGGTCCTGCCGCCACCCCGAACAGGCCGGATTGTGGTGGTCGGAGCGTCGGCCAATTCCCAATCCCAAGCCGTTGCGGATTACGTCTCATTTGCCGCGTCCGAACACGGACCGGTGAAGGATGTCGATCTGTCCGACACGACAAATTCCTCGGGGCCAGACCCGGACGACATCACCATCGTCGTCAACGCCGGACCATGGGCGAGTTCGTCGGCGGTAACTGATGTCATTGATGACGCGAACCAAATCATCATCGTTGCGCGATTGAATATCGACACCCGCCAGTCTGTCGCGGAGCTGTGCCAGGCCATGTCACAGCAGTCGGCGCCCTTCTGCGTTGTGTGTGTCAAAGGCTGATCGTCGGCGGCCGTAGCTAGATTTCCATCCGTGGGGCTCTTTAGAATCGATTGGTCGCGCTGGTGGCGCCTCTCACTGCAGCTGAGCAGGGGTGTCGCGGCGTGCGTTAGCGTGGCAGGAAGCGCCGCTGCTACCTTGATGACATTTGCCATGTGGGTAATCAAATGAGAGGGCGGCTGGATGCGGGCGAAAGCGATCGTGGTCGGAGTTGTCGCCGCGACGATGCTGGGAGTCGGCTGCAAACCGGTCACGGCGGCGGATCCCGGAACGCCGACCGACGATACGGCAACGTTGCAGGCACAGTTCGATGCGTTGAAACCAGGATCGACGCTGACGTTGCAACCGCGGAATTATTATCACAGTGGAACCCTCGCTATTCGGGCATCCGACGTAACGATCGACGGCAACGGCGCCAATCTCATTGCCACCAACGACGAAACATCTGCAATCGATGTGTTGGGTGATGGCATCACAGTCAAGAACGCGACGTTCAGTGCACCCACGACCGGCCAGCGATGGATGGGTGAACAGCAGCACAAGCTGGTCGTGAAAGGCCAACGGGCGACGATTGCCAATGTGACGGTGTCCGGCTCGGCTGGTGCGGGTATCTATGTCAGCGGTGCGCAGAACTTCACCATCAGCGATGTCTCGATCGCCGGTACCCGTGCCGATGGTCTACACATGACAGATGGTGCTGCTTACGGTCACGTGGAGAACATCAGAACCGATCAGACCGGTGACGACGGCGTCGCGGTCGTCTCATATGACCACGACAAGGCTCCGTGTCACGACATCACCGAATCGAATATCAATGTCGCCAGTAATCGTTGGGGCCGCGGCATCACTGTCGTCGGCGGGTACAACGTTTCGGTAAGCAATTTCTCAGTGGCACAGACGAGTTCGGCCGGACTCTACGTGGCTACGGAGGGCAAGCCTTACTACACGCGGTCGGTTGACCACATCAGTTTCTCCGGCGGCACCGTGACCAACGCGAACTACAACCCGGACATCGAGCAGGGCGCCATATTGGTGAGTCACGGCAATCCCGGACGGCACGTTCAGGACGTCGCCATCACCGACGTGACGGTCAGCGGTACCGGTCCGCAGCTCAACCGGAACGTCGCGGTCATTGATGAGACGGACGGCAGTGCGGACGCCATTCGCGGTATCGCCCTCACGCGTATCCGTCTGACGGACACGACCGTGGCCCCGTTCTACACCGACCTGCCCCCGAGCAGCTACACAGCTACGCAGTGGACGCTGAACGGAATTCCGATCGCGGTTCGGTCTATTTGAGAATCAGTGCTTACCGGTTCCTTGGCATGGGGCTATCGATCGAACAAGGCTCTGGCGTTCGTTGATACCGGTCAATCCGGCCGCTACTCGGCGCGGGCAGGCCGGAATCGCGCCAACATCTGGTGATCCACGAGTCGCAGTATGACGGCGCCGGCAACGAACAGGATGCCCCCACTGGCTGTGACCACAACCCAATGCACGTACCCGGCCATGACGGTCGTGATCACACAGACCGCAACGGTCAATGCGGCGAGCATCAACAACTTCCGGGCGGGCATCACGCGGCCGACGGGCACGGTTCGGGAGATGAGGACCCACATCGATATGAACATCAGAAGCTCCGTGACGGCCGTGGCGGCAGCTGAGCCGTTGTATGAAAAACGCGGAATCAGATAGAGATTCAGTGCGATGTTCAAGATCAACGAGCCTCCGGCGACCCACGGGTAGGCGCGCTGGCGTGAGGCCGACACCAACGCGACCAGTACGAGGTGTGACAGCGCCGCGAACACCGCGCCGATCAGCAGCATCCGGATCGCGGCAGCACAGACGGCGAACCGAGGCCCGTACAGGAAAGACACGATCTCGCCGGCCGATGCCCACATGCCGGCGATCACAAGACATGTCATCAACCCGGTTGTCACTGCCGCGGATCGAACTCGGTCTCGGAACACGTCCGTCATCGACGGCCACGCCGCGACCAGGAGCGTCGCCACCGGCGTCACGATGGCGAAGACCGCATACGACAGTACGTCGGCAAATTTGTAAGCGACGCTGTACAGACCCACTGAATCAAAGTGGTCGAGTTTGCCGAGCATCAGAATGTCGACTTTTGCCAGCAAAAGCACCATGGCCAGGCCCACACTGAGGGGAATGGCTTCGACCAACATTTCGCGCCATAACCGCAGCTGCGGGGCTTTGGTGATCCGCGGACCGACATTGCCGCGCCGTACACCGATCAGTTTCCATGTGCCAGAAACGATTTCATTGGCAATAGCGGGCAGGATGAAGAGCATCAGACCGGGGTGGGTGGTAGCGATCAGGACTGTCAGTAGCAGCTGGAACATCTGCGCCAATGCCTCAGCTGTTGCCACTGTGCCCATCTTCAGACGGCTCTGGTACAACACCGATAACGCGTTGCTGGGTGTGGAGATGACGACGACGAGGCCCGCCAACGCGGTCGCTCGAATGACGTCACCCGAATACCCCATTGCGGCGACATAGCCGACAGCGACTGCGTAACCGAGCAATCCGAGAGCCATGCGCAGAGCGACGAATGAACTCGCGAAGACATCGGCGTCGTGGTCGTCGGCTTCGAGTAGCCGGCCAAGCACGACTCGGCCGACGCCGAGATCGGTGAAGATCCACATCATGCCGAGCAGCCCGAACACGAAGGAGAACACGCCCCAGTCCGTCGGGGAGAGCAGTCGGGCGATGAGCATTGTGCCGGCCCAGCCCATGAAGGAGACGGCTACCCGGCTCAGCAACATTGCGACGGTGTTGCGTCCGGCGGCTTTGTGTTGCTCATCGTGACGGAACTCGCCGGAATCAGTGCCGGCCGACCCATCAAGTCCGTTGTTGTCTTGGGCAGTCACCTTGCCACCAGAACCAACGCGCGCAGCTGTGCTGTCATTCTCGTCTCTCAATTACTCGGCACGCAGCGCCGGTGGGTCGCAGTCGGGCACGACAACGGGCCCTGAATTGACATCGGGCGATTGTGCCAGAAGGTCAGCAAACTCGCGCTGCGCGACCTCCAATATTCGTTCACTGGCGACGTGCTGAATGTCTCGCTGTTGTAAGGAATGGTCGCCTGTCGGTGCCAAAGTGATCGACGGGCTCCAGCCCAGCGTTGCCAGCCGCGCCAGTCCGTATGGGCCACGTTGCTTTTCGAACCAGACGTTGTCCTCGGGTGACATCACCATGTCGACGGCGACGCCGTGGTCGTGTAATGCGCGCAAGAGCACTTCCGGCACTTCGGTCAAGCCGAGCCGCCCCATCAACAGCCACAGTGGATATGGCAACCACCGCCTGATGATCTTCTTTGCCCTGGCTTTCAAGGTCCGAGGTTCGGGCGCCGGGTTGCCTACCGGAGGGGGTGGGGTCATGCCGATGAGTTTCTCCGGCCCGATCGCTTCGTGCCGCGTCCCGAACAGGATCACATTGATGAGGACGACTGCCCGCGCCCCGTTCTGGATGGCGCCGATCGCCGAATTCCAAGCGCCCGAACAGATTCCGGCCATCATCAATTTGTAGCCTGGGACTCCTGTCGCAGCCATGGCGTCTCGCACATCGATCGTGGACTCCGATGAATAGACCAGTGCAAAATCTGTGGTTGCCCATCCGGTGTCACCGGTGCCGCGCCGGTCGTAGCGCACTGCCGCCAGCCCGTGCGCCGCAATTTCGCGAGAAGTGCGAGTCCAGACTCGGCCCGCTCCGACGCGGTGTTCGCTAGCTGTGTTGTGGATGAGCAGTGTCGGGGTGTCGGGTGTGGCGTCGGACGCAGCGGAGCGGATACCGAACAAGCGATTGGGGCCGAGTTCATCCAACGTCTCGAGGATCGCGCGTCCGTTCGGAAGCTGTGCCACTTTTGCCGTGCGTTTGATTGCGGGCCGTACCGGTTGCTCGGCCGTCAGCATGCTGCGGTCCAGCCAGTCCGTGATCAGTTTCAGTGTCGGCAGTGGAATCTCGACGACGAAGGTCACCGGGTGGACGTACTCGGATTGGCCTGTCACGGTGACCAATTCACGTTCCGGGGCAGTGGACAGCGCCTGGATTTTCGGCTCGTTTGCCCATTCCTGCCTACTGACGATGAGCGTGGGTACGGCGGGATCGGACGATTCTGGCAACCGCAGGGCCTTCATCTGCCGAGCGCCTTCCGGCGAGAATGACGTGCCCAGTATCGCTTCACCATCAACGTGGACGACGTCGTCGCCGACTGTCATTTTGTAGAGCGCTCGCTGCTCGCGTAAGTATCGTCGCCCGTCCAGGACGGGGTCCCACAGCACGAGTGAGTCGAGCCGGCCGAGTGCAGGTGCGGCAGTTGCGGCCAGCAGTGCGCCCATGCGCAGTCCGACCAAGCCGACCTGTGTCACCCCGCTGGAACGCAGATATTCGACCGCACTTCGAATGCTGTCTTGGTAGTCCTGCACGGCCGAGTCTGTTCCCAGGGGGCCTGAGGAGTCGCCTGTGCCCAGGTAGTCGAACCGTAGTACGAGAAATCCCCGTGCGCACAACTCCTGTGCGAGCAGCTTCAGCCCACGGTAGGCATCGATGTGTTCCTTGCCGAGCGGCGCACAGATGACGATGCCGCCGCGTGCCTGCTCCGACTTCGGCGTGTGTACAACGCCGAAAAGTGGTGCCGTGTCAGGGCCGAACCACGTTGGCTGTGTATGGGTGACGCTGTCATCCACTACGACCGCCCCTTTGCATCAACATGAGGTCGTTGGGGTGGTGGCACGTTCGCCACACCTCCACACACGCCAAAATCGGCACTCTTGAGTCCAACATACACGTATGTTGTCAAGATTCTGTGTTCGCTAGAAGTGCCGAATCCTGACACAATTCGACTCAGACGGCCGCAGCGTTCCAGAAATTGTCGCCATCGTGATTTTCAACCGGGCTGGGCACCGTGCCATTTGTGGCAAAACTCGACGTCATTGCCGCTGAGAAACGATGTGATTCTGCTGACGTTGTCCTGGTGATACCTGGCGATTTCGATGGCAATGAGCGTGGTTGAACTGGACCGATCGGGCCCAACGGGTTACCGTGATCGTCCGGCGGTGATCTTTGCTGAAGGCAACCATTGGAGGCGTGTGTGTCGGACCCCAACGCGGCGTTGGGCATCGTGGCCACGCGACAACCCTCGATCGTCCACGTCGCAGAGTCATTCGCCAGCGGTACCGCGTCCGCTATCGGCGACTTCGTCCGCAACTATCCCGAAGCTGATCACCACCTGGTCTATTCGTGTCGCGAGGAAGCGAGCCTAGACGTCAGCGGTATGACGCATTTCGTGACGAAAACCGAGATGCCGGCGGGAACAGTAGCCCGAATCAGGTTCCTGCGCAGGTTTCTCCGTAGTTCGCGGGGGAACTTTATAGTTCACGCCCACTCAAGCATTGCCGGCGCGTATGTCAGAGTCGCAATACGCCGATCGGTGGACCGCCCGGTGGTGTACACCCCACACTGCTATTCCTTCGAACGTCGTGACGTGTCGGCGCCAGTCCGTCTGGCGTTCCGGGTTGTCGAATGGTTGCTGTCGTTCAATACCACTGCCTACGGCGCGTGTTCACCGAGAGAAGCTGAACTGTCGCACTGGCCGTTGAGCTCACCGCGTGTCGTCAGTGTCCCGAACGTCCAGCCGCCAGGACTGCCTCAGAGCAATCCCACATCCGATGTGACGAACTTGCGGATCGTCGGAAATGGACGCCTCGGCCCGCAGAAAGACCCCGGGTTCTTTGCCGAGGCGTTCAGCGCCGCGGCGCGCACCTATCCAGACCTGCAAGCTGAATGGATCGGTGGGGGTACCGACCAGGACATCGACATGCTCCGTGCCCACGGCGTCGAGGTCACTGGATGGTTGCCGCGCGCTGAGGCCCTCGACCGGATGGCCCGATGCGATCTCTATCTGCACACTGCATCGTGGGAGGGGTTTCCCATCTCCGTCATGGAAGCCGCGGGTATCGGACTGCCCGTAGTCGCACGCCGGGAGCCCTATCTTCGCGGTGTCGAGTTACCAGTGACTCTTGACCGCCCCGAAGATCTTGTTGATGTCATCACCAGGCTTCGTGAACCCGGAGTGTTGGCCGCGCTACGTGAACAAACAGCGGCGGCATTGGCGGGGAACTGCGATAGTCAGCAACGGGCGGCTCTGCTCGCCCTCTACGAACCGCTGAGAGGAACATCCTGATGCCGCGGGTCCACGTCAACGGAAAGTGGTTGGCACAGAAGCTGACTGGAACGCAACGTTACGCGGCCGAGATCGTCCGAGCCCTCGTGGTCAGCGGCAGAACAGACCTCGTCATTCACGTTCCTGCCGATGCTGAGGTGCCAGACTGGTTGCGCACCCCGCGCGTCGAGATCCGTCGGTCCCGCGCGACCGGCGTGATCTTCGAGCAGCTCTACCTGCCGGTCGTAACGCTCGGTCAGTGGTTGCTGAACTTCGCGGGGCCGGCTCCGTTGTTCAAACGTCGCCAAGTCGTCACGATGCACGACGCA
>Ga0153956_1002749_pt1 | contig 12393 bp, 11 predicted proteins | sample TSFL040MetaG_FD_104704 | JGI IMG/M metagenome (GOLD analysis project Ga0153956, IMG submission 104704) | Attine ant fungus gardens microbial communities from Florida, USA - TSFL040 MetaG | ecosystem: Host-associated > Fungi > Mycelium > Unclassified | place: USA: Florida, Wekiwa Springs...
CGGTGGCGCATTGGCCATGGCTGTTCGCGGTGAATGTGCCCATCGGCATCGCGGCCATCGCGGTGGGCACCTATTCGCTGCCGCGCACGAAGCTTTCGCCGCACAGTTTCGATCTGTGGGGGGCGATCCTGAGCGCCGCCACCTTCGGCCTTCTCATCGGCAGCATCGACGGGCTGGGACACGGCCAAGCCTTCGCCCTGTTCCTGCTGGAAGTCGCCGCGACCATCGGCCTGGGTTATCTGCTGGTGCGCCGTGAGTCCGGCAAGGCAGCACCGATGCTGCCGGTCGATCTGCTCCGCATTCCGATCTTCACGCTCTCCGTTTCGACGTCGATCTGCTCTTTCGCGGCGCAGATGCTGGCGATGGTGTCGCTGCCCTTCCTGTTCCAGATGGATCTGCATTACAGCGCGGTGGAGACCGGATTGCTCATCACGCCATGGCCTGTTGCCATTGGGTTCGCCGCACCATTGGCCGGACGGTTGGCCGACAAATACTCCGCCGGCATTCTGGGCGGAATCGGGCTCTTCTTGTTCGCGATGGGACTGCTGTCGCTGGCGATGCTGCCGGACCATCCGGATCATTTCGACATCATCTGGCGTGTGGCGCTGTGCGGGTTCGGCTTCGGCATTTTCCAATCGCCCAACAACCGCGCCATGCTGTCCGCCGCGCCCAAATCGCGCAGCGGCGGCGCAAGCGGCATGCTCGGCACCGCGCGCCTCCTGGGACAGACGACGGGCGCTGCCGTGGTGGCGCTGCTGTTCGCGCGTTTGCCGCAACAGGGACCGACCGTCGCGCTCTTTCTCGCCAGCGGCTGCGCGCTGGTGGCAACGGCGGTCAGCCTGGCGCGGCTTTATGAAGGCCCCGTGCTGGCGGCGAGCCGTGCGTCCAATCCCGAAGCGGATTCCGGCATGCATGCGGATGCGCTGCGTGAGCAGCAACAAACCAGGACGCCCTAGCCGCTTCGCCTCCGTCCCGCTTACACTGGCGGGAACGAGACATTGGGGGAATACATGAAGAAGATTTTCGCGGGCGCGGTGAGCGCGGCCTTGTTTGCGACCGGCGCGTGGGCAGCGCAGACGAAGCTTCCCGATCCGACCAAATTTCTGTTCTGGACGCCGGCGCAGCAGGAATATGGCTACAAGAACATCGAGAAGATTTTTCCGGTGCGCGTGGTGAAGCGTGGCGCCACGGTGAGTGTACTGCCGCATGCCGACAAGCCGTTCGATGTGTCGTATGCGCAGGATGGAAAGACCTTCGACACTGCGGCGTTCATGAAGGTCAATCGCACGTCGGGCCTCATCATCGTCAGCCATGGCAAGGTGCTTCTGGAGCGCTACGGCCTTGGCCGCACGCAGAAAGATCGTTGGACGAGCTTCTCGGTGGGCAAATCCGTGACGTCCACGCTGATCGGCGCGGCGATCAAGGATGGCTATATCAAGAGCATCACTTCACCGGTGACGGACTATCTGCCGGAGCTGAAGGGCACCGCCTATGACGGCGTGACCATTGCCGATTTCGTCACCATGCGCTCCGGCGTGAAATGGAACGAGGATTACGCCGATCCCAAATCGGACGTGAACCAGTTCGTCCTCCAGCCCGTTCCCAAAAACGGCATGGACCCGGTGGTCGCCTACATGGCGAAGTTTCCCCGCGCGCACAAACCCGGCACCGTGTTTCACTACGATACCGGCGAAACCGAACTGGCTGGCATCCTTGTGAGCCGCGCGACGAAAAAGCCCCTCGCCGATTATTTTTCCGAGAAGATCTGGTCGAAGATCGGCACCGAACAGGATGCCGTGTGGATGCGCGACGAAGCCGGCTACGAGCATGGCGGGTGCTGCATCTCCATGACCTTGCGCGACTATGCGCGCTTCGGATTGTTCTTCATGCATGGCGGCGTGGCGAATGGCGAACAGATATTGCCGAAGGATTGGGTGAAGGAAGCATCGACCAGTCATACACAGGTCGATCCCAAGCGGCCGGAGGAAGGCTATGGCTATTTCTGGTGGATCCATCCGCACGGCACCTATTCCGCGGAAGGCATTTTCGGCCAGCAGGTGTTCCTTGATCCCAAAGACGATCTGGTGATCGTGTTCAACAGTGCCTGGGCGAACGCGGATAAAGACGCGGACTGGATCGCGCAGTGGAACTATGCAGATGCGGTGCGGAAGGCGTTGACGAAGTGAAAGCGTATCGCATCGGTGTGATCGGACTGGGCCAGCGCATCGCGCATGTGCTGGCGGCGATGCAGGAAGTCGGCTGGAGGCTGGATATCGCCGGTTATGCCGATCCCGCGCCGGTGGGTGCTTCGATTCTGTCAGAGCATGGTATCGACGCGGGAAAGTCTTATGCCGATGCGCAGGCGCTGTTGAAGGATGGGCCATTCGATCTGGTCATGATCGGATCACCCAACCATCTGCATTACGAGCATTTGCTGGCAGCGTTCGTGGCGGGCTTTCCGATCTTCGCCGAGAAGCCCATCGTGCGCACGGAATACGAAAGCTTTGCGCTGGCGAAACATCTCGCCGATACCAAGACGCCGCCGCTCTATATCGGCCTCGTCATGCGCTCCATGCCCATCGTGCGTGCGGTGATACAGCATGTGGATGATGGCAGACTGGGCGAGATCGTGTCCATGGATGCGACGGAGCATCTGCATCCCGAACATGGCGGCTATCTGGCGCGCAACTGGCGGCGCAAACAGGAATGGGGCGGCTCCTACTTCCTCGACAAGGTCTGCCACGATTTCGATATCTTCAACCGGCTGATGGGTGCGCGCGCGGCACACGTGGCGAGCTTCGGCAGCCGCAAGATTTTCCATCCCGGCCGCAAGGATGTTCGCGCGACCTATGACAATGGCGACGCCGCTTACGCGCTGCGCGATGCGGGCTGGGGCGCGGCGAACGATGCGTTCCATTCCGACATGGATGTGACGGATCACCAGACCGCGCTGGTGGAATATGCGAACGGCGCGCAGCTATCCTTTCATTCCAACACGCATGTGAGCTTGCAGGAGCGGCGCTGGTATATCGCGGGCACGCAAGGCACGCTGCTCGCCGATCTGGTGCGCAACAAGCTGATGTTCCGCGGAAGCTTCGCCACCGGCAAACCGGAGCGCATGGAATGGAACGAGCGCACCGACGACAATCACAATGGCGCCGATCAGGCGATGGCGCGCGATCTGCTCGCGACCTTCGAGAGACACGCGGAATTCCCGGTGACGCCTTATGACTCGCTGGAAGCAGGTCTCACCGTCATGGCCATCGACCGCGCGATGGAGACCAAGCAGGTCATCGATTGCTCTGCGATGTGGGCGGATTACGACCGCTCGCGCGCCAGCGCTTTGAAGTAATCGACGGAGGTCGGCGCATCCCATGGCGCAGGGCCGTCCGCGCGCGCCACGACATTGCCTTTGGGATCGATCAACAGCGACACCGGTAGGCCATAGACGTGGAAGGTGCGCATCATCGCCAGATTGTGGTCGGTATAGGCAGCCAGCGCGCTGGCGCTGTGCGCCGCGAGGAAACCCTTGGTCTCCGCTTCGCTGCTACGGCCCACATTCACCGCCACCACGGTGAAGCCCTTTGGGACTTCGCTTTTCAGCTTCGCCAGCGCGGGCAATTCCTTCACGCAGGGGCCGCACCATGTTGCCCAGAGATTGAGCAGCACATATTTGCCCTTGAACTCGCTCATCATGTGCGGCTTGCCCGCGGCATCGGTGAACGCGACGGCAGGGGCCGCTTCGGGCTTCTTCACCGGCGTCAGCGCGGAAAGCACCGTGGGCGGATGGTCCGCGTGGACGCTCGCGCGGTTCACATATAGAACGGCGGCCACGGCCAACACCACGACAGCAAGGGCCGCGAGCACAAGAGGACGCTTCAGGGTTTCGGTCATGAGCACCAACAAGATGTGGGGCGGACGGTTCGGCGAAGGCCCCGCCCAGATCATGGCGGAGATCAACGCCTCCGTCGATTTCGACAAGAGGCTGGCCGCGCAAGACCTGGCCGGTTCGCGCGCCCATGCGCGTATGCTGGCCGATCAGGGCATCATCACGCAAGCCGATGCGACATCAATTCTCAAAGGCCTGGACCAGATCGAGCAGGAAATCGCGGCAGGCTCGTTTACCTTCAAACGTGAACTCGAAGACATTCATCTGAACATCGAATCCCGCCTTGCGGACATTATCGGTCCCGCGGCGGGACGGTTGCACACCGCGCGCTCGCGCAACGATCAGGTGGCGACGGATTTTCGGCTGTGGGTGCGCGATGCCTGCGCGCGCGCCGAACACGGCTTGCTGGATTTACAGCGTGCGCTCTTGAAACAGGCACAAGCGCATACCGACACCATTATGCCGGGCTTCACCCACATGCAGCCCGCGCAGCCGGTGAGCTTTGCACATCACTGCCTTGCCTATGTCGAAATGTTCGCGCGCGATCGCGGACGCTTCGCCGATGCGATGAACCGCATGAATGAATCGCCGCTGGGGGCCGCCGCGCTCGCGGGCACGCCGTTCCAGATTGATCGCGACAAGACGGCGAAGGCGCTTGGGTTCGATCACGCGGCGCGCAATTCGCTGGATGCGGTGGCGAGCCGCGACTTTGCGCTGGAATATCTGTCGGCGGCGAGCATTGCCTCTGTGCATCTGTCGCGCCTCGCCGAAGAGATCGTGATCTGGATGACGCCAGCTTTCGGCTTCATCACGCTGAGCGATGCCTTTACCACCGGCTCCTCGATCATGCCGCAGAAGCGCAATCCTGATGCGGCGGAACTGGTGCGCGCGAAAACGGGCCGCGTTCTTGGCGCGTTCGTTACGCTGACGACGGTGATGAAAGGTCTCGCCCTCGCCTATGCGAAGGATCTGCAAGAGGACAAGGAAGCGCTGTTCAGCGCCGCCGATGCGCTCGATCTTTCGCTTGCGGTCATGGCGGGCATGGCGGCCGACATGAAAGCCAATCCTGCAAAGATGCGCGCGGCGGCGGAAGCGGGTTATCCCACGGCCACCGATCTGGCCGACTGGCTGGTGGGCAAACTCAACAAGCCGTTCCGCGAGGCGCATCACATCGCAGGCAGCATCGTGAAGCGCGCCGAGGAAAAGGGCGTCACGCTGGAAAAACTGCCGCTGGCCGAGATGCAAAAGGTGGAACCGGGCATCACCTCCGAAATTGTCGCGGTGCTTTCGCTGGAAGCTTCGCTAAACTCGCGCACCAGCTTTGGCGGAACCGCGCCGGTGCGCGTGCGCGAGCAGATCTCGTTCTGGCAGGAGAGACTGAAATGATCCTTCGCATTCTCCTCGTCATCGGTCTGGCGATTGCCGTTCCCGCCTGCGGCGTGAAGAGCAATCTGATCACGCCTGCCGGCAAGACGACGCCCAAAGGCCAGAAAGATCCGTCGCGGCCGCCACAGCCCATCGGACAATGAACCACTTCCACTATCGCGACGGGCGGCTGTTCGCCGAAGACGTCGATCTGACCCAATTGGCGGCGGAGGTCGGCACGCCGTTCTATTGCTATTCCACCGCCACGCTGGCGCGGCATTACCGCGTATTCGCGGAGGCGTTCCCGAAAGACACGCTGATCGCCTATTCGGTGAAAGCGAACGGCAATCTCGGCGTGTTGAAGACATTGGGCCAGCTTGGCGCCGGCGCGGATGTCGTGTCCGGCGGTGAACTCAAGAAGGCTTTGAAAGCGGGCATCCCCGCCAGCAAGATCGTGTTCTCCGGCGTCGGCAAGACGCGCGCGGAGATGAAACTTGGTCTCGAAGCAGGCATCCATCAGTTCAATGCCGAGAGCGAACCGGAACTTATCGCGTTGAACGACGTCGCCGCGTCGCTGGGCAAGCGCGCGCCGATCACCATCCGCATCAATCCGGATGTCGATGCGAAGACGCATGCCAAGATCACCACGGGCACCTCGGAGAACAAATTCGGCATTCCATGGTCGCGTGCGCGCGACGCCTACAAGCTGGCAGCGTCGCTGCCCGCGCTGCAGATTGTCGGCGTCGATATGCATATCGGCAGCCAGATCACGCAGCTTTCGCCTTTCGAAGCCGCCTTTGCGCGCGTGGCCGATCTGGTGAAGACGTTGCGCAGCGATGGACACACGATCAGCCGTATCGATCTGGGCGGCGGATTGGGCGTGCCTTATGCGCCGACCGATCCGGAACCGCCCGCACCGGCGCTTTACGGCGAAGCGGTATCGCGCGCGATCGCCGATCTGGGTTGCGCGCTCATTCTGGAGCCGGGCCGTTTGATCGCTGCCAACGCCGGCGTGCTTGTGTCGCGCGTGACTTATGTGAAGGAAGGCGAGGCGCGCAAATTCCTCATCCTCGATGCGGGGATGAACGATCTCATCCGCCCCGCCATGTATGACGCCCATCACGAAATCGTGTCGGTGCGCGAAGGCACCGGCGGTTCCCTTTACGATGTGGTGGGGCCGGTCTGCGAATCTTCCGACCTTTTCGGGCGGGACCGGCGTTTACCGCAAATGAAAGACGGCGATCTGGTGGCCATTCTGACCGCGGGCGCCTATGGCGCGGTGATGGCTTCCGCTTACAATGCGCGCCCGCCCGCCGCCGAAGTGCTGGTCAAGGGCAGCGAATGGGCGGTGGTTCGCCCCAGAATGAGCGATGACGAACTTATCGGACTTGATCGCATCCCCGGATGGCTCGCGCCTTAGGCGCGAGGCGCGGCACGCCGAGGCGTTCATTCGCCGCGCGCGGCTCACCATCTTATGGGAACGCGTATGGCCGGCGCTGTGGCCTGCCAGCGGCATCGTCGGCGCGCTTGTCGCCGCTGGGCTGCTCAATGTCTTCCTCTATATGCCGTGGTGGCTACACAGCTTGCTGCTGCTCGGCGCGGTCGGTGCCGCCGGCTACTACCTCTATCTGAACTTCCAGACCTTCCATGGCCCGACCTGGATGGAAGGCGCGCGGCGTGTCGAACACGATTCCATTTTGGCGCATCGGCCGATCACCGAGCAGAACGATCTTCTTGTTGCTGGTGCGGGCGATCCTTATGCCGAGGCGTTGTGGAAAGCGCATATGCGCGCGATGCTGGCGCGCATCGGCAAGCTGCGTGTCGCGCTGCCGTCGCCGCAACTGGCCAAGCATGATCCCTATGCGATCCGCTTTGTCATCCTGCTGGCGCTGATCGCGGGCGTGATCGTCGCGGGATCGGATTGGAAGAACCGTCTCGCTTTCGCGCTGGCGCCGGATGCCGGATCGGGCGCCGCGTCCGCCACCGTCGATGCCTGGATCAATCCGCCTGCTTATACGGGTCTGCCGCCGATCTATCTGAAAGCGGGTGCGCAGAATTCCGGAATGATCCGCGTGCCGGTGAATTCGGAGCTTGTCGTGCGCGTGCATCGTTCGGGCGTGACGCCGGATGTCGTGCTGACGCCCGCGAACGGCCATCGCCCGAAGGTTTCGGCGACCGGTGACGAATATGCCGCCAACACCGTCCTGCGCGGCGACGAGAACATCTATATCCGCGCGGGCGGACGGGCGCTGGGCAATTGGCGCACCAAGATCATTCCCGATAAAGCGCCGCATATCGCTTTCTCGCAACCGCCATCCAGGACCGAACATGATGCGGTGAAGCTATCCTTCTCCGCCGGAGACGATTACGGCGTGGTGTCGGCGCGCGCGCTGATCAAGCCGGTGAAAGGTACGCGCGTTCTGGCAATCGATCTGCCGATCGATGCCTCCGCCAAGACGATCAAGCAGACGGTCTATCGCGACCTGACGGAAAATCCGCTGGCGGGTCTGGACGTGACCATCACCCTGGAAGCGAAGGACGGCGCGGGACAGACCGCGCAGAGCAAGCCGATGCGCTTCACCCTGCCTGCGCGCATCTTCACCAATCCCTTGGCGCGCGCGCTGGTCGAGCAGCGGCAGCATTTGTTCGCGAAAACGCCGCATGCCAAGCCGGTGACCTTAGCGACCTTGAATGCACTCACCATCGCGCCGGACAAGTTCTACGCCGATCAGACCAAGCTCTATCTCATCCTGCGGTCCACCTACTGGATGCTGCATGAAGCGCATAGCGGGCAGGATCTCGCGCGCGTGCAGGATCTTTTGTGGCAGACGGCCATGTCGCTGGAAGGCAATGGTGCGATCAACGCCGCTGCCGAATTGCGGCGTACTGCCGAAGCGCTCGCGCAGGCGATGCAGCAAGGCGCGCCGCAAAGCGTGATCGACGCGCTGATGCAGCGTTATCAGCAGGCGCTTCAGCGTTATCTACAGGCGATGGCGAAGAACGCGCAGGCTTCCAACGGTCCCGTTCCGCCCGGCACCAAAGTCATCACGCCGGATGATATCGAGAAGATGATGAAGCTGATCCAGCAGCTCGCGCAGAGCGGCTCGCGCGATGCGGCGGCGAAGATGCTGGCGATGCTGCAAAGCCTGCTCGAAAACATGCAGATGTCGGGCAGTTCCGGCGGCAGTGGACAGGGCGACAAGGCGCTATCCGACGCCATTCAGGGCCTCTCCGATCTCATGGGCCGCCAGCGGCAATTGATGGACAAGACCTATCGCGAAGGCCAGGACGCGGGCGATCCGAAAGATGGCGGCGCGAAAGGTCTTTCGGATCAACAAGGCAAGCTGCGCGACGATCTGAACAAGCTGTTCAAAGGCCTCGGCGGCAAAGGCTCGCCCGCTGGCAAGAATTTCGACGAAGCCGGCAAAGACATGGGGCAAGCACAAGGCCAGCTTGGCGGCAAAGATTTCGACAACGCCGGCAAGTCCGAACAGCAGGCGTTGGATGCGATGCGCAAAGGTACCGCTGCGCTGGCGCAAGCGCTGATGCAGGAACAGAACGGCAAAGGCATGAAGCCGGGCGGTCAAAGCGGCAATGAAGATCCGATGGGCCGCGAAAGCGGTGCACAAGGCAGCGTCAATGGCGGCCATGTGCCGGACAAGGATTCGCTGGCGCGTGCGCGCGCGATTCTGCAGGAGCTGCGCAAACGCGCGGGCGAGACGGGACGCTCGAAAGAAGAACTCGATTATCTGGATCGGCTGCTGAAAGAGTTCTAATCGATTGCCGCGATGTACGGCAGCCCGCGATCCGCGCCGACATCGTCCATGCCATAGCCGATCAGGAAGCCGTGCGTGCCCGCGAATAGCGCGTGATCGGCAACCATCACCGCATCGGTGCGCAGCTTGTCCACGGCCACGGCCGTCATCACCGCCGCGGCTTCCGCGTTCGTCAGTAGTTCTTTGGCTTTCGCAAGCGTATGGCCACCGTCCAGAACGCCATCGATCAGCAGCACGGTCTTGCCGTGGATCCGTTCGGTCGGCCCGACCAGCACGGCGATCTCACCGCCGGTGCGCTTCTCCGCATAGGAGCGCAGCCAGAGAAATTCGATGGGCAGAGACAATCCTTCCCGCGCCAAAGCCCGCAACAGATCGGCGGCGAAGACGAAGGCGCCTGCCAGAATGGCCACCGCGAAATCCGGCTTGAGCGGCGCTTGTGCAATCTGACGCGCAACCACATCCGTGCGCGCGCGGATATCGGCTTCGCTGTGAAGGATCTTGTGCGCCGTCACTCCGTGCCGTCCGCGAAGCGCAGCTCGACATGGCGCGCCGCCGATGGCGGATTGGAAAGACGCGTGCGGAAGGAAACCGATTGTCCCGGCGCCAGCGCCGTCGTCGATGGCGTGAAGGTCCAATCATAGATGCCGTGCTTGTTCGCATCGCTGAGCGTCACGCGCAGCGGCGGCACATCGAGCTTCTTGCCCGTGACGTTCACCACCTTGCCGGTGATGACGAGAACCGGCTGGCCGTCTTCGGTCTGGTTGATGTGGCGCACATCGGCGAAATCCAGACCGCGCGTGTTCACCGCCATGCCGAGCTTGGAAAAGAGCGAGGCCGATTGCGGCCAGATGCCGACGATCTGCGAGCGGTAATTCGCCGCGGACCAGCCGATCACCAGAATGACGACGACCAGCGCGGCCCATCCCAGCATCACCAGCGCCGTGCCCATGCCGCGTTTCGCGGGCTTGGCCCGTTCCGGTTCGTCCAGATGGAAATCTTCGTCCCTCGCATCTTCGTCCACAGCCGGCGCGCGCCAGGAGGGCTGCGGCTCTTCGGCTTCGATTTCCGGCTCGGGCACAGCCGCAGGCTCGGGCTCCGGTGGCGGATTGAAGATCGCTTCTTCGATCTCCGCTTGGCCTGCTTCGGGGGCCTGATGCCACGCATGGCCGCACTTCTTGCAGCGGACCTTGCGCCCCTCGGCGGGGAATTGTGTCCCGTCGACTTCGTAACGCGCGGCGCAGTTGGGGCAGACCAGAATCATGAGGTGCTTATAACCAATCGACCGAAAAATAGGTTTAACGCACACGCCCCGGCAAGCGATGGTAACAGGTGATTCCCGCCTTTATGGTCCCACCCCATGATCCGCTTCGAAAATGTCGGCATGCGCTACGGGCCAGGACCGGAAGTGCTGCGGGACGTCACCTTCCAGCTCGAACCGGGGACCTTCACATTTCTCACCGGCCCATCGGGCGCGGGCAAATCCACCCTGCTGAAACTCCTTTATCTGGCGGAACCGCCCAGCCGCGGGCTCATCACGCTGTTCGGCACGGATCTCGCCACCGCGCGCCGCTCTGCCTTCCCCACTCTGCGCCGGCGCATCGGCGTTGTGTTCCAGGATTTCCGCCTGCTCTCGCATCTGTCGGCCTTCGACAATGTGGCGCTGCCGCTGCGCCTCGCGGGCAGGAAGCCTGATGACTACACCCGCGACGTGGAAGAACTGCTCGGCTGGGTCGGCCTTGGTGACCGCATGAATGCAAAACCGCCGACATTGTCGGGCGGCGAGCAACAGCGCGTCGCCATCGCGCGTGCGGTGGTGGGCCAGCCCGATCTGCTGCTCGCGGACGAACCGACGGGCAATGTCGATCCGGAGATCGCGCATAGGCTCATTCGCCTGTTCGGCGAACTCAATCGCCTCGGCACCACCGTGCTGATCGCCACCCATGACCGCGGATTGATCGAGCGTTCGCGCTCGCGCGAGATGCGGCTGGTCGATGGACGCCTCGTCGAATTGAGGCGCGGATGAGCGAGAAACAACGCGTGCGCGGCCGCATCCTGCCGCGCGAAAAAGGCGCGGCGCCGCTCGACGTGGTGATCGCCGTGATGGCGTTTCTCGCCGCGCTGGCGCTGGGCGCGTCCATGCTCGCCGACCGGCAGGCGGAAAGCTGGCGCGAAGGCCTGGCGGGACGTTTGACAGTGCAGATCCTGCAACCGGATCATCCGACATCGTCGCGCAATCTGGATACGGAGACGCAAGCGGCCATCGAAATCTTGAAAGGCACGCCCGGCATCCTGACGGTGACACCGATGTCGGACGCGGATGCGACGAAACTTGTCGAACCGTGGCTTGGCGCCGATGCGATGGTGAAGGACTTGCCGCTGCCGCGCCTGATCGATGCAACCATCGAGCCGGGGGCGCATGTCGATTTCGCACAGCTCACCCAGCGGCTGCAAACCGTGGCGCCGGATTCGAATGTGGACGATCACACGCGCTGGATTTCGCGGCTGCAGAATCTTGCCAACACGATCATCTATGCGGCGTATGCAATCCTCGCCCTGATCGCGCTGGCGACGGCGGCGGCAGTGTCCTTCGCCACGCGCGCGGGGCTGGAGGCACATCACGATATCGTGGCGCTGCTGCACCAGATGGGTGCGCATTCCGGCTTCATCGCGCGCGCCTTCGAATGGCACTATCTGCTTTCGACATTGATGGCGTCGGCCATCGGCGCAGGACTTGCCGGTGTCGCGTTTCTGGCCGCGGGCGGGCTGGAATTTGCCGGTGTCGAGCCAGTCCCATTTCTGCCGCCATTGGGGCTTAACCCGCAGGAATTGGTTTGGCTTTTGGCCGTGCCGCTGGTATCGGCCGTGATTGCATGGGCGACCGCGCGGCTGTCGGTTTTGGCAGTGTTGCGCGAGATCTACTGAGTCCTTTCACGCGGACGTCAATATTTCCTTGGCCGTTCGCATGGTCCAATCTGCACCCGGGGAGCGACGGGACGGGAATGGAAAGTTCAGGAAGCTGGGTGATGAAACTGGGCGTGGGCCTTCTGGTCCTCTACACGCTCGGCTTCGTGCTGTTCGCGGCAACGCTGCCGCGCGCGCCTGCTGCGCTTCCCCATGCCGACGGTATCGTGGCGCTAACCGGCGGTGATGCGCGCCTGGATGCCGCCGACAAATTGCTGGAGAAAGATGCCGCGCGGCGGCTTCTCATCACCGGCGTCAATCCGGGGACGACAAAAGAACAGCTTAAAGTGATCGCGCATGGCGGCCGGCGTTTCGATTGCTGCGCCGATCTTGGTTTCACCGCGACAAGCACGCATGGCAACGCCAATGAGGCGACGAAATGGGTGCGCCGCCACGGCTATA
>Ga0153956_1002750_pt1 | contig 12393 bp, 10 predicted proteins | sample TSFL040MetaG_FD_104704 | JGI IMG/M metagenome (GOLD analysis project Ga0153956, IMG submission 104704) | Attine ant fungus gardens microbial communities from Florida, USA - TSFL040 MetaG | ecosystem: Host-associated > Fungi > Mycelium > Unclassified | place: USA: Florida, Wekiwa Springs...
AGCTGCCTGCTGATCTCCAGCTTCACCTGCGGCCTGATGCTGATCGCCGCCGAGCGCAAGCAGCTGTCGCAATTCTATGCCTGGGCGCTCGTCACCTGGGTGCTGGGCGCGGCCTTCATCGGCATCGAGGTCCGGGAGTTCCACGAGTTCGTCGAGCGTGGCGCAGGCCCGACCCACAGCGCGTTCCTGACCGCGTTCTTCTCGCTGGTCGGCACCCACGGCTGCCACGTCACCAGCGGCCTGTTGTGGTTGCTCGCCATGGTGGCGCAGGTCGCCACCCTGGGCATGAACCCGAAGGTCCTGCGCCGCCTGTTCTGCTTCAGCCTGTTCTGGCACGCCCTCGATCTCGTGTGGATCGGCGTGTTCACCATCGTCTACCTCGGTGCCTTCCATGCAGCATGACGCACACGCCCAAGAGGGCAACGACATCCACGACGCGAGCACCACCTATGGCACCTACATCTGGGGCCTGGTGCTGGCCATCGGCCTGACCCTCGCGTCCTTCGCGTCGGTGGAGTACCACTGGGTGTGGGGGCCCGGCATGCCCATCCTGCTGGGCGTGCTCGCGATCGCCCAGATGGGCGTGCACCTGGTGTTCTTCATGCACGTGCATGCCGACGAGGAGGGCGAGAACACCGTGCTCGCCCTGGGGTTCGGCATCTTCATCGTCGCCCTGGTGGTGTTCGGCTCGCTGATCATCATGCACAACCTCAGCGCCACCATGCCGACCATGGACCAGCTGATGCAGATGCAGCGCTGACCCATACGAAGTTCGGGTAAAGCAAGGCCCGCTGGAGCGATCCGGCGGGCCTTTTGCATGGTGGGAGTGTCAGGCGGGGCGCAACTCGATCCCGAGTTGTGCCGCGGTATCCCGTACGCGCGCGTCCAGGCTCAGCAGCGCCAGGCCTGGAATCGCGGATCTCGCGATCAGCAGCGAGGCCAGGTGAATGGCATCCAGGGTTCTGATGGGCAGACCCGGAAACGGCTGCCGCGCGCGCTCGACGACTTCCGGGCCGATGCGCAGCAGGGTCCAATGTGAAGAGACTGTGGCCAGGTGGGCCCTGCGGTCGGCGGCATCGGCTTCGGTGAGTTCGCCAAGCACCACCGCCCGATGCAGCGCTCGATCGCACTCAATGAGAGTCAGGTCTGACGCAATGATCAGCTGTTCTGCGGTCAGCAATTCCAGGACGGTCCTGGCGGCGTCCTCATCCAGGAGCCAGGCCAGGACGGCGCTCGATTCCGCATAAAGACTCAACGCGACCCACGCTCCTCATCGAGGAGCCGGGCTGAGGTCAGCTTTCGCGGCCCCTTGCGTGGCAGCTGACGGTACAGGCTGGAGTCTGCGGTAGCGCCGACAGTCGCGAGCCCCCGGCTTGCCAGCGTCATCAAACCCCGGGGAATCGATGGGTCGAAGATGTCGCGGCCTGGCGGTGAGAGTTCCGCGACAACTTCGCCACGGTCCGTCACCAGCACGGACTCCCCGGAACGGACGTGCCGAAGGTATTCACTCAGGCTGTTCTTGAGTTCGCGGATTCCGACGGTTCGCATGCGTACAATGTAGCCTCATGAGGCTACATTGTCAATACCCGACAAGAACCCCACCCGTCCCCGATCCGTTTGCCCCCTGCGGACCGTCCTTGGTATGTCTGAAACACAAGGAGACATGCCATGTCCGACCAATCCGTGACCCTGATCAACCTGCTCAAGGCCCGGCCCGGCCAGCAGGACGCGCTGATCGCGCTTCTGAAGCAGAACATCGACAGCGTCATCCGCACCCTGCGGGGCTGGAAGGCCACCCGGTTGATCGCGGCCGCCGACGGCACGGGCGTCGCCATCTATTCGGAGTGGGAGAGTCCTGCCGCCGTCGAGGCCATGCGCAATGACGCCCGCATGAAGGTGTATTTTCCAAAGATCATGGAACTGGCGAGCCTCGACTCCATGACCGGCCAGGTGGTGCTGGACGACACCCCCTGATACGGTGCAAGGCCGCATTGCCTGTCGTCTGGCTCCCGGGGGCCTCATGCATGAACACGGATGACTTCGAGGTTCGCCTGCAGGCATTGCGGCCCCGCCTGCATCGCTACTGCGCGCGCATGACGGGGTCGGCGGTGGCTGGCGAGGACGTCCTGCAGGATGCCCTGGTCAAAGCCCTCGGCGCGCGGGAGCAGGGGGTCCGGGTGGACAACCTCGAGGGCTGGCTGTTCCGCATCGCCCACAACACCAGCCTCGATTTCCTGCGCGGCAAGTCCCGCGGCACGGTGGTGCCGCTGACAGAGGACATGGACATGGCGCCGCTGCCGGAACCGGACGTGGTTGCCATCAGCTTTCAGACCTTCCTGCGCCTGCCGGAACTCCAGCGCTGCGCGGTGATCCTCAAGGACGTCCTGGGTCATTCGGTCGAGGAGATCGCGGCTGTCGTCGAGTGCTCGCCGGCAGCCGCCAAATCAGCACTGCAGCGTGGGCGCGCCGCGCTGCGGCAGCTTGCACAGTTGCCCGAAGGCGCCCGGATGCCGATGCTGTCCGATCCGGACCGCCGCCGGCTCACCACCTACGTACAGCTGTTCCAGGGCGGGGATTTCGATGCCATCCGCGCCATGCTGGCGGATGACGTGAAGCTCGAACTGGTCAACCGCCTGCGGCTGCAGGGACGCGACGGGGTCGCCCCATATTTCACGCGCTACGGGGAAGTCACGAAGTGGCGCTTCGCCCCGGGCGCGGTGGAAGGCCGGCCCGCCATGCTGGTGTTTGACAGCACCGGCCCGATGCAAAGCCCCGCCCACTTCGTCCTGATCGACTGGTCCGAGGGCCGGATCAGCGCCATCCGGGACTTCCTGTTCGCGCCCTATGTGCTCGAAGCCGTGGACTGGGTGCGGCTGGGCTGATCGAAGTCCACAGGGCCTGTTTGGGCGCCGCCCCGGTTTGACCGCCGCCTGAGCGGTCGCGGCTGATATTCCGCCGCATTCCCCCTGACACTTCCTTGCGCTTCCTGGCGCGCCTTGACGTGTACTATCTAGTCCGTATAATATTTACTAAAGGGAAGTTGATGCTGTTACGGGTGCGGCTGGACGTCGCGCCAGGCAACAGCACTGATAAGAATCAAAGGGGGGCGTATGCCGGGTTTGCGTGTTACGGCGGTTTTATCCTCAGGCCTGCTGGCGACGGTGACGGCAGGCGTGGCGCTGGCGGCTGATACGGACGCACAGGTGGCCGGCCAGCAGCAGGCGGCGCAACAGGTGCCACGGGAAGAGGCGCAGCTGCAGGAGGTCGTGGTCACCGGCTCACTGATCCAGCGCCCCAACAACACCTCTGCCAGCCCCATCACCTCGGTCAGCGCCACGACGATCCAGCAGACCGGCGCCGCCAACCTGCAGGATGCCCTCAACCAGATTCCGAGTTTCACGGTGGGCGGCAACGCGGCCACCGGTGGGCAGGGAACGGGCGGCCGGGCCTCGATCGACCTGCACGGCCTGGGCACCAACCGCAACCTGGTGCTGCTGGACGGCAAGCGCCTGCCGATCTCCGACATCAACGGCAACGTCGATGTCGACATCCTGCCGGCGGCCATCATTTCCGGGGTCGACGTCATCACCGGTGGCGCCTCGGCGGTGTACGGCTCCGACGCCATGTCCGGCGTCGTCAACTTCAAGACCGTGCGCAACTTCGACGGCGTCAAGGCCGATGTCCAGGAGGCATTCAGTCAGCACGGCGGCGCCGACACGCTCAATGGCTCCATTGCGTTCGGCAGCGGCTTCGCCCACGACCGCGGCCACGTCATCGTCGCATTGACCTACATGAAGGAGAATCCGCTGCTGGGTGATGCGCGCAGCTCGTTCTTCTACAACAAGACGCCGTCGTCGTACATCGGCACCGGGACCTATGTTCCCAGTGCCACCAACGCGCCCAACGCGGCGGTGTTGACCTCGCTGTTCAATTCCTACGGGGTCGCCGGCACGATGAATCCGCTGGCCTCGCCCCTCGGGTTCAACAATGACGGCACGCTGTTCACCGAGAACGGCGCGCTGAACTACAAGGGCTCGAACGGTTCCAACGGCTACCTCATCGTCGGCAACAACGTGCGCATGCCGGTGGGCCTGCAGGGCGACCTGCTCAACGCCATCAGCCGCAAGTCCGCCTTCATGAAGGCCGACTACGACCTCACGGACTCGCTGCAGCTCTACACCCAGTTCATGTACGTGGACCTGCAGGTGAACACCAACAGCGGCGGCAGCCTGACGCAGTTCCCCACGCTCACGACCATCCCGGTGACCAATCCGTTCATTCCGGCGGACCTGGCCACGGTGCTGGCCTCGCGTCCCAATCCGACCGCGAACTTCAGCTGGAATGCGCGCTACGTCGGCGTGCCCTGGAAGAACTGGGACGAGGATTACACCGTCCAGCAGTACATGGCCGGGATCAAGGGTGACATCAGCAAGGACTGGACCTTCGACGTCTACACCTCCTACGACCAGTCGAACCATGACCAGGTCATGCACGACGCCGTGCTCAAGAGCCGGGTGCAGACCCTGCTCGATGCGCCGGACGGGGGTGCCTCGATCTGCGCCGGCGGCTTCAATCCCTTTGGTGATGCCAATGCCCGCTCGCTCTCGCCGGCCTGTCTGTCCTACATCACCGCGGATCTCCTGAGCCAGGAGGTCCTGTCCCAGACCCAGGTGCAGGCGCAGGTGAACGGCAGGCTGTTCGACCTGGGCGCAGGCCCGGTGCAGCTGGCCATCGTCAGCGACTACCGCAAGAACACCTATTCCTTCACGCCGGACACGAACCTGACGGCGCTGAGCGGCTGGGCCCCGGGCGGCAACGTCGAGGGCGTCGTGGCGACCACCGGCGTCCCGGAAAAGTCCATCGACGTGAAGGAAGTCGCCGCCCAGGTCGACATCCCGCTGATCGCGGACAAGTTCCTGGTGCGCGAGTTCGGCGCCGGCCTCGCCGTGCGCGAGTCCGACTACTCCGCCACCGGCTCGGTGCAGAGTTTCGAGGGCGACCTGCGCTGGCGTCCCATCGACAACGTGCTGTTCCGCGGCTCCTACCAGCGCGCGGTCCGCGCCCCGAACATCGGCGAACTGTATTCACCCGCCTCCGGCACCCAGCTGGTGATCGGCACCCCGCCGGCGTCCCTGGGGGACCCGTGCGATGTGCGCTCCGGCGCGCGCACGGGGGCGAACGCGGCCCAGGTCGCGGCGCTGTGCGCGGCCCAGGGCGTGCCCGCGGGGCTTCTGTCCTCGTACCAGTTCCCCACCACGGCCACGGGCCAGACGGTCAGCGGCAACTCGAGCCTCACCCCGGAAAAGGCCAACACCTTCAACATCGGCGTGGTGTACAACTCGCCGACGCACGAGGGCCTGTTCGGCGACTTCAATGCCTCGCTGGACTACTACAGCATCGCGATCAAGAACGTGATTTCCACGGTTCCGGGCCTGACGGTGCTGTCCAAGTGCTTCAACCTGGATGGCTCCAATCCCGGCTACTCCGAAGCGAATTCGTACTGCCAGCTGATCAGCCGCGATCCGGGTACCGGGCAGATCCTGTCGGTGGCGACGCCGTACCAGAACCTGGGCGAGCTCAAGACCGATGGCTTCGAGACCCAGGTGCACTGGGGCTTTGACGCCCCCTTGCTGGGGCGGGGCGCCAAGCTGTACGTGGACAACTCCATCGACCTGCTGCATTCCTACGAGGTCCAGCTGCTGCCGGGTGCGAAGTTCGTCGACTACACGGGTGTCAGCGTCGGTGGCACCAGTCCGGGCTCGGTGCCGTCGCGCGCGGCGCCCCGCGTGCGCATGCTGACGACCTTCGGCTACCAGACGGGTGTCATCAACGCCGGCCTGCGGTGGCGCTTCCAGAGCTCCCTGGATGACGTGAGCTCGGTGCTCACGCCCACCGCGGTGGCGGTCGGGGTGCCGGCCTACCAGCTGTGGGACCTGTTCGCCTCCTTCAAGGTGAGCGAGCACGTGGAGGTGCGCGGTGGCGTCAACAACCTGTTCGACAAGGGGCTGCCCTACGTCGCCAGCTCCCAGAACGGCACCGACATCGCGCTCTACGATCCCATCGGCCGGCAGTTCTATGTCGGCGCCCGGCTGACGTTCTGAGGGTCTCGAGGGCCGGCCGGACGCGCGCGTCCGGCCGGCTGCTGCGGTACTATAGGCTGCATCAAGACAGCTGGAGACAGGCCGTGCCGCGAGGGACTCCCAAGCCAAAAACCAAGGCGAAGCCCCCCGAGGACTCGAGCGGCGTCCGGGAGGACATCATCGCCGTGGCTACGCGCGAGTTCTCCGACAAGGGCCTGGCCGGTGCGCGCGTCGACGAGATCGCCGAGCGCACCCAGACCTCCAAGCGGATGATCTATTACTACTTCGAGAGCAAGGAAGGCCTGTATCGCGCGGTGCTGGAGCGCTGCTACGCCGAGGTGCGCGAGATCGATTCCGGCATCGACCTCGAGGTCCTGGGCCCCCAGGAGACGCTGCGGCAGCTGGTGCGGGTGACCTTCGATTACCACACCCAGCATCCGGATTTCGTGCGGCTGGTGATGAACGAGAACATCCACCAGGGCGCGCATATCGGCGGCGTTCCGGCGCTCAAGACCCGCAACCAGACGGTCATCGCCATGATGCAGCGCCTGATCGACCGCGGGGTTGCCGCCGGCTGTTTCCGGCGCGACATCGATCCGGTCGAACTGCACATGACCATCAGCGCCCTGTGCTTTTACAACGTCTCGAACCGCTACACCTTCGGCCGCATCTTCCAGCGCGACATGACCTCGGTTTCCGCGCTGGCGCGCCGGCGCGAAGAGGTCGTGAACATCATCGAACGCTGGTGCCGGGCGTGACACGGCGCGGGTGGGCGTCCGCGCACGCCATCGAGCCTGTCATCGCGGCTTGAGGGTCAGCCGGCGGAAGTCCCCACGGCCTGCAGTTCGGCGAGCGCCGATGAGGCCCGCTTTTCCAGGCGATCCCGGAAGTCCTGCAGCATCCTTTCGACGTCGGGCTTGCGCCCGGTGAACAGCCGGAAGGCTTCGGCCGCCTGGAATACCGCCATGCCACCGCCGTCGACCACCCTGCATCCCAGGGCGCGTGCCGACCGCAGCAACTCGGTCTCCAGCGGGAAGTACACGATCTCCGCGACCCACAGGCCGGGGCGCAGCAGCCGCACGGGCAGCGGGGTGCCGGGGAACTTGGCCATGCCCACCGGCGTGGTGTTCACCAGGCCGTCGCAGCCTGCCACGACCTCCTCGGCGGACCCGGCCACGGCGATGCGGTCGGCGCCGAACAGCGGCGCGAGCTGCGAGCACAGGTTCTGCGCCTGTTCCGGGCGCACGTCGTGGATCAGCAGTTGCGTCGCCCCGAGGCTCAGCAGGGCATAGGCCACGGCTGAACCGGCCCCGCCGGCTCCGAGCTGCAGGATGCGACCGGTGGCGGCCCCCGGCAGGCCGCGCGTCAAACTGTTGGCGAAGCCGTACCAGTCCGTGTTGTGGCCGTAGCGTTTCCCATCCCGGAACGTGATGGTGTTGATCGCCCCCAGCGCCTGCGCTTCCTTGCTCGCCACGTCCACCTGCCCCAGGGCCACCTGCTTGCAGGGGAAGGTGACATTGACCCCGGCATACCCGCGGCGCTGCGCATCCGCGAGCACGGTTGCAAAGGCCGCCGCGCCACCCAGCTGGTCCAGGTCGAACAGGTCGTATTGCAGGTCGATGCCCAGTTTGGCGGCTTCGGTCATATGCATGGCCGGACTGCCCGAGGCCTGGATGGAACAGCCAATGAGCCCGGTCCTGATCAGGTCTGCCGGGCCGTGCCCGGCATTGGAGCGGCTGGAGGATGGCGGGTTGGGCATGGGTGGGTTGGTCTTGAATGTGTACGAACTTGTTAGTATAAAGATGCTACGCGTCCGGAACTGCTTTTGCAATTGTCCGGTTCGGGTCACTGCTCATCGAAGGTCCGGGGGGTGAATGCTCAAATCCAGGGTCCGGTTGATCATGCTCGCCCTGATCAGCGTGGGCACGGCGATCAACTATCTCGACCGCACCGTGCTGGGAATCGCCGCGCCCGGACTGACCGCCGACCTCGGACTCAGCGCCGCCGTCATGGGGGTCGTGTTCTCCGCCTTTTCCTGGTCGTATGCCGCGGCACAGATTCCCGGCGGCGTGCTGCTGGATCGCTTCGGTCCCAGGCGAGTGTACTTCGGTGCCGTCACCCTGTGGTCGGCGCTCACCCTGGTGCAGGGCGCCGTGTCGGGCATCGCTGGCCTGCTGGCATGCCGGCTGGGTCTCGGCCTTGCCGAGGCGCCGTGTTATCCCGCCAACAGCCGCGTGGTGCGGACCTGGTTCCCCCAGCCCGAACGGGCGCGTGCGAACGCCGTCTATGCGGTGGGGCAGTACGTCGGCCTCGCCTTCCTGAGTCCGGTGCTGTTTTTCATCGCCGCTGCCTGGGGCTGGCGCGCGCTGTTCTACCTGTCCGGCGCACTGGGGCTGGTCTTCGGTGTCATCTGGATCAAGGCCTACCGCGAGCCCCATGAGCATCCGCGGCTGACCGGCGCGGAGCTGCGGCACATCCGCGGCCCCGAGCCGGATCAGGCGGCAGTGCAGCAGGCGCCGTTTTCCTGGCCGGCCTTCTGGAAGCTGCTGCAGCGGCGGCAGGTGCTGGGTGCCTCGCTGGGCCAGTTCGCCAGCAACTCGACCCTGGTGTTTTTCCTCACCTGGTTTCCGACCTACCTCGCCAGAGAACGTCATATCCAGCTGCATAGTGTCGGCTGGATGGCGGTGGCGCCCTATGCCGCGGCCTCCGCCGGCGTGTTCGCCGGCGGCTGGCTGTCCGACTGGCTGCTGCGCAGGACCGGCTCCGCGACCCTGGCCCGCAAACTTCCGGTGGTGGTGGGCCTCCTGATGGCGGCCACCATCGTGGCCGCGAACTACGTGCACGATGACATCACAGTGGTCGTGATCATGTCCTTCGTGTTCTTCGGGCAGGGGTTCTGCAACCTCGGCTGGACGCTGATCACCGACGTCGCGCCGTCGCGCTACATCGGCCTGACCGCCGGCCTGTTCAATCTCTGCGCCAACCTGGCAGGCGTCCTCACCCCCCTGGTCATCGGGTTCATCGTCGGCGACACCGGTTCATTCGTCGGCGCGCTGGCCTACGTGGGCGCCCTGGCGCTGCTGGGCGTGATTGCCTATGTGTTCATCCTGGGGGATGTGCACCGGCTGGAACTGGACTGAAACCTTAGGAGATTCCATGGTCATGTTTGATTGCGTGCGTGTATCGGGCCGGCTTGCCGTGGGCGTGGGCGCAGTGTTGTGCGCATGGAGCGTGGCCGCCGCCGCCGCGGAGCCCCGGATCGCGGCGTCCGCGGTGCTGCAGGATCACTACCCGCCCCAGCTCGTGCAGTTCCCCGGCGGCGTCAAGGGTTTCGCCAACCTCGTGTATTCGGCGCCGCAGGGTTACCGGCCGCTGACGCTCGACGTGTACGCGAAGCCGGCCGACGGCAGGCGCCGCCCGCTGATCCTCTATGTGCACGGTGGCGGCTGGCTGGGCGGACACTCGCGCAATTCAGGCGCGTTCGTGAACTTCCCCGGGGTGCTGGCGGACATTGCCGGCAGCGGCTACGTGGTTGCCTCCGTGAATTACCGCTTGAGCGGCGAGGCGCGGTTTCCGGCCGCCATCCAGGACGTGAAGCTCGCGCTGCGCTGGTTGCGGGTGCATGCCGCGGACTACGGCATCGACCCGGACGATGTGATCGTCTGGGGTGCCTCGGCCGGCGGGGAACTGGCCGGCCTCATGGCCACCTCGTGTGGCAATGCGGCCCTGGCACCCGTGATCCCGGCGGGTCCGGAAGGGACCGATGCCCGCCTGGCCGGCGCATCCGACTGCGTGCAGGGCGCGGTGCTGTGGTACGGCGCGCTGGACCTGACGCACATGCATGAAGCCCAGGGTACTGAAAGCGCGGAAAGCCGCTACCTGGGTTGCGCGCCCGCGGCCTGCCCGGACAGGGCGCGGCTGGCCAGTCCCACGCTGCAGATCAGCAAGGACACCCCGCCGGTGCTGCTGTCATTCGGCAACAACGACAAGGTCGTGCCGCCCGCGGAGTCCGAGGCCTTCCACAAGCAGATGCTCGCCGCCGGCCGGCAATGCGACATCCTCGAACTGGATGGCATCGGGCACAGTTTCGTCGGCAAGGACCAGGAGGCCACCCGCAAGGCCAGCCTGGCGGCGCTGGATGCGGCCATCAGGTTCTTCCATCGCATTGCGCCGCCCGTGTCCTGAGTGCAAGCGGGAGGTTCCAGCATGCGTACCTCGATCGCCTCGGTATCCATCAGTGGCACCCTTGAAGAGAAGCTCGTGGCCATCGCCGCCGCCGGCTTCCAGGGCGTGGAGATCTTCGAGCCCGACTTGATCGGCTACACCGGCTCGCCCGCGGCGCTCGGCCGGCGCATCCGCGAACTGGGGCTGGAATGCGTGGCCTACCAGCCGTTCCGCGATTTTGAAGGCCTGCCCGGCAACCTGCGGGCCGCGGCCCTGGATCGCGCCGAGCGCAAGTTCGACCTGATGGGGGAACTCGGCGCGCCGGCCATGCTGGTGTGCTCCAGTGTGCATCCGGCGGCCAGTGGCGATCGCGCGCGCATCGTCGATGACCTGCGCGAACTGGCGGAGCGCGCCGCCCGGCGGCAGATCACCCTGGGCTATGAAGCGCTCGCCTGGGGGCGCTTCGTCAACGACCACCGCGATGCCTGGGCGATCGTCAAGGCGGTGGATCATCCCGCGCTGGGCATCATCCTGGACTCCTTCCACAGCTTCGCGCGCGCCGTGCCGGTGGCAAGCCTGTCTGAAATCGATCCGGCCAGAATCGTGTTCGTGCAGCTGGCGGACGCGCCCGGCCTGCACATGGACGAGCTTTCCTGGAGCCGCCACTACCGCACCATGCCGGGGCAGGGCGATTTCCCGGTTGATGCCTACGTCGCAGCCCTGCATGACAGCGGCTACCGCGGCGTGTACTCGCTGGAGATCTTCAACGACCGCTTTCGCGCCGCGCCCACCGCGGTGATCGCCGCCGATGGCTACCGCTCACTGGTCTACCTGGAGGACCAGGTGCTGCGTCGCGGCGGCGAGCAGGCCACGCCGGAGCGTACGCCGTGCCACGGCCTGGAATTCATTGAAATCGCCGTCAGCGAAGTCGACCGCCCGCGCCTGGCCCGGATGCTGTCCTCGCTCGGGTTCTCCCGCGCGGGCATCCATCACCGCAAGGCCGTCGAGCGCTGGTGCCAGGGACCGCTGAATGTCGTCATCAACAGCGACGCGGAGGGTTTCTCCCGCTCCTACAGCGTGGCGCATGGCACGGCCGTCTGCGCCCTGGGGCTGCGCGTCGGGGATGCCGACCGGGCCGTCGAGCGCGCCCAGCTGCTGCACATCCCGGTGTTCTCCCAGCCCGTCGCCTCCGGGGAACTGCCCATACCGGCTGTGAAGGGCGTGGGCGGCTCGCTGCTGTACTTCCTCGATGATCCGATCGCGAAGGTGGTGTGGGAAAAGGAATTCGAGTCCGTGCCTATGAGCGGGGACGGCGCCGGCCTTGCCGGCTGGGACTCGGTCTCGCAGGTCATGCCCTACGAGGTCATGTATTCCAGCCTGCTGCTGTACGTGTCGCTGCTGCAGGCGAGCCCGATGCCCATGATCGAGTTCCCCGATCCCCTGGGCCTGGTGCAAAGCCAGTCGGTCGTATGTGAGGACAGCGGCTTCAGGCTGCTGCTGAGCGCATCGGCGGCCAACCAGACCCTGACCTCCCGGTTCCTGGCGGCTTCCACCGGCGCCGGCACCCAGAGCATTGCATTGAGCACCGACGACATCTTCGCCACCGCGAAAAAACTGCGTGCGCTGGGCGCGGACATCCTGCCCATCAGCCGCAACTACTACGATGATCTCGAGTGCCGCTTCCCGGAGCTCGCGGACCGGCTGGAGGACATGCGGGAGTACAACATCCTGTACGACCGCGATTCCGGCGGCGAGCTGTACCACTGTTTTTCCCGCGCCTTCGATAGGCGGTTCTTTTTCGAATTCGTGCAACGCCGGGGCTACGCGGGCTACGGCACCGGCAACGCGCAGGTGCGGCTCGCGGCGCAGGCGCGTTTCAGGCTGCCGGCGTGACGAGCCATCTGGTCCGGTCGGTGGTGGCGGCCAGCCTTCTCCTGGCCGGCCTGGCTCCCGCCCCCGTCCCGGCGCAACAGCAGCAGCAACAGGCACAACCCGATGCCAGCTGTCCTGCCACGCCGGGGCTGCATTTCATCTGCGGCGTCACCCGGCCAGAGGACCTGGCGGCCATCGGTGACACGCGCTGGTTTATTGCCTCGGGCTTTGAGGATGGTGCAGGCCTGAATCTGATCTACATGTTGCGCAATTCCAT
>Ga0153956_1002752_pt1 | contig 12392 bp, 15 predicted proteins | sample TSFL040MetaG_FD_104704 | JGI IMG/M metagenome (GOLD analysis project Ga0153956, IMG submission 104704) | Attine ant fungus gardens microbial communities from Florida, USA - TSFL040 MetaG | ecosystem: Host-associated > Fungi > Mycelium > Unclassified | place: USA: Florida, Wekiwa Springs...
GTGGCGCTCCCGTGACCCTGCGGCCTCACGCACCCTCCACCCTCCCCACGAGACCCGGCCCTCTCGTGGCGGCCACAGCCTGCCCGGGCCGCCACGAGAGGGCCGGGTCCCTCGGCCGTCCCTCGGCCGCCTCCCCGGCGCCGGCCTCAGGGGCCGGGACCGGCCCCGTCCCTCCGGCTGTTCCTTATGCGCCTCATAGGCGCATAAGGAACAGCCGGCGCTGGCTGTTCGACGGGCCGGGCCCGTGCCCGCGCGGGAACCACCGATTTAGGGCGTGCGGAGGGAGCGGGCGTGGTGGAGGCCGCGTTCGAGCCGGCTGCCGATAAGGTCGGAGAGGTGGTCGATGCGTTCGCGCGCCGGGCGGGTGAAGAGCAGGAGGGCGGCGGCGCAGCCGAGTGCGGCGCCGGCGAGGACGTCGCTCGGGTAGTGGACGCCGATCGCGACGCGGCCGACCGAGAGGACCGCGGCGGCGATCAGGGCGACCGTGCCCCAGCGCCGGTTGCGCAGCCAGATCGCCATCGCGACGGCGAAAGCGCCGGTCGCGTGGTCGCTGGGGAAGCCGGGGTCGGCGGCGTGGGCGCTGAAGAGGTGGACGCCGTGCGGCTCGGCGACGAAGGGGCGGGCGCGGTCGACCAGTTCCGAGATCACCTTGCCGACGGCGAGCGCCAGGCCGGCGCTGAGCCCGGCGGCCACCGCGGTCCGCCGCCAGGGGCGCAGGCGGGCGCCGTTGGCGCAGAGGAAGAGGACGACCAGGGTCGCGACGAAGAGCGCCTCGGAGATGTTGAGGTAGAAGAGCACCGGATCCTCGACCGCGTCGTGGCGGTAGAGGAAGTCATTGAGGGTGTGGAGGATGCGCCATTCCATGGTCAAGCGAACGTAACGGCATTGTGAAAAGGCCAGATGAGAACGAGATGAGCAGGGGTCGGCTGCGTTGGCGTCGCCCGGGTGGTGGTACGGTCCCCGCATGTCATCGGCCGGTGACAAGGCGACCGCCACCCGACGCCCGCACGATGCCGAGGCCTCGCGCCGCGCCCTGCTCGAAGCGGCGCGGGAGGTCTTCGAGGCGGTCGGCTACGACCGCGCGACGACGCGCGAGATCGGCGAGCGGGCGGGGGTCGACCCGGCGCTGATCGCCCGTTACTTCGGCTCCAAGGAAGGCCTCTTCATCGCCACGATCGCGGCCGGCTCGGCGGCGGAGGAAGGGCTCGACTTCGCGCCGCGCGCCCTCGTCGCCTTCCTGCTCGAGCGCTGGGACGACCGCGGCCGCAGCCCGATCGGCCGCGCCCTCGCCAGCCCGACCTTGACCGCCGGCGCGCGCGAGCAGATCAGCGCCGTGATCGCCGACCGCGTGCTCGTCGGCCTGGTCGCGGAGCTGCGCGAGCGCGGCGTCGCGGCGCCCGACCTGCGCGCCGAGCTGCTGGTGGCGCTCGCCGTCGGCGTCGCCGTCACCCGCGCCAACGGCACTCTGGAGACGCTGGCGGCGACCCCGCGCGAGGAGGTCCTGGCGACGCTCGGACCGCTCCTCGACGCGCTGGAGAGCTGAGGCGGGCCGCGCGATGGCGACGAAACGCAGCTCCGGCATCCTCCTCTACCGCAGCCGCGGGGACGGTGAGACCGAGGTCCTGCTCGTCCACCCGGGCGGCCCGTACTGGGCGAGGCGCGACGACGGCGCCTGGTCGATCCCGAAGGGCGGCATCGAGGGCGAGGAGGAGTCGCGCGAGGCGGCGCTGCGGGAGCTCGACGAGGAGCTCGGCTCCGCTGCGCCGGCGCTCGAGCCGGGCGCGCTGATCGAGCTCGGCCAGGTCCGCCAGCGGGCCGGCAAAGTCGTCGAGGCCTGGGCGGCGGAGGGGGACTTCGACCCGGTCGCGCTGGACAGCAACACGTTCGCGATGGAGTGGCCGCCGAAGAGCGGTCGCGAGGTCGAGTTCCCCGAGGTCGACCGCGCCGACTGGTTCGAGCTGGAGGCGGCGCGCCGCAAGCTGCTCCCCGCCCAGGGCGAGTTCCTCGACCGGCTGCTGGAGCACCTCGGCGGCCCCGTCGCCCGCTAGTCGCCCGTCCCGCCCGGGCGGGCTAGACTCGCCCTGATGGCCGAGGAGAGCACGCCACTCGCGGCGCGGTTGCTGGGGGCCGGAGCCCGCGGGGCCGGGGCCGTCGGTCGGGTCACCGGGATCGACAAAGCCGTCGAGATGGCGGCCGAGGAGGCGATCGTCGCGGCGGTCGAATCGGAGGCGGTGGAGCGCGCGATCGCCCGCGTGCTCGCCGGGCCGGTGATCGAGGAGGCGGTCGAGGGCGCCCTCGACAGCGCCACGGTGAAGAAGGCGATCCTCGAGACGCTCGATTCGGAGCTGGTCGACGAGGTCTGGCAGCGGCTCCTCGCCGGGCCGCAGGTCCAGCAGCTGGTCGAGCGGATCGCCGAGGCGCCCGAGGTGCGGGGGGCGATCGCCGCGCAGAGCGTCGGCCTGATCGGGGACATCGGGCGCCAGATCGCCAAGCTCGCCCGCGATCTCGACAGCGTGGTCGAGCGGGTGCTCCGCCGGATCTTCTTCCGCCGCCGCCGGCCGCTGCCGACGGATCGCGCCGGCCTGGTCAGCCGCGGCGCCGCCTTCGTCATCGACGCGGTCATCATCAACCTCTTCTTCACCGTCGTCGCCGGCGCCCTGACGCTGCTCGTCACCTTCTTCGGCGGCAGCCCCGAGAGCGTGCCGCGCGGCGTGATCGCGGTCGGCTCGTTGATCTGGATGGTGGTCGTCGGCCTCTACCTCGGCGGCTTCTGGATGCTCGAGGGGCCAGACGCCGGGGATGCGCTTCCTCGGCGTCAGGCTGAGCGAGACCCGGCTGTCGCCCCGGCGCGCGTTCCGCCGACTGGTCGGCCTCGGCCTCTCCTTCGTCACCTTCGGGATCGGCTTCATCGGCATCGTCTTCGGCGAATCGCGCCGCGACTGGGCCGACCGGCTGGCCTGGACCGAAGTCGTCTACGACGATCGCCGGCCCGCGGTCGCACCGTGGTCGACCTTGGCCGAGCCCACCGCGGTCGCGCCGCCGTCCGCCGGGGCCGCGCCCGCACCGCCCGCGGAGGCCCCTAGACCGGAGCCCCGGAGCGGTTCGGCAGGTTCCGCTGCACCAGCAGCGTGAGGCTGCCGGTCAGGAGCAGCAGGGCGATGTTGACGACGAGGACGACGATCGCGCCCAGCGCCTGCTCGATCCCGCCGCCGCCGATCGCGACGCCGAGGTAGGCGGAGGCGGGCATCGTCGTCACCGAGATCGCCACGCCGACCGCGGCGGCGGCGCCGGTCTCGAACGAGAGCATCGCCGCGATCCCCGCCGCCGCGGCGACCAGCACCGTCGAGTAGTCGAGGTGGACGAGGTTGTGGAGGCTCGAGTCCTCGACCCGGAAGCCGTCGGGCAGGAGGCCCGTCAATTTGAGCAGCGCCGAGAGCACCGCCGCCGTGACCACGACCACGACCATGCCGATGATCAGCGTGGCGAAGGCCCGCGTGGCCAGCTTGCGCCGGCCGGCGACCAGCCCGACGCAGGTGGCGCAGATCGGCAGCAGGTCCGGGCTGACCGCCATCGCGCCGACGATCAGGATGCCGCTGGAGGAGATCACGCCGAGCGCGGCGATCACGGCGGCGACGTTGATCAGGGCGAGGTAGCGCGCCAGCGGCCGCGAGTTCGCCCGCGCCTGTCCCATCACCTCGACCCAGGCGAACCCGTCGACTCCCCGCCCGCCGACGCCGCGGCCCTGCGGCGCCACCACCTCCACCCGGGTCAGCAGGTAGTCGTCGACCGAGATCCCCATCGCGGCGATCTCCTCGACCAGCCGATCGGCCGCCATCGGCTCGACGTCGGCGAAGAACACGGTCCCGCCGCCCTCCGCCGCCTCATCTGGCTGGCGCACGACCCGCCGCACTCCGTCGAGCTCGCGGAGCAGCGCCGCGAAAGCGGGCTCGCGCCGGGCGTCAAGCGATGCGTGCAGGCGTAGCACGGGGCCATTCTGACGCGGAAAGGGGGGCTAGTCGACGAGCCTCAGGACCCGGAAGCTTTTGGTGCCGCGGGGGGTCTCGACGTCGACGGTCGCGCCGACCTCGGTGTCCATCAGCGCCTGGCCGATCGGCGACTCGGCGGAGAGCTTGCCCGCGGCGAGGTTGGCCTCGGTCGAGCCGACCAGGGTCCAGGTGACGGTCTCGCCTTTGGACTGGTCTTCGACCTCGGCGGTGCGGCCGAAGGCGAAGGTGCCGTCGCTGCCTTCGTCGGCCTCGACGACGACCGCGTTGCGGAGGCGTTCCTCGAGGCGCTTGATCCGCGTCTCCATCATCGCCTGGTCGTCTTTGGCCGTGTGGTACTCGGCGTTCTCCTTGAGGTCGCCGAGCTCACGGGCGACGCGGATGCGGTCGGCCATCTCCTGGCGACGCGGCCCTTTCAGCTCGGCCAGCTCGGCTTTCAGTTCTTCGATGCCGGCGGCGGTGATCGGCTCGCCGCCCGCGTTCTGATTCGCGGGGCTCATATGTCAAGAGGTTGTCAAAAAGAGGTGCGGAGCGGTCAGCCGGCGCGCTCAGTCGCCGCCGTCTTGGCCGAGCAGCGCGGGGCCGAGCGTCTTCACCTTCGGTCCCCCGGCTTCCGCCAGCAGTTCCAGTCCGAAGAGCTCCTCGCTCGTGCGCAGCAGCGAGTAAGGGGTGTAGCGGGCGGCGTCGGTCGAGCCCTTGGCGATGAACTTGGAGACCAGGAGCGCCCCGGTCTTCAGCGGATTCGCGACCGGTTCGCCGGTCGGCGGGTTGACCCCGCCGAAGGTGACGATCAGCAGGCCGTCCTTCCTGTAGGCGGGTGACTCGAGGATCCGCGGGACGACTTCCGCGAGCCAGGCGTCGGCGGCAGCGGCGCCTTCGGGCGCGCCTTCCGGGCACTGGCCGGCGACTCCCGCCGCGCACAGGTTCGGCGAGATGTAGGAGAAGCTCGGCGTCTTCGCCTCGCTCTTCAGGTCCTTCTTCAGCTCCGTGATCGGCACGTCGCCTTCCGCGCACCCGCCCACGTCGAGCAGCGAGTGGAAGTGGGTGAAGGGGTTGAGCCGTGCCGAGTAGCCGCCGGCTTCGACCTTCTCTTCTTCCCCGCCGCCCGGGTAGACGCAGTTCTCCGGTGCGCCGGTGATCGGGTTCGCCATGCCTTCCATGTAGGCGCGCCAGGTGAAGCCGGCGACTTCGAGCTGATCGGCGATCGTCGACGTTTCGACCGGATACAGGCACCCTTCGTCGAAGACAGGGCATTCCGTTTCGGTCGCCGTGGTCGGCGGCAGGCCGCTGATCGCCGCGATCCCGTTCGGCGCGACCGCTGCGGTGAGGGCCGAGTAGTTGGTCAACAGCAGACCCTGGGGACGGAGCGTCCCGTCCAGGTAGGGCATCGACGCCGCCGTGCCCGCGCCGAACGCGGCCTGGTAGCCGGAGCTGACCAGGGAGACGAGGAAGACGTGCTTGATCCGGCCGGCTTCCGGCCGCGGCGGGGCGGTCGGGGTGGGCGCCGGCGCCGCGGGCCCTTCGGCCGCTGCTGCCGGCGCCGGTTCGGGCGCGGGCGCGGCTTCCGGCGCGGCCGCCGGGACGACGACGGGTTCGGGCGCCGGCGCCGGCGCGAGGGTCGGTTCCGGCGCCGGGTGCGATACCCGGGCGACCGGTCCGGGCCGCGTTGCTTCGGGTCCCGGCGCCGGCGCGGCGGTCGGTTCGAGCGGGGCGGGGGTGGGTGCCGGGGTGCGCTCGGCGGCGAGGCTGTGGCCGAGCATCGAGGCCAGTGGGCTCGCTTCCGTCCGGTTCGTCGCTGCCGCCGCGACGATGCCCGCGGTCGCGACCAACGAGGAGGCGACCAGCAGCCCGAAGCGCTTGCCGGTCAGCGTCGCCGCCGCCGCGAGCGCCGCGCGCGGCCAGGTCCGCGGCCCGCCCCTCACGAGCGCGCCTCGGGCGGGGCCAGCGGCGTCCCGCACTGGGCGCAGAAGCGCACCGCGTGGCCGTAGGGGGCGCCGCAACCGGGGCAGAGGCCGGCGGCGTCGGCGCGCTCGAGCTCGAGCGCCCGCTCGGCCGCCAGCAACTCCGCGTCGACCTGCTGCAACTCCGCCGCCTTGCGGGTCAGGACGTCGAGCCGCACGTGATCGCGGATCGCCATCTCGTAGAAGGCGCCGCCGAGGTCGGCCTGCATGACCGTGAACTTCTCCAGCAGTCGGTCGCGCCGGCCGATCAGCTCGGCGCTCTCCTCGCCGGTTTCCGCGGGCGGCCCGGCGGCGGTCGGCGCGGGCCGCGGCGGCGGCGCCACCTTGCCCTGGCGCCGCGGCGGGCCGGGGAGGCTTGGCGGGCCCACCGCCGGGCCCGGGAAGCGTGCCGGGCCCACCGGTGGGGCGGTCGGCAGCTTCGCGGTCTGCCGCGACGCCGCGCTCACGGTTCCACCCCCGCCGGCGGTGCTTCGCCGCCGCCCGTGCCCGTGCCGCCGACCACCACCACGTCGGGCAGGTTCTGCTGGGCCTTGATGTAGTTCTCGCCCGTCTGTTCGGGGTTTTCTTCGACCAGCTTGGTGTCGGCTTCTTCGGTCGCCTTGGTCGGTTCGTAGCCGGTGACCGCGTGGACGGTGCCGTTGTCGGTCTTCGCCAGGACCTTGCCGTGGCTTTCGGCTTTCTTCGGCTTCTCTTTCGCCGGCGCCTTGTTGCCCTTGGGCCCGCCTTTCGAGGCTTTCCCGTCCGCTTTGGCCGGTGGGGTCGCCGTCGTCGTGGGCGCTTCCACCGGCGCCGCCGCGACCTGCTGCCGTTCGGCCTGGTGGAGCGCCTTCAACAGCGCCTGGTCGTTCGCGTCCCCGGCCCCGCCGCGCCCGACCACGACCCCGAGCGCCACCGCGATCGGCAGCAGCGCGAAGAACCCGACCGCGGCGGCCCGACCGCCGCCACCCCGCGGCGTCGCCTGCCCCTTGGTTGGTGGTCGGCGCGCCTTTTTGCTCATCGCCGCGAAGTAGCGCGAGGAAGGATTCGACCCGTTGCCGCGCCGCGCCGCGCATTCCACGCAGTACCGCTGCCGCGCGTCCATCGGCGCCCCGCACTCTTCGCAAGGCTCAACCCCGGTCACCGTTCCTCCTCATCGCTGTACCGACGGGCCGAAAACCTGCCCATATGTCCGGTTTTCGGCCCGTCGACAGCGCTGTGATGGGGCTTGCTCGCGGATCTGTGGCGCTTGCGTGTCTTCTGGCGGTCGGCGCGGGCTTTCAGGATGCGTTCGGCTCGCGCCTGCTGGGCCGCCGCCTTGTCCTGGGTCGTCGCGCAGCCCGCGGCGCCCGCGGCGAGCAGGCACGCACAGGCGACCACGGCGAGCGGGCGCACCGCTCTTGCGCTAGCCGAACGCACCGCTGACGTACTCCCGCGTCCGCTCCTCGGCGGGCGCGTTGAAGAGGCGGGTGGCGCTGTCGTACTCGACCAGGTCGCCCAGATACATGAAGGCGACGTGGTCGGCGATCCGGTAGGCCTGCTGCAGGTTGTGGGTGACGATCACGACGGCGACGTCGTCGCGCAGCTTCACGATCAGGTCCTCGATCACCGCCGTCGAGCGCGGGTCGAGCGCCGAGCAGGGCTCGTCGAGCAGCAGCACCTCCGGCTCGGCCGCCAGCGCCCGGGCGATGCAGAGCCGCTGCTGCTGGCCGCCCGAGAGCTTCAGCGCCGGGTGGTCGAGGTTGTCCTTGACCTCCTCGAGGAGCCCCGCCCGTTCCAGCGCCGAGTGGACCCGCGGCGCCAGCACCCTCTTTTTCGTCCGCCGCGAGCCCTGCTCGCGCAGCACGTAGGCGATGTTGTCGAAGACGCTCATCGGGAACGGGTTCGGCTGCTGGAAGACCATCGTCACCCGGCGCCGCAGCAAGGTCGGCTCGATCAGTCGGATGTCGACGTCGTCGAGCCGGATCGAGCCGGTCAGCTGCGCCGCCGCGGTCAGCTCCGTGAGCCGGTTCAGGGACCGCAGCAGGGTCGTCTTGCCGCACCCCGAGGGCCCGATCAGCGCCAGCACCTCGCCCTGGCGGATCGGCAGCGACACGCCTTTCACCGCCTCTTTGTCGCCGTAGTGCACCGAGACCCCGTCGACCTCCATGCGCCGGATCGAGAACCGCGGCGCGGCGAGCGAGCGCCGGGCAGCGACGAAGCCGCCGGCGGCGGGCGCCGCCACCTGCCGCGCCGGGGTCGGGTCCTGCGGATCGAGTCGCCGGATCGGCGGCGGGGCGGTCAGTGGCTCCACGTTCCTGCCTTTCGTGCGCGGCGGTGGACGAGGTCGGCGGCCGCGTTCAGACCGAGGACCATCACCAGCAGGACGAAAGCCGCCGCGTAGGCTTTCTGCGGCTGGTTGAGGTTCCCGGTCGGGGAGGCCTCGAAGACGAAGTTGGTCAGCGTCGTGCCCGCCCCGCGCAGGTAGGAGAGCGGGAACGGCGCCCCTTCGACCGGGGCGAAGTTCTGCGTCGCGCCGAGCAGCACGACGATGATCGCGGTGTCGCCGATGATCCGGCCGAGGCCGAGGATCATCCCGGTCGCGACCTGCGGCCGGGCGGTGGGGAGGAGGATGCGCCGCGTCGTCGCCGCCTTCGTCTTGCCGACCGCGTATGAGGCCTCGCGCACGTGGCGCGGGATCGATTCCAGGCCCTGCCGGGTGGAGGCGACGACCAGGGGCAGCGCGACCAGCGCCAGCATCGCCGCCGCGGCGAAGAACGAGCGGCCGAAGACGACGCCTTCGTTGGCGCGGCTGAGGAAGCCGAGCGCGGTGCTGGAGAAGATCACCGTGCCGAACAGGGCGAGGACGATCGAGGGGATGCCGGCGATCGCCTCGATCGTCAGCTCGGTGACCCGCGCGAGCGCGGTCGGCCGCCCGTACTCGACCAGCCAGACCGCGATCGCGACGCCGGTCGGCAGGGCCAGCGCGATCCCCATCGTGGCGACGATCAGGGTGCCGATGAAGGCGTCGGCGAAGCCGCCCGTTTCGGTTTCCGCGAAGCCGGTCGCGGCCGGGGTGGTCAGCTGGTCGACCTTGAGGAACTTGATGCCCTGGAGGAAGAGGTAGACGACGAGCGCCAGCGCGATCGCGCAGAAGAGCAGCCCGAGGGCCCAGCAGAGAGCGAGCCCGAGCCGGTCCAGCAGGCTCCAGGTGGAGCTGCCCTCGACCGCGCCGGTCGGCGCCTGGCCCTTGGGCGGCGTCGCCGGTTGCGGTGGCCGCGGCGGCGGCGTGGCGACCGAGGACTCCATCAGGCGACCCCGTACTTGCGCATCGCCCGCCGGGCGACCCAGCCCGCGAGGGAGCAGGTGGCGGCGGCGAAGAGGAGGACGGCGGCGATCGCGAAGAGCGTCGCGTTGGCGGGCGGCGAGCTGAGCTGGTCGACGTTCTTGACGATCGTCGGTGCCAGCGGCCGCGAGGGCTCGTAGACGAAGATCAGCCCGTCGGCCGGGTTCGGCGCCCAGCCGGTCGAGCCGGAGATCATCGCCAGCATCACCGACTCGCCGATCGCCCGCGCCACCGCGAGCACCGTCCCGGCGACGATCGCGGGCCGCGCCGCGCGCACCGCGATCTTCCAGGTCGTGCGCCAGCGGTTGACGCCGAGCGCCAGCGAGCCCTCGACCCAGCCCGGTTTCACCGCGCGCAGCCCGTCGCTGAAGATTGACACCATCAGCGGCGCGATCATGACCGTGAGGATGGTCACCGCCGCCAGCAGGCTGTAGCCGGTGAGTGAGATGACTCCCGCGACCGAGGCCTTCTGACCCTCGGTGATCAGGTGGTTGCCGATGAACGGGACCAACACCAACACCCCGAGCAGCCCGTAGATGACCGACGGCACACTGGCCAGGAACCGCACCACCGGCTGTAGCACGTTGCTCATCCAGGTTGGTGCGAACTCGACGATGAAGACGGAGATGAAGAGCGCGGTGAAGAGGCCGCAGACGACGGCGCCGCCGGTGATCAGGATCGTCGACCAGATCAGCGGCCAGGCGTGGAAGGTCCACACGTAGTGGAGGCCGTTCTGCCCCGACAGTGAGATTTCCTGGAGCTGGGCGTCGACGTTGCCGCCCGGCCCGAACCAGGCGAGGCCGTTGTGGGCGAACGAGGCCCAGCCACGTACGACCACGACCGCGATCATCGCCAGCAGCAGGCCGACGACGAAGATGACCAGCGCGCCGAGCATCCGCTCGACGCGCTGGTCCGACCACCGCGGGCCGTACTCGGGTTGGAGCTCCTCTTCCAACCCCCGGCCCTACTTCTTCTTGTTGAACGCGGCGACGCCGCCGGCCGCGGCGATGACCTGGCCGGCGTCGGCGCTGGTGCGCGCCCAGTCGACGAACTTCTGCACCGCTGGGCTCGGGCTGCTGGTCGGCAGGACGACGAAGATGTACCGCGACAGCGGGTACTTCAGCGGCTCGACGCTGATCTTCTTCGGTTCGCAGGTGACGCCGTTCACCTTCACCGGCTTGAGCCCCTTCTTCTGCCAGGCGAGCCCGGCGTAACCGACCGCGTTGGGGTCCTGCTTGACCGCGTTGACGACGAGGCCGTCGGCGGTCAGCGCGTTGACGTTCGAGGCGGGCGTTTCGTTGTTCAGCACCGACTGGAGGAAGAAGTTGTAGGTGCCTCCGTTGGTGTCACGGCCGACCGGGTCGATCGTCGTGGTCAGCCCGGAGCCAGGGATCTGGCTCCAGTTGGTGAGCAGTCCACGGTAGATGTCGTGGAGCGACTGCGTGCTGATGTTGGACAGCTTGTTCTTCGGGTTGACGTCGATGCAGAGGCCGTCGAGGTACAGCTTGATGTAGGTGGTCCCGGCGTCGCTGGGGAGCGGCGTGCGGGCCTGTCCGGCGAACTGGCTGGTGCCGTTCTGGACGTCTTTGATGCCGGCGTTGCCGCCGTCCGCCGTGTAGACGAAGTGGATCTTCGGGTTGACGTTCTTCGTGTACGCGGCGAAGAGGGCCTGTAGCACGGGCTGGGCAGCGACGGAGCCCGAGCCGATCAGGGTCTGGGCGCCGGCCGACGCCGGTGCGGCGAGGGCCGCCAGGGCCAATGCCGTCGCGGCGAGGGTCTTGATTCTCATGCGGGTGATTCCTCTCTGCCGGGTTGGGGACAGTTTCTTGACTAACTTGGTCGCCTTACGCTATCACCTTATATAGTTTATTGACATAGATAGTCAAGAAAGGCCGCCCGGCACGGCCAGGAAAGCGAGGAATCAAGTTGTTGAAGAAGAGGCTGTCAACCCCCCGAGCGGCGACCGTCATCGTGCTGGCGGCCGTGGTCGCCCTCTCGGTGACCGTGGCGCCGTCGATCGCGGCGTCGTTCCTGACCCCGCAGCAGGCGTCACAGAAGTTCGTCACCAAGCAGAAGGCCGCGAAGACCTACCTGACCAAGTCGGGGGCTTCGACCTACCTGACCAAGAAGGCGGCGGGCAACACCTACGTGGCGAAGAAGGGCGCGGCGCTGCCGCCGGTCGCCTCGATCGCCGCGAGCAACATCCTGTTCTCGATCAACGCGGCGACCGCGGGCTACATCCCGACCGCGTTCACCGCGTTCGCGACCAAGGCGAACGTGTCGAGTGCGGTGATCACGTTCTCCGGCACCGCCAGCTGCACCAACCCGGTGAAGGCGCCGACCCCCTCGCAGTCGTGCCCGGTCACGATCCTGGTCGACGGCCAGCCCGCGGCGAGCAAAGTGAGCTTCGCGCCGGCGACCGCCGAAGGGACGGCGAAAGAACCGGCGGCGGCCAACGTCCACACGATCGTGCAGACGACGGTGCTCGGCAAAGGCGGCCACACGGTCCAGATCCAGTACGCGGGTGCCTCAGGGCTGAACTTCCAGCTCAAGTCCTGGAACCTCGCCGTGCAGGCCTACCCGCAGGCCGAAGAAGCCGCAGCCACCACCCCCAGCAGCCCGGGAGCCACCGGCAAGTAGCCCCCGGTGTCGATGGGCCGAAAACCTGCCTATATGTCCGGTTTTCGGCCCATCGACCGGGAGGTGTGACGGGATGCCGGCTGGCGCCTCGGGGCGTGCGGCGGGGAAGCTGGCGCCTCGGGGCGGCTGATGGGAGGTCCGGGCAGGCTGTGACCTCCCATCAGCCGCCCGGGTCGGAGGGTCGGAAGTGACTGAGAGGCCCGTGTCAAGGGACGAAGCCGTGCGCGGATCCCGGTCCCCCCCAGGTGCGTTCGCAGTTAGCCACAACATGTGTGGCTAACTGCGAACTCGCTCGGAGGGGCGTCAGGGTCCGTGCGCCTTTCGTGACGCCCGTCCCGTCGCTCGCTGAGTTATGGGCGCCAGGGCGCCCATAACTCAGCGAGCGACGGGGAGCCTGTCGGGGAAGTGTGTCGGGACCGCCACCCCGGGCCCGGGTGGGACCGCGGGGGTGACCCTGGACGAACCTCCCCGCAGTTCGTGAGGGAA
>Ga0153956_1002753_pt1 | contig 12391 bp, 12 predicted proteins | sample TSFL040MetaG_FD_104704 | JGI IMG/M metagenome (GOLD analysis project Ga0153956, IMG submission 104704) | Attine ant fungus gardens microbial communities from Florida, USA - TSFL040 MetaG | ecosystem: Host-associated > Fungi > Mycelium > Unclassified | place: USA: Florida, Wekiwa Springs...
CTTGCAATTAGTACGACTACAGAACCCAACCTTTGAGCTTGCCGATGTACTCAATTTGGTCCGCACTCGGGCAAGCTATCCCGAGACGGCGAATTTCCAGCAAGCGACTGCAGATGCGCTGGAGTGGCGATTACTTGCGCTGGAAGACCTAGGGCTGCTGAAGCATGGTCCTGCAATTGCCGATCTACTTCTGGCCTCAAAGCAGACTTCCGTGCTGCTGTTGCGAGAGTTAGACGAGATTGTAAAAGCGGTAGTCGTCGCGATAACGATGCGGCAGATCGAGCGAGTGATGTCGCGTTACCATCAAAAACTCAAAGTCTCACAGCGGACGAGTGCAACAACGGTTAGTGGTCCAACTTTACCATCTCGCGCGTGGATTCTAATTGATGAAGCTCACCTTGTTTGCCCTTCCGAGAAAACAACGCCAGCTAACGAAGTTATCGTCGATTACGTAAAGAGAGGGCGGGATGCAGGATTGTCGCTGGTGCTCGCGACACAGCAACCCTCCGCTCTAGATTCATCAGCAATTAGCCAAGTTGATCTAAGTCTTATCCACCGGCTAACCTACGAAGCTGATATAAGCGCAGCTTTACAGCGGCTACCCACCCCGATGCCCAAGGACATGTCGTTGTCGGGGAAGGACGTTTCCGATCCAAAAATTCTCATCCGGCGCTTAGCACCGGGAGAATGTCTAGTGTCCGATGCGGAGGCACCTCGTTCTTTCATTATGAGAAGCCGTCCGCGTTCCTCGCCTCATGGTGGTGGAGAGCCAGTACTTTGAGCCGGGCCTACGACCCAATATATCAACTTGCGGCGCGAGAGGCCGTTCGGTTTATTGGAACCGTCGGCGATATCGTTGCCGACATCTGTCCATTGTTGTGCTCAATTGCGAAGTCTTTTGATGGCCGAGAGGTTAGAGCGGAAAGTGATCTAATCGAAACAATCCAATTGCATCGGGTAGCAAACAAAAAGGACAGAAGTACCGCAGGAGTTGCCAAGCACACGCTCGAAGTCGCTTCGCACCTTAGGATTCTCGAACCGATTCCGATCAGCACGAGTCGAAGCAAAAAATACGCTCTAGGTCGGAGCGGACGAGTTTTGCTGGCCATGACCACTCATAAGTCATGGAATGCCACAAACGCCGCCCTCGCAATTAGGCGCCCAATGTTTGAATATAACGGCGACTATTTGTTACAAGCACTGGTAACGATAGACACGACCTCATTGAGGAACGAGCAGCTCTCGAAATTTGCTCTCTTGGTACGCGAACTTACAGCGGAAAAGTTAGCCGAACTGCCTGTGACTAGGAGCGGATTGAATTGGAATATTTATGTTCAAGAGCTTACCGAGCGCCAATGGTGGATGAAGACGCAGACCTCCGAAAGTAATAGCAGACCAAGCCTCGCCGACCTCAAGCGCGCGAGGATGCGGACGGCGGCGGCCTCTCAGAAAGCGTCTTCAAAATCAGAAACCGCAAATAAGTCAGAGTCCAAAACCTTTGAACACCACTTTGTGAGGTGCAGGTCATGGCTCAATGACCTCGGTCTCATTATTCGCACGCCGGAGGGAGATCGCCTTAATGACGAAGGTAGTCGGGTTCTTCGTTACTTCGTGACTACATCCGCAACAAAACATCCACCACGTATTCCGCCTACCGCATCGCTTCTTCAAGACGCCCTTAGCCTTAGCCAAGAGCAAATTTTAGAGTCGTGGGGAGCTGTAGTAGACGACTCATTCTGGGAAGAAGGACTCTACAACCTAGATCGATATGGCACTTACGAGCCCACGTTCTCGGAATTTAAAGAAGTGTTCTCTTGGGCGTTTGACCGCGTCAAATTCCAACGTGTTTCTGAAGCACCATTACCAGCTATGCGTGATGTGATTTTTCTTTCATTCCTGTGGGCCGATAAGCCACTGAGACCACGTCAAATCTCGCAGTTGATCGATACGATTCTGCAACAGCTACCAGACACCTTTGGAGTAGGCAAAAACCGCCAAGGACGAATGGCCTTCGTATTTAGAAAGAAGTCTGCAGGCTAAAGGAATCCAATGACCCTATCGATCTCTTCTTCCGTTATTTCGCCACCCGAAGAAACGATTTGCCCGTTTTGCTCCCAAGCTCGACGACAGTTGAGAATGAGTTTTCTCGCAGTCTTGGGTAGAGTGGTTCTATCCACGATTTTGCTCAAGGCTTCTTGCGTGAATGGGTGGTAGGCGCTTGGGGCTGGTGATGATCGGAAATTGCTCATTAGCTCTTTCACGAAATCTACACCTTCCTGAATATTGTCATGCGACACGATATGGATCGGCTCTGCCGTTAGACGCACCATCAGGGCCTCCTCCAGCAGCGCGTGAAAGAACGAAACGTTTTCTGCAGTCGCGGCGAGAACTAAACAAAAGTGCTGAGTACAAGCATTGAAGATATCTCGTATGCCGGTTCTAATACTCAGGACTTCGTCGGTCTTGATTTCGAGCAACTGCTCCAACTCGTCCAAAAACAGATACGCAGCATCAAATATCGGCGTGTTGGGAATCTGATCATATTTGGTCGTGAGCACCTGATAAATTCCAGCAAGCGCCTTCAGAGCATCGTGATCATCTTCCATCGGCGACGTCAGGCTGTATCGCGACAACGAAGCCGCCGTTGGCTTGCCTGTGAAGTAACGCCATGCCGAGGGATCGTTCTCGACCAGACCTTCAAATAGCTCAAACAATTCCGGGAAGGGTTGATAAAGCTGCTCTTGTAAACCGCGCTTAAACTCAGCCGCCCTAGTTTTTATGAATTGATCGACGCTGCCCGGTATATTGCTTGAGTCGATGTTGTCCAAAGCAAGTCGTTTAGACTCATCACTGATGTATTTAACGAAGGGCTCCGCTGCCTGCCGCAGCGGCCTCTCACCGATTTGTTTGATAATTTCTTTTACGATGCCGTGAAACGAAGCTTTCTTCTCGACCTTTGGCTTTTCCAGATAACTTGTGATGACCTTGTCTGTCTTCTGCAACTGCGAGCGCAGATACTTAAGAGCGTGTGTCTTACCAGAACCATATTCTCCGTAGACTACGGCTAAATGCGAAAGCTCAAGGCTTCCATGCTTTACTTCATTCACGATCCGCAGCAATTCGTCGCGGGTCTGAGTTGTGCCCGCCCAAATTGGCTGCTCGTCGCGAGGCACTGGATGAAATGGCACCGCCGAAAAGTGACTCTTTGACATCAACAATTGTGCGTTCGTGGTCATGCTCGGCCCTTAGGTAATTTTGCCTGTTGCGCCTTCCAAAGGTGGAAAGGCATTGTATTTCGGTGGCTCTGGATCATGTCCATGGCCTGCTTAGCCTCTTGATATTCGGGCTTCCTGTAACCAGTCAAAGTTACATCGCGCCACCTCGATAGACCCGCCACCGTTAAGTTGTGCGAGCCGAGAAACCAGCGGCAACGAGCTTCCTCTTCGAAGAGATAAATTTTCGCATGAAGGTCTGCGTTTACAAGTACTGTAACTTGGTCAATTTCTAACTGCGTTAAAAACCTTGCTTTGTCTACTTCATTCGTAGAGTCAGGCGGACGGGTAATGAAGGTAATCTTTTTCCCTTCGGCAGCTTGTCGCGAAAGCATACTCGAAAGCGCGCCGCGCCCGAGACGCCACTCCCTAACATCGCTTGCAAACGGGCTGACAAGCCAGATCGCTTGCCAAGTCGGCATAGCAAGACTTGCGTTCAGCTGATCGCGAAACTTTGTATCGACGAGGGCTTCCGAAACGGAGATTTCGCTCGAAAATGTTGCTGCTGTCGCGGGCGCTCGCCTTATCGAGGTCGAGCTAAGCTTCGAAATTACACGCTCGGCTGCTTCAGCTTGGTACGCATCATGAAAGAGCACTAAGGATAAGGGCCCATTTCCAAATACTATTCGCAACGTCTCAGCAGCGATATGTTCCTTCGACACAAGAATGACTGTTTTTTGCAAGTCGTGAGCGTAACGTATTGCCTTTTTAAGAATCGTGGAGCTTGCATAATCGCTGCTTATGGCAAAAATTGCGTTTGCCATTTTCTCGATGCGCGACGTTTCGGTTGCCGCCAATTGGTCTCCCTCGCCGAGATTGCAAAGTTCACACTTGACGCTCTTTGCTTTAAGTCTGCTGCTAAGTAGCGCAGCCATCTCCTTGCCGGGACTGTCAACGGAAAAACATGCGGCAAGATATTCTTTCTTATTGGTGACCAACTCCGCTAACTTAAGGCGCAACAACGCGGCCTCATGCTCTGCTCCGAACGCCACCAATATGGTAATCGCGTTTGCCATACACAGCGCGACTGCATCAGAACCTATATCCTCGGTGACTTCGTGCGCACTGGGATCACGGGCCGCCTTCACTTGTCTGAGACACCGAAGAACCCCGTTTTTTCGCTCTTTCCTTTCGCGGGCGTCTTCTCCGCTCGTTGGCGGAAAAATCACATCATAAAATTTCTCAACCACTGAAAAAAAATTTGCGACACCTAGAAGCTCGAAATCATCTTGCACCACGGTGCTCACTTCTGGTGTAGCGCGTGCCCACGATGCATTCTCGCGCATCCGCTGCCATTCGGTCTTACCTGTATTTGGATCGACCTTTCCAAACAGAGCCGCCAACTGTGAGGCCGCGTTAGCGCCGATATGCTGATTTAGACGCGAGCGAATGAAAGCAACAACGGCGTTTCGATATATTCGGAGGGCCTGCCGCAAAGCAATTTCATTATCCACGTATTCGCTCTCAAATGTCGCCGTCTGAATTTCAGCGGATAACATAAATTGTGATCTTACCTTCAATCGCTAAGACGACAACTTTTTCGTCGTGCCGCGCGACGCGGAGCCCCCTTCAAACAGGCATCCTGCACGCAGCTTGGTAATTATTCGGCACAGCAGCCCAAGACAACGTGCGGATGCGGCACTTCTAACGTCCGAACGCCCTCAATCTCACCGACGCCCTTCGTTGTACCGCGCGGTACCAAAAGGCTTGACGCTCAACTCGTCATGCCCCATTCTCTTCTGGTACCACGTGGAACAACGCCTTATGGGAGGCTCGCATGACAGCGACGTACTCGGCCAACAAAACACGCTCCAGCCGCCCGGGTTGGAGCATTACGTTCCGCCATCCTCTCCGACGCGACCTGAGGGGCAAACCTGGCCTGAAGGTGCGGAGGGGCCTTAACACCACCGATGACTCAAGAGCTGATGAAATGGTCGCCCAATTGAATTTGATTCTTGAGGATCGCAGTTGGTGGAGTTTAGACCGCCGGGCCGACGCCGAACGCCACGGCTTTTCACCTGAGGTAATTGGAGCATTTTTTGACGGGATAGAAATCGGCAAGGTCGATACAGTTGATCTGAGGGAGCGAGAAATTCCTCTGCCGAGCAGGGATGATGGATACGCTCGCGTGCTTCTAGCTGGAACGACAGGCGCTGGAAAAACAACGCTTCTTCGTCACGCCATTGGTTCAAATCATAACAAAGATCGCTTTCCATCCACCTCAACTGCAAAAACCACAATTGCTGAGACGGAGATAATCACTAGCAACGGTCCTTATAAGTCGGCAGTTACGTTTATGTCTGAGTTCGAGGTTCGCGCTCATATCGACGAGTGTCTCGAAGCGGCCTCTCTCGCATTTCTTGACGATCAATCAAATGAAAAGATCGCGGAGGCACTCCTCACACATCGCGAACAACGTTTTCGACTTTCTTATGTGCTTGGTGAACTCTTCGCAGAAGAATCGAGCGATCAAGACGACTTCTCGTTCGACGAGATCAAAGCTGAGCCCGAAGTGGAAGAGGCAGTAAGTGATGACGACCGTCGTACAAACGTACACACGATCCAGGAGTATCTGACGCGAATTAAAACTGTCGCGACAGCTGTAAAAGATAAAATCTCTATTGATTTTGAACCCTACGATGCGCAGCACTCTGCAGACGACAAGGCTGCATGGCTCGAATTGTTTAGTGACGGTCTCTTTGATGACGATGGGTTCGCTCAGTTGGCTATCGATATAAAAGATGATGTCGAAAAGCGATTTGACCTCCTTCCGCAAGACGAGTTGCGACGCGCGCAGAGCGGCTGGCCCACGCTCTGGACTTGTCAAACGCCTGATCGCAAAGAGTTTCTTGGAAAGGTGCGCCGGTTCTCAAGCAACCATTCTGCCCATTTCGGAAAATTGTTAACGCCGCTCGTTGACGGAATCCGCGTGCGGGGACCTTTCAAGCCTCTGCACAGCGATTTGCAAACGGCTGATCGACTGGTTTGGCTTGACGGACAAGGGCTTGGTCACACTGCGGAGTCGGTTTCGAGTGTTTCTACAAAGGTTACTAAGCGTTTCGGTGAAGTTGACATCATTCTCCTTATCGACAGCGCGCAACAGCCCATGCAAGCGGCCCCGTTGGCATTATTGCGAACCGCGGCGAGTGCAGGATATGCAGATAAAATTGCTATAGCATTTTCGCATTTTGATCAGGTTAAAGGGGATAACCTGAGAACATTGCAGCAAAAGCGAAACCATGTCCTTGCGAGCATCACAAATGCGGTCGCCAGTTTACGGCAGTTGCTAGGCACGCCGGTTACCACCGCGCTAGAGCGGCGCATAGAACATCAGGTATTTATGCTGGGCGGCTTAGACCGAGAGATCGGAAACATTCCTTCGGGCGTAGTTTCTGAGTTCGGCAAATTGCTATCCCTTCTTCAAGAAGCTGCGTCTCCGGTCGTTCCTGTCAAAGCCGCGCCGGTCTATAACGTGGGTGGACTTGAACTTGCCTTGCGCGATGCCGTCGAGAGCTTTCTGCGTCCTTGGGAAGCCCGGCTGGGCTTAGCTTTCCGCGATGGCATCCGCACCGAGCATTGGACGCGAATAAAGGCGCTAAGCCGACGCTTTGCGAACAATTGGGGCGATGAATATGATAATCTTCGGCCAGCAAGCGATTTAATTGGCCGTCTGCAAGAAGAAATTTCGCGCTGGCTGGATACACCTGCAGGATGGACAAGCCCGCCTGCAGACGACGCCGAAAGAATATCAGCACTCAATCCTGTTCGCGGTAGCGTTTTTTCTGCGCTACATGATTTGGCACAACTTCGGTTAGCTGACAGTCGCCGTTCAGATTGGCAATTCGCTTACAACTATTCTGGTTATGGGTCGGGAGGAAAGCGCGCAGGAGACATCCGTAAGATTTATGAGACGAGCGCACCACCAATCAGCTCTTCGATGAGACCCCAAGCGCGTGAATTTCTGACCGAGGTGATAAACATTGTTCGAAACGCAGTTGAAAAAGCAGGCGGAACTTTCGATTTGCCTACGACTGCGTGACTGGCTCGTTTGCATCGGACGTAATTCTGGCAGTCAAAGCCTTCCACCCTTCGTTCGCGACAAGCGTCGATTGATGAATGCGCATACGTGCGCATCCCTTTAGAGCTTTCGGCGTACCCTTCACGGAGTCAACGAGAGCTTTCGGCATCCATGGGCTTAGGGTAATGCGTCGGACATACGACAAGGCTATGGTGTAATCTTTGTGCTCCATTTCTTCTAAAGAACTTGTTTAGACGACGCGAAACTCTCGCTCATCGGAATAAGGCAAACATTTTAAGAACGGCATTCATGCGGCGAGTTGCGAAAGATCCTGACGCTGCAGTCAGAAAAGCGAAATCTCATATGGCGCAATTCGAGGCAATCGTGTCTTCGACGTTAACAACTGGCCCAGATCGACGAATTGCCGTTAACTTTGCTGTCATTTACGCCGGGGCAGCGTTAGCAATCGAGTACGGCATTCTTCCTTGGAAAAAACCAGCGACTCGAATCGCAATTAGCAAAAGCATGGCAGGCGCATTTGCTACCCTCCGAAGCTCTCCGACTACTACTTCTTCTGTAACGGCGGCTTCAACCATCGGAAGTGTCTCCCGCGAATTACACGGCGATCTTGCGCGCCTTACGTTGATCTCCATAAAGAAAGGCGAACATTGCTCAAAAGAAGAAGCCGCCCGGTGCGAAAGCCGCGGACGGATTTCGCATAGAAGGGAGGATTTTTATCAAACCGCAATTCTGGAAGCCAAATGAAGCTGCAAAGAAATTGCTTATTAAGTACCAGATTCTCCAAACGCAGCGCGCTGATGCATCTACGATAGATAGAAAAGTAATGGGCGTGGGCGGCAAGCGACGCTATTACGTCATCAACGAACAAAAACTTGCCGGAGTTCTCTCCGCTAGGCGTGACTGCTAAGGCAACGAAGCCGACATCCCCCAACTGAACACAGGCCAGGATTTATCGACCTTATCCTCGACCGTAAAATGAAAACTCTTCAGACGTTTGGATTCAAGAATTCTTAGCATATCTGAGAACTGCTCGCGCGTAACTTCAAGCGAGAGATGAAGCGACGGAAGATGCTCGGCTTTGAATAGAAAGCCGGTGTCGGGGAATTCCGTTTTCATAGGAGTGGGCGTCATAACCATAATGACACCGGGCCAAATAAACCGAGCTTCTGGCATAGCGAACGCTGCTGGCATTACAACGTACGTGAACTCGACAGATTGCCTTGGTGGACTAGGCTGAACGACCTGCCCGAAATTCACCGTGCAACTTCCGAGGACTTCACCAGCCCAATTGCCAGACCGTATGTCGGGCAGCTTAAAGGATCGCCTGTTCTGTTTGCGCGTCACCACAGCTATAACCTCCGGTGAGGGCCGCGGTCATGAGCCTTGCGGGTGATCTTGCAAAAACGGGAAGGATCGTTATCAGTTTCCTGCACGACTTGTCGCAAGCTGCCCGGCGGGCAGATACAGTTATTGTCCTGAATGGCGGCAGGTTATGCTCACAGGGCGCGCCAGCCGAGACGATCACATCACGAATGCTTGCTAATGTCTATGCGGCGCGCGCTGTAGTAGATACTTCCGGACATCCAGCTATCAACGTTCACAGCACTCTTGGTTGATATCTATACCCCAACGACAACTGGCAAGCTTTTGCGCGAAAGCTATACAGTTGTCTATCGCAAGGTTTTCCATTGCAACCTGATTTAGCTGGTTTAAAATCGGTTCGAGCAACATCTTGAGCTGAGATGCCGGGTAAACAGGCCAAAATACTTTCGACCGATCACATCGACGACCTTTTGTTTTCGCCGATCATACTCGTGCCCGCGTTAGAAATTGCCTCATCGTTTTATTTTCAGTCAAAGCCGGTCTTCGAGCAGGCGAGATCGCGAAATTGACCTGGGATATGGTTCTCGATCCCGGCGGCGACATCTCTGAGGTTATCGAACTACGCGATCACGCTGCGAAGATGGGTAGCGGCAGACTCATTCCGCTTCATGCCGATATCCGCGACGAACTGGCAGCAGCTAGAGCTCTTAGCCGATCTACCGGACCCGTCATCTGCTCAGAGCGGGGTGGCCCGATGACACCGCTCAGTATCGTGATTTGGTTCAGACGCGCTTACCAGATTCTTGGCCTCGAAGGCTGTTCGTCGCACTCTGGCCGAAGAACTTTCATCACGCGAGCCGCACGCCTCGTTCACAAGGCAGGCGGATCGCTTCGCGATGTCCAACTACTTGCCGGTCATCGCTCGATCCAGACGACTCAACGTTACATTGATGGCGATAGCGATGCACAACGGAGGCTGGTATCGCTACTCTAGCCAAAGAGCGAAGCAGCAACACCGCCCAAGTTGGGCAGGTCGAACATCCGTATTCCGAACTCCCTCCTGACGCCCTGCCCTTCGGTGTTCAACTCATCCATAGAGTCTGCACGCTCAGTGGCTCGCTCACTCTCTTGGACGAAATCACCGTAAGCTGCCGCAAGGATGGCATTCCGTCTGCGATCAAACGACACGATAATGCGAAAATCTTTGACTGGCTGATGGACAGCTTCAGCTATCAGGGCATTTCAGATCGGGTTGCCCGGGATTACATCGTCCGAAACGGCAATGCCCGATGGACCGATATCGAGGCCGGTTTAAAGCACGAGCCCAGTTGCCCGAAACTGCGAAGCTACTGGCTGTTCAGCGATTGTCGTTACGACAAGACCAGCTTCACTTGCCGCGAGCCGGACCACATCAACAGCTGTCCTCTGCCAAGGCACAATCTGCGGAACGGCCGCCTCAATCAACTCGCCTACAGCTTCCATCTGTTTGTGCGCGATGTGGCTCAGGGTGACCTGATCGGCTGGATCGATCAACAGTTCGCGGATCCCAAATCTAACAATGCAGATAGGGCCGAAGCGATCATTGGGTCGCTCCGCAACATCAACGGGCTATCAGACAAAATACTGACCATGGCGCTCTCTCAGCTTTTCCTTGGCGCAGGGCGAGTGCGACCGCGCTGGTTCGAGGTCGGCAAGAACATGATTGCGATTGACACGCTGGTACACAATTTTCTCCACCGAACCGGCATCTTGGATCGACTCGGCGCTTCCCATGCTTACGGGGCGGCATGTTACGCATCAGGTAATTGCGCAAATATTCTGCGTATCGCATCGCGGCACATTGATGCACGCCAGTTCAACCCGGAGTACCCGCAAGACTTTCCCCGGTTCGTCCAGCACGGCATCTGGCGCTTTTGCGCCGCCGATGGCCTTGATTTCTGCAACGGCAACCGCATCGACGACCGCCACCGCTGCGAAACCAGTTATTGCTCGCTTTACACCAAATGCGACCGAATACGCCTAAAAACTCAATAAATTCATGTATTTATCACGGTATTTTCGGATTTTTACCAATCGCGAATTCAGCTATACTTCATATGCACAGTCGATTCACGACTTTGCGATTTTTAATACTTGGAGATACTCCGTGAAGCGACATCGAAGACATCGGCGCAAGCGCCAGAATCACATGTTGACTGTAGACCAAGGGGCCCAATTGGGCCCCTTCTGCTTTTCCGGGAGGTACGCATGACCAAAGTGCCAGATAAGAAAGCCGAGAAAGCGCCCATCAGCCAACTATTCGCCTTCGGGCTGGACGAGAACGGCAAACCGCGAGGCGCAAGATTCCCTCAAGGCTTGCGGGACGACATCGCCACCGCCGCCCTCGATATGAAATGCCGGATCGTTCACCAGCATTCGGCCGCCTTCACCGAGCTCGGTATGAAGTTGCCAATCGGCCGGGTCTACTCCTCCGGGAAAGCCTTCGTCCCGAATATCCGGCGTGACCTCTATGACAAGCTGGAGGCGGCTCGGAAGCTCCCGCCAGACAAGACGGCAGGGACCGCCGCTCTCAACGCCATGCTGGAGAAGTATGAGAAAGCTCATGCATCGAAGGCGGCTGAGACCCCGGCCGTCGCCTGCAAATCACCGGTGACGTCAGGGCTCCCCAGAGACTGGGCCAGCATCGAGCCAGGGCACATGGTCCTCATCCACGAAAGCGTAGACGACGGCTGGTGGGAGGCTGTGGTCCTCGTCCGCGAGGATGAAATCCTGACCTTAAGATTCCGGGATTTCCCCAAGCAGCCAACCTTCAAGCGCCACATCAACACCGTCGCCTTGGTCAATCCCGGCCCGGCTTAAGCGCGAGACTGGCCCAGTGAAACAGCCGGGCCAGTCCACGATCTCGACTTAAATCCTCATCCCTTACAATCAGGAGACGACAATGACCGTGAACACGGATCGGATACGTGCGCTTAACGATGAATTCCGGCAACATTTCACTGGCGGGCGTGCTGTGATGACACCGGGCATAGCCGCCATGGGCCGGGAAGCCGTCCAAAGGCTGGTCCAGACGGTGGCCACCTTCAATAACTTCTGCACCGCAAACGACCCGCATGGCGAGCATGATTTCGGTGCCTTCGATTTTGATGGACAAGAGGTGTTCTTCAAGATCGATTATCTCGACCGGACCCTGACCTATCACTCGCCAAACCCGGCGGATCCGGCTGTGACAGAGCGGGTCATCACGCTGATGCTCGCGGAAGAGTATTAAAGTGATCAGTCAGGTTTCGTCGCCTGTAAACGCTTTATAGCCTCCCTCGGGTCAAACCCTATGGCGTCTGCAAAGGCTAATAGCTCTACGACATCAATCTTTCTCTGTCCGCCCTCCACGGTCGCTACGAAGGATTGATAGCGGCGCAATTTCTTTGCGACCTCCGCTTGGGTTAGGCCCGCCTTCTTCCGCTTCTCAACCAAAAAATCCTTCAGGGCGCGATGCCTTGAAGAGTGAAGAGTCCGAGACATGGGCTGACCGCTCAAAAAGAGAGGTCATCCAAATAATCCGATTTACAGATTATCTAAAAACCAGATATTTTTAAATATCACGGCTCTTCTATCTTCCTCATCCATGACCCCACCCAATAAGTGAGATTCCTTATGAGACCGCATCATCTCCGACGTATCGTGCTGAGCATCTTCGCCACATCTGCGATTACATCTGCTGCATCAGCCCAAGACCAAGCACGGACTATTCAGGCTC
>Ga0153956_1002754_pt1 | contig 12391 bp, 16 predicted proteins | sample TSFL040MetaG_FD_104704 | JGI IMG/M metagenome (GOLD analysis project Ga0153956, IMG submission 104704) | Attine ant fungus gardens microbial communities from Florida, USA - TSFL040 MetaG | ecosystem: Host-associated > Fungi > Mycelium > Unclassified | place: USA: Florida, Wekiwa Springs...
AAATGCTTCGACCGGATCATCTAGCCACCTGCGATCTTGATTTGGGCCGGTCCCACCCGCTCTGGCACAATGGTCGGCTGTCTGTCCGCGACTCGTTCAATGCGCCGCGCGGCGGTCACACACGTCAGGCAAAACCGGACCTAGGGCAATCGGCCGAGGTCGCTGAATTGCAGCGTGGCAACCACAGGAGAAGTGCAGAACATGGCTGTCAAAATCAAGCTCACTCGGCTTGGCAAGATCCGCAACCCCCAGTACCGCATCATCGTCGCCGACGCGCGCACCCGCCGCGACGGCCGCGCCATCGAGGTCATCGGCCGCTACCATCCCAAGGAAGAGCCGAGCCTGATCGAGATCGATTCGGAGCGCGCGCAGTACTGGCTGGGCGTCGGCGCGCAGCCGACCGAGCCGGTTGCCGCGCTGCTGAAGATCACCGGTGACTGGCAGAAGTTCAAGGGCCTGCCGGGCGCCGAGGGCACCCTGAAGGTCAAGGAGCCCAAGCCGTCCAAGCTGGATCTGTTCAACGCCGCGCTGGCCAACGCCGACGCCGCCCCGACCGGTGACGCCGTCACGCTGAAGAAGCGCAAGGACAAGAAGGAAGAATCCGCGGCAGACGAGGCTGCGGCCGAGACCCCTGCGGCCGACACCGAGGCCTCTGCATCTGAGGCCGAAGCGCCCGCCGAATGAGCAGCGTCGTCGTCGACGCCGTAGAGCACCTGGTCCGCGGGATCGTCGACAACCCGGATGACGTTCGCGTCGACATGGTCACCAGTCGTCGCGGCCGCACCGTCGAGGTGCACGTGCACCCCGACGACCTGGGCAAGGTCATCGGCCGCGGTGGCCGTACCGCCACCGCGCTGCGCACCCTGGTCGCCGGTATCGGCGGACGCGGTATCCGCGTCGATGTGGTGGACACCGACCAGTAGCTGACATGGACCTCGTAGTCGGCCGCGTCGTGAAGGCGCATGGCATCAGTGGCGAGGTCGTCGTCGAAGTACGTACTGACGACCCCGGCGAGCGGTTCTCGCCGGGGTCGTCATTGCGTGGTAGGCCGGGAGCGCGCAATCCCGGCCCCGAACGCACTTATGTTGTCGAATCGGTGCGTGAACATGGCGGCCGTCTGCTGGTCCGGTTGGCCGGCGTGAGCGACCGCAATGCCGCCGATGCGTTGCGCGGCACCCTGTTTCTGGTGAGTACCGCGGATCTGCCGCCGATCGACGAACCCGACGAGTTCTACGACCATCAGCTCGAGGGGCTGGCGGTCAGCACCGTCGACGGTGTCGATGTCGGTGTGATCTCCGAGGTGTTGCACACCCCCGGTGGTGAATTGCTTTCGGTACGAACCGAATCCGGCAAAGAGGTGCTGGTGCCGTTTGTCGCCGAGATGGTGCCGACGGTGTCGTTGACCGACTCCCTGGTCGTGATTGATCCGCCCGAGGGCTTGCTCGAACTGGAATGAGCCGGTGCGCATAGACGTAGTCACCATTTTCCCGGCGTATCTGGACGCCTTGCGACAGTCCTTGCCCGGCAAGGCGATTGCCAATGGCATTGTCGATCTGGGCGTGCACGATCTGCGCGACTGGACCCAAGACGTGCACAAGTCGGTCGACGATTCGCCCTACGGCGGTGGCCCCGGCATGGTGATGAAGGCCCCGATCTGGGGCGCCGCCCTAGATGAAATCTGCACGCCCGAAACGATTTTGGTGGTGCCCACGCCGGCCGGCCGGCTGTTCACCCAGGCCGATGCCCATCGCTGGGCCGCCCAGCCGCATCTGGTGTTCGCCTGTGGCCGTTACGAAGGCATCGACCAGCGTGTCGCCGATGACGCCGCCCGGCGGATGCGCGTCGAGGAAGTGTCGATCGGTGACTATGTGCTGCCCGGCGGCGAGTCGGCGGCCCTGGTGATGATCGAGGCCGTCGTCCGGCTGATGCCCGAGGTACTGGGCAATCCCGTTTCACACCAAGATGATTCGCACTCCGCGCACGTCGGGGGAGTGCTGGAGGGGCCGAGCTACACCCGTCCGCCGGTGTGGCGTGAGCTGGAGGTGCCGCCGGTGCTGCTGTCCGGTGATCACGCCAAGGTCGCCGCCTGGAGGCGCGAACAGGGATTGCAGCGAACCCGGGAACGCCGGCCCGAATTACTCGGTGACTAGTTGATCCGGCCGCCGGGGAACATCGTCTTGACCGCATCGGTGAGCGTCGCGCGGGCCGTCGCATCATCGGTGGGCTGCAGTGAACCGATCGCCATCACGTAACGGCGGTCCGAACCGATCACGCCGGTCGACAGGTGCATCCAGTTGTTGCCGGCCCACCCGGGCATCCAGCCCTGCTTGACTGCAACGGGTTCGCCGTACAGGCCGTCGGGAATGCCGAAGCGCTGTGGGTAGCCGTCGGAGCCGTTGGGGGTGGACTGCGCGAGGTTGGACAGGATGATGCTGGCCTTGTCGACGGGGAGCCCGCCGGTGCCGCTGAGCAACTTGTCGTAGTAGCGCACCAGATCGCCTGCCGTGCTCATGGTGGTCCACCAGTTGCCGTCGTAGGGCACCGTCGTGCCGGTCAGGCCGTAACGGGCCGCGACCCGGGTGACGACGGCATTGCCGCCGCTGCGATTCCAGAAGTCGTTGGCGATCGAATCGTCGGACGACCGCAGCATGGTGCCCAGGGCCGCCAGGTCGGCTGCGCTGAGCTCGGTTTGGCCCTTGGCTACCTGCAGCAGCAAGTCGTCGGCGATGAACAATTTGGCGACCGACGCGATCGGCATCGGTTTGTTGTTTCCGTTGGTGACGAGCTGTCCGGTGCTGCGGTCGAGTACGGCCGCGGAGATGGTGGCGCCGGAGCTGGCGGCGGTGTTGGTGGCCTGGCGTTCGCGGCTGTCCAATTCCAGCAATGCGGTGGACGAGTCGGACACCGGTGAGTCGATGATCGGGGCGTCGGGCAGCGGCTCGGTGCCGACCAGCGGCACGATGCTCAGTTGCGGTGCACCGCTGCGTGACGCACCGTCGACCCCCGCGGTGCAACCAACCGTCCCGAGCAGGACGGCGGCGACCGCGGCGTTGACGGTGACCAGCTTCAGTGGCCGCATGTTCCTCCTGTCGGGCCGCGTATCGGGGGTACGGGTGCGAATCACGCACCAAATCTGCGAAGATAGCCTAACTGTTCATTTTTGGCGATGTGTCTGGAGTGGCCAGATGTGACACGTCTGGCACGCGTGACGTCACGATTTCGTCACTTGGCGCCCGTCTGGCACAATTGAGCAGTTGTCTGCGCAGGGCGCGGAGATCTTGTCTGCGATATCCACCGCAGGTGAGGGCCCGACCCGCTGCGACATCCATCCGTATGCCCGGCCCTCGGCCGCGAACTAACAAGAGCAAGGAAGTGTCTCCGATGAAAACGCTGGACTTCGTCGACCAGGCGTCGCTGCGCGACGACATCCCGGCCTTCAACCCCGGCGACACCTTGAACGTGCACGTCAAGGTCATCGAGGGCAACAAGCACCGCATCCAGGTCTTCAAGGGTGTCGTGATCCGTCGCCAGGGCGGCGGGATCAGCGAGACCTTCACCGTTCGCAAGGAGAGCTACGGCGTCGGCGTCGAGCGGACCTTCCCGGTGCACTCGCCCAATATCGACCACATCGACGTCGTCACCCGCGGTGACGTGCGTCGCGCCAAGCTGTATTACCTGCGCGAGCTGCGTGGCAAGAAGGCCAAGATCAAGGAGAAGCGCTGATCCGTGGCGGGCCCCAGCGATGAGACCGCTTCCTCGGGCAATAGCTCCGAGGAGGCGGTAACCGAAGAGGACGCCGCTACTCCGCCCAGGTCCAGGTTCGCCGCGCTTCGCGAAGGCACCATCCTGGTCATCATCGCGTTGGTGCTGTACTACGTGATGCTGACGTTCATCGCGCGGCCCTATCTGATTCCGTCCGAGTCGATGGAACCGACGCTGCACGGCTGCACCGGCTGCGTCGGCGACCGCATCATGGTCGACAAGATGACCTACCGGTTCAGCTCACCCGAACCGGGTGACGTGGTGGTCTTCAAGGGACCGCCGAATTGGAACCTGGGATACAAGTCGATCCGGTCGGACAATCCCACCGTGCGCACCATCCAGAACGCGCTCTCTGTCGTCGGTTTCGTGCCGCCGGATGAGAACGACCTGGTCAAGCGTGTCATCGCCGTCGGCGGACAGACTGTGCAGTGCCGTGCCGAGACCGGGCTGACGGTCGACGGCAAGAAACTCGACGAGCCCTACCTGGACCCGGCAACCATGCTGGTCGATCCCCAGATCGAGCCCTGCCTGGGCAATGACTTCGGTCCGGTGAAGGTGCCGGAAGGCCGGATCTGGGTGATGGGCGACAACCGCACCCATTCGGCCGACTCGCGGGCGCACTGCACCAACCTGCCGGCCGACGCGCTCAAGGGATTGATGTGCACTGGCGACCCGATGGCGGGCACCGTGCCGGTGTCCAATGTGATCGGCAAGGCCCGTTTCATCGCCTGGCCGCCTACCCGCTGGGGCAAGGTTAAGACGTTCAACCCGCAGACGGGCCAGTAGGAGTCCAGTTTGCAGGCGTGGCCACCCCGCACCGTCATCCGCAAGTCGGCTGGTCTTCGAACCCTGGAGTCGGCGTTGTACCGCGGCGGCCTCGGGCCGGTGGCCGGGGTCGATGAGGTCGGACGCGGCGCATGCGCGGGCCCGCTGGTGGTGGCGGCCTGTGTGCTGGGCCCGAACCGGCTGGAATCCCTGGCCGCACTCGACGATTCCAAGCGCTTGACCGCTAAGGAACGTGAGCGACTGTTCCCGCTGATCTGCCGGTACGCGACTGCCTATCACGTGGTCTTCATCTCCTCGGCGGAAGTGGACCGCCGTGGTGTCCATATCGCAAATATCGAGGGCATGCGGCGTGCGGTTGCTGGTCTGCCCATTCGCCCCGGTTACGTGTTGTCCGACGGATTCCGGGTGCCGGGCCTGGCGGTACCGTCCTTGCCGGTGGTCGGCGGTGATGCCGCAGCGGCGTGTATCGCCGCGGCCAGCGTGCTGGCCAAGGTCAGTCGCGACAGGCTGATGGTCGAGATGGACAAGGAACATCCCGGTTACGGTTTTTCCGAACACAAGGGGTATGGGACCGCTGCGCACACCTCGGCGATGGAAGAGTTGGGGCCGTGTCCGCAGCACCGGTTCTCGTTCTCCAACGTGCGCAGCATCGCGTTAGGGCACCAGCGTCGATCGGGGTGAGGAAAGATGGACGCAGCGCACAGCACAATTGATCAACACCGAAGGGCCACCGAACCGATGAGTCTGAACCGATGAGCGCCGAGGATCTCGAAAAGTATGAGACCGAGATGGAGCTCTCGCTGTACCGCGAGTACAAGGACATCGTCGGACAGTTCAGCTATGTCGTGGAGACCGAGCGCCGCTTCTACCTGGCCAACAGCGTCGAGATGATCCCGCGTAACGCCGATGGTGAGGTGTACTTCGAGCTGCGCCTGGCCGATGCCTGGGTGTGGGATATGTACCGGCCCGCCCGGTTCGTCAAGCAGGTGCGGGTGGTGACGTTCAAGGACGTCAACATCGAAGAGGTGGAGAAGCCCGAATTGCGTCTGCCCGAATAGTTTTCAGCGATACACAGTTCCAGTCGGGTGGTGGGCTGAGACTTTCCTGCCGGAATTGTCGGCGGGGCATGGCATACTAGAACACATGTTCGATATCTGGCCGGATGTTCTCACCAGGGTTGACGATTCGACTCTGGTGGATCAGATGACGGCTGCTACCCGCCTTGAGGCTTGGGCGGCGGCAGCCCGGTGGGCGGCGATCGCTGAACTGGTCGATCGGCGGGTGGCCAACCAGGGGGACCGGCAGTGGTGGGCGTGTGACGGCTGGGCCGAATGCACCGCCGAGGTCGGGGCGGCGTTGACGATCGGCACGTACTGGGCGGGCATTCAGATGAGCAACGCCCTGCGGTTGCGTGATGACCTGCCCCGGATCGGGAAGTTGTTGGCCGATGGGGTGATCAGCGCCGCGATGGCGTCCACGATCTGCTGGCGCACCCAATTGGTCGATGACCCGGACACCCTGACCGAACTCGACGCAGCACTGTCGCAGGCCGTCGGGGCCTGGGGCGCACTCTCTCAGAAAGAATTGAAAACCACGATCGATGCGGTCATCACCACGATCGACCCGGCGGCGGTGATCAAGACCCGTGATGCGGCGCGTAGCCGGGATATCCATCTGGGTAAGCCCGATGATGTGACGGGCACCCGGTCGATCTATGGGGCGTTGACGATCACCGACGCGGCGATCCTGGAGGAACGCCTCACTACGGTCGCCCACGGTGTGTGCGCCGATGACCCGCGCAATCTGGGACAGCGACGTTCCGATGCGATGGGCGTGATCGGCGCCGGCGGCCATGCCCTGAGCTGTTTGTGCGGGAACCCCGATTGCCCCTCGGCGTCGGTGCCCGACGCTCGCGCGTCGTCGGTGGTGATCCACGTGCTCACCGACACCGTGCCCGAACCGGTATCCGCGCCGGCGCCGTGTCCCGGTTCAACCTCGTTGGGGGTGCTGCCCGGTGGACAGATCATCCCGCCGAATATGTTGGCCGACCTGGTGGCCCGCGGCGCGAAGGTTTGCACCATGGCCATCCCGCACCAACAGGCGACGTCGGCCTACCGGCCCAGTCGGGCGCAGCGGCGGTTCGTGCAGCTGCGGTATCTGACGTGTGGTTTCCCCGGGTGCGATAAACCGGCGGTGGGATGCGATATCGATCATGTGGTCGCGTGGCCGGTCGGACTCACCCATGTGGGGAACCTGGGTCCCAAGTGCCGGTTGCATCATTTGCTCAAGACGTTCTGGACCGGACCGAACGGCTGGTCGGATCGGATGGAGCCGGACGGGACGGTGGTGTGGACCTCACCGACCGGCCACGAATATCGCAAGGCTCCGTTGTCGCGGATCATTGTCCCCGACAAGGTGATTCGTACGCCGCTACCGGCACCGCCGCCGCGGCTCGACGCGCCGAGTAAAGGGGTGATGATGCCCCGACGGCGCCGCACCCGCCATCAAGACCACGCCGCCTACATCGCCCAGCAACGCCGACTCAACGAGCAGTACCTCGCCGAACCACCGCCGTGAACGACGCATGGCACCATAGGCCGATGACTTCAGAGCGCAGAGTCGCGGTGGTGACCGGGGCCAGCAGGGGAGCGGGCAAGGGTATTGCCGGCGCGCTGGTCGCCGACGGCTGGACGGTATACCTGACCGGCCGAACGGTCGTCGACCCCGGCGATGGTGGTATCGCGGTGCAACTGGATCATCGCGATGACGACGCGGTGGGTGCGTTCTTTGCGCGGGTGGCCGATGAAGCCGGCCGGCTGGATCTGCTGGTGAACAACGCCGCGGTGGTGCACGACAATCTGGTCGATCCGAAACCGTTCTGGGACAAGCCCATCGGATTGGCCGATGTTCTCGATGTCGGGTTGCGTTCGGCCTACGTGGCGTCGTGGTACGCCGCGCCATTGTTGGTGCAGCAGGAGCGCGGGCTGATCGTGTTCACCTCGTCACCCGGCGGCGTGTGTTACATGCACGGACCGGCCTACGGGGCGCAGAAGGCCGGCATCGACAAGATGGCCGCCGATATGGCCATCGACTTCCACGGCACCGGCGTATCGACGTTGTCCATCTGGATGGGCATCCTGCTCACCGAGAAGTTCAAGCGGGCCTTCGACGCCGAGACCCTGGCCGGCAGTGCCGGCAGTTTCGAGACGCCGGAATTCGTCGGCCACGTCATCAACGCGCTGTACCGGGACACCGAACTGTCGGAGATCAGCGGCCAGACGGTGATCGCCGCCGAGGAGGCGCGGCGTTACGGCATCACCGACGAGGACGGCCGCATCCCGCCGTCGCACCGGGCCATGCTCGGCGACCCGCGCATACCCAGCGATGTCATCGTCCGCTGAACGGCGCACATCGAGCCATGACGACTCTGATCGGAAAGCGTGAATGACGTGAAACTCGGAATCTCCACCCCGGTGGTCATGCAGCTGCCCTCGGCGGCCTCGCCGTGGGAAAGGGACGGTACCGCCGAGGATCTGGCGCTGGTGGCGGCTGCCGCCGATGGGCTCGGCTATGACTTCTTGACCTGTGCCGAGCATGTGGTGGTGCCCGCAGCCGACGCGCCATTGCGTGGTGACACTTACTGGGATCCGGTGGCCACCTTGGGTTTTCTGGCCGCACACACCTCGCGGATCAGGTTGGCCACCTCGGTGGTGGTGCTGGGCTATCACCACCCGCTCAAGATCGCCAAACAGTACGGCACACTGGATCGGCTCAGCGGTGGACGCGTGGTGCTGGGCGTCGGCGTCGGGTCGCTGGAGGCCGAATTCTCCTTGCTGGGAGCATCTTTCGACGACCGCGGGGCCCGCGGCGATGACGCGATGAAGGCATTGCGAGCGGCGCTGGGGCAGCGTGAACCCAGCTATGACGGCCAGTTCTACCGCTTTTCGGGGATGTCGGTGAACCCATGGGCGCAGCAGCAGCGGTTGCCGATGTGGGTCGGTGGCCGCACCCGGCGTTCACTGCGGCGTGCCGTGGAACTGGGGGAGGGCTGGATGCCGTTCGGCTTGGCGCCGGAGGCCATGGGATCCATGTTGCACAGTGTCACGCTGCCAACGGGTTTCGAGGTGGTGCTGGCGCCGCCGCACGCCCTGGATCCCGAAGCCGATCCCGACGGCACCCGTCGTGCCCTCGATGCGCTGCGCGATGCGGGCGCCACCTCGGCCACCTGCACCGTGAAATCCCGCTCAGTGCAGCACTATTGCGAACAGTTAGCGCGCCTGCAGGCGCTGGGCTAGCGGGACAGGAAGCCCAGCACCGTCCGCTCGAAGGCCTCCTTGGCCTCGATCATCGCCCAATGCCCGCAGTTCGGGAACACGTGCAGTTCCGCGTTCGGGATCGTCCGCATCGGGATCAACGCCATGTCCAGAGGGCTGACCCGGTCATCGCGCCCCCAGGTCAGCAACGTCGGGGCCTTCACCTTGTGCATCTGCGCCCACGGCTGCGGCGGCGCGGCGTCGGACCGCATGAACTTCATCATCATGGCGAAGGCGGCCTTGCCGTACATCCGGCGGGCCGACTCCAGCGTCTCGGGATCGGAAGCCAGCGCCATGCGTTCCTCGATCAGTTCCTCGGTGACGACCTTCTCGTCGTAGACCATCGAGTTGAGCCAATCGATCAGCCGCTGACGGGTCGGGTCCTCGGTGAACTCCTGCAGCAGCCGGATGCCCTCCGACGGGCCGGGGCTGAAGATGTTGGTGCCGATGCCGCCGATGGTCACCAGCTTGCCGATCCGGTCCGGCTTGGCGATGGCGAAGTTGATCCCGACGCCGCCGCCCATCGAGTTGCCCACCACGTCGACCTTCTCAATGTCCAGCGCGTCCAGAAATGGCACCACCGCGCTCTGCGCGTCGATCATCGGATGACCACCGAAATCGTCGCTGACCCCGAAACCGGGGAATTCCAGGATCAGGCAGCGGAAGTGTTGCGCGAAGGTTGGCAGGATGCCACGGAAGTTGCGCCAGCCGGTGACGCCCGGGCCCGAACCGTGCAGGAACAGCAGCGGGGAGCCGTCGCCCTCGTCGTAGTAGCGCAGGGTTCCGCGGTCGGTCTGTACTTCCTTCAGATCGCTCATCCGCCCACCATATGGGGGCGTGATCGGGGACCCATATGGTGGGCGGATGACTGCGCCGGACTCTGCGCGTCCGCTGGCGGGCGTGCGCATCATCGAGATCTCCAGTTTCGTGGCCGTGCCGTTGGCCGGTATGACGCTGGCCCAGCTCGGGGCCGAGGTGATTCGCGTCGACCCGGTCGGTGGTGCCGCGGACTATCACCGCTGGCCGATCACCGAGGATGGCGAGAGCATCTACTGGGCGGGCCTGAACAAAGGCAAACGTTCCGCGGCGGTCGATATGCGCTCGCCGGAGGGTCAGGAGCTGGTCGCCCGGCTGATCGCCGACGCCGGCGTCTTGATCACCAATGTGGCTGGGCGTCAATGGCATTCATACGAAATGCTGACAGAGCTGCGGCCCGATCTGATCCACGTCGAGGTGTCCGGCCGCGCTGACGGCGGTACCGGTGTGGACTACACCGTCAACGCCGGGCTGGGTTTCCCGTTGGTCACCGGGCCCGCCCAATTGGACGTCCCGGTCAACCACGTGCTGCCGGCCTGGGATGTGGCCTGCGGGCTGTATGTCGCGCTCGCGGTGACCGCGGCCCTGCGTCATCGTGATGCCACCGGACAGGGGCAGCGGGTATCCATTCCTCTGGAGAATGTCGCGCTGGCCACCGCCGGGAACCTGGGTTTTTTGACCGAGGTGATGATCAACGGGGTGAGCCGAGAGCGGATCGGCAACTCGTTGTTCGGCCAATACGGTCAGCAGTTCGTCAGCGCCGACGGGGCCGCGTTCATGATCGTGGCGCTCACCGGCCGACACTTCAAGGATCTGTCCGAGGTGACCGGGTCGACGAAAGCCGTTGCCGCACTCGCTGAATCGCTGGGTGCCGACTTCACCGACGAGGGCACCCGGTACCACCACCGCGATGCGCTGACCGGTCTGTTCACCGTGTGGTTCTGCTCGCATACCGCCGAGGAGATCAGCGCGGCCCTGGGCGGAACGTCGATCCTCTGGGAGCGCTACCGCGACTTCGCCGAGGCGGCCACCAGCACGAAGGTCACCGACAATCCGCTGTTCACCGAACTGGACCAACCGCGCATCGGCAGCTATCTGGCGCCCGGTCTGCCTCTGCAGATCGACGGACACTATCCCGCCGCCCGGCCGTCGCCGGCGCTCGGGGATCACACCGCGGCGGTCCTCGGTGAACTGGGGCTGTCGGCCACCGAGATCGACACGCTCACCGACGCGGGAACCGTCGCATGACAGTGCTGCCTGGGCTGCTTCAAGTGGCTGCGGGCGCCTCGCCGGATACTTGGGTCGGGGCGGCCGGCGGCCCGGCCGGTAAGCGGCCCTTCGGCGGGCTGCTGATGGCGCAAAGCCTGGCCGCGGCCTGTCACACCGTCGACCCGGACAAACGTCCGACCGCCATGCACACGCAATTCCTGCGTGTCGGAGACGCCGGCGTGGACATCGAGTACGGCGTCACCCGGGTCTATGACGGGCGGACCGCGGCCTCACGGCGGGTGGAGTCGTATCAGGCCGGCCGGATGCTGACGGTGGCGTCGGTCCAGTACTCCACCGAGCTGGCCGGGCCGTCACACGGCCGAGTAGAACTGCTGCCGGATGATCCGGAAGCGTTGCCGCCGACCGGTCCGCCGGGCCCGGCGCCGGCGGTGCCGCTGGACGAAATGGACATCCGGATCGTTGATGATCGGGTTTCGGGCGAGTTCGTGCGCCGGATGTGGTGGCGGGCGACCGCGCCGGTCCCGGCGGATGCGCTGTCGCACACGCTGATTGCCTGCTATATCGCCGACTTATATGGGATCGACCCGGCGTTGCAGGCGCACGGGCATTCCATGGCGGCCCGATCGCACCGAAGCGGCACCACGAATTTCTCCATCTGGCTGCACCATCGGATCCGTGCTGACCAGTGGAATCTGCTGGAATCGCGATCGCCGGCGGCGGGCTGGGGACGTGGCGTCGTCACCGCCAGTTTGATCGGCGCGGACGGGACGGTGGCGGCGACTGTGGCGCAGGAAGGGCTGATCGCCGACCGCGAGTGAGGGGAACATTGGTTGCTGGTCGCCGGTGTGCAGTACCTTCAATGGCGACTTCGAAGGAGAACACACATGGCATTGTCAGCAGCCCGCCCGATGATCATCGGTGCCGCGAGCGCAGCACTGATCGGCGCAGCGGTGGCCGCGACCCCCGTCGCCAACGCGGGTGAACCATGCTCGGCGAGCACCGGAGCCAACATTGCCAGCGGTGTGCTGGGTGCCGTGGGCGGTTACCTCGACGCCCACCCGGACACCGACAAGGTGATCACCAACGCCGGTAACCAGTCGGCCGGCGCGGCGAAGAACTCGCTGACCGCCTACTTCGCCACCCACCCGCAGCAGATGCTGGATCTGAAGGGGATCGCCGATCCGCTGATCAACTTCAAACGCCAGTGCAACATCAACATGAGCGCCGGCCAGCTGGCCACCCTGATCCAGTCCTTCGGCTGATACACGACCGATGAACGGCGCCCAGGCGCTGATTCGGACGCTGGTCGATGCCGGGGTCACCGTCTGTTTCGGCAACCCCGGCACCAGCGAGATGCACTTCGTCGCCGCGCTCGATGCGGTGCCGGATATGCGTGCGGTGCTGTGCCTGTTCGAAGGTGTTGTCACCGGTGCCGCCGACGGGTACGCCCGAATGGCCTCGGCTCCGGCGGCCACGTTGCTGCA
>Ga0153956_1002755_pt1 | contig 12387 bp, 8 predicted proteins | sample TSFL040MetaG_FD_104704 | JGI IMG/M metagenome (GOLD analysis project Ga0153956, IMG submission 104704) | Attine ant fungus gardens microbial communities from Florida, USA - TSFL040 MetaG | ecosystem: Host-associated > Fungi > Mycelium > Unclassified | place: USA: Florida, Wekiwa Springs...
CTTGCGCAACCACATCAGAACGGTCGAGCGCACCTGGATGCCATAGCGGTCCTGGGCCTCCTTATAACTCATTTCGCCCTTTTCGACCTGGTCCACCACTGCGAGTTTAAAAGCCAGCGTGTAGTCGCGCTGACTGCGTCGCCTTTCGGCATTCATCGTCATCTCCTGAAAAAGCCTTGAAATCTGACAAGCTTATTCAGGACGGGACATTTCCATAAAAAAAGGCGCATCGATGTGCGCCTTTTTTGTTTGTACCGCTACGCCGCCGGTCAGCTGGCCGCGCGCAAAGGGGTCGGCTCGCCGAGCGGCTCCGCGTAGAACTGGCGGAACCATTTGCGGTGCTGGTGGATCGGTCCGTCGCCGTCGCAGAGCGTCGGGCTTTCCAGGTACACCTTGTGTTCCCAGATCGGAATATCCTGCTGCACCTGGTAAACGATCGTGGCGATGACCATCTTGGCGATGGCCTGTTGCTGTTCGCTGGCGTTTTTCGGCTGGGTGAAGGCGAAATGCAGCTCCATGCGCTGGTTGTCGACCGGTACCGCCTGCGCCATCAGCAGGGTTTCGAACGTGCCGGTGAAACGCTGGTAGCTCTGGCCCGGGCCGACGCCGCGGGTATCGAGATGCCCCATGCGCGTAGCGCCTTCGGCATCGACGGTGCCGTCGGCATTCGACGCGGAGCTTCTCATGTCGTATTCGGCGCGGCGCTTGTGGCCCTCGATGAACATGTCGCCGACCGGCATCTCGGTGGCGGAATGCACGTAAAGGAAGTGCGCGCCGTCGGCGGCGTTTTCAGCGGTTTCCTGGATCGTGGTGTTGATGGTCCAGCTGTAGCGGTCCAGCTCGGTCCACTCGTCGGAGTGCGCCTCGGGAATCAATTCCACTTCCCAGGTCGGCTCGGCGCGCTCGGGGTGGTACCAGGCCCAGATGACCTGGTTGCGCTCGACCACCGGATAGGCATAGATCGCCTGTTTGTCGCCAGCGACTTTCGGCGGCATGTTCTTGGCGTAGGGCACCGCGGTGCATTTGCCGGCGCCGTTGAACTGCCAGCCGTGGAACGGACAGGCGATGCTCTCTCCATGCACCTTGCCGCCGTGGCCCAGGTGCGCGCCCAGATGCGGGCAGTAGGCGTCGAGCACCTTGGCCTCGCCGGATTCGGTGCGGAACAGCACCAGTTCCTTACCGAAATAATGCAGGGGCTTGACCTCACCGGCCTTGAGATCGGCGCTGTAGGCAATGCCATACCAGCCGAAGGGTACCGGCATCGAATATCGGGATTTGCTCATGGTGTCATCTCCTCGGGAGTGGCTGTTGTGCCGGCATGGCCCGAAGCACGGCATGGCCGCCTGAGCGATTCCTGCTGCCGTGGCTGGGCGCCGCGCCGGGGGGTATTTTTGTCGGAGGAAGATGACACGGGCCGGCTTGAGATTCAAACGATTCCGCCCCTGGCGGCGAATGTTTAATGTAATGGAAAGATTTCGGCGCGCGGAATCGGAATATCGATCTTCACGTCGCGCCCGCTTATTCACGTATAACCACTTCGTCGAGCGGACAGCGCCGCGCGCGCGAAAACCTCCTGTTTCCTGGATAAAACCATCAGGGCACCGGCACGATGCCGCCCATCAGCCCCGGTTCGGGCAGATCCTTGAACGCCAGCCTGCGGTTGTACACGTTCACCAGCGGCCAGGCCCAGAAAAAGGCGTCGCGCGCCACCAGCCGCGCATATTGCTCGGTGATGCGGGTATCGGGCGCCGGTCCCGGCACCGCTTCCCCGGCATGGCCGCCGGCCAGGGCGAGCGCCAGCATGACGCCGGACATGAGTGCCGCACAGCCTCGTTGCATCGCGCCCTCCCGTATCCTCGAAACCGGATCGCAGCCAACCGTGACACGGCACTATGAGTCCGCCGGCGGCGCGGTTCCGCGCGCCACCGCACCGGAACCGTGCGGCTCGATGCGCAAAAAAGATCAGGGAAATACGCTGTGGAAAAGCGACAACGCCGCGACATCGCGGCGTCATTCAGAGGTATGGTTTTGGTCGGAAGGAATGGTTTTGACGATGCACGCTCAGCATCAGAGCGCGCGGCGCATGGCGACCGGACCCTGGCGCACCAGGCGCAGCAGGCTGATCAGCACGGCGAAGGTGGCCGGCGTCACCGTGTACAGGGCCAGCGCCGGCAGCGCCACCCACAAGGCGATCCAGGCCAAGGCGCGGCCCGGCCGGTCGCGCAATACGAAGGCCGGCACCGCCAGAACCAGCGCGATGATCGGCAGCACCTGAAAATGAATCACCAGCCCCAGGCTGGCACGCAGCTGACACCAGCCCTGAGGCGCGGAACCGTCGCACACCTCGACCCAGCGCGTATTCTCCATGAGCAGATAACGCAGCGCGTAACAGGCCGCCATCCAGCAGAGCGTGCCCGATACCATAGCGACGAGGGGCCATTTCACCCGCATAACAACTCCTTGCTTCGATGACGCGGACAGCCGGGGCCGCCGCGGGTCTGACTACGCGGCTATGCCGCGGCTTTTCGCAACCGGAACGGCGCCGGCCTGGGGCAGCGCCGCGCCGCGCCACAGCGCCGCCGCCAGCAGCAGCGCAACCGCCGCCCAACCCCAGGCCTGCGCGTTGAGCAGTCCCTCCTGGGCCAGCTGGGCCGGAATGCCCAGGGCGACGATCGCCAGCAACAGCCGCGATTCGCGCCGCGCCGCGCGCACCGGCGCGAACAGATAAACCAGCGCCGGCACCAGCAGCGCGCAGCTGGGGAATTCCCGATAGCGCGGATCGAACACCAGTTGCAGCATGAAAATCGCGCCCGTGAAGCCGCTGGCCAGCAACCACAGATCGGCGCGGCTCTCCAGCCACGCGCACCACTGCGTGCGCCAGCCGCGATGCGCCGCCAGGAGCAGAGCGCCGCGCGCCAGCACCACGACATTGAGCGCGACCAGCAACGCCGTCCAGGTCCACTCCCAGGCATTGCGGTTACCGTAGGCTCCCAGGTGCAGCCACCAGCCGACACAGGCGCCGCCCAGCGCCGCCAGCGCCGGCAGCAACAGCGCCGAGCGCAGGTCGCGCGGCCGCCCCGCCGCCAGCAAGATCAGCGCCGCCAGCAGCGCCGACACCTGCAGCCAGCCGCTCCACAGCGGCACGTTGGACACCGGCCCGGCCAGGATGTGCTTGTCGTTGCGCTGGGCGTCGAACAGGCCCCAGTAGCCGCCCACCGCGCCCTCGTTGTTGCGCTTCCAGGGCTGGTCGAAGGCCTCGATCAGGTTGTAGCGCCAGCCGTTGTGTTCGGCCATGGCGGCGAAATCGCGCACGAAACGCGCCTGGTTGAGGCGGCTGGGCACGGCGGTTTCGCGCTGGCGCCCTTCGCTCGGCCAGCCGGTCTCGCCGATCAGGATGTCCTTGGGCGCGAAGCGGCGGCCGAATTGCTCGCGAATCTCCGCCACATGCTCCAGGGCGCGATCGATGCCGGTGGGCTCGTCCTCCCAATACGGCAGCAGATGGATGGTGATGAAATCCACCGCCGGCGCCACGTCCGGATGCTTCAGCCAGAATTCCCACACGTCGGCGTAAGTCACGGGCTGCTTGATGCGGCCTTTCACCTCGGTGATCAGCTGCGCCAGGCGCTTGCCGGTAATCTCCTTGCGCAACAGCGATTCGTTGCCCACCACCACCGCCGACACCGCGTCGGGGTAGCGATTGGCGGCGGCGATCAGCTGTTCCAGCTCCAGGCGCGTGGCTTTCGGATCGGAATTGACCCAGGCGCCGAGCATGACCTTGAGGCCGTATTTCTCGGCGATGGCCGGCAATTCGGTCATGCCGGTCATCGAATAGGTGCGCACACAGGAAAAATACTGCGATAACAGCGCGAAATCCGCATCGATGCGCGCCGGGCGCACTTCGAACCTGGTCACCAGCGGCGACTGGTCCGCATCGAAGGGACTGTAGGAAACGCACTGCAACTTGTGCTCGGCGGTGGCGGCGTCCGGCAGGTGGTTATCGCGCCCGCGCTCAAACCAGAACGCGCCCAGGGCGCCGGCGCACAGCAGCAGCGCCAAACAGTAAACCGGTACCAGAAATCGCGAAACGGTGGGAGTCGTCATCGTCTCAACTGCATCCATTGAATCGGCGCGCATCGTAGCAGCATGGCCCGCGCGGCACTAGAAGTTAAGGCAAAAAGGCGCGGTGGCATCGGTGTGGAAAACTCGGTAGAGTCTGCGACGACGCGGCTTGGCGCGTCTTTTTTATTGGGGAATTCGCATGGAATTGATCGCGCAACTGATACATATGATCCTGCACCTGGACGCAACGCTGGGACAGGTCATCAATGACTACGGTGTGTGGGTTTATGCGCTGCTGTTCCTGATTATTTTTTGTGAAACCGGCCTCGTCGTGACGCCGATCCTGCCCGGCGATTCCCTGCTGTTCGTCGCCGGCGCCTTCGCCGCCAAGGGCGATTTGAACCTCGCGCTGATCCTGGTTTCGCTCAGCGTCGCGGCGATTCTCGGCAATACCGTGAATTACGCGATCGGCAGCTACCTCGGGCCGAAGGTGTTTTTGTGGCCCAATTCACGTTTTTTCAATCGCGAAGGCCTGGAGCGCGCGCATCGGTTTTACGAAAAACACGGCGGCAAAACCCTGGTCGTCACGCGCTTCATGCCGATCCTGCGCACCTTCACGCCGTTCGTGGCCGGCGTGTCGGCAATGAGCTTCGGCCGGTTTCAGTTTTTCAATATCGCGGGCGGCGTGCTGTGGATCGTATCGCTGACCATCGCCGGCTATTTTTTTGGCAACCTGCCCTTCATCAAGGACAATCTGACCGCGGTGATTTTCGCCATCATCGGCGTCTCGCTGCTGCCGGCGCTGTTCGCCTGGCTCAAGGGACGCGCGGCAAAACCGCAGGGCGCGCAATAGTTTCTCGATAACACGATGGTTTGCCGATAACACAATGGTTCCTCGACAACACAATGGTTCCTCGACAACACAATGGTTCCTCGACAACACAATGGTTCCTCGACAACACAATGGTTTGCCGATAAAACGCCACACGGGAAAACATGCGCGCCGTTGTGCGCGCATTGAACTTATGCCTTAGAATGTGGCCCCAATCCTCCCGCCCACTATCGACGAGCGCGTGCTTCACTGACTTTGTATGGCCAATCCGACACGCTACTACACCAACCTGTTCCATGTGATTTTCATCCTGTTCAGCCTGTCGGCGATAACTCTCGGCACCTGGGCGCTGTTGAACCGTCCCGACAAGGACGTGCCACCCTGGCCCAAGCAGGTTTCCGGTTACGCCTATTCGCCGTTCCGCGCCAACCAGAGTCCGATCACCGGTGTGTATCCCACCGAGGAGCAGATCGACGAGGACATGGCGCTGCTGGCCCGGCAGACACACCACATCCGCACCTATTCGGTGGCCGGCATCCAGGGTGAGATTCCCCGCATCGCGGCCCGGCACGGCCTGCAGGTCACGGTGGGCGCGTGGCTCACCGACCAGCGCGAGGCCAACCTCGAAGAGATCAGGCGCCTGATCGAAGTGGTCAAGGCGAACAAGAACATCGACCGCATCATCCTCGGCAACGAAACCCTGCTGCGCCAGGAGCTCACCGCCGAGGACCTGATTTCCTACACCAACCTGGTGCGGCAATACATCACGGATGTGCCGATCTCCACCGCGGACTCCTGGGATTTCTGGCTGAAGGAAAAACGCCTGGGCGAAACCGTCGACTTCATCGGCGCGCACTTCCTGCCCTACTGGGTGGGCACGCAGCTCGACCGCGCCTCCGACGAAATCGTCGAGTCGCGCGCGCGCCTGCAGCAGCTTTATCCGGACAAGCCGATCCTGCTGGCGGAGGTCGGCTGGCCGAGCCGCGGCCGCGAGCGCGGGCAGGCCGAGGCCTCGGAGGCGCTGGAAGGCAAATTCCTGCGCAAATTCCTCGATGTCGCGCACCAGAAGCATTTCGATTACTTCATCATGGAAGCCTTCGACCAGCCCTGGAAAAAAAACCAGGAGGGTTCGGTGGGCGCGTACTGGGGCGTCTATAACGCCGAGCGCGTCGCCAAGTTTCCGTTCAAGGGCGCGCTGCGCCAGATTCCGGAATGGCGCACCCTGGTCGCCATCACCATCGCCTTCGGCATCCTCACCTTCCTGATGCTGCTGGTGGACGCCGACACGCTGCGCAAGCGCGCCATGAGCTTCCTCGCCGCGGTGGCCTTCATCTGCACCTCGGCGCTGGTGTACATGGCCTACCAGATGCTCGACCCCTACGCCTCGACCAGCACCATCGTGCTCGGCGTGATCCTCGCCGCCAGCGCCATCGGCGTCGCCACCGTGCTGCTGGTGGAGGCCCACGAATGGGCCGAGGCGGTGTGGGTGCTGGGCCGGCGGCGGCCGTTCGGACCGGCGCCGCAGCTCGATCCGGACGCCAAGCAACCCAAGGTGTCGATCCACGTGCCCTGCTACAACGAGCCGCCGGAAATGGTGATCGAAACCCTCGATGCGCTGGCCGCCCTGCGCTACGACGATTTCGAAGTGATTGTCATCGACAACAATACCAAGGACGAGGCCGTGTGGCGCCCGGTCGAGGCGTACTGCCAGCGCCTCGGCGAGCGCTTCCGCTTCTTCCATGTGTCGCCGCTGTCGGGCTTCAAGGCCGGCGCGCTCAACTTCACCCTGCGCAACACCGCGCCGGACGCCGAGATCGTCGCGGTCATCGACAGCGACTACCAGGTATCGCCGGACTGGCTGCGCGACCTGGTGCCGCACTTCAACAATCCCAACATCGCCATCGTGCAGGCGCCGCAGGATTACCGCGACGGCGAGGAAAACCTGTTCAAGCGCATGTGCTACGCCGAATACCAGGGCTTCTTCCACATCGGCATGGTCACCCGCAACGAGCGCAACGCCATCATCCAGCACGGCACCATGACCATGGTGCGGCGCAGCGTGCTGGAAAACCTCGGCGGCTGGGACGAAACCACCATCACCGAGGACGCCGAGCTCGGCCTGCGCATTTTCCACGCGGGCTACGAGGCGGCCTACATCGAAGAGAGCTACGGCAAGGGCCTGATCCCGGACAACTTCGTCGACTATCGCAAGCAGCGCTTCCGCTGGGCCTACGGCGCGATGCAGATCATGCGCAAGTTCGCCAAGCCGCTGTTCCTCGGCGGCGAAACGCGCCTCACGCTGGGCCAGCGCTATCACTTCGTGGCCGGCTGGCTGCCGTGGATCGCCGACGGCATGAACCTGTTCTTCACCCTCGGCGCGCTGCTCTGGTCCGCGGGCATGATCCTGTGGCCGATGAAGGTCGATCCGCCGCTGGCGGTGTACGCGGTGCCGCCGCTGACGCTGTTCTTCTTCAAGCTGGCCAAGCTGTACTACGTGTACCGCAGCCGCGTCGGCACCGACCAGAAGACCACCTTGCAGGCGGCGCTGGCGGGACTCGCGCTCAGCTACATGATCTCGAAGGCGATGCTGTACGGCGTGTTCACCCAGAAACTGCCGTTCCTGCGCACGCCGAAGCTGAAGGACCGCGAATCCTGGTGGTTCGCGCTGCTGCTGGTCAGCGAGGAATGCATCATCGCGATCCTGTTGTGGGCGGCGGCGATCGGCGTGGCCATCCGCCAGGATTTCCACGCCAACGACGTGCGCCTGTGGGTCACCGCCCTGCTGGTGCAATCCCTGCCCTACGCGGCGGCGGTGATCATGTCGCTGGTCAGCAGCGCCAAGCCCTTCGAGCCGAAAACCTCGGATACCCCGGCGCTGAACACGCCGTCCTGATACCGCAAGATCCACCGGCCGTCGCCAGCGACGGTCGGCTTTCCCGAATCCCCCGCGATCATTCCCCAGGCCGCGCTCCACCGCGCTCCCCGCTACGGAAATGCGTGCGCCGGCCGCCCTGCATGCGCCGCTGTACTACACAAAAAAGTAGCGGTACAAACAAAAAAAATCCACGGTCTAAATCGTTCGTTAAAAACCCATCGTTGACAATGGCCGCCGCCCAAGCCCTGTCGAGAAGGGAACGATCGATGAATGTACTGCAGCACCTGTTCGCCACGTTTCTGCGCACGCGCCATGCGAGCCGTCATTTCCGGCGCCTCGCCATCCTGGATATGCTGCGCGGCACCGAGGCGGCGCAGCGGCAACCGCCCGCGCCCATCGCCCGCGACCTGATCGCGGCGGCCGGCGCCGATCCCGATGCGCTCCTCGCCCGACTTGGCACGCGCAGCGGCGGCCTCAGCGACCAGGAAGCCGAGATCATCCGCAGGCACAGCGGCCTCAACGAGGTCGAACACGAAAAACCGCTGAGCTGGTGGCTGCATTTGTGGCTGTGCTACAAAAATCCCTTCAACCTGCTGCTGACCGTGCTGGCGCTGATTTCGCACTACACCGAGGACGACACCGCCAGCGCCGTGATCTCGACGATGGTGGTGCTGTCCACGCTGATCCGCTTCGTGCAGGAATCGCGCTCCAACCGCGCCGCCGAACAGCTCAAGGCCATGGTCAGCAACACCGCCACCGTGTTGCGCCGCGACGATTCGGTGACCGAGGTGATCTTCGACGAGGCCCTGGGAGAGGCCCGCTTCGAAACGCTGCCCGGCGTCGTCAACGGCGGCGGCGGTAGCGGCATTCGCGTCGAACTGCCGATCCGCCTGCTGGTGCCCGGCGATATCGTGCTGCTGTCCGCGGGCGACATGATTCCCGCCGACCTGCGCGTGCTCGCCGCCAAGGACCTGTTCATGGGACAGGCGGCGATGACCGGGGAATCGCTGCCCGTGGAAAAATTCACGCAGGCGCGCATTGCGTCCAACGCCAATCCGCTGGAGCTGGAAAACATCCTGTTCATGGGCACCAACGTGGTCAGCGGCGCCGCCACCGCGGTGGTGGTCCACACCGGCAACCGCTCCTATTTCGGCGCGATGGCCGAACGCATCACCGCCGGCGACCGCGCGCCCACCGCCTTCCAGGCCGGCGTCAACAAGGTCAGCTGGCTGCTGATCCGCTTCATGCTGGTGATGGCGCCGGTCGTGCTGCTGATCAACGGCTTCACCAAGCACGACTGGCTCGAAGCGTTTCTGTTCGCGCTGTCGATCGCCGTCGGCCTCACGCCGGAAATGCTGCCGATGATCGTCACCTCGACCCTCGCCAAGGGCGCGGTGATGCTGTCGCGCAAGAAAGTGATCGTCAAGCGCCTCGACGCCATCCAGAATTTCGGCGCGATGGATGTGCTGTGCACCGACAAAACCGGCACGCTCACCCAGGACAAGATTTTCCTCGAGCGGCACACCGACATTTTCGGCGAGGTCTCCGACGAGGTCCTCGAATACGCCTACCTGAACAGTTATTACCAGACCGGCCTGAAAAACCTGCTCGATCACGCGGTGCTGGAGCACGGCGATATCCAGCGCGAATTGCAGATCACGGAAAACTTTCAAAAAGTCGACGAGATCCCCTGGGATTTCGAGCGCCGGCGCATGTCGGTGGTGGTCACCGAACGCCGCGATCATCACCTGCTGATCTGCAAGGGCGCGCTCGACGAAATCGTCGCGGTCTGCGACCGTGTCAAGCACGGCTCGCAGATCGAAGCCCTGACGCCGGCCATCCTCGCGCGCATCCACAGCGTCACCAAGGCGCTGAACGAGGAAGGCCTGCGCGTGGTGGCCGTGGCCGCGCGCGCCATGCCGCTGCATCGCGAGACCTTCGGCGTCGCCGATGAAAGCGGGCTCACGCTGATCGGCTACATCGCCTTTCTCGACCCGCCCAAGGAATCCACCGCGCTGGCGCTCAAGGCGCTGAAGCAGCACGGCGTCGCGGTGAAAATCCTCACCGGCGACAACGAGCTGGTCACCGCGAAAATCTGCCGTGAAGTCGGCGTCGCCATGAGCGGTGTGCTGCTGGGCGGCGCTATCGAAGGCATGGACGCTCCCGAACTGGCGCGCGCCGTCGAGCGGATCAACGTGTTCGCCAAGCTGACGCCCACGCACAAGGAACGCATCGTCGCCGCGCTGCGCGGCAACGGCCACGTGGTCGGATTCATGGGCGACGGCATCAACGACGCCGCGGCCCTGCGCAGCGCCGACATCGGCATCTCGGTCGACACCGCCGTCGATATCGCCAAGGAAGCGGCGGACATCATCCTGCTGGAAAAAAGCCTGCTGGTGCTGGAGGAAGGCGTGCTCGAAGGCCGCAAGACCTTCAGCAACATGCTCAAGTACATCAAGATGACGGCCAGCTCGAATTTCGGCAATGTGTTTTCGGTGCTGATCGCGAGCGCGTTCCTGCCCTTCCTGCCGATGCTGCCGCTGCAACTGCTGGTGCAGAACCTGCTCTACGACATTTCCCAGATCGCGATTCCCTTCGATAACGTCGACGCCGAGCTGCTGCAGAAACCGCAGCACTGGAATCCCGACGACATCGGCCGCTTCATGCTGTTCTTCGGCCCGATCAGCTCCATTTTCGACATCACCACCTTTGCCCTGATGTGGTTCGTGTTCGGCGCCAATTCGCCGGCGCAGCAGACGCTGTTTCAATCGGGCTGGTTCGTCGAGGGGTTGCTGTCGCAGACGCTGATCGTGCACATGATACGCACGCGGCGCATTCCCTTCCTGCAAAGCCGCGCCGCCTGGCCGCTGCTGGCGATGACGCTGGCGGTGATGGTGGCCGGCGTTTTCCTCGCGTTCGGCCCGCTCGCGGCCTACTTCAAGCTGGAAGCCCTGCCGCTGGCTTATTTCCCGTTTCTGGTGCTGACCCTGCTGGCCTACATGGTATTGACCCAGGCCATGAAAGGTTTCTATGCGCGCCGCTATGGCTGGCAGTGATGCGCGAATTCATTGCTCCAAAAATATTGAGCCCATGCCAGGAAACTGGAACTCATGACGAGATAGGAACCCATCGCGCCCGCAACAACGAAGCGCCAGCGCTCTGTCGTCCCTAGCTCAATGCCCGAGATGCTTTTCGATGCGCCGGTCCGGTATCAGCCACATCAGCGCGACCAGCACGTACAAAGCGCCGGCGACCACCGGCGCGACGAACGCGCAGGCAATCGCGAGCGCGTACAGCACCGGGGAAAGCTTGCCCTTGTAATCGCGGCCGAGGGCGGCGGCCAGCGGCGAATCGTCGCCCTGCATGCACACGATGCTGCGCTCCAGCAGCGCGTACGCAATGGCGGCCATCAGCAGAATGACGCCGTAGAGCGCGGTGGGCGCGACGGCGAAGTGATTCTCGCCCATCCAGCCGGTCACGAAGGGAATCAGCGACAGCCAGAACAGCAAATGCAGGTTCGCCCACAGCACGCCGCCGCTGACATGCCGCGTCATGTGCAGCATGTGATGATGGTTGTTCCAGTAAATCCCGACGTAAATGAAGCTCAGCACGTAACTGAAAAACACCGGCAGCACCGGCTTCAGCGCATCGAAGCTGGCCTCGTGCGGCACTTTCAGCTCCAGCACCATGATGGTGATGATGATGGCGATCACGCCATCGCTGAACGCCTCCAACCGACCCTTGTCCATTGACCGACTCCCGATAAAAACAGCGGCCTATGATAAGCCGCCGCATCCATGCTCGTCTCTGGCGGCCTGCGCATTGCCAGGACGGGACGGTTTTGTATACCGTGGACACGGTTTCGCAGATCGCCAACCCGCGACGAGGTTAACCATGACCTATGTGCTCGCCCTGGACCAAGGCACCACCAGCTCACGCGCCATCGTGTTCGACCGCGCCGGCGCGGTTCGCGCCATCGCCCGGCAGGAGTTCAGCCAGTTCTATCCGCAGCCGGGCTGGGTCGAGCACGACGCCGAGGAAATCTGGCGCAGCCAGCTCGCCGTGGCGCGCGAGGCGCTGGCGCTGGCGGGACTCGACGCGCGCGCGATCAGCGGCATCGGCATTGCCAACCAGCGCGAAACCACGCTGCTCTGGGAGCGCGCCAGCGGCCGGCCGCTGCATCGCGCCATCGTCTGGCAGGATCGCCGCAGCGCCGCGCTGTGCGACGAGTTGCGCGCGCGCGGACTGGAGCCGCGTTTTCGCGAGCGCACCGGGCTGCTGCTCGATCCGTATTTTTCCGGCACCAAACTGGCCTGGCTGCTGCGGCACATTCCCGATGCCCGCGCCCGCGCGCAAGCCGGCGAGCTGGCCTTCGGCACCGTCGACAGCTGGCTGCTGTGGAAACTCAGCGGCGGCCGCGTGCACGCCACCGACGTGACCAACGCCTCGCGCACCCTGCTGTTCGATATTCACCGTGGCATCTGGTGCGAGGAATTGCTGCGCGAGCTCGATATCCCGCGCGCCCTGCTGCCGATCGTGCAGCCCTCCTCATTCATTTTCGGCGCCACCGAGCCACGGTGGTTCGGCGCGCCGATCGCGCTCGGCGGCATCGCCGGCGATC
>Ga0153956_1002756_pt1 | contig 12376 bp, 9 predicted proteins | sample TSFL040MetaG_FD_104704 | JGI IMG/M metagenome (GOLD analysis project Ga0153956, IMG submission 104704) | Attine ant fungus gardens microbial communities from Florida, USA - TSFL040 MetaG | ecosystem: Host-associated > Fungi > Mycelium > Unclassified | place: USA: Florida, Wekiwa Springs...
CGTCCATGGCCAGACTCTGATCTGGATGGCGGTTCTGGTCCTGATCCGGCCGCTGACCTTCGTCATGGACACCCTGGTCCGCAACCACTCGATCGTTCCCAACATCGTCAACCTGGTGCGCTGGCAGACGCACTGGCACGTCATCCGGCAGAGCTGGAGCTACTTCCAGAACGATTTCGCCGGGCGGCTGGCCAACAAGGTGCTGCAGGCGGGCGATGCGATCGAGACCGGCGTCAACCTCACCGTCGATGCGGTCTGGTATGCGATCGTCTTCATCGCCGTGGCCTTCATCGCGCTGGCCCGGCTGGATTGGACGTTGCTGATCCCCATCGTCCTTTGGCTGGTCAGCTACGGGGTGCTCTTTGCCATCTCGATGCCGCGCATCACGCGCTATTCGGAGGAGCTCGCCGAGTTTCGCTCGGTGATGACCGGCCGCATCGTCGACAGCTACACCAACATCCAGACGCTGAAAACCTTCTCGACCGACAAGTACGAGGACGAGTACGTCGCCGAGTCGGTGCTCGAGCACACGGTGGGTTTCCGCAAGCTGATGCGGACTTTTACCTACATGTGGTCGACCCTGTTCGTGCTCAACGCGCTCCTGGTTGTATCGGTGACGTGGCTGTCGCTCGCCGGCTGGAATTCCGGCGCGATGACCGCGGCGGCGGTGGGCACGGCCGTGCCGTTCGTGCTGCAGATGATGGGCATGTCGGGCTGGATCCTCGAGACCGGCTCCAACATCTTCCGCCAGTTCGGCACCGTGCGTGACAGCATGGAAACCATCGCCCAGCCGCTGACCATGGTCGACAAGCCGGGAGCGGTGCCGCTGGTCGTGACCAGCGGCCGGATCGACTACCGCAACGTCACCTTCAACTACTGGCGTGGCAAGCAGGGCTCCGTGCTCGACGGCTTCAATCTGAGGATCGAGGCTGGCGAGAAGATCGGCCTCGTCGGCCGGTCGGGGTCCGGCAAGACCACCATCGCCAACCTGGCCCTGCGCATGTTCGATGTGCAGGACGGCTCGATCACCATCGACGGCCAGGACGTCCGCGACGTGACGCAGGAAAGCCTGCGCCACGCCATCGGCCTCGTCAGCCAGGACACCTCGCTGCTGCATCGCTCGGTCAGGGAGAACATCGTCTACGGGCGCCGCGAGGCGACGGAGGCCCAGATGATCGAAGCGGCCGAGCAGGCGCGGGTGCACGACGTCATCGTCGGACTCTCCGATCCCAAGGGACGCACCGGCTACGACGCCCATGTGGGCGAACGCGGCGTAAAGCTGTCGGGCGGCCAGCGGCAGCGCGTCGCCATCGCCCGCGTGCTGCTCAAGGACGCCCCGATCCTCATCCTCGACGAGGCGACGAGCGCCCTCGACAGCGAGGTCGAGGCGGCGATCCAGGAGCAGCTGCAGGCGCTGATGCGCAACAAGACGGTGATCGCCATCGCCCACCGCCTCTCGACCATCGCCGCGATGGACCGGCTGGTCGTGCTGGAGAAGGGCCAGATCGTCGAAGAGGGCACGCACGCCCAGCTGCTGGCGTCGGGCGGTCACTACGCCCAGCTCTGGCAGCGGCAGTCGGGCGGCTTCCTCGATCTCGAGCAGGCCGCTGAATAAGGGAAGGCGGAGCGATCCGCGCCTTTCTACTTCACCGCGCCAGCGACATCCCGCCGAAGCCCCGGACGCGTCGGATTGTCGTTTCCGTGCCGGGCAGCGACCGCGGTTTCATACGCCCCCTGCATCTTTGCGATAACCGAGGTTTCCGGCTGCGGCGCCCCGAGGTGGAGGTGCCGCAGCTCGCCCATGAACTCCCCCCAGAGTTGCGGCCCGCCGTCTTCGAGGACCTGGGCGCGGCTCGAGAGTTCGATCGAGGCTGGCGTATGGCGCATCCCCCAGCTGCCCATGATGGCCATCAGCGGGACGAGCTCGATCGCCTTTTCCGTCAGGCTGTAGACAACTCTTTGTTTGTGGCTGGGATCGTCAGTGCGCGAGAGCAGCCCATGCTCGGTCAGCCGCCTCAGCCGGTCGGCGAGGATGTTGGAGGCGATTCCCTCGAGACTTTCGGTCAGCAGCGCCCGAAACGTGCGCCGGCGGCCGAACATGACGTCGCGCAGCACGATCAGGCTCCAGCGATCGCCGAAGGTCTCGAGCGTGAGGTTGATCGGGCATCCCGAGCGTCGGCGGCTCATGGGGCCTCCATCGACTGGTTGCAAAAACGAGGTGGTTTGTCGCCGGATCGGACTGCTAGCACAGCCGAAGGCGACAATGCACGAGAGCCGGTGTCGGCGGGGATCGAAAGGAGTAAGGCATGGCAAGACTTGTCTTTGGCATGAACCAGTCCCTCGACGGCTACGTCGATTATACCTCGTTCGGGCCGAGCCCGACGCTGTTCCGTCATTTCATCGAAGAGGCGCGCGGCCAGGCAGGCAGCATCTATGGCCGGCGTCTCTACGAGGTCATGCGCTACTGGGACGACGACCACACCGAGTGGAACGAGGCGCAGCGCGAATTCGCGGATGCCTGGCGGCGCCAGCACAAATGGGTGGTGTCGCGCACGCTGAAGGCGGTCGGTCCCAACGCGACGCTGGTCGATGACGATGTCGAGGCAGCAATCCGCAGCGTCAAGGCGCGTGTCGCGGGGGAGATCGAGGTGGGCGGCCCGGAGCTGGCGCGAAGCCTGGGCGACGTCGGGCTGATTGACGAGTATCGTCTCTATGTCCATCCCGTCGTCGTGGGACACGGCAAACCGTTCTTCGCTGGCCCGCGGCCGCCGCTCCATCTTGTGGCGAGCGATCGCATCGGCGAGGAGACGATCAGGCTGACCTACGTTCCGGCTTGATCCGACGGGCAGGGAGGGGCGTGCCGGAACATGGACGCGGAGACGGAAATGCTGAGCTGGCAGGTGGGTCGGGTGAAGATCACCCGCATCGTCGAGATGGATCTGCCGGTGCCGGCCGGCGTGATTCCGCAGGCGACGCCGGCCGAGCTGCGCAAGATGCCCTGGCTCTATCCGCATTTCGTCAGCGACGACGGGTCGACCCTCAGGCTCAGCGTGCATGCACTGCTGGTCGAGGCGCCAGGGATGCGGCTCGTCGTGGACACCTGCATTGGCAATGACCGGCCGCGCGAGATCACCGGCGGGCGCGCGCTGGCAACACCGTTCCTCGAGCAGCTTGGCGCCGCAGGCTGGTCGCGCGACAGCGTCGATGGCGTGGTGTGCACGCACCTCCACACCGACCATGTGGGCTGGAACACCATGCTGGCGAACGGCAGCTGGGTCCCCACCTTTCCGCAGGCGCGCTACTTCATCGGTCGGCACGAATACGAGTTCTGGAGCACCTGCGATGACGAAGAGCAGCAGACGATGCTCGGCGACAGCATCAAGCCGATCCTCGATGCCGGCCTCGTCGAACTGGTCGAGCCCGATCATGTCATTTCGCCCGAGCTCAGGCTTATCCCGTCTCCCGGCCATACGCCCGGCCACGTCTGCGTATTGATCGAATCGGAAGGCGAACGGGCGGTGATCACCGGCGACATCGCCCACCACCCGTCACAGATTGCCCGTCACGAGTGGTCGTTTTCGGACAGCGACCATCGAGTCGCCGTCAACACCCGATCGCGTCTTTTCGCCGAGTGGGCCGACCAGCCGATCCTGGTCATCGGCAGTCATTTCTCGGCGCCTACCGCCGGCCACGTCCGGCGCGACGGCGATAGCTTCAGGTTCGAGGTCTAGGCGGCAAGACCGCTGCGGCGGACCCACTGGGCGAGGAGGGGTCTCGTCCTTGCCGGGCGCGGGCGCGACCAGTCACGGCAAGATACGAAAATTCCTTGGCCCGACGCGAACTTGTCGGCTTTTCGTCACGTTCTGGGGGGCATAAGGTGCCGCCTGACAGGCTTCCCGCGCATGACGTTCAAGGAAAAGCTCAATCGGACCTTCGAGGGCTGGATCGATCCGTTCCAGCCGAGGGCCGACCTGCGCCCGCCCGACAAGGCGGTTCCCTTTTTCCTGCATTTCCTGGGACAGGCGAGGCTGCCCTTCGTCGCACTGCTGGTGCTTGGCGGGCTCGTCGCCCTCGTCGAAGCGTCGCTCTTCTACTACGTCGGCCGGCTGGTCGATATTCTCGACAGCTCGCATCAGGCGAATGGCTGGGCCGGCCTCTGGGCGGCCCACGGCAACGAACTGCTGACGATGTTGTTCGTCGTCGTCGTCGCCCGCTTCGTCATCAGCTGGCTGTCGGCGGCGGTTGAGGAGCAGTCGATCAATATCGGCTTCTACAATCTCGTCCGCTGGCAATCTTACGCCTACGTCGTCCGTCAGAGCCTCACTTTCTTCCAGAACGATTTTTCCGGCGCCATCGCGCAAAAAGTCTGGCAGTCGGGCGGGGCAGTCGGCGATTTCATGGTGGCCCTGCTGCAGGTCGCCTGGTTCATCTCGATCTACGCGCTGACGACGCTGGCGCTGGTGGCGGCGCTCGATTGGCGCCTTGGCCTCGCGATCGTGGTCTGGGTCGCCATCTTCGCCGTCATGGCCCGCCACTATGTGCCGCGTATGCGCCGCGCCTCGGCTGCCGCTGCCGAGAGCGCTTCCCAGCTCACCGGCCGCATCGTCGACAGCTATGCCAACATCCAGACCCTGAAACTCTTTGGCACCGCCGAGGGCGACGATGCCTTTGTTCGCCAGGGGTATGACAGCTTCATTGAGACGGTGCGTCGCCTCGCCCGCGTGCTGGTCGGGGTGCGCACCTCGATGGCCATGCTTTCGGGTCTCATGATCGCCGGGATCGGCGCGCTCTGCGTCTACCTCTGGGCCGATGGCATCATCACAGTCGGTGGCGTGGCGCTGACCATGGGGCTGATCCTGCGGCTCTACAATCTCCTCGGCCGCATGATGAACCAGCTCAACGGGCTGATGCGCAATTTCGGCACCGCGCAGAATTCCGCCGAGCTCGTCGGCAAGCCGCTCGGCCTCGTCGACGCGCCCGATGCGCGTCCGCTGCTTGTCTCCGCCGCCGCCATCCGCTTCGATCACGTGAGCTTCCACTATGGCCGCCCTGGCGGCATCATCGAGGACTTTTCGCTCGCCATTGCCGCCGGGGAGCGCGTCGGTGTCGTCGGCCGCTCCGGCGCCGGCAAATCCACTTTGGTCAACCTGCTGCTCCGCTTCTACGACGTGCAGTCGGGGACCATCACCATCGACGGGCAGGACATCTCGCACGTCACCCAGGAATCGCTGCGCGCCAATATCGGCGTCGTGACACAGGATACGGCGTTGCTGCACCGCTCGCTGCGCGCCAACCTCACCTACGGCCGCCCCGATGCCAGCGAAGAGGAAATGACCGCCGCCGCCGAGTTGGCGGAAGCTGATGAATTCATCGCCACATTAGTCGATCAGAAAGGCCGCACGGCCTACGATGCCTATGTCGGCGAGCGCGGCGTGAAACTTTCGGGCGGCCAGCGGCAGCGGGTGGCGATTGCGCGCGTGCTGCTCAAGAACGCTCCGATCCTCGTGCTCGACGAGGCCACCTCCGCCCTCGATAGCGAGGTCGAGGCGGCCATTCAGGAGCAACTCGACCAGCTCATGCACGGCAAGACGGTCATCGCCATCGCCCACCGGCTTTCGACCATCGCAGCGATGGACCGGTTGGTCGTGCTCGACCGCGGCCGCATCGTCGAGCAGGGGACGCACGCCCAGCTGCTGGCGATCGATGGGCACTACGCGCGCCTGTGGGAACGGCAGTCCGGCGGCTTCCTCGACGTTCAACCCGAGGAGGCAGCGCAGTGATGCAGCGGCGTCCATCATGGCCGCAATAGGGGAGGCCACCGGCAAGGTGGCCTCCGCGCGCCCGCGCTCGATCGGCGGCGTCGACAGCTTCCGTGGCCTTTACGTGCTCACGCTGGCAGCCGGCGTCGGCATCATCTCGGGGCTGACCGTTACGGCGATGAGCTGGACGGTCCGCACGCTGCACGTTGTGCTGTTCCACCTTCGGCCCGACGCCTTGCTCTCCGGCCAGTACATCCTCAACGAGCCCAAGCTCGCCCTGCTGCCGTGCCTGGGCGGCATCCTGATGGGCCTGAGCCTCGTGCTCGCTCGCCGCTTCCGCACCCGTCCGCCGGTCGACCCGATCGAGGCCAATGCCGTGCATGGCGGCCGCATGTCGATCCGCGAAAGCCTGATCGTGACGGCCCAGACGGTGATCTCGTCGGCTTTCGGCGCTTCGGTCGGCCTCGAAGCCGGCTACACGCAGATCAATTCGGGCATCGCCTCGCACCTGGCGACTCGCTTCAAGCTGCGCCGCAACGAGGTGCGCACCCTCGTCGGCTGCGGCGCGGCCGGCGCCATCGCCGCGGCCTTCAACGCGCCGTTCACCGGCGCCTTCTACGGCTTCGAAATCATCATCGGCATCTATTCGGCCTCGCTGCTGCCGCCGGTGATCATTTCGGCGCTGGCGGCAAACCTCACCGCCAATCGCTTCGGCGCGGCCGATTCCTCGCTCGATCTCGGCCATCTCACCGCGCTGCACCTTGCCGACGTGCTGCCTTTTCTCGCGCTGGGATTCATTGGCGGCGGCGTCGCCATCGCCATCATGTGGATGGTGACCGTCGTCGAGGGCGGCTTCACCCGCCTGCGCGTGCCGCCCTATGTCCGCCCGGCCATCGGCGGACTGGGCATGGGGGCGCTCGCCCTGATCACCCCGCAGGTGATGTCGTCGGGGCACGGCGCGCTTCACATCCAACTGCTCAGCGACACCACGATCCAGAGCGTACTTGTGCTGTTCGTCCTCAAGATCCTGGCATCGGTGATCTCGCTCGGCTCCGGCTTCCGCGGCGGCCTGTTCTTTGCCTCGCTGCTGCTCGGTGCGCTGCTCGGCAAGCTCTTCGCGGCGGCGCTGATCTACACCGGCCTCGCCCCGCATCTCGAAATGGAGCTCGGGGCGCTGGTCGGCATGGCCTCGCTCGCCGTGGGCGTCGTCGGCGGCCCCCTCACCATGACCTTCCTCGTGCTCGAGACCACTGGCGATCTCGCCATCACCGCCGCCGTGCTCGCCGCATCCGTGATGGCCTCCTTCCTCGTTCGCGAGACCTTCGGCTACTCCTTCTCGACCTGGCGCCTGCATCTGCGCGGTGAAACGCTGCGCGGCGCCCATGACGTCGGCCGGCTCCGCAATCTCACTGTCGGCCCGATGATGCGGACCGATGTGCGCACCGTGGCCGAGACCATGCTGATCACCGCCTTCTGCGAAAAGTATCCGCTGGGCTCGACCGAACGGGTCATCGCCATCGATGCCAACGGCCGCTACGCCGGCATCGTCGTGGTGGCCGACGCGCATCATGCGCTGGCTGAGGTGGCGGACGACCAGCCCACGATCGTTCAGAGCCTGCTGCAGACCCGCGACTTCGTGCTGCTGCCTTCCATGAATGCCCAGGTGGCGGCCGATCTCTTCGTCAAGGCCGGTACCGAAGAGCTGGCGGTGGTCGACAACCTCGAGCGGCGCCGCGTCGTCGGCCTTCTGACCGAAGCCTATTTGCTCCGCCGCTACGCCGAAGAGCTCGACAAGGGCTGGCGGGATCTCACGGGCGAGACGTCCTAGGTCGCCTTGGCGGCATCGTCCTTCGCGGCCTTGCCGATCGGCCCCAGATGCGTTTGTTCCACCCGGTCGGGGTATTTCAGCCCATAGCCGAGCATGCGGTCGGCCCCGATATGGGCGAGCCATATCGCCATGAACGGGATGAGCCAGGGCGCGCCGCCCAGCCACGCCAAAGCCGCGACCAGCAGCGGTGCCGCCGAGGTGTGGACGGCGTTGTAGACCATCGCGCCGGCGCGCGGGCCGGCAGCAAGGGCGAAGAAGCTCAGGTCCGGCGCTAGGCAGAGCAGGAGGAAGATCCACCAGTTCCCGCCCAGCTGCCAGAACACCGTCAGTGCAGCGAGAAGCAGCGCTGCGCCCTCGAGGCGCAGCAGCAGCGAACCGGGCTGAGGATGGCGAAAATAGCCTGAAAATTCCGACATGGGGGTCCGGCACTGCTGCGACGACGCGCACGCTGTCGGAGGCGGCGGTCGGGGTCAAGCCCCGCCGCTGGCACATGAGCGGGGCCGAAGGCTGCCCTTCGGCCCCGCCGAGCATCACATCACAGCGAACGTTTCGGCCACTTCGACCGAGCCGCCCGACATCAGGATCGGGCAGGATTTCGCCAGCTTGACCGCCGCGTCGAGATCGGCCGCTTCCACGACGCTGTAGCCGGTAATCGGGTTGGCCCCGCCGCCGTCCAGGACCTTGCCGTCCCGGGCAATCGTCTTGGCCGGACCGGTCGGGTTGCCGACATCGACCATGGCTTTGCCGAGGCCGCCGATCCAGCTGTTCCACGCCGCCATGACCTTCTGGCCTTCTTCGGGGGAAGCGGGCATGCCGCCGCCATGGTAGGCGAGTACGTACTTGGTCATCATCGTCTCCTTGCTGGTGAAAGGCCGCATGTGGCGGCCGGGATGGATTGGCCGCCGCTACATCGGCGTCGGCACGTTGAGCGGCTCGCCTGTTTCGAGGTAGGTCTTGAGGCTGGCGAAGATCAGCTGCCAGCCCTCCATCGCCCCGCCGGCCTTGCCGATTTCGTAATGGCTGAGGGTAAGCTTGACGACCTCGCCCATCGGCTCGATCTCATAGACCACGCGCGTCGGCGGGGAGTTCTGCCACTTGGGAACGAACGTCGTCTCGAGCCGCTTCTCCGGCACGATGTCGATGATCTCGCCGTCGAGCAGCACGTTGCCGTCCCCGCTCCGGTACCGGAACGGGCTGCCCTTGGTCAGCGGCGACTCGACCCGGGTGTGGAAGTAGTAGAGCTCGGTCTTGTCGGGGTTGACCAGCGCATCCCAGAGCGCCTTGGGCGTCGTCCGGATGTAGGTCTCGAACACGAAATCGAGCTTGTCGGCCATCGGTGTGTTTCCCTCGAACTTGTTCTTCAAATCCAGGACGAACCGCGCCAGCGGCTTGCCGTAGGGTGCCATCCAGCGGTCGGCGACCTCCTGGATCGGCAGGGCATTGAGGTAGTGGTACTTGAACCGACCCGACTTGCGGGTGACCACCAGGTTTGCCTCTTCCAGCACCTTTAGGTGTTTCATCACCCCGAAGCGGGTCATCCCGAGCCCCGCTTCGAGCTCGGTCAACGTCTGCCCGCCTCTGTCCCGCAGGCTGTCGAGCAAGGCCCGACGCGTGGGATCGCTGAGCGCCTTGAAGACTGCATCCACGCTCATGACGATAGGTGACTAAATGGTCACGTGTCAAGCGTAGTGTTTGAACAGGACCGACCCCATTGGAAGGGCAGGCGCGGCCCGCTAAGACTGGCGGGCCAATGCAACGGCCGCGCCCGCGTGTTGCGGACCGCGATCTCGGGAGGATTTTCGACATGGCCAGGGCTGCCGGAAGCGCCGCAGGCACGGCATCGCATTATGCCGAACTCGATCTTTCGGGCGCTTATGCGCTGACCTCGCCGGCCAGCCGGATCAGGGTCGGGATCACGCTCCCCGGGGACGTCCACTCGGCCTTGCTCGCCGCCGAGAAAATCCCCGATCCCTATTTCGGCAACAACGAAAAGGCGGTGATGTGGGTCAACGAGACCCCCTGGTCGGTCGAGCGCCGCTTCGAGGCAACGGCTGCCGATGTCGACGGCTACCTGACCCTGACCCTCGAATACGTCGATTGCATTGCCACCATCTCGCTCAATGGCGAAGTCGTCGCCGAGACCGATAATGCCTTCATCCGCAACGACATCGACGTGACCGGTAAGGTCAACCTCGGCGAGAACACGCTCCGCATCGATTTTGCCGTTGCGCCGGACGTCGCCAAGGCCCGCTACGACTCCCATCCGTTCAAGATCCCCTTCACCAACAACTACAAGACCAATGGGCTGAAGGGCATCCACATGAACTTCATCCGCAAGGCGGCGTGTCATGCGGGATGGGATTGGGGCATCTGCCTGATGCCGATCGGCGTCTATGGCCGCATGGTGCTGCGCCGCTCCCGCCTGGTGCGGCAGGAGAGCGTTCAGGTCGAGCAGGCGCATGCGAGGAATTCCGTCGAACTCTCGATCAGGACTCGGCTTTTCGCCTTTGCGCACGGCACGGCGGAGATCGAGCATCGCATCGACGGTCAGGTGGTGACCGACAAGGTCGTGGTGGTCCCCGGCGACAATCTCTTCATCCACAACGTCACCATCAAGAACCCAAGACTCTGGTGGCCGAACGGGCAGGGGGAGCAGCCGCTCTACCTGCTCGAAACGCTGGTCGACGGCGAGCACACGCATCGGCGCATCGGCTTGCGAAAGCTCGAGTGGCAGATCGAGAAGGACGAGATCGACCACTCCTTCAAGGTGAGGATCAACGGACGCGACATCTCGATGTTCGGCGCCAACTGGATTCCGAACGATGCGCTGCCGTCGCGCATCACCCCGACGGCGGTGCGCGACATCTTGACCAGCGCCAAAGCCGTCAACATGAACATGATCCGCCTCTGGGGCGGCGGCCAGTTCGAGCCGGATTTCTTCTACGACCTCTGCGACGAGCTGGGTTTGTTGATCTGGCACGACTTCATGTTCTCCTGCATGCCGTACCCGAGCGACCGGAAATTCCTCGACAGCGTCCGCACCGAGGTGACCCAGCAGGTCCGTCGCCTCCAGCATCATGCCGCGATCGCGCTCTGGTGCGGCGACAACGAGGTGATCGGCTCGCTGACCTGGTACCCCGAGACCAAGGCCAACCGCGACCGCTTCGTCGCCAACTACGACCGGCTCAACTCGATGCTGGGAAACATCGTCGCCGACGAGGACGAGAGCCGCCGCTTCTGGCCGTCCTCGCCTTCGCTCGGCTATCTCGACTTCTCCGACGGCTGGCACTCCGATACTCGCGGCGATACCCATTTCTGGCAGGTCTGGCACGAGGCAGCGCCGTTCGAGCGGGCGCGCGAGGTCAATCCGCGCTTTGCCTCCGAGTTCGGCTTCCAGAGTTTTACCTCGATGAACGTCATCGAGACCTTCACCGACGAGAAGGACCGCAATCCCTCGTCCCCGGTGATGGAGCAGCATCAGCGCAACGATGGCGGCAATGCGCGCATCCTCGAAACCATGACGCGCTACTTCCGCTTCCCCAAGGACTTCGAGGCGATGGTGTTCCTCAGCCAGATCCAGCAGGGGCTCGCCATCAAGACCGCGATCGAATACTGGCGCTCGACCAAGCCGCGCTGCATGGGGACGCTCTACTGGCAGATCAACGACACCTGGCCGGTGCATAGCTGGGCCAGCCTCGACTATGGCGGGCAGTGGAAGATGCTGCACTACATGGCGCGCCGCTTCTTCCTGCCGCTCAGCGTCGTCGCCGTTCCGGACAATGCGACCGGCGAGATCGTCTTCAAGGGCATCAACGATAGCGGCGCCAAGGCCCAGATCGGCGTCGAAATCCTCGCGGCCTCGGCGAGTGGCGAAACGCGGCGGCTCTTCGACAAACGCGCCCGCCTCGACCCCGACCGCGCCGTCGAGATCGTCCGCATCCCGGCCCGCAAGCTCAAGGACGACGAATTCCTGTTCTTCTCCTGGACCGGCGAGGATGGCAGGCTGCTCGGCGAGAACGACTTCTTCCCCCGCGCCTACAAGTACTATGAGCTGCCGCATGCCGAGGTCGCCGCCGCCTGGTCGAGCGAGGAAGGCGCATCGATCCTGACCTTGAGCGCCGACCGGCCGGCGCTCTTCGTCACCGCGACCAGCGACGTGCCCGGCTACTTCAGCGACAACGCCCTGACGCTGCTGCCCGGCCGGGAGGCCCGGCTCACCTTCACGCCGCGACAGGGGGCGAAGGCAAACGCCCGGGCCCTGTCGAAGGGGCTCAAGGTCGGCCACCTCCGCCAGACCTATTGAGCCCGGCTATGGTTGGTCGAGCGTAGCGCGCGTGAAAGCCTCGACGGCGTCGATCAGCCGGCCGAGCTCGATCTCGGCCGCATCGGCGTCGCCCGCCGCGATCGCGGAGGCAAGGGCGGCGAGGTGACGGGCACTTTGCCGAAGCGAGGCGTGCTCGCGATCGAAGGCGTGGCCGAAGCGCCGCGACAATCCGTGGACGAGCCTCAGGGCGCCCGACGCAAACTCGTTGCGGGCGCACTCGGCCAGCGACAGCGAGAAGGCGTCATCGAGGACGAGGAAGGCGGCCCCGTCGCCCGTCTCGGCGATCGCCTCGAACTGTGCGGCATATTCGGCGAACCGCTCGCGTTCGGCGACGGTCGCCCGCTCGGCCGCTGCGCGGGCGATGAAGCTCTCGATCGCCCGGCGGAACTCGAGCATGCGCAACTGGCGGCGGATATCGATGGCCGAGATCAGGATGCCGCGCTTGGGCAGGATCACCACCAGCCC
>Ga0153956_1002757_pt1 | contig 12372 bp, 10 predicted proteins | sample TSFL040MetaG_FD_104704 | JGI IMG/M metagenome (GOLD analysis project Ga0153956, IMG submission 104704) | Attine ant fungus gardens microbial communities from Florida, USA - TSFL040 MetaG | ecosystem: Host-associated > Fungi > Mycelium > Unclassified | place: USA: Florida, Wekiwa Springs...
GAAGTCTGATCCCGGCTATTCCTTACTCCAGCCGCGGCGACGGCACGGGCATTCCCGTGCCGGACCCGACAACCTGGCGCGGCTGGAAAGCAAGGGCGACCTGGCTTCGCTCATGGTGTAGCGGCCATTCGTGGCCGCCAGCCATGGCGACGGCCTCATTCCGCCATCGACGGAACACCTTTCACAGCACGGCTGGAAAGCCAGGAGCCACCTGGCTTCATTGGAAACCTGCCCCCTGACCATTTGCTGCATTCCATGCAAGCCCCGCATGAGGCTTTACCGCAGAGCCCGTACCGGCCCCCGAAAGGGGGCGAGCACAAACCTGGCACCCGAGGGAAACCAGGCATCCACGGCGAGCATGGCTTTACGCACATCCGGCCGATGAAGATCGCGGTCTAGCATCGAAGACCTCTTCAGCCGGAACCCCCCATGTCATTGCTGCGCAATCTCGCCCTCGCAGGCGCCCTGGCGCTCGCCACTCCCATCGCCTTCGCCGCCGACAAGCCCGACGGCGACGCCGCTCCCGCACCGCTGCCGGCCGATGCCTCGGCCCGCCAGAGCATCCGCCTGGAAGGCCGCACCCTGGACTACACCGCCACGGTCGGCTCGCTGCCGGTGCGCGACGCGCAGGGCAAGACCGTCGGCGACGTGGTGTTCACCGCCTATACGCTGCCGGGCAAGGAGCGGCCGGTGACTTTCGCGCTCAACGGCGGCCCCGGCGCCTCCTCGGTCTACCTGAACATGGGTGCGATCGGCCCCAAGGTGGTGGCCTTCGGCAGCGCGGGCGACAGTGCTTCGGCGCCGGCCATGCTGCGCGACAACCCCGGCACCTGGCTGGATTTCACCGACCTGGTGTTCATCGACCCGGTCGGCACCGGCTTCAGCCGTTCGCGCGTGGCCGAGGACGAGGCGAAGAAGCAGTTCTTCACCCCGACCGCCGACGTCGAATACCTGTCGCGGGCGATCTACGACTGGCTGCTGAAGAACCAGCGCCTGACCGCGCGCAAGTACCTGGCCGGCGAGAGCTATGGCGGCTACCGCGGCCCGCGCATCACCCACTACCTGCAGACCCAGCTGGGCGTGGCGATGAACGGGCTGGTGCTGGTTTCGCCCTACCTGAGCCCGACGTTGGAAGACAACAGCGACGTCTCGCCGATGGCCTGGCTGCAGACCCTGCCCTCGATCACCGCGGCGAACCTGGAACGCCAGGGCCGGCTCACCGATGCGGCGATGCACGAGGTGATCGAATACACCCGCGGCGATTACGCCACCGCGCTGATGAAGGGCCGCGCCGACCCGCAGGCCACCGAGGCGATGATCAGCAAGGTCACCGCGCTGACCGGGCTGGACCCGGTGTTCGTGCGCCGCGCCGGCGGCCGCCTGGAGACCCAGGCCTACCTGCGCGAGGTGTTCCGCGACAAGGGCACGCTGGGCAGCCGCTACGACTCCAACGTCACCGCCTTCGACCCGTTCCCGAACGACCCGGAACAGCGCGCCAACGACCCGCTGCTGGACAGCATCATCGCCCCGACCACCACCGCGATGGTGGATTTCGTCACCCGCGTGGTCGGCTGGAAGGTCGATGCGCGCTACAACGCGCTGAGCTACGACGTGAACCGCCAGTGGGACCGCAACGACGACCTGCGCGCCGGCGCAGTCACCCAACTGCGCCAGGCCGTGGCCATCGACCCGCACCTGCGGGTGTTGATCGCGCATGGCTGGAATGACCTGTCCTGCCCGTTCATGGGCTCGATCCTGACCGTGGACCAGATGCCGGCCATGGGCGACGACCCGCAGCGCGTGCAGGTGCGCGAATACCCGGGCGGGCACATGTTCTACAGCCGCCCGGACAGCCAGGCCGCGTTCCGCCGCGACGTGCAGGCGATGTACCAGCGCAATTGAAGATGGCCGTGCGTACCGGCCAGCGGCCGGCATGGGGTGCCGGGCCTGCCCGGCACCCGCACTCACGAATCCCCGCGTCCGCCCGTTGGTGCCCGCCGGTCGAGCACCAACTGCACCGGCAGCTGTATCCCACATCGCAGGCGGCCCGGCATCCCGCAGAACCGCCCGATCAAGGGCAACGCTCCTTGATCGGGGCCGGGGCCGACTTCGGAGACAGACGCCGTTCGCGGCGGGAACGCTCTCCGGCCCGGCAGACATACCTGTCCGCGACGCAGCAGCGCAGGCATCCGTGCTGCTGATCCGCATCCCTCGCCGCGGGCCGCGTATCAAACCGCGGTTTACGCTGCTTGCGATCAAGCCCTGGCCTTCCACATGGGCCGGGCCGGAAAGCCCCTTCCCCCGGCAAGCCCCGCGCAGAAGCACACTGGAGCGGGCAACGAGCTTTGCCGGTAAGGCCTCGTCGCCCACTCCAGTGCGTTCCTGCAGTGGACTCCTGCGACGAGGCGGCAACCCTCCGCTTGCGACGCGCCGGGACCTGTTGCCGCGGCCGTCTCCAGCGCGTCATGGATAGCGCCCATCCGCATCAGGTCAGAATGTCCGGCCGGGGGGAATGGCCTCAGGTGGCAGAGCACGGCACCACACCAGAACCACAGCCGAAGCGTGCATTCCCTGGCCAATCACGGAAAAGAAAAGGCCCGGGACTTGCCCGGGCCTTTTATCGCTCGCCGATCGCGCCGGTCAGCGCGTCCAGCCAGCCAGCTCGAACAGGCGCAGGGCGCCATAGCCGCAGGCGCCGGCCGCCGGGATGGTGAGGATCCACGCCCAGACGATGCGCTCGATCACGCCGATGCGCAGCGACTTGGGGTTCTTGGCGAAACCCACGCCCATGATCGCGGTGGAAATGCTGTGCGTGGTCGACACCGGCATGCCGAAGTGCGCGGCCAGGGTCAGGATGGTGGCCGAACTGGTTTCCGCGGCGAAACCGTGGATCGGGTGCAGCTTGACCATCTTGTGGCCCAGGGTCTTGATGATCTTCCAGCCACCGGAGGCGGTGCCGGCGGCCATCACCACCGCGCAGGTCAGCACGATCCACATCGGGATGCCGTCGCCGGCGGCATGTGCGTCCGGGTGCAGGAACGCGAGCCAGCCCGGCAGGTCGTCCAGCGCGCCGGTGGCCTGGGCGCCGATCAGGGTCATGGCGATGATGCCCATGGTCTTCTGCGCGTCGTTATGGCCGTGGGCGTAGCCCATGTAGGCGGCCGAGGCGATCTGCGCCTTGCCGAAGAACGCATTGACCCAGCGCGGCCGCGCCAGCCGCCCGACCGGGCCACCGATCCGCGCCATGCCGGCGATGATCGCCCACAGCAGGCACATCACCACGATGCCGAGCACGAAGCCGGCGATCGGCGAGGTGATCATCGGCATGAACACCTTCCACAGCAGGCCCTTGTTCTGCGCCCAGTTGCCGAGGTTCTGCGACCAGATCAGCGCGTCCCAGTTGTTGTGCGCGGCGGCCAGGCCGGCGCCGCACAGGCCACCGATCAGCGCATGCGAGGACGAGGACGGCAGGCCCTTCCACCACGTGATCAGGTTCCAGACGATACCGCCGAGCAGCGCGCACAGGATCACCTGCGGGGTGACCTCGACCACGTCGGTGTTGAGCAGGCCGTTGGCGATGGTCAGCGCCACGGCGGTGCCGGTCAGCGCGCCGAGCAGGTTCATGCCCGCGGCCAGCATCACCGCCCAGCCGGGCGAGAGCACCTTGGTCGCCACCACGGTGGCGATGGAGTTGGCGGTGTCGTGGAAGCCGTTGATGAACTCGAAGACGAGTGCTGCCAGGATCACCACCAGGACAAGGGTCAGCATCGCGGCAGCCCCCTTGAGTCAAGGGGGCAGGCCTGCCGCGCCGCGGCGGGACGGAAGATGTGGAGGCGCGGCTCGCGGGCATCGGCACAGCCGATGCCCTTGCCTCCGAAGCCGGAGATGCACGGGATCCGCATCATGGCAATCACGAGTTCTTCAACACGATCTGGTAGACCACCACGCCGGCCTCGCGGCAACGGTCGATGGCCTTTTCCAGGATCTCGAAGAACTCCTTGAGCAGGAACATCTGCAGGTGGTCCAGGCGCCCGGAATAGATTTCCCGGTACAGCTCCAGCATCAGCCGGTCGGCCTCGTTCTCCAGCGCGCGCAGTTTCTCGTTCATCGCCGTCATGCGGTCGATGTTCATGTGGCGCAGGTCTCTGACCATCTCCACCACCACCCGGGCGGCCTGCTCCAGCATCGCCGCGCGCGGGGCGAAGTCGATCTGCGCCAGGTGCTGGGTGGCCAGCGAATAGCGGTCGGCGAACTTCTCGATCTGCTTGGGAATCTTGTACAGCGCCGAGCCCAGCGCCTCGATGTCCTCGCGCTCGATCGGGGTCATGAAGCTGTCCACCAGCGCCTGGCTGATCTTGTCCGAGGCGGCGCGCTCGCGCAGGCGCGCCAGCTTGAACGCATCCAGCGCCGGCTGCCGGTCGGCCTCGCGCATCATCGCGTGCAGCGCCTTGGCGCTGTCCGCGGCGGCCTGGGCGGCCTCGTCGAGGTAGGTGTAGAACTGCTTGCCGGAGCCGAAGATGGTCTGCAATGAAAACATGAGGAAACCTGTTCGCCATCGCGGAAGGGACGGCACCGGGGCGAATTATGACGACTGGATGACGTCTCGGGTATTCCCATGCCCGGGTCCGGCCCCGTGAACAGCGGGTTGTCGGCGGCCCGGGGCGGTTTGCTAAGATGCGCCGGCGCCTTGCAGGCGCACCCTATGGACGACGACCCTTATCCCCCGCCGCAGCGCCCGGGCATGCCCCCGAGCCCCTGCCGCCGCCGCAAGCACCCGCCCTCCCTGCCATCGACCCGGGGAGCGACCCGTGTTTGAACTGATCCTCATCGTTTTCGCCCTGATCCTGCTCAACGGCTTTTTCGCCATGTCCGAAATGTCGGTCATGACCTCGCGCAAGAGCCGGCTCAAGCAGATGGCCGCTTCCAGCAAGCGCGCCGCGCACGCCCTGGCGCTGTCGGAAAAGCCCGAAAACTTCCTGTCCACCGTGCAGATCGGCATCACCGTGATCGGCGTGCTGACCGGCTTCCTCGGCGGCGAGGCGCTGGGCGAGGCGATCGCCGCCTGGATCCAGGGGCTGATGCCCGGCTTCGCCTATGCCGGCGCGCTGGGCAAGGCGCTGGCGGTGACCCTGATCACCTTCGTCACGCTGATCTTCGGCGAACTGGTGCCCAAGCGGCTGGCCCTGACCCGCTCGGAAGACATCGCCGGGCTGGTGGCGGTACCGATGGGCTGGCTGGCCACCCTCGCCTTCCCCTTCGTGTGGCTGCTGTCGCGGACCACGCGGCTGGTGCTGCGCCTGCTCGGCCTGGGCAATACCGATTCGGCATCGGTGACCGAAGAGGAAATCCGCATGCTGGTGGCCGAGAGCCACGAGGCCGGGGTGATCGACACCCACGAGCGCGACATGATGAACCGGGTCATGCGCCTGGGCGACCGCACCGCCGACAGCCTGATGACCCCGCGCAACCGCATCGCCTGGCTGGACACCACCGTCGATGTGGAAAAGAACCTGGAAACCATGCACGAGCATGCGTTCTCGCGTTACCCGGTCTACCGCGGCAACGACCAGGACATCGCCGGCATCCTCGAGGTCAAGTCGCTGGTCACCCAGCGGCTGCAGGGCAAGGGACATGCGCTGTTCGAGCACCTGCGCGAGACGCTGTATGTCTCCGAATCCACCCATGCGATGAAGCTGCTGGAGATCTTCCGCGAAGAGCACCAGTCGATGGCGCTGGTGGTGGACGAGTACGGCGAGATCCAGGGCCTGGTGACGATCAGCGACCTGATGGGTGCGGTGGTCGGGCGCCTGCAGGCGGTGGAGAACACCGACGAGGACGCACTGGTGGTGACCCGCGAGGACGGTTCGCTGCTGGTGGACGGCTCGCTGCCGATCGACGACCTGCGCGAACTGATGGGCGGGGCCGAACTGCCCGACGCCGAGGAAGGCGATTACTACACGTTGGCGGGCATGTGCATGCACAGCTTCGGCCGCATCCCGCACGCCGGCGAGTATTTCGACTGGGCCGGCTGGCGCATCGAGATCGTCGACCTGGACGGCGCCCGCATCGACAAGCTGCTGCTGCGCCGCCTGCCGGAAGAAGACGCCGATGACACCACCGGCTGAGCGCGGCGACGGCGGCCCTGCCTACGCCTACCGCAACCAGGGCATCCGTACCCTGCTGGCGATGTTCGAGCATGGCGACCCGGCGCAGCCGCAACCGCTCGGTCAGATACTCCAGGGGTTGCAGGAAAGCGCCTTCGGCGTGTTCCTGTTCGTCGCCATCCTGCCTTCGTTCATTCCGATTCCCGGGGTCGCCGGCGCGATCAGCGGGCCGCTGGTGATGCTGATCGGCCTGCAGATGCTGTGCGGGCTTTCACGGCCCTGGGTGCCGAGCTTCATCGCCCGGCGCGGCCCCAGACGCAGCACCATGCACCGCTTCCTCGGCCGGATCGACCGGCCGCTGCGGCGGCTGGACCGCATGCTCAAGCCACGCCTGCCAGCCCTGGTATGGCCGCTGCCGTCGCGCATGTTCAGCGGCCTGCTGCTGATCCTGGTGGGCATCCTGCTGTCGCTGCCGATTCCCTTCACCAATTTCCTGTTCGGCTTCCAGCTGCTGCTGTTCGCGCTGGCGCTGATCGAGCGCGATGGCGCGCTGATGCTGTTCAACTGGATCGGCGGTGTCGCCGCCGGGTTGTTCTTCGGCCTTGGCTCCGGGCAACTGGTCAACCGCATGGTCGAACTGTTCCAAGGCTGGACCAGCGGTTGATCCACATCGATGCACCTGGGTACGTTCATCAGGTCGCAGACAGATTTTCAGTCGGTGGATAAATGCCAGCGGGGTGTAGCCCCTCCCTTCTCCCTATAGAGAAGGCGGATGGCCTACGGACCACAGGTCCGCACACGCCGGGATTCCCGGCACGTTGTGCCGGGTTGCTCCGTGGAGCAAGGGAATCAAAGAGCGGATGAAGGCCGGGCAGATTCCCCGGGCGTTCGGAGCGTACTGGTTCCGTCAGCCTTCTTTGCAACCTCGCTCCATGCCCGACCCTTGCACTGGCGCAAGGGCATTCGAGGGACAACGGACCCACGGTTCGCAAGCTGCTCCCCTCGCCTCGCAAAGAGAGGGGCTGCCCGGCAAGCGGCGCGGCGCAACCGGGCAGGCTCCCCGTCCAAGGACGGCACGCTCAGTGCCGCGCCTGCCAGGCCTGCATGGCCAGCTCGAACGAGCGCAGGCGGGCAGCAGGGTCGTAGATGTTGGCGGTAAGCATCATCTCGTCCGGCTTGTGGCGTGCGGCGAACGCGGCCAGGCCCTCACCCACCTGCGCCGCGTCGCCCAGCACCGTACAGGCCAACGCGCGCTCCACGCCGGCCTTTTCGTGCGGCTCCCAGAACGCCTCGATGTCGTCGATCGGCGCCGGGATGCGCCCGGGGCGGCCACGCCGCAGGTTGACGAAACTCTGCTGCTGGGTGGTGAACAGCCGCCGCGACTGCGCTTCCGACTCGCTGGCCACCACGTTCAGGGCCAGGATCGCCCACGGTTCGCGCAGGCGCGCGGAGGGGCGGAAGTCGCGCCGGTACAGCGCCAGTGCTTCGTCCATCGCATCCGGCGCGAAATGCGAGGCGAAGGCGAACGGCAGGCCCATCGCCGCGGACAGCCGCGCACTGAACAGGCTGGAGCCGAGCAGCCACACCGGCACCTCCACGCCCGCCCCGGGCACAGCCTGCACACTCTGCCCGCGTTCGGCCGGCTCGAAGTAGTGCAGCAGCTCGGCCACGTCCTGCGGGAACTGGTCGGCGCTGTCGAAATAGCGGCGCAGCGCCCGCGCGGTGGGCTGGTCGGTACCCGGCGCGCGTCCCAGGCCCAGGTCGATGCGCCCCGGGTACAGCGAGGCCAGCGTGCCGAACTGCTCGGCCACCTGCAGCGGCGAATGGTTGGGCAGCATGATGCCGCCCGAGCCGACGCGGATGGTCGAGGTGCCACCGGCCACATGGCCGATCAGCACCGAAGTCGCCGCGCTGGCGATGCCGGGCATGTTGTGGTGTTCGGCCAGCCAATAGCGGCGGTAGCCCATGCGCTCGGCATGCCGGGCCAGGTCGAGCATGTTGGCGAAGGCCTCGCGCGGTGTGGCGCCTTCGCAGACCGGGGCCAGGTCAAGGACGGAAAGTGGAATCATGCGACGGCTTCCAGCAGGGGATCGCGCAAACATGGGGCATCCCCGCCGCGATTGCCATGGTCCAGCAGTCAACATCAGCCAGACAGTGTTTTCCAGATGCTTTGGTGGGTGCGAAACACCGCTCGGCACTGCCTGGGGCAACCCACAAACCGCAGGGCATGGTGCGCCGCCTCCCAATCAACAGTCGGGCGCTACCCATGGCAGCCCCTTCCTCAGCACAAGCACAAGCAGCGGCACGCCGCGCGTGGCGGGCGGTGCGGGCAGCAGGCCAGAAAGGCGAGTCGAGGAAGGACACCTGACCGAGCCGGAGAGCATCCCCGCCATTCGCGGCGCATGCCTCCTAAGCCCATGGCATGGCCCCGACATGGATATCCGCCCAGGCAACGCTGGGGTGCTACCGTGGGATACTGCGGCCCTGCACCTGTAGATGGCGCTCTCGCGCAGGTGCCGGGCTGGCCCGGCACGGGGCTTCATCGGGGAAGCCACATGCGGGGCAAGCCCCGCATCTACGCAGCAGTCGCATGCGGAGCCCCGAGAGGGGGCAAGCACAAACCCCGCTACGGAGTTGCCCCATCCACCAGTGGCCGCAACTGTGGGTCCAGCGCCACGCGCCCGTCGAACACGAAACAGCGGCCGTCATACCCCTCGCCGCCGACTTCCTCGAAATAACCGAGGATGCCGCCCTCCAGCTGCAGCACGTTGTCCATGCCGTCGTTGCGCATCCACAGCGCCGCCTTCTCGCAACGGATGCCACCGGTGCAGAAGCTGACCACGGTGGCATCGGCCAGGCCGGCGCGGTGCGGTTCCAGCGCCGCCGGCAGGTCGGTGAATCTGGCGATCGGCAGGGTCAGGGCGCCGGCGAAGGTGCCATGCGCGAACTCCTGCTCGTTGCGGGTGTCCAGCATCACCACGCGCTTGCCCTCATCGTCATGGCCCTGGCGCAACCAACGCTGCAGGGTGGCCGGGGCCACGGCCGGCGCGCGCGGGTAGTCCAGCGGCTGGCCATCATCGCGGCGGAAGCTGATGATTTCCGGCTTGACCTTGGCCTTGAGCCGGGCGAACGGCTGCCGCTGGCTGTGGCTGTATTTCACCCGCATGCCGGCGAAACGCGCGTCGGCCTTCAATGCGGCGTAGAAGGCATCGATGCCTTCGCCACTGCCGGCCAGGAACAGGTTGATGCCCTCGCTGGCCACCAGGATCGTGCCGCGCAGTTCCTGCGCCTGTGCCTGCGCCAGCAGCGAAGCGGCCAGCGCATCGGCGTCGGCGATGGAAACGAAGTGATAGGCGGCGGTGTTGGCGATCATCGGCGTATTTTACGGCGCCGCCGCACCTCAGCCACGCAGCAGCATGAACGGCAACAGCACCAATGCGGCGGCGGCGAGCATGCCCAGCAGTACCGCGACCACGTAGAGCGGCCGCTGCCGGAACAGCGAGGCGAAGGTTTCGGCCGTGCCGTCGCGCAGCGCGGCCTCGCGCTCGGCGCGGACCCGCTGCGAGCGCTCGCGCTGGTAGACGTCCATCAACGCCTTGGCACGCGGGTGGTCATCGCGTTCACGCAGCCAGATGCCGCCGAAGGAAATGCCCCACGGGCTGGGTTCAGTGCGATACCAGTCGATGCCGTTGCGGTCGAGCAGTTCGCCGACCTCGCGGCTTTCGTCCTCGCCGACATTGCGCAGGTTGAGCAGCAGTTTCGCCATCGCGCCATGATACCTGCCGGCGATGCGCTACCCTTGCATGCTCCCGCTTCCGCGCCTTCGCGCAAGGCCGGCATTGCCGCCAGCGGCGGGCATTCCCCGCCCTCGCCGATACGTGCGAAGCACCTGATACCTGGAGCCCGCCATGCGCCGCCTGTTCGCCCCGTTGCTGTTGTCCCTGCTCGCCGCCGGCTGTACCCCGCCCGGCCCGCCGCCGGGGGGCAGCATCGCCAGCTTCGCGCATGTGGACACCACGGTTGGCAGCGGTGCCGAAGCCGTGCCCGGCAGCAAGGTCAGCGTGCACTACACCGGCTGGATCTACGACGAGCGCCAGGCCGACAAGCATGGCGAAAAATTCGACAGCTCGCTCGACCGCGGCGAGCCGTTCACCTTCAACCTCGGCGAGCACGACGTGATCCGCGGCTGGGACGAAGGCGTGGCCGGGATGAAGATCGGTGGCAAGCGTACCCTGCTGATCCCGGCCGGCTATGGCTACGGCGACCGCTGCGTGGGCCCGATCCCGGCCGGCTCCTCGCTGGTGTTCGACGTCGAACTGCTCGATGTCCAGCAGCGCTGAGGCCGGCCACACCGGCCCGCACGTGGCGGTTATAGGCGGCGGCCCGGCCGGGCTGTTCGCCGCCGAGCGCCTGCGCGCCGCCGGCCTTGCAGTGGACATCTACGAGGCCAAGGGCTCGCCCGGGCGCAAGTTCCTGATCGCCGGCAAGGGCGGGCTCAACCTCACCCACGGCGAACCGCGCCCGCAGTTCGATGCACGCTACCGCGAGCGCCAGGCCGAAGTCGCCGGCTGGCTCGACGGCTTCGACGCCGCTGCGCTGCGCCGCTGGGCGCAGGGGCTGGGCGTGGGCACCTATGTGGGCAGTTCCGGCCGCGTGTTCCCGGTGGACCGCAAGGCCGCACCGCTGCTGCGCGGCTGGGTGCGGCGCCTGAAGGAACAGGGCGTGCGCTTCCACGTGCAGCACCGCTGGCTGGGCTGGAATGCCGACGGTAGCCTGCGCATGGGTACCGAAGCAGGCGAAATCCCGGTGCAGGCCGATGCCGTGGTGCTCGCCCTCGGCGGCGGCAGCTGGCCGCAGCTCGGCTCCGATGGCGGCTGGGTGGAAACACTGCGCAGCCGTGGCGTCGACGTGGCCCCCCTGCAAGCGGCCAACTGCGGGTTCGACATCGCCTGGAGCGGGCATTTCCGGCAGCGCCATGCCGGCACCCCGCTCAAGCCGGTGATCGCCCACTGGCGCGATACACAGGGCCTGCGGCATGAACTGCAGGGCGAATGCGTGGCCAGCGAATATGGCATCGAGGGCAGCCTGGTCTATGCGCTGTCCGCCGACCTGCGCGAAGCCATCAACCGCGACGGCCACGCCCGGCTGGAACTGGACCTGGTACCGGGCCGCGACGAAGCACGCCTGCTGGCCGACCTGCAACGGCCACGCAAGGGCCGCAGCTTCGGCGAGCACCTGCGCCGCGCCGCCGGAATCGATGCCGCCAAGGCCGCACTGATATTCGAGGTACTCGGCAAAGAGGCCGGCAACGACCTCGATGCCGTCGCGCGCGCCCTCAAGCGCCTGCCGTTGACCTTGCTGCGGCCGCGGCCGATGGCCGAAACCATCAGCACCGCCGGCGGCGTGCGGCTGGAGGCGATGGACCAAGCCCTGATGCTCACCGCCGTGCCCGGCGTGTTCTGCGCCGGCGAGATGCTGGACTGGGAAGCGCCGACTGGCGGCTACCTGCTCACCGCCTGCTACGCCAGCGCCTTGCGCGCGGCCGAGGGCGTGATCGGCTGGCTTGCCTCGAAACAGGATCGGGCAACCCCAGGATATGGCGGCACCCAGCAGCCAAGCCCCTGAAAATCCCAGCACGTATCCGACAGTGAAACGGCATGTCGGTGCATAGCCCCTGACCTGCGGTGGCCCAAGAAAGGCCGGGGCGTACCCCGGCACTGGCTGCAAACCGCCCTTCTTCCCCCATCGGGGGGAAGGTACCCATGGGGCAGATGGGTAAAGCAAGGCCGCAATGACTGGACACCGGAGAGACCCATCGCCCTCTCCCCGGCCCCTCTCCCGCAGGGAGAAGGGCTTCAAAACCTCAGCACAGCTTCGTTCCGCGCATGGCCGCCACGCGCGGCGGCGGGTTGAACGAATCGCTGCGTGCCTCGGCCCAGTATTCGCGGAACACCGCGTGCTCGGGCACCTTGTCCAGCAGTTCGCCCGGCGCCAGGTAACGGTACAGCGTCGCCATCGAGCGGATCTCGGTGCGCGACACCCGGCGCAGGATATGTTCCGGGCCGAGTTCGGAGGGGTCGTTCAGGCCCGCGGCACCCAGCAGGTCGCGCAATGCACGCAGGGTGTTCTCGTGGAAGTTGTGTACCCGCTGCGCCTTGTCCTGCGGCTCAAGGTGCCGCCAGCGGTTCGGGTTCTGCGTGGCCACGCCGGTCGGGCACTTGTCGTTGTGGCAGCTCAGCGACTGGATGCAGCCCAGCGCGAACATGAA
>Ga0153956_1002759_pt1 | contig 12369 bp, 13 predicted proteins | sample TSFL040MetaG_FD_104704 | JGI IMG/M metagenome (GOLD analysis project Ga0153956, IMG submission 104704) | Attine ant fungus gardens microbial communities from Florida, USA - TSFL040 MetaG | ecosystem: Host-associated > Fungi > Mycelium > Unclassified | place: USA: Florida, Wekiwa Springs...
AGCGCCACCTCGCCGATGGCGATCAGCATGGTCAGGATGCCCATCGCGATCAGCCAGGGTGCTGCCGGCTTCGTATAGTGCCAGCAGAATTTGAAGAGGCCATGCGGAGGAACGTCGGGCTCCTCGCGGGGGAAGGGATTCAATCGCTGTTCGAACCAGCCAAACATGAGATGCTCCAGAAACGTCGACCGGACCGCCCGCCGCGCGCGTTCGTCGCGGCTTATATGGGCGCGGGGCGGTGAAAGAACGAGGCCGGCAGGCCGCGCAAGGAAACAAATAAGGAAAAGGGCCGCTTCAGGCCGCGTCGAATGCCCGGTTTTCTACCATCGCATCACGCGCGACAGGGGCAGCGCCGCAAACATATCCATCCGAGCCTCCCTTTCGCCGGTTGCCGAGAATGGTAGTCTTTTAACCATGATTTTTGCCCTTGGAAAGCGGAAAGCCCCCGAAGCAAAGCTATTTTCGGTTGAGCCCTGCCCACCCGATCCGCTATGGCCATCGTCATGAGCCCGTTGCGCATCGCCCTCTACCAGCCCGACATTCCCGGCAACACCGGAACGATCCTCAGACTTGCCGCCTGTCTCGACATGTCGGTCGACATCATCGAGCCCGCCGGCTTCGATGTTTCCGACCGCAACCTCAAGCGCGCCGGCATGGACTATCTCGCCACCGTGACGCTGACCCGGCACGTCAGCTTCGACCGTTTCGAGGCATGGCGGGCGACGACCGGGCGACGGCTGGTGCTCGCCTCCACCAAGGCGGCCGGGCACTACACCGATTTTGCCTTTCGCGCCGACGACATCCTCCTCTTCGGCCGCGAGAGCGCCGGCGTGCCCGACGCCGTCCACGAGCTTGCCGACGGGCGCATCCTCATCCCCATGGTCGAGGGCCAGCGCTCCATCAACATCGCCATGTCCGCCGCCATGATCGCCGGCGAAGCGCTGCGCCAGACGGCTTGGGAATGACCCTTAAAGCATGAAATGCCGCAGTGCGGGATTGGCGTTGGCAATCGCCGCGGAAGTGTGGTTAGCTTGGTGTCGGGAATGCTCTTCTTCCCGGCCAGCCCCGCGAGGTTTCCATGCTCCAGACGGCATTCACCCTCTCGCTCACGCAATTCGCCCGAAGTCTTAGCCTGCCCGAACGGTTGCAGCATACGCCCGCCCGCAATCTCGCGCTGGAGGCGCTGCGGCTCAGGAACACCACGCTCGATGCGATGTTCTACGACGTCAAGGTGATCTCGCCCGACGAGGTCTTCTATATCAGCGGATCGCTCGCAGCCGAAGGCTCGATCATGATCGTGCCGCCGAGCGGCGCCGGCGCGCTGACCTTCTGCGAAACCATCGAGGAATTCACCCTGCGCGGCGGGGAAAAGGTTCACACGCTCGCGGTCGCCGGCATCGGCGGCTCGGCGCTCGGGGCGGCCGCCTTCGCCCGCAACGTCGCCGACGCGGTGGGCGAGCCGGTCGCGGTCGTCGTCTCCGGCTATGGCCTTGCCGACATCGTCAACGAGGTCTTCGGCGGCGGCTTCTTCTTCGGCCACCTGAAGGGGCTTCGCCCCGTCTTCGAGCGGCTGGACGACCTTGCCGGACGCACCCGCTTCGGCATCGCCGACATGCCGGACGACGACGCGGCCTCGATCACCAGCCTCGACACGAAGACCGTGCGGGCGCTGCTCTGCGACCCGCGCCTCTCCTTCCGCCTGCTGGCCGGCCATTCCAAGGGCAACCTCGTGCTCGCCGCCGCCCTGCAGGATATCGCCAAAAACGATCCGCAGACCGCAAGCCGTCTCGCCGAAGGCCTGCGCATCGTCACCTTTGGCGCCCGCATCGCCATGCCGCCGGTCTTTGCGGACGTCGCGGACGTGATCGGCGAATGGGACTGGTTCGGCGAACTGAATTCGCGCACCTACATCGCCGCCGACCATCGCATACCGCACGCCTGGCACCACACCAACACCGACCTCGCCGGCCACCTGCCCGTCACCCAAACCTTGAAGGACCTGCTCGCCGACAGCGCACCCGCGCCCCGCGAAGAGGCGGCCGAACAACCCATGACCGAGGCTGCCGTGGAAACGCCGCCGCCCCCTGCCCCGCAGGAACCCGAGCGAAAGCCCCGCGCCGCCAAGGCGGAACGGTCGGAGGTAACGGAAAGCGTGCTGTCGAAGGTCAACGCCATGCGCGCCGCGCGCAAGAACCGGCCGGGTCCGGCGAAACGGCCTTAGGAAGGTAGTTCATCGGACGTCCGCCCCCCTCTGCCCTGCCGGGCATCTCCCCCACAGGTGGGGAGATTGGCTGGACGCCGCGGTTTCCCCAAACAATAGACGCTGCCACTGGCGCCGTTGAATTGGCGGGAAGGCAATGCCACTTGTGATCTCCCCACCTGTGGGGGAGATGCCCGGCAGGGCAGAGGGGGGCTGGCGACCACCATCGCTGAAAAATTGCAGCCACATTGCAATGATAATATCCGAAAACCGCCATCACGGGAGACGAGCCATGCAGATCACACCCTACCTCATCTTCGACGGCGATTGCCGTCAGGCCTTCGAATTCTATCACAAATGCCTCGGCGGCGAGCTGGTGGCGATGATGGACCACAGCGGCCCCGAAATGGCCGAACATGTGCCGCCGGACTGGCGCGACAAGATCATGCATGCGCGGCTGGTCGCCGGCAGCGCCACGCTGATGGGCTCGGACAACAGGCCGGGCGAAACCGGCAAGAACTACGGCTTCTCCGTCTCGATCGGCACCGACGACCCGGAAGAGGCCGAGCGGATTTTCGCCGCCCTTTCGGACGGCGCCACCGTCACCATGCCGATCGGCCCCACCTTCTGGGCGCTCAAATTCGGCATGCTCACCGATCGCTTCGGCGTGCCGTGGATGATCAATTGCGAGAAGAAGGCCGCTTGATCGGCTGATCAATCAGCGGACGGCAGGCGGCGCATGGTGAACTCGATGCGGTCGCCATCGACCTGCCGCCAGCTCTCCACCTCGGTCCAGTAGGCGGCCTTGGGAAAGGCGTCGAACCATTCGCGCGCCTTGGCGCGCGCTTCCAGAAGGCTGAGGCAATAGGTCTCGCGGACAAAATCCCCCCGGCCGCCGGCTTTTTCCTGCCGGTGCCTCAGAATTCTGCGCTTCAGCCCATCCATGGGCGGCGGTCCCGGAATTTTCGTCATGAAACCTCGCCTTCCCGTCAAAGATAATATCGCACCGGCAAAGTTGCGAGTCGAAAATCCTTACCATCCCTGATGCGACCGTTTGCGTCTGGCGGGGGTGGGTCGTTGCTGGTAAGAGGGCCGAAATTTGCGTTTAAGAACCGCGGGCGAAGGTCCCGCGAGGAGCGACCATGGAAAGACCGCAGCTTGCCGTTGGCCTGCCGGGCGACATCGAAGACAAGAAAGCGGCCGCGCGCCGCTGGTTCGAAAGCCTGCGCGACACGATCTGCGCCGAATTCGAGACGCTGGAAGACGAGCTGACGGGGCCGCTCTGCGACCGCAAGCCCGGCCGCTTCGTCGCCAAGGACTGGCTGCGCGAGGACGGCAAGGGCGGCGGCGGCCGCATGTCGATGATGGAAGGCCGCGTCTTCGAGAAGGTCGGCGTCCACACCTCGACGGTCCATGGCGAGTTCTCGCAGGAGATGCGCGCGCAGATGCCGGGCGCGTCCGAGGACCCGCGCTTCTGGGCGTCGGGCATTTCGCTGATCGCCCACCCCGTCAATCCGAACGTGCCCGCGGTGCATATGAACACGCGCATGGTGGTCACCGCCAGCCGCTGGTTTGGCGGCGGCGCCGACCTGACGCCGGTGCTCGACCGCCGGCGCACGCAGGAGGATGCCGACAGCCGCCTCTTCCACGGCGCCCTGCGCGAGGCCTGCGAAAGCCATGCGGTTGCGGATTATCCCCGCTTCAAGGACTGGTGCGACGACTATTTCCACCTCAAGCACCGCAACGAGCCGCGCGGCATCGGCGGCATCTTCTACGACTGGCTGCAGTCGAGCGAGGAGGCCGGCGGCTGGGATGCCGACCTCGCCTTCACGCGCGACGTCGGCCTCGCCTTTTCAAGGGTTTATCCGCAGATCGTGCGGGGGAATTTCAACACGCCCTGGACCGAGGCCGACCGCGACGAGCAGCTTGTCCGCCGCGGACGCTACGTGGAGTTCAACCTGCTTTACGACCGCGGCACCGTCTTCGGCCTGAAGACCGGCGGCAACGTCGAATCCATCCTCTCCTCGCTCCCGCCGCTGGTGCGCTGGCCCTGACCGGCTCACGCACGATCACGTTTCGTTAACCGGCCGCGCCGGCTCTGGCAGAAGCACCGCCCCGTACTACGTAGGCATTAGACATCGCAGTCAGGGAGGATTGTCATGGCTATGCAACGCGGCGCGGACGCGGCCGACGCGGACGAGCGTCTGGTCCATCTGGCGGAAGACCTGAAGGCGGCAAGCGGCTCGGACCTTCCGCTTTCCTGCTTCATCGAGCAGGCCAGGCTGAAAGCCGCACGCACGCCCGAGGGCATGGAAGTCACGAGCTATGTCGCCGCCAAACGTCAGGCGTCGCTGGCTTCGGATTGCTTCCGTGCATGGGCCATGCCCGATTAGAGAAGGCCGACACCGCACAAGCGAACGAGCCTTGGCCGCGTCCGGCCAAGGCGGATGAAACTTTTGCGCCCGTTCCGCGTTTCCCCCTGATGTAACGTGAGGAGGCAGATATGCGATTGTTCGAATGTGGTACGCTGGTGCCGGGCTGCCCGTGGCACACCCGCGCCGACAATGACGCCGAAGTGGTTCGCCGCGCCGTGGAACACATGCGAACCGCCCATGGCGAAACCGTCATCCGCGAAAGCATGGTCGATCACATCAAGGAACGCATTCGCAACGAAGCGAGCGCGGCCTGATCAGCTCGTCATCGCCTTGAGCCGGGCGAGCAATGCCGCCCGGTCGAGCGAGAAATTCCCCTCGACCCATTGTTCCTCCAGCGCCGCCAGCGTCTCGCCGACGCGCGGACCGGCCGCCATGCCCGCTTCCAGCGCATCGGAGCCGTTGACCGGAAAGACCGGCTTCGTCCAGGTCTCGGCCCGGTCGAGCAGGTTCGACAGCCGCGCCGCCTTCGCCATTTCGTCGAAATCGCTTGCCGCCTTGCCGCGCGCCAGCGCAAGCGCGAGCTTCAGCCGCGTCGCGATGCCCTCGGCGCCGTTGCGGTAAAGCAGACGGTCGAAGACGGCTGTAGAAAGGTCGTCCTTCACCACCGGCGCCTTCACCCAGGCCTGCAGCCGCCCGGCTTCCGCCTTCGACAGCTTCAGCCGCTCGGCAAGCGTCGTCAGCCGCTCCGGGTCGGGGGGCACGATGGCGGCAAGCCGCAGAAGCGGATCGGGCGCCCAGCCGAGCGCCTGCTCCGTCGCCACCAGCGCCGGGATGGCGTCGATGCCCCATTTCTCGGTTTCCGGCAGGATTTCGGTCAGCACCGCCACCTGCCGCATCCACAGAAGCGCCCGCGCCGGATCGCGCGCGGAAAGCAGCTTGCGCGTCTCCGTCCAGATGCGCTCGGCCGAAAGCGTCTTCAGCTTGGCGCGGGCCGCAGCCGAGGCGCGAAGCCCGTCCGCATCCGGCCGCCCGGCGCCGTAATAGGCGAAGAAGCGGAAGAAGCGCAGGATGCGCAGGTAATCTTCCGCGATCCGCGTCGCCGCATCGCCGATGAAGCGGACATGGCGCTTTTCGATATCGGCCAGGCCGCCGACGAGATCGATCACCTCCCCGGTCGCCGTCGCATAGAGCGCGTTGATGGTGAGGTCACGCCGCTCGGCATCCGCCTGCCAGTCGGTGCCGAAGGCCACCTGCGCGTGCCGCCCATCGGTCTCGACATCGGTGCGCAGCGTCGTGACTTCGAAGGGCCTGCCGTTCACCACCAGCGTGACGGTGCCGTGCGCCACACCGGTCGGCACCGCCTTGATGCCGGCAATGTCGGCGCGCGCCATCACCACCTCCGGCACGAGGGTCGTGGCGATATCGACATCGGCAACGGCAAGTTTCATCAGGCTGTTGCGCACCGCCCCGCCGACGACGCGGCCCTCGCCCCCTTGGGCGTTCAGAAGCGCCAGCACGCGCTTCAGCGCCGCATCTTCGAACCAGGCCTCGCCCGCGACAGTGGTCATGCATAAAGCCTTTCGTAGAGGGTGCGGACGATGCCCGCCGTGATGCCCCAGATCATGCGCGGACCGTAGGGCATACGATAGAAATGCCGCTCGATGCCGTTCCAGGTCATGGAATCGCGCATATGGTTCTGCGGGTCCATCAGGAAGGAAAGCGGCACTTCGAAGGCATCCTCCACCTCCTGCGGATTGAGATCGAGATGAAAGCCGCGGCGCACGACGGCGAGCACCGGCGTAATCCGAAACCCCGTCGCGGCGAGATAATGCGGCAGCCGGGCGACGGGCTCGACGAAGATATCCGCAAGCCCCACCTCTTCCTGCGCTTCCCTCAGCGCCGCCATTTCCGGCGAGGCGTCCTCCGGGTCGATCGCGCCGCCGGGAAAGGCGATCTGGCCGGAATGCTTGCGCAGCGTCGTCGTGCGCAGCGTGAAAATCACCTTCGCCTCGTCGCCGTCGTCCACCACCGGCACCAGCACGGCGGCGTCCTTCAGCTTGTGCCCTTCAATTTCCGTAATCGTATGCGGATTGAGAAGATGGTCGCCGTGGTTGCGCCAGGAAAGCTCGACCGGCCCGCCGGACTGGTTGAGCGCCCGCCTGCGAAATTCCGCCGCGGAATAGAAGGAATGGTTGGCCATGTCGATCATGCGGAAAGCTCCGCCGCCGGCATGATGGCGAAGGTGGCGCCGGCCGAGCGGACGGAAAACATCTCGACGCCCTCCACGTCCCGCACCGCGCCCAGCTCCACCAGATCGTACATGACCGCACGGCTCACCAGCGCTTCCAGCCGGCCGCGCACATGCAGATAGGGCTTCAGCTCGTCGTTGCCGCCCGCGATGACAAAGCGGATCGGATGGTCGGGACCGGCCTCCACCACGTCGCCGACATTGGTACGGAAGGTCAGCACAGGCTCGCCGCCGCGCTCCGTCACGCTCATTTCGACGGCGAGGAACGGCGCGTCCGCCACCCGGATGCCGACGCGCTCGACCGGGGTGACGAGATAGGTCCGGCCGTCCTCGTCCTTGCGCAGCACGGTGGAGAAGAGGCGCACGAGCGGCGCGCGGCCGATCGGCGTGCCCATGTAGAACCAGGTGCCGTCGGCGCGGATTTCCATGTCGATATCGCCGCAGAAGGGCGGATTCCAGCGCTCCACGGGCGGCAGACCCTTGGCGCCTTCGTTCGTCTGGCCGGCGGCGCGCGTAATCAGGGCGGCCAGTCCTGCGGCGTCGCCTGCTGCGCTGATCTCTTCGGCTGCCATTCTTCCGTCCCGGTTTGTCATTAACTCTCACGAGATAGTCATATGAAACGCGCTTGTCAGCCAATTTCGCGGGCATAAGTTCCTTTGAGTCTGTGGCATATGTTTGAGAACCGCGAATCGTCGAGACACCCTTTTATCCGCTGGAGGCGCCCATGGGCATGATGACATCGACCGAAACGAGCCTCGACGACAAGGCCGTCATCGCCGCCGCCGAGCGGGCGCTCGCCGATATCGCCTTGATCCGCAAGGAAGTCTCCAAGGTCATCTTCGGCCAGGAAAGCGTGGTGGAAAAGACGTTGCTGGCCGTGCTTGCCGGCGGCCACTCGCTGCTGGTCGGCGTGCCGGGCCTTGCCAAGACCAAGCTGGTGACGACGCTCGGCGAGGTGCTCGGCCTTGCCGCCAACCGCGTGCAGTTCACCCCCGACCTGATGCCGTCCGACATTCTCGGCTCGGAAGTCATGGACCAGGACGAGAACGGCCGGCGCTCCTTCCGCTTCGTCAAGGGGCCGATCTTCGCCCAGCTCCTGATGGCCGACGAGATCAACCGCGCCTCGCCGCGCACGCAGTCCGCACTCCTGCAGGCCATGCAGGAATACCACATCACCATCGCCGGCCAGCGCTACGACCTGCCCGCCCCCTTCCATGTACTCGCGACCCAGAACCCGCTGGAGCAGGAAGGCACCTATCCGCTTCCCGAGGCGCAGCTCGACCGCTTCCTGCTTCAGGTCGACGTCGGCTACCCGGAACTCGCCGACGAACGCCGCATCCTTCTCGAAACCACCGGCCTTTCCGAGGCGAAGCCGTCCGCGGTGATCGGTGCCGGCCGCCTCATGGAAATCCAGCGGCTGATCCGCCAGATGCCGGTGAGCGACAGCGTCGTCGACGCGATCCTCTCGCTGGTGCGCTCGGCCCGCCCCGGCCAGGGCAACGCCTCCACCGACAAGAACGTCGCCTGGGGTCCCGGCCCGCGCGCCGGCCAGGCGATGATGCTCTGCGCCCGCGCGCGCGCGCTTTACGAGGGCCGGCTTGCGCCGTCGCTGGACGACGTCCATGCCCTGGCCGAACCGGTGCTGGAACATCGCATGGCGCTGACCTTTGCCGCGCGCGCCGAAGGCATGACGGTCCGCGACGTGATCGCCGGGCTGGTCCGCCAGGCCAGGGCTTGAGGACAGGGTCGAGGAGTAGATTGCGCGTGGCATCCATCGGACAGACCGTTAGCCCGACTTCCGGCAACGACGCTTTGGCGCGTGCCCGAAGCCGCGCGGCGCTGGTGCCCGATTGCCTCGTGGAGGCGCGGCGCATCGCCAACACGGTGATTGCCGGCTGGCACGGCCGCCGCAAGCGCGGCATCGGCGAGAATTTCTGGCAGTTCCGCCCCTATACCGAGGGCGAGAGCCTGTCGCGCATCGACTGGCGCCGCTCCGCCCGCGACGACCATACCTATGTCCGCGACCGCGAATGGGAGGCCGCCCACACCATCTGGCTCTGGGCCGACATGTCGCCCTCCATGCTCTACAAGTCGAGCTATGCGCAGGTCTCCAAGGAAAGCCGCGCGCTGGTGCTGATGCTGGCGCTTGCCGAAATCCTCGCGCGCTCCGGCGAGCGCATCGGCTGCCCCGGCGTGATGGAGCCGGTCTCGGCGCGCAACGCCGCCGAACGGCTGGCTGCCGCACTCATGCTGAGCCCGCCCATCGGCGGTATGCCGGAGACCCGCATGATCCGCGGCTGGAGCGATATCGTGCTGATCGGCGATTTTCTCGACGATGCCGACCGCGTCATGGCGCGGATCGACCCGCTTGCGCGTCGCGGCCTGCGCGGCCATGTGGTCGAGGTGGCCGACCCGGCCGAAGAGCTGTTTCCCTATAGCGGCCGCACCGAGTTCACCGACCCGGAAACCGGCGCCAAGCTGGTGGCCGGCCGCGCCGAAAGCATCCGCGAGGATTATACCCGCGCCTATCTCCTGCGGCGCGAGCATCTCGGCCAGTCTCTGCGCCATCTCGGCTGGACCTTCGTCAGCCACCGCACCGATCACCTCGCCTCCGAGGCGCTGGTCGCCATCCACATGCATCTTTCCGGCCTGCCGACGAATGCGAGCCATGGGGGCCGGCGATGAGTGCCTTCGCCTTCGCCTATCCCGCGATCCTTGGCGCCCTCGTGCTGCTGCCGGTGATCTGGTGGCTGCTGAGGCTGACGCCGCCGCATCCGAAGGCGGAAGTCTTTCCGCCGCTGAAAATCCTCGCAAGCGTGATGAAGCGCGAGGAGACGCCGGCGCGAAGCCCCTGGTGGCTGACGCTTCTGCGCATCCTTCTCGCCGCGGCGGTGATCTTCGCCATCGCCGATCCGGTCTTCAATCCGCGCGTCAACACGCTGAACCGCAACGGCCCGCTGGTGCTCTTCGTCGACAATAGCTGGGCCAGCGCCCCCGACTGGGATCGCCGCGCGCAGACGGCCGAAGCGCTGATCGACGATGCCGAGCAAGGCGGCGTGCCCGTCTCCGTCGCCTTCACCGCCGACCAGAGCCATGACGCCGTCACCGGCACGGCCGCAGCTGCCCGAGACCGGCTGCATGCGGCAAACCCGCAGCCGCTGCCGGCCGATCGAGAACGCGCGCTGCAGGCGGTCAGGACCGCGCTCGCCGGCGCCCGCCCCGGCACGCTCGCCTTCCTCTCGGACGGCATCGCGGCAAAGGACAATGACGACATCGTTTCGCAGCTTGCCGCCCTTCAGCCGGCGGACCTGCGCATCATCGAAGGCGACGGCAAGGAAACGGTCGCCCTCACCGGCGCCGTCAATGCCGCCAACGACATGACCGTGACGGCAACCCGGCTCGCCGGAACCGCGCCGCAACGTCTGGCGCTCAGCGCCATGGACGCGCAAGGCCGGCCGATTGCCACCGGCACGCTGGACTTCGCCGCCGGCGCGACGGTCGCGACCGGATCGATTGCCGCCCCCTTCGAGCTGCGCAACGATTTCGCCCGCGTCAGCCTCGACAACCACGCCACCGCCGGCGCCGTCCACCTCCTGGACGAGGGCTTCAAGCGCCGCCGCGTCGGCATTCTTTCCGGCCAGGCGGCGGATGAATTCCAGCCGCTGCTCTCGCCGCTCTACTATATCAAGCGCGCGCTCCAGCCCTATGCCGACCTCGTCGAGCCGCAGGCGGGCGATCTGGCGAAGTCGATCGACGAGCTGCTGAAGGCCAACCCTTCCGTCATCATCATGGCCGATGTCGGCCGCCTGCCGCCGGACAGCTACGACCCGGTGCGCCGCTGGATCGCCAATGGCGGCATGCTGGTGCGCTTCGCAGGTCCCCGCCTTGCCGCCGCCCCCGCCGACGACCCGCTGGTGCCGGTGCTGCTGCGCCAGGGCGAACGCGCCTTCGGCGGCGCGCTCTCCTGGGCCGAGCCGCAGCCGCTCGCCGATTTCCCCGCCTTCGGCCCCTTCGCCGGCATGCCGAAGCCGGAAAACGTCCTCATCAAGCGGCAGGTGCTGGCCGAGCCGACGCCGGACCTCGCCGAGCGCACCTGGGCGAGCCTTGCCGACGGCACGCCGCTCGTCACCGAAAAGCAGGTGGAGGCCGGCCATATCGTGCTCTTCCACGTCAGCGCCGAGGCCACATGGTCGGATCTGCCGATCTCCGGCGATTTCGTCGAGATGCTGCGCCGCCTCGTGCAGCTCTCGCGCTCGGGCGGCGTCAATCCCCAGGCCGCCGGCTCTGCCAAGGCCGCGGTCGCCCTGCCCCCGTTCCGGCTGCTGACCGCCAAGGGCGTGCTGACGAGCGAAACCGGCAAGGCCCGCCCGCTGGTCATCGCCAAGAATGAGACGCCGCTTGCGAGCTTCGACAATCCGCCCGGCCTCTACGGCGCCGAAGACGGCTTCACCGCCCTGAACACGCTTGCCCCCGGCGCGCAACTAAAGCCGCTCGACATCGCCGCCGCCCCGGTGCGCGAGGGCCTGATCGGCGGCACGGCCTGGTCGGCAAAGCCCTGGCTGTTCTTCCTCGCCTTCCTGCTGCTTACCGCCGACAGCCTGATCGTGCTCTTCATCAACGGCGCCTTCTCGCGGCTCGGCCGCGGCAAGCGGAGCGTTGCGAAGGCGGCGGCCGTGCTTGCGCTTGCCGCCGCCGCCGGCCATTTCCTCCAGCCCGCCGACGGCCGCGCCGACGACGCGAGGCCGGGCGACGACATCGCGCTTGCGCGCCTCGACAAGACGCATCTTGCCTATGTCATCACCGGCGAAAACGACGTCGACCATATTTCCGAGCGCGGCCTCGAGGGCCTGACCGAGTTCCTCACCTACCGCACGACGCTCGAACCGGGGCCGCCGGTCGGCCTCGACATCACCAGGGACGAGCTTGCCTTCTACCCGATCATCTACTGGCCGATCTCGGCGACGGCGCCGATGCCCTCGGCGGACGCGATCAACCGCATCGACGCCTATATGCGCAACGGCGGCACCGTGCTCTTCGACACCCGCGACGCGGTAAACACGCTCGGCGCCGGCGGCGATCCCGGCCCGAACGGCGAGCGGCTGCAGGCCATTCTCGCCAATCTCGACATTCCGGCACTGGAGCCGGTGCCGTCAGGCCATGTGCTGACGAAATCCTTCTATCTGCTGTCGAGCTTTCCGGGCCGCTATGTCGACAGCCCGCTCTGGATCGAGGCGCGGCAGGACCCGCGCGCCACCAGCGACGGCAAGCAGGTCGCCTCCTCCGACGGCGTCTCGCCGATCATGATCACCGGCAACGACTTCGCCGGCGCCTGGGCCATCGACCCGAACGGCACGCCGCTCCTGCCGACCGTGCCGCCGGACGAGGTGCAGCGCGAATATTCCTTCCGCACCGGCGTCAACATCATGATGTACATGCTGACCGGCAACTACAAATCCGACCAGGTGCACGTCCCCGACCTCCTGGAACGGCTTGGACAGTGACGAGGGGACAGTGACATGACGCTCGGCTTCACCCCCTTCCTGCCC
>Ga0153956_1002760_pt1 | contig 12366 bp, 10 predicted proteins | sample TSFL040MetaG_FD_104704 | JGI IMG/M metagenome (GOLD analysis project Ga0153956, IMG submission 104704) | Attine ant fungus gardens microbial communities from Florida, USA - TSFL040 MetaG | ecosystem: Host-associated > Fungi > Mycelium > Unclassified | place: USA: Florida, Wekiwa Springs...
ACAGCGATGTCTACAGCCACTTCTCGTTCGTGCGCACGCTGCAGGACATGTTCCAGCTGGCCGACCCGGCGCTGGATGGCTCGTACATGAACCGCTCCAAGTACACGGAGAAATTCATCGCGGCCAACATCCTCAACCTGCCGGAATACGCGGGCAGCGCCGATACGCACTTCGACTCGGTGCGCCCGATGAACCACGCGTATGTCATTCCGACCAATTACACGCAGAAGCAATCGGCTGACATCGACACCGCCGCGCAGGTGGGACCGGACAGCAACCAGATCAACGTCTGGTCGCTGAAATAAAAAACCCCATGCCGGCGGCGGCGACGCCGCCGGCTTTCGCACGGATTGTTTATTGAGTTGGAGGTCGTCATGCGACCCGGAATCATCGAGGTGCGCACAGCGTTGCCACTGTTTCTCGCCAGCATGCTGGGCGTATGGTCTCCCGCGTTCGCGGATTCCACCGCACTGAGCCCCGCCGCGCAGGTGGGCAAAAAAATGTTTTTCGATATCAATCTGTCCGGCTCGGGAAAAATGTCCTGCGCCACCTGCCACGATCCGAAACACGCCTACGGACCGCCCAACGACATGGCGGTGCAGCTGGGCGGTCCCCATTTCGCGTCGGCGGGCACGCGCGCGGTGCCGTCGCTGCGCTACAAGGAAACCACGCCGCCCTACGAGGATTTGCTGGATAACCCGGATGGCATCAGCGCGCCCGGACCGGGCGGCGGACTGACGCAGGACGGCCGCGCGCCGACCCTGGCCGAGCAGGCGCAGATTCCCCTGCTGGCCGCCAATGAGATGGCGAACGACAGCGCCGACGAGGTCGTGAAAAAAATCCAGAACGCCGCGTATGCCGATCAGTTCAAGCAGGCGTTCGGCGCCGCCATTTTCGATACGCCGCAAACCGCCTTCGTCAAGGCGCTGGCCGCCCTGCAGGCCTTCCAGCTGGAAGACCTGAGTTTTCATCCGTACAGCAGCAAATACGATCTGTACGCCGGCAACAAAAAAGGCGGCGAGCTGACCCCCGCGGAATTGCGCGGCTTCGCGGTGTACAGCAATCCCAACAAAGGCAATTGCTTCGCCTGCCACTACAACGGCGCTGGCCTGAACGGCTCGGTGGCGCTGTTTACCGATTTCACTTACGCCGCGATCGGCGTGCCGCGCAACCGGGACATTCCCGCCAATCGCATGGAGCGCGGCCAGCCGCTGTCCTACGATCTCGGCATCTGTTCCCGCTCCGACCATCCGCTGCCGGCCAACGCCCAGTATTGCGGCATGTTCAAAACGCCGACGCTGCGCAATGTCGCCACGCGCAAAGTGTTTTTCCATAACGGCCAGATCAAGTCGCTGCGCGAGGCGCTGCGCTTTTACAACACGCGCGATACCAATCCGGAATTGTGGTATCCGGTGGTCAATGGCGTGGTGCGGAAATTCGACGACCTGCCGGCGAAATATCGCGCCAATATCGACCAGCAGGCGCCGCTCGACGGACGCGCGGCGGGCAGCGCGCCGCCGATGACGGAACAGGATCTCGACGATCTCGAAGCCTTCCTCAATACCCTGACCGACGATTACAAGCCCGCGCTGTAACCAGCGCGCCCGATCCCTGGAGTTTCGAACATCCATGCAAACCAACCCACGGAAAATACACGGATTCAAGCACATCCTGGCACTGCTGTTGACCGGCGCCTGCGGCACCGCCTTCGGCGCCGCTGCGCCGGGCGTCGCTGCGCCGGACAACGCCGCGCTGGCATCGGCGATGCGGAACTACCTGGCGGAACACGGCGATTTCTGCGTCGGCAAATACGACTGGCCCATCGACGTCAGCGAGGGAGACGCCAAGGCCCACACCAACAATGCGGTGCAGATGCCGGTGCTGGAAAAAATGGGACTGGTGCGCGCCGAGAATGGATCGGCGCGGCGCCTGGTGGGCGAAACCGAAAAAGAAGTCGCGGTAAAACGCTACTTCCTCACCGCCGCCGGCCAAAAATATTATGTGAAAAGGTCGATGGCGAGCGCGACCAGCGCCGGCGACAAGCGCGAGCATCCCGGCGATTTCTGCGCCGGCAAACTCAGCCTGGACCGCGTTGTCGAGTGGGAGCAGCCGAAACTCGTTGCCGGCCACGCGGAAACCACCGTCACCTATACCTACAGGATCGCGCCCGCCGACTGGACCCGGGACCCGGATGCGCGCCGCGTTTTCCCGATGGTGGCGCAAGTGGTCACCGGCGCGGGACAGTTGCGGTTGAAACAGCGCGTACGCCAGCAGGACCAGAACTGGGTGGCGGTGAATTTGTGGGAATGATGCCGGAGTGAACACCATGCAAATCGGCTTTTCCGAAGAATTGCGCAACTGGATCCTGCACAATCTCGAGCGCGGCTGCCAGCCCGCGCAACTGATCGAGAGCATGGTGGCGCAGCGCTTCGACCCGGGCATCGCCCGGGAAATCATCGCGGCCTTCGTCCGCGCGCGCGCCGCCGGCATCGAACCGCCGCGCGACACCGTGACCCTGGCCGAAAACGCCGAAAGCGCCGAAAGCGCGCTGGCCTACCGTTACGAACCAACGCGCATCGCCAGCGGCACGCGCCTGCGGGCCGCCGGCCGGCACATCGACGTGGCGCTGCGCATCGGGCAACCGGCGATCGCGCTGCTCGATCGTGTGCTCGACGCGGATGAATGCGCCACGCTGATCGAACTGGCGCGCAACCGTTTGCGGCCTTCCACGGTGGTCGATCCCGAAACCGGCGCCGACACCGTGGTGCCCGGGCGCAGCAGCCTCGGCATGTTCTTCCAGCGCGCGGAAACGCCGTTCATCGCGATGCTGGAACAACGCTTCGCCGACATCATGAATTGCCCGCTGGAAAACGGCGAAGGCCTGCAGGTGCTGCACTATCCCAGCGGCGCCGCCAGCGACGCGCATTTCGATTTTTTACTGCCCTCCAATCCGGCCAATCGCGCCTCGCTGGAGCGCAGCGGCCAACGAATCAGCAGCCTCGTGCTTTATCTCAACGAGGTCGAAGGCGGCGGCGAGACGGTATTTCCACGCATCGATCTGGCGGTATCGCCGCGCCACGGCTGCGGCGTTTATTTCGAATACGCGAACCGCTCGGGACAGGTCGACGAACTGTCGCTGCACGCCAGCGCGCCGGTGACCGCCGGCGAAAAGTGGGTGGTCACACAATGGATGCGCGAACGCGCGTACCCACCCGGCTAGAAAAAAAACCGCGCTGCCCGGACGTTTCCCGCAACTCACACAGCGTGGCGTGCAACGTCCGCCACATTTCGCCAACGCGAATTTCGCACGATCAACCGCAAAACCTTTCCCGTATCTTCTACCCCTACGACGGCGACATGGATATCTTCAGTCCATCGAAGACCGTTCTGGAACCCCTGCGTTTTCTGGGAAGTTGGCGATCCGAACGCAGCGACGGCCTGTAGAACATTGAGCCGGCGATCGCCGACGCCCGAACAATCACCCCGACTGTTCATCCCGACTGTTCATCCCGACTGTTCATCCCAAATAACCGCCGGGAGCGCCGAGCCCATGGTTCGGTTTTTGCTGACGCAAAAGGCCACGGCGTCGGTGCCCCCCCTTTTCCTTCGATCCGGAACCCTGACGCCAGGGCGAATGCGCTTGCGCACAAGCGCGCAATGCTTCGCCCGCGACAGGGCGGCGGTGTTGCGCACGCAACAGCGCAATAACAGCGCTGCTGCCGGAGCAGCAGGATTCCCGGAGGTTTCCGGCGCGCGCGTATCCGGACAACGCCGGCACGCGATATTTTTCATCCCAAATCATTGAAACCGGATTGCTCGGTTTCCAAGGAACAGCAGTGACTCATATCTGGCAGGTCATTCAACTCATTCCGGAATATCGCTGGCGCGTGATCGCGGTGACGCTGGTCAGCATCGCGGCCGGCGCCATCGGCGCGATGACGCCGTATTTGTACAAGCACATCGTCGATGTGATCGCGCAGATGCTGGGCGGCACGCTGCATCTGGAAGCGGCGACCCGGGCCCTCCTAGGGTCCGTGCTCGGCTTCGCCGCGCTGCGCGCCACGGTTGTGCTGTGCAGTTTTCTGCAGGAAAAACAGGCCGACGATTTGTGGCTCGATACCGTCAGCACGCTGCGCCAACGTGTCTTCGACACCATGACCCAGCTTTCCATCGATTACTACGAAAAGACCCGCGTGGGCGAAATCATGGATCGCTTTTCCACCATCACGCAAATCACGATGTGGCTGCGCGGCCTCACCGAGGGTTCGCTGGCCAATATCCTGCAAATGGTTTTCATCATCGCGGTGTTGCTGCTGAAAGCGCCGTTGGTGGGAGCGATCATGCTGGCCGTCGTGCCCTTCAACTTCATCAACTCGTTCATGAACCTCCGGCAAACCCTGCCGTTCCGCCGCGGCTGGGAGCGCCTGGCCGGACACATGGCGGGCCTGCTGGCGGAGATGGTGAGCAATATCAGCACGGTGCGCAGTTTCGGCAGCGAAGCGGTCGTCAAACAACGCTACGACGCCACCCAGGCAGAATGGAAAATCCAGCGCGGCGGCCTGCATCGCCTGGAATGGCGCTCGAACCTGGTCCGCAATATCGTCAACGCCGTCGCCGTGATCGGCGCGGTGGCCATCGTCAGCCGGGGCGCGCTGCGCGGACGTTACAGCCCCGGCGATATCATGCTGGTGTTCACCCTGACGCAGAATTTAATCACCTCGATACAACCGATCACCCGCCTGATCAACCAGACCGGCGACATCGACACCAGCGCCGAGCGGCTGGTGGAGTTGTTGTCGGTGCGGCCGCAGGTGCTCGACGCGGAATCCGCGACAACGCTGCACGGCATCGAAACCATCGAATTCGAACACGTGAGCTTTGCCTATCCCGGCACCGGGCAATTCGTCCTGCGCGATGTTTCGTTCCGCCTGGAACGCGGCGAAACGCTGGCGCTGGTCGGGCCCAGCGGAACGGGAAAAACCACGATCATCAAATTGTTGATGCGCTTTTACGATGCGACCGAAGGCCGGATACGGATCAATGGCCGCGACATGCGCGACTACACCCAGGCCTCGGTGCGCGCCGCGATGGGCGTGGTATTGCAGGACGTGGCGCTGTTCAACGACAGCATCGAGGAAAATATCGCGTTCGCGCGGCGCGGAGCGGACCGGGCCGAAGTGCATGACGCCGCCTCCGCCGCGCACGCCGACGCCTTCATTCGCCGCCTGCCGGAAGGCTACGACACCCAGGTCGGCGAGCGCGGCGTGAAGTTGTCCGGCGGCGAAAAACAACGCGTGGCCATCGCGCGCGCGATCCTGAAAAATCCGCAGCTCATCATTCTCGACGAGGCGACCAGCGCGCTGGATTCCGAATCGGAGCATTGGGTACAACAGGGTTTGCAGGCGTTGATGCGCGGGCGCACATCGGTGGTGATCGCCCATCGCCTCAGCACCATCATGAGCGCCGACCAGATTCTGGTGATGCAGGGCGGCCGCGTGGTCGAGACCGGAAATCACAACAAACTGCTCAGCCAGCACAACGGCTTGTATGCGAAGCTCTATGCGTTACAGGTAAAAAGCCGCCACGACGATTCCAACGTCGTGCAATTGCCGCAGCCGGCAAGCCAGCAATCGCTCACGACCGGCGCGAGGGAATAAACACAAGGAATTTTCCGACTGACGACAGGGAGGTCGTTCGCGCAACGATGGCGAATCGCGGCGCGCCCGGCAAGACGCGATGCGCTTCGAACAATCATGCCCGCTATCCACGTAACTCTCTCGCCGTTCAATGTTTGCCAGCGCGCGCAGCCAGGAAACCAAGCGCGTCATGCCCGGTCGAATTCTGTTCGACAGCTCCGCCGCGTCTTGTTGTGTCCAGGTCGCCGGTGCCGTGCTGAATCGTTTTCGGAAAGGAGGAGATGGCTCATGTCTGACTACCAACCCGATAACAACTCCACCATGAGTAGCGGTGCTCCGGCGGCGAGCGATCGCAACTCGCTGACGCTAGGTCCGGATGGTCCCATTGTTCTGCATGACGTGCATTTTCTGGAACAGATGGCGCATTTCAACCGCGAGAAGGTGCCCGAGCGCCAGCCGCACGCGAAGGGCGCCGGCGCCTTCGGTACTTTCGAAACGACCGAGGACCTGTCCCGGTACACAAAAGCGGCGCTGTTCAGGAAAGGCGCGAAAACCGACATGCTGGCGCGCTTCTCCACCGTTGCCGGAGAACAGGGAAGCCCGGATACCTGGCGCGATGTGCGCGGCTTCGCACTGAAGTTTTACAGCAGCGAAGGCAACTTCGATATCGTCGGCAATAACACGCCGATCTTTTTCGTGCGCGATCCGATGAAGTTTCCTCATTTCATCCGCAGCCAGAAACGCCTTCCCGATTCGGGCCTGCGCGACAACCACATGCAGTGGGATTTCTGGACCAACAATCCCGAGAGCGCGCACCAGGTGACTTATCTCATGGGCGACCGGGGCCTGCCGCGCACCTGGCGCCACATGAATGGCTACGGCTCGCACACCTTCATGTGGATCAACGACCACAGGGAAAAATTCTGGATCAAGTATCACTTCCATACCCAACAGGGCATGGAGTTTTTCACCAATCCGGAAGCGGCCAGAATGGCCGGCGCCGACGCGGACTTTCATCGCCGCGATCTGTTCGAAGCCATAGCGCGCGGCGAGCATCCGAAATGGACCGTGTTCGTGCAGGTCATGCCCTACGCGGATGCGAAAACCTATCGCATCAATCCCTTCGATCTGACCAAGACCTGGCCGCACGCGGATTATCCGCTGATCGAGGTCGGCGTCATGACATTGAATCGCAATCCGACGAACTTTTTCGCCGAGATCGAGCAGGCGGCGTTTTCTCCGGGCAATACCGTCCCGGGCACGGGCTTGTCACCGGATAAAATGTTGCTGGCGCGCGCCTTCGCCTACAACGACGCGCAGCGCAATCGCATCGGCACCAACTTCCATCAGCTGCCGGTGAATCGCCCGAAGGTGCCGGTCAACACCTATCAATTCGACGGCCAGATGACTTATGAACACAGCGGCAATGCGCCGGTGTACGCACCGAACAGCGGCGGCCGGCCCTGGGCGGATGAAACCGGGCCGATGGAAGATGGATGGGAAGCGGACGGCGACATGGTGCGCGATGCCTATAAGTTGCGCGCCGATGACGACGACTTCTCGCAGCCGGGCACGCTGGTGCGCAATGTTTTCGGCGACGGCGAGCGCGAGCGCCTGGTCGATCAGGTCTCGGGCAGCCTGTTGAGCGGAGTGCGCTCGCCGGTGCTGGAGCGCGCGCTGGATTATTGGAAAAAAATCGATGCGGATGTGGGGCGGCGCATCGAGGAAAAAGTTCGCGCCGGCAGCGCCGGCAAACCCGCGGAGGGCATGGGGCAGCGCTGACCTGGATGCGCGCGCCCGGCACCGCTCTGCCGTGCCGGGCGCCGTTGCCGCAAACGATTTCAGCGGCGCCACCGATGACGTTCTCCACGCCTCTTGCCACGGACTTGTGATGCCGGCCTTGCTCCGCCCTGTTCCGGCATCGCTTGAACTGATGTAAAAAAAGCGATAAGGTAAATCCTTCTCGCGGAAGCAAACTCACCGAATATTCACCGCAACTACGCTCAATCCACAATCACCCAATCCATAACCATCGTTGCCTGCGCCGATTTAATCCAGATTTCTTCTATGTATCAGCGAACACTCTGTCGCGACTTTCCACCGCGCTCAGCCGTCTTTCTTCATAAGAACCCCTGGGAAAATGAATGGCAACGCGCCGGAAAGGCGAGGCGGATGGGCTTTTCCAGGAGCGGAAAAAACGACGAAGCAAGAACCGGAATCCCCTTGCGGCGCCCGGTGGAACAGCAGAAAAAATCCTGTTTGCAATCCTGGAAAAGCCATCCACCTCGACTGCGTGCATCGCGCGCCATGCTCATATTGTTAGAGACGCCAAAACGCCGCCCCCGCGCAGCACGGCGTTCTCAAGAATTTTCAATAACTCGAAAACTCCTCACAACTCAAAAATCCAAAAAAAAGCCAAAAGCTCTCCACAACAATAATGACGAGCGCGTTGTGGAGCGTACAGAAAACAGTACAGCTGAGCTCAAAGATTTACATGCATCGACACCTCAACCGAGCCGCGCGCGCGAGCCGGTCGAGTCGCGCAAAGCATCGCCAGCGGCAATGGCGCCGGGGGTTGCGCAAGTCCCTGACCGACTCTCGCAACCTGAGATCGCCCTCCATCGCAAACTGACCGCCGCGCGCCGTGACGCGCCGGCCTCGGAACCCAAGGGAAGCTAATGTGGAAACGACGACACTGACAGGAAATATCACCCCGCTGGACTCCATCGCTACTCTGGAAGCCGAATGGCGCGCACTCGAAGCCGATTGCGACAGTTCTTTTTTTACCTCGTGGAGCTGGATCGGCCCGTGGCTGCAGACCATAGGCCGGGACCTGGAAATGTTTGTCTACCGCTGTCATCGCCGCCGCCACGAACAGCCCGACCAACTGATCGCGCTCTGCATTCTCGGCCGCAGCCAGGTGCAACGCCGCCTGTTCCAGGCCAACACCCTCGCCCTCAACGAAATTCGCAGCAAAGGCCGCAACATGAGCATCGAATACAACGGCCTGCTCGTGCATCGCGATTTCGAAGCCCCCGCCTGGCATCGCTTCATCCTGGACCTGTGCGCGGCGGATATCGAATGGGAAGAACTGGGCCTGAGCGCCATTCCGAAGCGCTGCTTCGATTACCTGAACAACCACATGCTGCCCACGGAAATCCAGGTGGACGAGCAATTGCATCCCTGGGTTGTCGACCTCGGCGCGGCGGATACCCTGGACCGGCTGCTATCGCGCTACAGCAGCCGCCGGCGCTGGCACATCCGGCGCGCCATGCGCGAGTACGAAAAAGAAGGCGAAATCGAAATCTCCGCCGCGCAAACCAAGGAGCAGGCGCTGCGCTATTTCGACCGGATGTGCGATCTGCACACGCAGCGCTGGAACCAGATCGGCCAGGCCGGCAGCTACGCCAATCCCGCGCGCACCGCTTTTCATCGCGAGCTGATCAACCGCAACTTCGAGCGCAACGAAATACAACTGCTGCGGGTTCGCTGCGCGGAACGCACCATCGGCTACCTTTACACCTTCCTGTGGCGCGGCGGCGTGTACGGATTGCAGAGCGGTTTCCAGATCGAAGGCGACAACATCCGCAGCCCGGGCTACATCAGCCATTGCCTGGCGATGGTATTCAGCGCGCGCCAGGGCATGCACTCGTACGATCTCATGTGCGGCGATTCGGAATACAAGAAGAACCTGGCCCAGCCCGGCGAGCCTTTGATCTGGTGCCGGGTGCAGCGTCCGCACTGGAAATTCACCCTGGAAAACCTGCTGTTGCGGGTGCACCGCCGCGTCCGCGCCATCGACAGGCCCAAGGCCATCATGGCGAACCGGCGCGCGCCGCTGAAACAGGCCTCGGGCCAGGCGGGGTAATGGAATGCAACGGCCGGCGACGCAAAACGCGGCGCCGGCGGATGGCGCTTCAGCGCAGCGGCCGGTATTGCGGCGCGGGGTAGAGATGAAGTTTTTTTCGCACGTCATCGATGGGCAGTTCGATCAGCCGCTCCCAATCCTGAAGGATCGGCAATGGCGCTTTCAGCGCACGCTCGGCGGCCTGCCTGCGCAATTTGAACAGATCGAAGCGGCCGCGAACGATAAACATGATATCGAAACCGGGCCTTTATTTAAGTATTTACTTAATTAAAAATCTTCCCTACCATGCGCCCATGAACATAACCGCGCATGGCGTCATGACCGCTCTCGCCGAACCCCGTCGGCAGCAGATTGTTGAATTATTGGCCAAGAAGGCTCCGCTCAAGGCCACCGACATCGCCAGCCATTTCGACGTGACCCCGGCGGCGGTATCGCAACATCTGAAAGTCCTGCGGGAAGCCAAAGTGGTGATGATGACCAAGCGGGCTCAGCAGCGGCTGTACCGGATCAATCCGCAGGCATTCGCCGAGCTGGAGCAATGGTCACGCCGCATGAAGGAAACCTGGACCGCGCGCTTCGATCAACTGGAAGCGCTGCTCAATGAACGCGAGTGAATCACAGAAACGGGAGATGGCATCCGATGAATAAAACGATCTTCACCGAAATGCTGGACAACAAACAGATGACGGTCTCGCGCCGTTTTTCCGCCCCGCTCGATAAAGTCTGGGCCGCCTGGACGGAAAAGGCATTGCTCGAAAAATGGTGGGCTCCCAAACCTTATCGCGCCGTCAGCAAATCCTTCGATTTCAGCGAAGGCGGCCATTGGCACTACTGCATGGAAAGCCCGGAAGGCGAAAAACACTGGTGCCTGGTCAACTACATGGAAATCGACCGGAAAAAATACTTTACCGCGCGCGACAGCTTCTGCGATGAAAACGCCAATGTGAATCCCGACCTCCCCGGCAACGTCTGGCGCAATGAATTCGAAGCCGACGGCAACGCAACCCAGGTCCTGGTCACACTGACATTCACATCGGCCGACGACATCAAAAAAATCATCGAGATGGGATTCAAGGACGGATTCACGATGGGCCTGGATCAGCTGGAGGAATTGCTGGCGGCGCAATAACCGCCAGAAAAACCGAAGCCCGCGTTCAGCGGGCTCTTTTATCCCGTCTATACATCCGGCAAGAACATTTCAACCCATCGCGGAATCGTCTGTCGTGACACAGCGCAACCATCGCGGCCTGCCGAAACTGTCATATTCGACCGGCACTATGGGCGATTCGCATGGCCAGGCGTTGCCGTATGCTTGCCCGCATTCTTCTCGCCTTTTCCCTCGCCGTCGGCCTCTCAGGTTGCGCCACGAAAATGCCGGCCGCTTTCTCGCCGGCCGATGCCTGTTCGGTGACGACTTCGACCTACGACGCTCGTGAGGTGCGGTGCCAATTCCCGAAATCCGAATTCAACGCAAGTACCGTTTCAAAGCGAATTTTTCCGGAGGCCATGACGATACGGTCGCGCGCCTGATCCCGTTCATGAACGACGCGCCACTGAACTTCGGCTGCATCTCCGCGGTTTCCTACCCGGAGCGCTTCGGCTTTCTCAGCCTTTTCATCGTGCGCCCGGAATTTCGCGGCCAGGGTTTCGGGTCGGCTCTATGGCGCGCGGCGCTCGCTACGTTTTTCAGAGCTTCCTTGAGGCGATTGCGGATTCAATATTTATCGATCGCTCGATCGATGGACCGCCGCGCAGATTTCCGAAAGTTAATTTTTGCTTTTATTGCCTTCGCGATCAGACCGGGTAAACTCTATTAGCACTTTAACCACCTGGTCAATTAAATATAATTAACCGCCCGGGCATGGTTTTACGGCACTTTTTACGGCACTTTTTACGGCACCCAGGCCCGAGAATCTAAGGCCCGCGAATCTAAAAAGCATTTTTCACAAAAACCAGCGACTCGGTTTTTTTAGCGAGAGGATCTTGCATCATGTTGAAACGTTACGATTTCCCCATTCCCTTCGGTTGGTATAACGTGTCCCCGGCTGCCGACATCGGTCCGGGCGAGGTCAAGGCCATTCATTATTTCGGCAGAGACCTGGTTTTATTCCGCACCGAAAGCGGCGAAGCCAAAGTGCTCGACGCGTTTTGCCCGCATCTGGGCGCGCACCTGGGCCACGGCGGAAAAGTGAAAGGCGACAGCATCGCCTGCCCGTTCCACGGCTGGGAGTTCAACGGCGGCGGCCAGTGCACCCAAGTGCCCTACGCCAAGAACATGCCGCCCAAAGTCGCCGGTGAAAAACAGGCGATCCATGCCTACCCGACGGTTGAGTGCAACCGGACCATCTGGGCCTGGTATCACCCCTATCGCGCCGAACCCAGCTACCAGGTCGAGGCCGCGCCGGAATTCACTTCGGACGATTGGGAAATCGGCATTTCGCGAAGCTGGGTGATCAACTCCATCCTCCAGGAAGTTTCGGAGAACGGGCCCGACGCGGCGCATTTCATTTATGTGCACGGTGTGCAGGCGCCCGCCGGCGAAGTCAAACTCGACGGTATCCGCCGCACCACCAGTTACAATTTCCTGGCCCCCAAAATCCTGGCGGACGGCACGCTGGATATGTCCGGGGAAATGGCCACCGGCTCGCTGACGTCCCGCAACCTGGGCCCGGGCCAGGGCATTCAGCGTTTCAGCGGCACGGTGGAAGCCGTACTGCTCGGCACGTCGACACCGATCGACGAAAACCGCATCGAACTGCGCTTCATGTTCGCGCAACCGAAAAACCTCAGCCCCGCGCAGCAGATGCTGGTGGCCGGCGCCCAGGCGGAAATTACCCGCCAGGTCGAAGGCGACATGCCGAT
>Ga0153956_1002761_pt1 | contig 12363 bp, 10 predicted proteins | sample TSFL040MetaG_FD_104704 | JGI IMG/M metagenome (GOLD analysis project Ga0153956, IMG submission 104704) | Attine ant fungus gardens microbial communities from Florida, USA - TSFL040 MetaG | ecosystem: Host-associated > Fungi > Mycelium > Unclassified | place: USA: Florida, Wekiwa Springs...
GACCGAGCCTGTTGCCGGCAGCGGCCGAGACGGCCCGGCGGTGGCGGGCTTGGTGCAGGGAACACGGTATAGGCGAGATATATCTCGCCTATACTCAGTCCTTTGAGGCCGTATCTCCCGATCAGTATGGGTTCGATGCGGCTGTGGAGTTCCCCCCAAATCGATCGGCACCACCAAACGTCACTCATACTGTAACGCCCCTGCGGCAGGATTTTTCCTCGAACGTATATGATTGGTCGGTTTTTCCTCAACGCAGTGAAGACTATTTGCCTCGTAAATATAAGTTATTCCGCTCGACTTGCCCTGGCTGGGACAACACTGCGCGTCGCAAGCATGGCGGTGGCGTATTCATTAACAACACTCCCGCGCTCTATCGCACGTGGCTGGAGAACGCTATTGAGGACACGCTTGCATATGTCAATGAGCCGAGCGAGCGGCTGGTCTTCGTCAATGCATGGAACGAGTGGGCGGAGGGCGCGCATCTGGAACCGGACGCCGCAAACGGTTTCGCCTATTTGCAGGCGACTCGCGATGCTCTGGAGGCGGTGAACAGAAAGTCTAAGCCCCGCATCGTGATTGTTTCGCACGATGCCCATCCACACGGCGCGCAGTTGCTGGCGCTGAACTTGGCTAAGGGCTTCTCGCGACTTGGTTTCGATCCTGATCTCATTGTGCTCGGTGACGGACCGTTGCTTGGGCGCTTCGCCGATGCTGCAACGCTGCACAGGATCAACATTTCCGACCTCGGAAACACCAAGGTTTTGGAACGTCTGAACGCCATCAAAGACGGCGGCGCCGAGGTGGCGATCGTCAACACCACTGTTTCCGGTAAGCTCGTGCCGTTGTTGAAGCAAGCAGGGTTTCGTATCGTCTCCCTGGTCCATGAACTCCCAGGAATACTGCAATCCTACCATCTCGGCGAGGCCGCTGCGGCCATTGCGGAGAACGCTGACAAGACTATTTTTCCGGCGCAGATGGTCAAAGCTGGATTTGAGAAGTTTGTTGGCCATCCCGTCGCCCAGTCCGAGATCAGGCCGCAAGGTCTTTATCTGCGCATGGGCACTTCTGCTGAGAACCGACAACAGATTCGCGAGGCCGCGCGTAGGAACTTGAACCTGCCGGCAGATGCGAGCATCGTCTTATGCGCTGGATATGGCGACCACCGCAAGGGCCTCGATCTTTTCGTAGGGGTCTGCCTCGACCTCATGAGGGGTAGACCGGAAGTGCTTGGGGTCTGGGTTGGCCATTTCGACCCATCCTTACATGCAGCGCAGATGAGGCTAGTGAAGGAAGCCGGCTACGAGGATCGCTTCCTCTTCGCCGGATTGGTGGGAAGCCCTCAAGAATATTATCTGGCAGCCGATGTCTATGCGCTGACCTCGCGCGAAGATCCTTTTCCCTCGGTCGTGATGGAAGCGCTGGATGCGAATGTTCCGGTGGTTGCGTTCGAGGGTGCCGGAGGCTTCGAGGAGTTGCTTAGACGCGGTTGCGGCATTCTTCTACCGCCGTTCGAGGTCGATGCAATGGCGGAAGCAATCACGGATCTGCTTAATCATCCCGACAAAGCTTTGCGTCTGGCAAGGACAGGCCACCAGATTGTCCGTCAGGAATTTGATTTCAGTCACTATCTGTATGACTTGTTGTCTTACGCAGGCAGGCCGCTGCCACGAATATCCGTAGTTATACCCAACTACAACTACGCCCGGTATCTTATTGCGCGAATGGAATCGATCTCCAACCAGACGGTACTGCCTTATGAGTTGATCGTTCTCGACGATGCTTCGACGGACGATAGCGTCGAGGTTATCAAGCAGTTTCTGGCAGGCTGTGACATTCCGTCCACTTTGGTCGTGAATGAGGAGAATTCTGGTTCAGTATTCCGTCAATGGATGCGTGGTGTTGAAATGGCGCGCGGCGACTATGTTTGGATCGCCGAGGCTGACGATCTCGCCGACCCGGATTTTCTGGCAGAACTCTTGCCCGCTTTCGAGCAGGATGACGTTGCCATGAGCTACTGCCAGTCACGTCAGATGGATGGCGAAGGCAGGATATTGTCCGAGCATTATCTTGACTACGTCGCCGATATAGATCGGTCTCGCTGGACTAAGCCCTATGTGGTGGATGGTCGCCAGGAAATCGCTGAGGCGCTCTACCTCAAAAACACGATTCCAAATGTCAGCGCCGTTTTATTTCGTCGGAGACCTCTGCTGGACGTTCTCAGCGAGGGTCTTGAGGAGATCGCCTCCTATAGAAACGCGGGCGACTGGGTCACGTACCTACGGCTACTGGAGAGCAATAGCATAGCGTTCCATTCGCAATCGCTCAACTCTCATCGTCGGCATCAGTCGAGCATGACGATCGGGAATTTCAACGTTCGGCATTTGCGGGAAATTGCACAGATTCAGACCGAGACGATAGGCCGCCACAATCTTGGCGCCGCTGCCCTTAAGCGTGCGAGCATTTACGCTCAGCAACTCTATGAGCAATTTGATCTTTCGACGCCCGAATTGCCATATTTCGAGGATTATCTAAGCATTCACGCGGATGCGCAAGCCTAGGAGACCTTAGTGAGAATTCTTTTCCTAGGAGCCCGAATAGCTCCACCTTCCGATCATAAGCTTACATTCGAGCAAAGATTCGCTGCTACTGGGCACAACACTGGAAACCTTTTGATAGGGCAATCTCTTTTTGAGGAACTGCGTTTCGATGAATTCGGATATGGAATGTCCTTCTCCCCAAAAGAGGTCAATGAGCGCTTTGATGTTATAGCTGTTGCGGCAGCAAATTTTATTTTTAAGAATTTCGATTTATCTTACCTGGCGGACTATATTGAGGCAACCAAACTTCCTTGCTTCGTTGCTGGTCTCGGTGCGCAGGCACCAGCTATAGGAGACAAGGTCACGGACATCCCTGAGGGCAGCAAACGCTTTCTCCGAATTATTTCCGATCGCAGCACGATCGTGGGCGTGCGAGGGAATTTCACCGCAGAAGTGATGAACGATTTTGGAATAAGGAACGTCAGGGCGATCGGATGTCCAAGTCTGTATCGAACGTTGAGGCGCGACCTACGAATCCGTCGGCCAGACACAAGCATCCCGTTGAAAGTTTCGGTGAACGGGTCTCGAAACGTCTTTTCCCATTCAGCCAATCCAGAGGCGGCTCGTCGAATCGAAGCGGAGCTTCTTAAATTGTCGATTGACAATAGATACTGCTATGTCCTCCAGAATGAAAATCCGGAGATGCAGATACTGCTGTCTAACGATGGTGAGCGCGTCGATTTGGAACGTGCTACTTCTGTCATTGGCAGCCTGAAGATGGATATCTCGCCTTCCGATTTCGTTAAGCATATAAAAGAGAATGGTAGGATTTTTTTCGATCTTGCAGAATGGGATGATTACATATCCAGGTTTGACTATTCAATCGGGACTCGTTTTCATGGAAATCTGATTGCGTTAACAAACGGGATTCCGGCAACCATCGTAACTCACGATTCAAGAACGACAGAAATGACTGAGCTTATGGGTATTCCTGGATTTTCTGTAGAATCATTGAGGTGTATTAATACTGCCGAGATGGCTAAGGAAAGCGATTATGACGAATTTGAAAGAAAATATACCGTTCTATATGATGGATTTTCTGAATTTATTTTGGAGAACGGTTTAGGGCACAATATGGAAACTTACCGGAGACCAACGATCTGCAGACAAATGTCTCCCGACGTAAGCTGATCGGTTAGTATCCTGCGATAGTTTGGAAATTCGAGAGCCAGATGAAATCCAATCAAGATCTAGCCTACAAGCGCAGTGGATATTGCCCGATTTGCGAGGGCGATGTTCAGTTTTCCGCAAAATTTGAGTGGTATCGTGATCATCTGCTATGTTCCAAATGTGGTTCTATTCCACGGGAGCGCGCATTGGCTCTTGTCCTGACACGATTCTTTCCTAATTGGCGCGCGCTCGCCATTCACGAATCTTCTCCGACACCTCGAGGGATTTCGCTCAAGCTGAAGCGAGAATGCGCTGGATATATCGAGTCTCAGTACTTTGTCGGAGAGCGGCCCGGCGCGGTCATTAGGGGCTTTCGAAACGAGAATTTGGAGGCTCAGACATTTATTGATGCAAGCTTCGACCTCGTTGTGACACTCGATGTAATGGAGCACGTCAATCTGCCGGAAATTGTGACAAAAGAGATTACTCGGACGCTAAAACCTAATGGTATCTACCTTTTTACTGTTCCGACCTATAAGGAAAAGGTAAGCAGTGAGCGTCGCGCTCGTTACGGTTTGGGTGGGGCAATCGAACATATTGCCGAGCCCGAGTATCACGGAAATCCGGTGAGCGACGCCGGTTCTCTGGTAACATTTCACTACGGTTATGATCTCGCGGAACTGGTTCACCGATGGTCGGGGATGGATGTTGAGGTGTGTAGGTTTCATGATCATAGGCACGGAATTATAGGGGAATTCACCGAAGTATATATGGCAACCAAGCGGGCTAGTTAATTGGCTGAAGCGCCTACAGGCTTGTGCGTTGCCGCGCTCTCGAAAAGGCGTCGTCGAATAGCGATTCCGGTTCGTCTCTCGATCCATGCGTAGCTGAGTAAGGAGACTGGGAGCAGGATCACGAGTGTGGCAGCCACCGAGACTCCAAAAGCGAGTGGGATAGAGGATATGTGCCGATAGATTGTCCTATAGGCGTCGCTGAGTATGAGGCAGCCTATGATAAATGGATGCCAAAGATAAAGGCTAAAGCTCGCCTCCCCTAGTTTCGCTGTCCAAACCAAGGTTCGGCTATGGAAGCGTTCAAAGCTCATCCCGAGAACCAGGAGCATCATTGCAACCGCCCATGTGGCGGTCATGGCGGATTTAGAGTTGTCCCAACCGATGTTGCGGCCATAGAAATACTGTATCTCGCCGGCGAATATCATGAGTGCCGCAATCGCCAACAATGCGATAGTGAAGAAAGCGCGATGCGGTATCGGTGACCAGGAAATTTTCTTCCAGATAAAGTAGCATAGAATTCCAGCGCCAAAATACTGCGCATACATGATAATCGAATAGTCGGAAAAAATTTTCATATTTCCTTTCGCGTTATTGAATATCGACCGCCACAGGGCTGAGATAAAAATGCAGAACACAAAAAATACCGTCGCGTGCCTAAGATCTTTTACGGTACGTGCAATGAGAGGAAATGTGATATAAAAAAGAATTTCTACCCCAATTGACCATGATGCCTAAACAAATCCAGTTGAGTAGCCAGGTATAAGATTGAAAATAAACGTTGAAGATGTGATAATATCAAGGGCAGATACTGGTCTATTATATACTACCCATAGGAATATTGTGTATAGTAATATCATAAAGTAGAAAAGAGGTACAATGCGAAAGAAACGTCTAATGTAGAATTTGCGCACCTGGGCTGCGCTTTCGAGTTGGTCATGATAACCGTAGCTAAGTGAGAAAGCGCTCATTACATAGAAAAGTGGTACCCCAAAACCGGCAAAACGGGGGATGAAGTCGAGATGTGCAGGTAGGACTATTTTTGTCAGCAGGGCAAGGTGAAACAGAACGATTACCAAGGCTGCATAAAATCTAACAGCATTCGCGCCTTCTAATTGAGTATGACCATTCGTTAGCTTGGCTACAGAGCGTTCTGCTTCCTCCGATGTAAGTGTGTGTTCGAGCAACAAATAGATCCTTCTACCGAACCTCTGATACTGCAGGGCCGGCTACTTTTCGAACCATTCTGCAGCTCTGCAAAACGTCTTCAACCGGGCTTCTTCCAGTTCCAGGATCTTGTTGCAGGTCCTCTGGAGAAGCGCGTGGTTGTGGCTCGCTAGCACGATGATGCCTGCCTTCTCGGCCATCTCGCCCATACGTCGGCGAGCCTTATCCTGAAAGCTCGGGTCTCCAGCGCCAATCCATTCGTCCATGAGCAGAATCTCAGGCTCGAAGCTTGTTGCAATAGAAAAGGCCAAACGAGCCGCCATGCCCTGGCTGTAGGATTTGAAAGGCAGGTCGATGAAATCGCCGAGTTCACTGAATTCGATGATGTCATCGATGCGTGTCCTAATCTCATCGCGGCTCCAGCCATTTATCAGACCGCGCAATTCTATGTTACGTCGTCCAGTAGCCTCCGCGCGGAAGCCCAGTGAGATGTTGAACAAGGCGTCGACCCGTCCGTCGATTGTGACTGTGCCATTTGTCGGCTCGTATATGCCGTAGAGCACCTTGAGGAGCGTCGTCTTGCCGGCGCCGTTGGCGCCAACGAGACCAAGCCGGTCGCCAGCTTGAAGCGAAAAGCTCACGCCTTCCAGTGCCGTGACGTGACGAGTGCGCCCCACCTCCTCGATGCGCCCGCCTGCCGGCATGCGTTGCGTACGGGAGGCCAACGTTATTTTCTGGCGTACCCGATAGGTGAGCCCAAGGTTATCGGCATGAATTGAAACCATCAGAGCACGAACACAATCTTCTTCCGGTAGAGGCCTAGGAGCAGGGCGGCCAATATCCACAGGAAGAGCACAATTATGGCACAAATGCCGAAGGGCCTTGTTGGAAACTCGGCGTTGATCACTGGCTGACGTACGATCTCTAGGAAATAAGTGAACGGGTTCCATCTGTAGAACGCGCCACGGATGCCTTGTCCAGGACCTATCCAGAATACCGGCGTGAGGAATGTGCCGATGCGCATGAGGTTCTGGACGATGAAGCTCAAGTCAGGGAAGAAGGCGCCGGCGATGGCAAAAACCAAGATTGCCGCAGGCGTCGCGACTACAATCATAGCGAGAGCCAGCCCCGACCATAGCCACTCGATGGTGAGCGATGTGTGAGCAAACAGAAGGACCGCGAGGCACCCGGCTAGCGCATAGCCCGCCCTAATCACCGATTGCATGGTCAGCCGCATGACATAGACTGTAAGCGGCAAGGTAGTGCCTCTGATGAAACTCTCCTCACGAGTGAAAAGTGTGATGCTCAGGGTGATCACTTCGGTAAGGTAGAGCCAGACGAAGAGTCCTGTCGCTACGTAGGCGGTAAAATGTGGCATCGAGTGATTGTCGCCAAAGATCACTACGAAGGTGCCGGCAAAGGCGAGATAGTTGATCAAAAGCCAGACGGGGCCTAGAGTCGTGCGCCTATGCTGGTCGCCGATGTCTTCTCGAGCAAGCGCCATCCAGACACTGCGCATCCTGAGACCGCGGCTTATGTCGGCAAACGCGCTTTGTAGCACTTTCAAGATTGTGTCGTCCCTGCAAATTTTGGCGCTGGTATCATAGTCCTTTGAAGCGCGTAAAGCAGGCCTATCACCATTGCCGCTTGGCATCGCGAATACTGAGTTTTTGCAACCACCGCTTCGGGCCTATGACAAGGGTTGGACCCTGTTCGTATTAGCGAACTCGCATCTATAGCGCTCCTGGCAAAGTCGAATCAGAGGAGAACCAATCGATGGCAAGTCTTCGATCTTTTAAACCATGTCAAAGATCAAAAAACCTCTGGCGATCCCTTCATCAGCGCGCTAATGCGATGGTGGGGCAACGGGGGTTCAGGAATTTGCAACCTGGAATAGCGGCGGATGGCAGATCCGGCGCTAGACTTGGTGTCGCGTTTCCGTGCCTGGAGTTCAGTGCTACCCAATGACGTCTTACGTAGAAGCCGTATCAGGCATCAGACCGAAGATGCGGCGCGCCATCATCATGGTCCAGGATCTCGTCATGGTCCTGATCGCGGTGGCGCTCAGCCTCGTTTTGACGCAGTCGCGGCTTTCGTTCGAGGTATTGTCCTATGGCGGGCTGGCCTGCTGGGCGCTCATCGTGCTGCTTGCGCATCTGCTGTTCCGCTATTGCGGCCTCTACAACACCGTCTGGCGCTTCGCCTCCACGCCCGACTTCTTCAACATCCTGAAAGGCTGCGGAAGCCTGACGGTGGTGCTCTATCTCACCTCGCTCGCGATCCGGTATTTCCAGCCCGTCATCGGCCTCAACGAACGCCAGTTCATCGTCTTCTTCCTGGTGTCCTTCACCATCATTTCCGCGCCGCGGCTCTACTACCGGTTCCTGCGCGACGGCGCGAGCTGGCGCATCCTGCGCCGCGCTTCCGGCGAGGCACGGGCCAGGCAGGCGCTGTTCATCGGCAGCCTCGGCGAGGCCGACGTCATCGTGCGTTTCACGCGCGCCGCCGTGCCGGCCGAATATGCCATCGCCGGCATCATGGCGACGGAGACCGACGCGCCGCTCGGCATGCGGCTCCAGGGCGTGCCCGTCGTGGCGGTCCGCCCCCGCCTGGTCGAGGTGCTGGAGGACTATGTCAACGGCACGGAAAATCTCGACCTCCTGATCTTCGGCAAAGGCGTCGAGCGCGACATCGAGGACTATGCGGAGCTCGTGCGCGTCGCGCGCCATGGCGGCATCGCCGTCGTCCAGTTCTCGGGCCTGTCGGAGCTGGGGCAGGGCGGCAGGCTGGTCCTCGACGCGGTGGAGATGGAAACCATCATGCGCCGTTCCGCCGTCGCCACCGACCTCCAGCGCATCGGCGCCTTCGTCGACGGCAAGCGGGTGCTGGTCACCGGCGGCGCCGGCTCCATCGGCCGCGTCCTGGTCAAGCGCGCGCTCGAGCTCGGCGCCGAGGCGGTGCTTGTGGCCGACAATTCCGAGTTCGGCATCTTCCAGCTCGACCAGATGATCGACGAGGCCCACCGCGACAGGCTCACGAGCCGCATCGTCGACGTCACCGACCGGCGCCAGATGACCCGCCTCGTCGGCGCGTTCAAGCCGGCCATCGTCTTCCATGCGGCCGCGTTGAAGCACGTGCCGCTGCTCGAGGAGAACTGGGAGGCGGCGATCGAGACGAATGTCTTCGGCACGCTCGCCTGCGCCGAGGTCGCCGCCGAATGCGGCGTGCCGCAATTCCTGCTCATCTCCAGCGACAAGGCCGTCGACCCCACTTCGGTGCTCGGCATCACCAAACGGGCGGCCGAGCAGATCGTCGCCTCGCTGCACGAGGATCGTCTCGCGTCGTCGGCTTCGCCGGCGGCCCTGGCGAACGACAATGAGGGCAGCGCGCGGCCTTCCGGCACGGAATTCATCGCCGTTCGTTTCGGCAATGTCTTCGGCTCCACAGGCTCCGTGGCCACCATCTTCCAGGCACAGATCGAGGCTGGCGGGCCGGTTACCATCACCGACAGGCGCATGACGCGTTATTTCATGACGGTGGCGGAGGCCGTGGACCTCGTCATCATGTCGGCCGCCCATGCCGGCCGGCGGCCGGACGGTGACGACTATGCCATCTACATGCTCGACATGGGCAAGCCCGTGCCCATCCTCGAAGTGGCCGAAACCATGATCCGCATGGCCGGCAAGAGCCCCTACACCGACATTCCCATCCGCTTCACCGGCATCCGCCCCGGCGAGAAGCTGCACGAGGCGCTGCACGCCGACAACGAGGAGGTCGCCAGGCTCGACATCGCCAAGGTCTTCGGCCTCAGGAGCGACGTCGTCGGCTGGTCGAGGATCCAGGCCGCGCTGGCGTCGCTGCAGGCCGCCATCCGCGACCACGACAAGGCGGCCGCGCTGGCCGTCCTCGCCGACCTTCACCGGGGCGGGCAGGCGGCGGATGCAGGGCCGGCGCCGCCGTTGCCGCAAACGGTCGTACAGGCCGGCTAGACCTGTCATGGCCTCCCGTGATTGTCTATCGAGCCGAGCGCCCACAGGTGAAGTGATTTTCAGGCCGTGAGCACGAAAGATCAGCGCGTGGCCGTCCTGATGGGCACGATGAATGGCGCGCCCTTCATCGGCGAACAATTGCAATCCCTGCTCGACCAGTCATGGCCGCTCGTCGATCTGTGGATTTCCGACGACGGCTCGACGGACGGCACGGTGTCGCTCGTCGAGGCCTGGCGCCCCCGCTGGAACAAGGGCTCGCTCACGCTGGTGGAGGGTCCCCGACAGGGATTCGCCGAGAATTTCCGCTCCATGATCGTCGATCTTCGCGTCGATGCCGACTACTACGCCTTCTGCGACCAGGACGACGTCTGGGAGCCGGACCGGCTCGAAAGCGCCATCCGGTGGATGGAAACCGAGGACGGCAAGACGCCGCTCCTGTTCTGCTCGCGCACGGCGACCATCACGGAGACCGGGCGTCCCGCCGGCCATTCGCCGCTGTTCCGGCGTCCGCCCTCGTTCCGCAACGCGCTGGTGCAGAGCATCGCCGGCGGCAACACCATGCTTCTCAACCGCGCCGGCCGCGACCTCCTGGCGAAGGCCTCGGCGGGAACGGACTTCGTCAGCCATGACTGGTGGGCCTATCTCGTCGTCGCCGCCGCCGGCGGCACGGTCCGCTACGAATCGCGGCCGTTGGTCGGGTACCGCCAGCACGTGGCAAACCTTGTCGGCGCCAATGCCTCCTGGAAGGCGAGGTTTTCAAGGCTGGGACGATTGTTCAAGGGCCAGTTCGCCACCTGGACCGACCGCAACCTGAGCGGACTCGCCGCCAACCGGGATATTCTCACGCCCGACGCCGCGCTTTGCCTGCGCCTGTTCGCCGAGGCGCGGCAGGCAGGCCTCTTCAGGCGCTTCGGCCTCTTGGCGAAAAGCGGTGTCTACCGGCAGACCGTCATGGGAACGCTGGGGCTTTATCTCGCCTGTCTCTGCCGGCGGATCTGAACCATGGCGGCAAAGCGTGCTTTCGACCTGATCGTGGCGGCCGTCATGCTGGTGGTGACGTCCCCGGTCATTCTCGCAGCCATGCTCGCCGTCCGGGCCACCTCGCCGGGGCCCGCCATCTTTTCGCAGTTGCGGGTCGGGCGCGAAGGCCGCCTCTTTGCCTGCCGCAAGCTGCGCACGATGCGCGAAGGCACGCCGTCGCTGCCCACGCACGAGGCGCCGGCCAATTCGGTCACGCCGGTCGGCAAGCTGCTGCGCGGGACCAAGATCGACGAACTGCCGCAGCTCTGGAACGTGCTCAAGGGCGAGATGAGCCTTGTCGGCCCGCGCCCCTGCCTGCCGACGCAGACCGAACTGATCGGGCACCGCGAACGATTGGGCGTGCTGGCGGCGCTTCCGGGCATCACCGGGCTGTCGCAGATCAAGGGCATTGACATGTCGGATCCGAAGCGTTGCGCCGAAACCGACGCCGCCTATGTCGCAGAGGCGTCGATCGGTCTCGATCTCAGTATCCTGCTCGCCACGCTCTACCGGGCCTGAGCGGACCGCCGCGCCAGCTCGGCAAGCCGGTCGAGCGTGTCGGTCTGCGGTCTCCAGCCTTCGGAAACCAGCAGCGACGAGTCGCAAATCTGCGTCGCGGTCAGCGCCTGCCAGGAAGCGCCTTTGCCGAGCAGCGTCGCCGCCAGCCCGAGCGGCGGCGCCGGCAAGGGGAAAAGGCGTGGACCGCGGCCAAAACCCCGGCGAAAGGCCGCAATGACCGCGCGGATTGCAACAGGGGTGGCGTCGCCGGCGAAATAGGCCGGGCGAAGCGGCCCGGGCCGGGTCACAAGATGCAGCACGGCATCCGCGACCGCCTCCGTGGAGATCAGCGAGCGCACGCCGGTCAGCGCGGCATCGGGCAGCGGAAGGGGGCTGTCGGCAAGCCGCATCAGCGCGGCCAGGTTTCCCTTCATTCCATCGCCATAGACCGGCGGCAGGCGCAACGCCGTGGCCTCGTCGCGGCCCGCGGCTGCGTAAGCCGCGAGCATTGCGATCTCGCCGTCGCGCTTCGAGCGCCCATAGGCGCATTGAGGGGCGGGGGGCGTCGCCTCGTCGACCGTGCCGCTGAAGCGCGGGCCGGCCACGGCGCGGATCGAGGAGAGATAGACGAAGCGCCCTGAGGCGTGTTGCGCCGCGGCCTTCGCCAGCCGCTCGGTCAGCGTCGTGTTGGCTGCCCGGTAGCCGGCCTCGCCGGCGGCGCGGTCGTTGTTGAGCGCGGCGCAGTGAACGACATGGCTCACATCCCGCATCAGGTCGCGGAAGGCTTGGTCCGCCGCGTCCGGGGCCGGCAGCGGAACGGCATCGCCGGCAACCGGCAATGGCCCGGCAACCGGTAATGACGCCCGGCGCGAGGCTATCCGCACGCCGAATCCCGCCTGGCGCAGCCGGTTGACGATACGCGGCCCGATGAAACCTGTCGCGCCGGTGACCAGGACCGTCATGGACGCGGGCTTGCGGCCGAAGCCAGCGGGCTCGCAGCCTTCCCGACCGGGGAGACCGTTTGCCCGGATGCCAGGTAGGTGCCGGAAACCAGGAACACCATCAGCGTCGCGTCGAGAAGGTCGTGGCCGACGAGAATGCCGGTCAGCCCGCCGATGAGATAGGTGATTACGGTCACGACGACCATCGTCGCGCCGAACCGTTCCACCGGATCGGCGCTGAGGCGCAGCA
>Ga0153956_1002762_pt1 | contig 12356 bp, 15 predicted proteins | sample TSFL040MetaG_FD_104704 | JGI IMG/M metagenome (GOLD analysis project Ga0153956, IMG submission 104704) | Attine ant fungus gardens microbial communities from Florida, USA - TSFL040 MetaG | ecosystem: Host-associated > Fungi > Mycelium > Unclassified | place: USA: Florida, Wekiwa Springs...
GGTCAACACCTTGGGTCCCTCCAGGAACATGACGTACAGCGAGATCAGCGCCAGTGCATTGATACCGAACAGTCCGGCCAGGCGATTGGAGTCCATCAGTGCGACGGCCGCGATGCCCAGATCGGCGTAGCTGACGAACACGATGGACCTGCGGTGATCGGGCCAGGACCCGAACCACCACGCCAACGTCCACCCGAACGCCGTCACGCTGAATGCGTACGACACGAGGTGTGCCCAGTGCAAGGACGGACCGGACGGTGAGAGGCCGATGATCAGCGGAATGACACCGAGCAAAGCTGCGCAGCCGCCGATCAGTAGCTGCACCCCGTCGAGCAGACCGCGATGGGCGAAATATTCGGTCTGGGTGTGGTGATGATCGGACGGATCATTCCACCAGGCCGCGAACAGACGAGCGATGCCGAGCAGGCTACTGAGCTTGGACAGCAACTATCACCTCGTCCTCGGATCGGCCCTCGTCGCGCGAATATGGCTCGGAAACGGCCGCGTGGCGCGTTCTTGGCAAATCTATACCGGTAGGTAGGGGAGTGCACGGATAACGGCGGGCGGGTTCGGTCGACATCGCTGTTCCGGGGTGCGCCGTCGGTGGGTCGGCTACCGAACGCCGTAGCGGTGACGACCGTGATCGGCCTACGTGGCGGCAGTGATAGCGGCAGTGATAGCGGCATGGTGGACACGGTCAACCAGCGCTGTATCCGTCGGCCATTCCAATAGCTCTGCTGCGCAAAGAAATTGATATCCAGCGACTCGGCTCAGAAACCCGCACGTGACACCGATGCAACACGACGCGGTTACGTTTCGCCGAACTGGTGCCGACGGAAGGGGCGGAATGACACAGGAAATGGCGGAGGTGGCCGATGTCTCCGGGGTCTCCGGGGTAGAAGCCGTCGAGCTCGACACGGTGACGGCGACCAGGGAAACCCTGGAGGACTACACGCTGCGCTTTGCGCCGCGCAGTTATCGCACGTGGTCGACACGCGTGGTGGGTATCTCGGCCCTCGGCGGAATCGCCTATCTCGCCGATTTCGCCATCGGCGCGAACATCGGCATCTCCTACGGCACCACCAACGCGCTGGCCGGCATCGCGATCTTCGCGATCGTCATTTTCGCGACGGGTCTGCCGGTGGCGTACTACTCGGCGCGGTACAACATCGACCTCGACCTGGTGACCCGCGGCAGCGGGTTCGGCTACTACGGCTCGGTGGTCACCAACGTCATCTTCGCGTCGTTCACCTTCATCTTCTTCGCCCTCGAGGGCTCGATCATGGCGCAGGGCCTGAAACTCGGGCTCGGTCTGCCACTGTGGCTGGGCTATGCCGTCTCGACGCTGATCATCTTCCCGCTGGTCATCTACGGCATGAAAGTGCTGTCCAAACTGCAGGTGTGGACCACCCCGCTGTGGCTGATCCTGATGGTCGCGCCGTTCGTATACCTGGTGATCAGCCATCCCGAGTCGGTCGGCGAGTTCTTCGCGTATCAGGGTGAGCATGGCGTCAAGGGCTTCGATCTGGGGTCGACGCTGCTGGCTGCGGGCGTGTGCCTGTCGCTCATCGCGCAGATCGCCGAGCAGAACGACTATCTGAGATTCATGCCGGCCAAAACTCCGGAGAACAGCCGCAGTTGGTGGACGTGGCTGATCCTGGCCGGGCCCGGTTGGGTGTTCTTCGGCGCGATCAAGCAGATTGTCGGCCTGTTCCTCGCCGTATACCTGATCGGGAACGTGGCCGACAGTGCCGGTATCGCCAACCAGCCGGTGCACCAGTTCCTGGAGATCTACCAGAACTTCCTGCCCAAGTGGCTGGCGCTGACGCTGGCGGTGGTGCTGGTGGTCATCAGCCAGATCAAGATCAACGTCACCAACGCGTACTCGGGATCACTGGCGTGGACCAACTCGTTCACCCGGGTGACCAAGCATTACCCGGGGCGGCTGGTGTTCCTCGGGGTGAACCTGGCGATCGCGCTGATCCTGATGGAAGCCAACATGTTTGACTTCCTCAACACCATTCTCGGGTTCTACGCGAACTGCGGTATGGCGTGGATCGTGGTGGTGGCCTCGGACATCGTCTTCAACAAGTACCTGCTGACGCTGTCGCCCAAGGTGCCCGAATTCCGGCGCGGGATGCTGTACGCCGTCAACCCGGTCGGCTTCTGCTCCATGTTGTTGGCCGCGGGTCTTTCGGTGGTCGCGTTCTTCGGTGGACTCGGCGAGGCGATCCGGCCGTATTCGCCGCTGGTCGCGATCGGGCTCGGGCTCATCCTGCCGCCCATTTTCGCGATCCTCACCAAGGGCAAGTACTACCTGCGCCGCACCGACGACGGCATCGACCTGCCGATGTTCGACGAACACCGAAACCCGTCGGCTGAACACCTGAAATGTCATGTCTGTCACCATGATTACGAACGACCAGATATGTTGGCGTGCGAGACGCACAGTGCGTTCATCTGCTCGCTGTGCGTATCCACGGACCGGATTTGCGACCATCTCTTGTCCGCAGAGCGATCGGAGTCATGACAGGATCGACCGCATGCGCCTGACTCCGCATGAGCAAGAGCGACTACTGATCTCCTATGCCGCGGAGCTGGCCAGACGGCGCCAGGCCCGGGGGTTGCGGCTCAACCATCCCGAGGCCGTCGCGATCATCACCGACCATCTGCTCGAAGGCGCTCGGGATGGTCGGACGGTGGCCGAGTTGATGGTCAGCGGTCGTGAGGTACTGAGCCGCGACGATGTGATGGAAGGGGTACCGGAGATGCTCGACGAGGTGCAGGCCGAAGCCACGTTCCCGGACGGGACCAAGCTGGTGACCGTCCACCATCCGATCGCATGATCCCCGGCGAAATCCGGTACGGAACCGGCGACATCGAGATCAATGCCGGAGCCCCGCGGCTGGAACTGTCCATCATCAACACCGGTGACCGACCGATCCAGGTGGGCAGCCACGTCCATCTGCCGCAAGCCAATGCCGCGCTTGATTTCAACCGGTCTGCGGCGCACGGCTGCCGGCTCGACATCCCGGCCGGCACCGCGGTGCGGTTCGAACCCGGTATCACCCAGCGGGTTCACCTGATTCCGCTGGGTGGCACGCGGGAGGTCCACGGTATCGATCTGACTCCACCCGGGCGACTGGACGAGTCATGAGTGCACTGTCGCGGCAGCGATATGCCTCGTTGTACGGCCCGACGACGGGGGACCGGATCAGGCTGGCCGACACCGACCTGCTGATCGAGATCACCGAAGACCGCTGCGGTGGGCCAGGATTGGCCGGTGACGAGGCGGTTTTCGGCGGTGGGAAGGTGCTGCGGGAGTCGATGGGGCAAGGCCGCGCCACCCGCGCCGATGGTGCGCCCGATACGGTCATCACCGGAGCGGTGATCCTCGACTACTGGGGAATCATCAAGGCCGACATCGGTATTCGTGACGGTCGCATTGTTGCCATCGGCAAGGCCGGCAACCCGGACATCATGTCCGGTGTGCATCCGGCGCTGGTCGTCGGGCCGTCGACCGAGATCATTGCGGGCAATGGCCGCATCGTCACGGCCGGCGGGATCGACTGCCACGTGCACTTCATCTGCCCGCAGATTATGGAAGAAGCACTCGGCGGTGGCATCACCACCCTGATCGGCGGCGGCACCGGCCCGGCCGAGGGGAGCAAGGCCACCACGGTGACGCCCGGGTCCTGGCATCTGGCCCGGATGCTGGAGGCCCTCGATGGTTGGCCGATGAACATCGCGTTGCTCGGCAAGGGCAACACTGTGAGCTCAGAGGCTATCTGGGAGCAATTACGCAGTGGCGCATCAGGATTGAAGTTGCATGAGGACTGGGGTTCGACGCCCGCGGCCATCGATGCGTGTCTGTCGGTCGCCGATGCGGCAGGCGTCCAGGTCGCGCTGCACACCGATACGCTCAACGAAGCGGGATTCGTGCAGAGCACCATCGGTGCCATCAAGGGCCGATCCATCCACAGCTATCACACCGAGGGTGCCGGGGGTGGACACGCGCCGGACATCATCACCATCGCCGCCGAGCCCTACGTGCTGCCCAGTTCCACCAACCCGACGCGGCCGCACACCGTCAACACCCTTGATGAGCACCTCGACATGTTGATGGTGTGCCATCACCTGAATCCCGGTGTCCCTGAGGATTTGGCGTTCGCCGAGAGCCGGATCCGGCCGTCGACCATGGCGGCCGAGGATCTGCTGCACGACGTCGGGGCCATCTCCATGATCGGCAGCGATGCGCAGGCCATGGGTCGCATCGGTGAGGTCGTCATGCGCACCTGGCAGACCGCGCACGTGATGAAGCGGCGGCGCGGGGCGCTGGAAGGCGATGGCGCGGCAGACAATCGGCGCGCCCAGCGCTACGTCGCGAAATACACCATCTGCCCGGCCATCGCGCACGGTCTTGACGGCGAGGTCGGCTCGATCGAGGTGGGCAAGCTCGCGGACCTGGTGCTGTGGGAGCCGGCCTTCTTTGGCGTGCGCCCGCATGCCGTGGTCAAGGGCGGCATGATCGCCTGGGCCGCCATGGGAGACGCCAACGCGTCCATCCCCACACCACAACCGGTGTTGCCGCGTCCGATGTTCGGCGCGGCCCCCGCGGCCGCGGCGGCCACTTCCGTGCATTTCGTCGCGCCACAGGCCATCGACGACGGACTCGCGGACCGCTTGGCCGTGCAGCGACGTCTGGTGGCCGTCAAGGACGTTCGGCGCGTCGGCAAGGCCCAGATGCCGCACAACGATGCGCTGCCCCGCATCGAGGTCGATCCGGACAGCTTCACGGTCCGCATCGACGGCGACGTGTGGGAGCAGCAGCCGGCCACCGAATTACCGATGGCACAACGGTATTTCCTGTTCTGATGTCACTCATGCAGCTGCTCGTTCTGGCCGATTCCCGACTGCCGACCGGTGGACACGTCCACTCCGGCGGGGTGGAAGAGGCGATCACCTGTGGTCTGGTGGGAGATCTCGGTACGTTGCGTGCGTACCTGTGCCGCCGCATCCGCACCCACGGCGTGGTGTCGGCTTCCGTGGCGGCGGCCGTAGCCGGCCGGCGTCTGTCGGTGCCCGATGCCGACCACGAAACCGACGCCCGCACACCGTCTCCCGCTGCGCGCCAGGTGTCGCGGACACAGGGACGGGGGCTGGTCCGGCTGGCCCGGCGGGTCTGGCCCGATTTTCTCCTGGACGGAGTGAACGCGTGGGACGCACTCGGCGGCACACCACATCTCGCCGTGGCCATCGGTGTCGTCGGCTGTAGTGCAGGCCTGACGCCGCTGCAGACTGCCGAGTCCGTGGTCTACACCACGATGACCGGGACGGCGACTGCCGCGCAACGGCTGCTCGCACTAGATCCGGCCGATGTGGCCGCATTGACCTTCGAGCTGGCGCCGTTGTGCGCCGAGACCGCCGCGTGCGCGCAGCACGACGTGGCCGACCTGTCCGATCCGCTCCTCGACGTGCTGGCCCAGCGGCACGTCGAACGCGACCGCCCGTTGTTCGTTTCCTGAAAGGTTCGTCATGCCACCACATTTCCTCGACGGCGAGGCTCATGTCCACCGCCCGCGCCGGATTCGGCAGCCGGGCGAACCACTGCGGATCGGGATCGGCGGCCCGGTGGGTTCCGGTAAGACGGCGTTGGTCGCCGCGTTGTGCCGGCAGCTGCGGGAGAGCCTGTCGCTGGCGGTGTTGACCAATGACATCTACACCACCGAGGATGCCGATTTCCTGCGCCGGCACGCGGTGCTGCCCGACGAACGGATCGCTGCGGTTCAGACCGGCGGTTGCCCGCACACCGCCATCCGCGACGACATCACCGCCAACCTCGATGCGATCGACGATCTGATCGAGTGCAACCCACCGCTGGACCTCATCCTCGTCGAGTCCGGCGGCGACAACCTGACCGCGACATTTTCCTCCGGGTTGATCGACGTCCAGATCTTCGTGATCGATGTTGCCGGGGGCGACAAGGTACCGCGCAAGGGCGGACCGGGTGTCACGTTGTCAGACCTGTTGGTGATCAACAAGATCGACCTCGCCCCGCTGGTCGGCGCGGACCTCGAGGTCATGCGCCGTGACTCGGCCGCGGTGCGGCAGGACCGCCCGACCGCGTTCCTGTCGCTCACCGATGACCCCGCGGCGACGCCTGCGTTGACCTGGGTGCGCGAACAGCTCGCGAGCTGATGGACTCTGATGTTCTGATCGTCGCCTCCGCTCGGCGCAATCCACGGCTCGACTGCCGGGGCGGGATCGCCGCGCGGCACACGGGCCCGGACACCGTGCACTTGGTGTCGGCGGCCGCCACTCCACTGGGCGGGGACGCCATCCGGATTCGGGTCGTCGTGGAACCCGGTGCGCGGCTGCGTCTTCGGACGGTTGCGGCAACGGTTGCGCTACCGGGCCGCGATGTGGCCGAATCCCAGATGTCCTGGGCTCTGGAGGTTGCGGGCGAACTCGATCTCGATCCGGAGCCCACCGTCGTCGCCGGCCACGCTCGGCACATCAGCACCATGGCGGCGCTGCTCACCGACGATGCCCGCATCGCCGTGCGGGAACGCGTACAGATCGGCAGAGTGGGGGAGCAGCAGGGGTTTTGGTCAGGAGCCTTGCGTGCCGACCTCGGTGCGAGACCGCTGTTGCGGCATCGCGTCGAGTTCGGCGCCGGATCGGTGACCGACGACGTGCTCGGCGGCCCCTTGGCCTACGCCGGTGAATTCCATTATCCCGACGCCGATGTCGTCACCGCCGGGCTGACCCTTCCGCTCGCCGCCGGTGGGTGCATATCCACATGGCAGGGCCACCGGCTGGAGAGCTGAAGGCGTTCAGTCGAATTCGGGATCTTCGTGCCGCGTCCTCTTGAGCTCGAAGAAGTGCGGATAGGAGGCCAGCGCCACGACGCCATCCCATACCCGCCCGGCGTCTTCGCCCCGCGGGATGCGCGAGAGCACCGGTCCGAAGAATGCGACGCCATTGACGTGGACGGTGGGCGTGCCGACATCGGGGCCGACCTTGTCCATGCCCTCGTGGTGACTCTTGCGCAGTGCCTCGTCGTAATCGGTGGAGGTTGCGGCATCGGCCAGGTCCGCGTCCGCGCCGGCCTCGGCCAGTGCCTCGGCGATGACCTCGGGAGTGGCCGGTCGTTGTTGGTTGTGGATCCGGGTACCCATCGCGGTGTACAGCGGTAGCAGGATCTCGTCGCCGTGGCGCTGTGCGGCGGCGATCACCACGCGAACCGGTCCCCAGCCCGTCTTGAGCAATTCGACGTAGCGCTCGGGCAGACCCTCTCGCCCCTCGTTGAGCACGGCCAGGCTCATGACGTGGAATCGGCACTCGATATCGCGTACCTTCGCGGCCTCCAGGATCCAGCGCGAGGTGATCCAGCACCACGGGCACAGCGGATCGAACCAGAAGTCGGCGCGGTTGTTTTCGATGGTCGTGTCGGTCATCTGCATCTCCTCGGCATTGGGCGGTCGTTGTTGGGTCACTAGACCCATTTGCGAAAGTCAACAGGATCTAAATTGGGCCGTCAAGCCCAATTTAGGGCTTACCTCGCGAACGTCTCGATGTAGTCGATCGCCGTGCTGACGGCATTCCTCAGCGGGGTGACATCGCGCCGGACCTGGGTGAGGACCATGCCGCCCTGGAATGCGGACAGTAGGAGATCGGCCAACCGTGTGGGGTCCGCGTCGGCGCGGATATGGCCGAGATCCTGCATCCGTTGCAGTCCGTCGCGGAAGATGTCCCGCCACTGATCGAAGGCGTGGGCCAGCTCGTCGTGAACGTCCAGATCCGACTTGATGATCTGGCTCGCCAGGGATCCCAGGGTGCAACCGTCCTGGTAGGCGCTTTCGTGGTCGACGTAGTAGTCGACCCAGGCCCGGAGTGCCTCGATGGTGTCGAAGCCGGCGAATTGCTCGCCGCCGTAGAAGCTCAGGACGCGCTCGGCCTGCCATTCGATCACCGCCTGGACCAGGCTCTCCTTGGTCGGGAAATAGTGGTTGAGCTGCGATCCGCTGACGCCGGCGACGCGACGGAGTTGGTCGTTGTTGGTCGCGGCAACGCCCTTGGTGTGGATGAGTTCCGCGGCGTGCTTGAGGATGCGGGCCCGTGTCGCCTGACCCTTGCTGGTGAGTTTTTTTGGTTCCTGAACAGCGGTTTCGGCCTTCATGCCCACCAGGATACCAAAATTGGGCTTGACAGCCCACTACGAATCATGTCTACTTCAGAAGTGGGTTGAACAGCCCAAAAAATGAAGACCACTTTCTGGAGGAAGATCCGCTATGACTCGCCTGACCACCCCTGCTTCCGAAGAGATCACCGCCGACGCGCAGAGCGTGCTGGGCAACGTCGGCAAGCAGTTCGGCTTCGTTCCGAACATGTTCGCGATGCTCGCCTCGAATCCGACCGTGCTGGACATCGTCATGTCGCTGCAGGGCTCCACGAGCCGCGTCCTGGATGCCAAGACCCGGCACACCATCGCGCTGGCGGTGTCCGAGTCCAACGGCTGTGAGTACTGCCTGGCGGTGCATTCGTACGTGTCCGCCCAACTTGGTGGCATGTCGAACGACGACATCGCCCTGTCCCGGGCCGGCAGCTCGATCGACCCCAAGCGCGCCGTCGTCGCCCGCTTCGTCCAACGGCTGATCGAAACCCGCGGCAAGGTCGCCGATGTCGACCTGACCGCCGTACGCGGCGCCGGCTACACCGACCCGCAGATCCTGGCGATCGTCACGGTCGCCGTCCAGACCCTGCTGACCAACTACATCAACAACGTCAACCAGACCATCGTCGACATCCCCGCCGTTGCCACCAACTGAACTCCAAACCCTGTGCAGAGGAAGTGAATTGACATGAACCTTGACAACCTGATGAACAAGCACATGACCCGATACTTCGACGCCGGCAAGACCATCCCGGCCGAATCCCTCGATCAGCTGCTGCGGTTCCTGCGCTCGACCCCGTCATCGGTGAACGTGCAAGCCAGCCGTTACCTCGTGCTGGGCACGCCCGAGGGTAAAGAACTGCTCGCCGACAACCTCGGCGAACGATTCAAGGACAACGGCGAGAAGATCCTGAACTCGTCGCACACCATCATCTTCACCACCCGGGCCGATCTGCCCGACAGCCATCTCGATGAGGTGTTCGGCAAGGAGAAGGCCGACGGCCGATTCGGTGACCCGGCCAAGCAGGCGTTGTGGGAATCGATGACCCGTGACTTCCTCAATCTGCGCACCTATGGCTACAAGGACCTGGGTCACTGGATGGAGAAGCAGGCCTACCTGGCGTTGGGTATGACCATGATGGCCGCGGCCGAGCTGGGCTTCGACGCCACACCGCTGGAAGGGTTCGACCCGGCCAGCGTCGATGCGGCCTTCAAGATCCGTGAAACCGGTTACACCACAACGGTGTTACTGGCGCTGGGCTACCCGGATGCCGCCAAGGCCTATGGCAACCCGATCTCGCGATTCGACCACGACCGGCTCTTCACCTTCCTCTGACCTCTGACCAATCAAGCTCTCATGAAAGGCATAGAAAAATGACCACCAAAACCGACGCAGTGACCGCTGTCTGCCACCACCACGCCCCGGCCGTCCGGGCCACCGCCAACATCGTCGCCCGCTATGGGTTGGCCGTTGTCATCGGGTGGATCGGAATCTTCAAGTTCTGCTCCTACGAGGCGCTCAACATCCAACCGCTCGTTGCCAACAGCCCGTTCATGGGGTGGGTCTACAGCCTGTTCAGCGTCGAGACGTTTTCCTCGATCCTCGGCGTGGTAGAGATAGCGACCGCGGTCCTGCTGATGGTCAAACCTTGGTATCCGAAGGTTTCGCTGGTGGGCAGCGTGCTCGCGATAGTGCTCTTCGTCAGCACGTTGTCATTCGTCATCACCACACCCGGCGTGGGCGAAGACTCGGCCGGCGGCTTCCCGCTGCTGTCCATGACGGGCCAATTCCTGATCAAAGACATCGTGCTGCTGGGGGTGTCGATCTGGACTCTCGCCGATGCGATGGAATCGATCGCGCGTCGCGTGACACCGGCGCCGATGTGAATTCCGTTAGCAGAGTAAGGAAGTAGCGTAATGTTCACAAAAGCATTGGTGGCAACACTGATCACCGGAACGGCCCTGGTGTCCGCCTGTACCGCGTCACCGCAGAATTCACCGGTCCAACAACCCGTGGTCCAGCAGGTGTTCGATGAGCAGACCAACGTTCCCGGTAAGTCGCTGGTGAGCGTGCGGGTCAACTACCCACCGGGAACGAAAAGCGTTGCCCACCACCATGCGAAGTCGGCGTTCATCATGGCCTACGTGATCTCCGGCGCCATCCGCAGCCAGGTCGAGGGCCAGCCGGAGCGAATCTTCCACGCGGGCCAGACCTGGAAGGAAGACCCAGGCGCCCACCACGTGGTCAGTGAGAACGCCAGCGCCACTGAACCGGCGGAACTGCTCGCCGTGTTTCTGGTGGACACCGGCGACAAGGTGCTCACCGTGGAGGACGCTTCGTCCGGTCATTGATCGCGACGCTCATCTCATACAGAGAACCCCGGCCAACGCCGGGGTTCTCTGTATCCGTGAATTTTCGTCGTGTCTCCAGCCTGCCGATGACGGCGGGGAGTGTCATCGCGGTTGTCCACCAAATCCGGGTGTGGGCAGCCACAGTCATGGGCCGCAGGGCAAGACAAGAGCCGAATGTTCGACAAGAATTAATCGACGCGCGGATGCGAGATCCGTGCGAACGGATCACAATATGGTGTGCAACAGCGAGGTAGACAGCTGCGGTGCTTACTCGTCGATGACAACGTGCAGTTCCTCGATGTCGCGCGCCGGCTGCTGGAACGGGGCGGGGTGTCCGTTGTCGGTACCGCCACCACATCGGCCGATGCGTTGCGTTCGGCATGTGAGTTGGATCCCGACGTGGCGGTGATCGATGTGCATCTCGGCGCCGAAAGCGGCTTCGACCTGGCGCGGGCGCTGGGGCAGAGCCGCAACCCCGCCGTCATCATGACCTCGGCGACGCCGGAGGAGGAGTTCGCCGAATCACTGGCGCTCACACCGGCATTGGGATTCGTCCGCAAGTCGGCATTGTCGGCCGGTGTGATCAACGAGTTCTACGCCGCGGGCTGACCCTCAGCGGTTCGCTAGAAAGGTGATGGCGGCCAGCACCCGGCGGTGGTCGTCGTTGGTATCCGGCAGATTCAGCTTGGTCATCACGCTGCGGATGTGCTTTTCCACGGTGCTCTCGGTGATCCAGAGTCGTCTGCCGATACCGCTGTTGGATCGGCCTTCCGCCATCAGCGCCAACACCTCGCGTTCGCGCGAGGTGAGTTGGGCCAGTGGATCATTGCGGCGACGGGCGTTCACCAGCTCGGCAACGACCCCGGGGTCGACGACCACCGATCCCCGGGAGATCTGCTGCACCGCGTCGACGAAATCGGTCACGTCGGCAACCCGGCTCTTGAGCAGATAACCCAGGCCGTCGCCGCGGGTCACCAGCTCGAGTGCGAATTCGGTGTCCAGGTGCGCCGATAGGACGAGCACGCCGGTGGCGGGTGACTGCTGACGGATGGCGCGGGCCGCATCGAGTCCCTCGGTGGTGTGCGTCGGCGGCATCCGGATATCCACCACCACTACGTCCGGACTCTCGGTCCGGACGATGGCGAGCAGATCGTCGCCATTGCAGGCCTGGCCGACCACGGTGAATCCGGTCCGTTGCAGCAGACTGGCCAGGCCCTCCCGGTACAGGACATCGTCCTCGGCCACCACGACACGCAGCGTCTTGGTGGGCTGATCTTCCGCATCGCCTTCACGAATCACGTTGTCTGTGTTGATCATCGGCCCGTATTGCGACTCGGGAAACCGAAAACTTGCATACTTGCCAGGGTACCTACGGCGGTGCAGAGTACATGATTCCCACGGTGCACTCCCAGTCGATGCGTAGGTAATCGGCAATAAAATTGCACGGGAATTCCAGGCTGACGATCAGAAGTGGTGCCTAGCATCGGCGGTCGTCGGGGCGGTCGGGCGTCCACGATGGCGAAAGGCGTTTTGGTCCATTGTGATGAGTCGAATGCTGGCACGCAGCGAGTCGAAACCGATCGATCGGCTGCCGCTGCTGGATCCGACGGCGCCGCCGACGCGGGTCGGTGTGGCGGTGATGGTGCTGTTCATCGTGATCGAGTCGGCCTTGGTGCGCACGCTCGGCATGATGGAACCGGCCGAGCACCTGAGCGCGCTGTATCTGGTCGGCCTCCTGGTGATCGCGACTTTCTGGCCGCTGTGGCTGGCCGCGCTCACCTCCGTCCTCAGCGCGGTGGCATTTGACGCGGTACGTGCTTGGAACACA
>Ga0153956_1002763_pt1 | contig 12352 bp, 9 predicted proteins | sample TSFL040MetaG_FD_104704 | JGI IMG/M metagenome (GOLD analysis project Ga0153956, IMG submission 104704) | Attine ant fungus gardens microbial communities from Florida, USA - TSFL040 MetaG | ecosystem: Host-associated > Fungi > Mycelium > Unclassified | place: USA: Florida, Wekiwa Springs...
AAGAGCTGATGAAACGCCTCCATTTGGTTTTCGGATATACCTGATTCTTGAGCCGTACGAACGTGCTATTTCTTCAGTCTTGTCAGTGCTACCATCGTCAACCACAATAACTTCAAGGTTTTTATATGTTTGATTTACTGCGCTTTCAATTGCTTGTCCTAGGTAATCCTCGCCGTTGTATACGGGAATGATAATTGATATAAGATCGGGGAATCGGGCAGCAATATCTTTACTCAATGCCTCTAACTTATCTATATGCTCACGCTCCTTTGATCCCACCCAGCTTGCGTCATAGTGATGAATAGAGTGAGAGTTATCCGTAATGTTTGTCAGGCGCGTAATCGGATTCTTTGGACACAGATAATCTTCCGGCAGAATAGTCATAGTGCTAACTTTTTGCATTTCACCATTCTTCTTGAATCCATGTCGAGAAAGTATATTAGTGACAATTATAGGTGTTGATATCTTTGCTGGATCATCCTTATGGTCCTCATAGCTCGTTTTATCATAAACGCTCAAAATTTCTTTAAGCATCTTATCGCCGGCCGTAGCGCCAAAACCGAGGCCGGAGTTCACATATTCATTACCTTCAAAGCCCATGTATGCACCTAGTTTCAATAGATTGTCGAGATTTTTGATAACCTCAACATCAACATCCAAATATACCCCACCGTTTTCGTATATGACTTTGTATCTTGCATAGTCAGACACGAACGCCCATTTTTTGTTTTCATATGCCGCTTTCATGAATGGCGAACTGTCTATATCTACATTCGTCTCATTCCACTCGACAATTTCATAATCTGGGCAATACTTTTTCCAGCTTTCAATGCAACTTTCAGCAAGAGGCGTAAGAGGATTGCCACCAAACCAACAATAATGTATTTTTTTTGGTATAGTTTTCATTTCCGACCTCCTGCGAGCTTATCTCTGACCCGTTTCGCTTGCCTCTTTACGGCGCCAACTCTCAGAACCTTGGCTAAGTGCCGCCTCCTAGGGAGCGCGTCTGCCACTAGACAAACTATCTGCCACCTCTTACTATTGCGTATATCTAAAAGTTCATCTGACAGTAACTGGCTGGATTCCGTAAGTTTCTTCCTCTCAATAACATCAGCTTCAAGTAACTTATCGATTTCACGAAGATTCTCATTTTTAATAACAACTTCTCTTGTAACTGGCTGAAGCCGAGGTTTTATTTCATTATAAGTCTTTATATCTTTGAGTATTTGATCATAAACTTTACTCTTCTTATGACTCCTTATCGCTTCCTGATACAAAGCATCCATTGAGCTCAAATACTCATCCATGTCATGCTTTTTCTTTACATACTGAACACAATCTTTTGCTCGACGAATTCTCTCTTTGACATTCTTGATGTAGTATTCAACCGCAGCAGTATACTCTTCTACATCTTGTATGGTAGAAACGCCATGAGTTGGTGCATTTACCGTTTCAGGTAAAGCTGTGCCCTCTATTACAATTGGCAACGTCCCGCAGGCCATTGCTTCAACCGCCATCATCCCGAAGCTTTCGCGAGTAGATGGCATAAGGAAGAGGTCAGCGACACTGTACAGCTTAGCCATCATCTCATCATCTTTTATCCATCCATAGTGAGTAGCTTTCACGTCTTTAGGGATATTAGTCCCGTCACTCCCTACTACCAAAAAGTGGATTTTATATTTCTTACCCAATGTCTCCATTACATGATTAATATAATGAAGACCTTTTGTAGTTGGATCATCTCCTCTGAAGAGAATCAACACCTCAGACCTTTCCAACCCCAGTTCATCTCTTGTCTTTGCGTTATTTCTCGGATAGAAAGTATCGAAGCTCAGGCCAAATGGCAAATACACTACCTTCTTATTTTTTAGCACAGGATGCATGCTCATTACCCGCTTCATATATCTAGAAGCAACAACAAATGTAAGGTTCGAGTTTCTAATAGCCTCTTCCTTCACCTCCCAGTTAAGGCTATGGTTCCTCACATGAGTAAGTGGGAATAGATAGTCTGGTCGATCAGCAATATTAGGATCACCTGCTATAATCCATGTGTCATGGATTGTCCACACTATAGGCTTTAACTTGGACACTAAAGGAAGGAGATTCAAATCCCATAAGCCATTATGCATAAGATGAAGATGTACTATATCTGCATCAAGGAACAGTTTGTTATAAATTATTTCATACATAAGAGGGTTATGTATATTGTCTAAATCATACGTACGTTGAATAGCTTCATTATATGCTCTCATGGTTTGCCTATTAACCTGATCGGCAGCTATTACATAGGTGTCCTTGTCGTCCGAGTCCTTATTCCATACCAAATGAGTCGATTCAATGTTCCTCTGTCGTAGATTAATATGAAGATCATGACCATTGAACTTATTACCTATCAAGTCGTTGTCTCCCACTTGAAGGTTAGTGTATCGCGCCATAGGAAGTCTTGATCGTTCTCTATAATAATTTGCCATGTCGGCCCGATAATCCAGATTACTAAGTTCCATCAGCTGAGCATAGTAGTTATAAATAGTACTTCGGCATATTTCTTCTATGTCACGTACCTTCTTGGGCAAGTCTTGACTGAAGTACTCTTCAATCCACGTTTCTATTTCCCATATAGATTCATACCTACTAGCAGATATACCAACTTCATGTGACCTCCAAGAGGCAAGTTTCTTCGGCACATGAACAAAGTTGCCCCTCAAGGCAATATTCCATAGCATCTTTACATCATTCGTAAACTTAAACCTGTCGTCTTTAAAAACCTCAATATCTCGAAGTCTAGACTTTCTAAAGAAAGCACCTGGTGCAGCCGCATAGCAGGCAAAGTCAGCAAGCGCCTGCGGAAAACTCCAGTCCATATTATCGACAGTCTCAATAACCATACCCTTCTCATCTATAATATAAAAATCTGGATATGCAACAACACAATCTTGTTTATGATCAAGAGTTTTCACCATCTCGCTAATCAGCGTTGGTTCTATAGTATCATCGGAGTTTACCTGTACGAAATACTCACTTTCGCAGAGACTCCAGCCCTTATTAACCGTATTTGCCTCACCAACGTTATCGTGATATAGATAAAAACAATTTTCCCTGCCCTTAATCATCTCTTCGACAACCTCTCGGGTATTGTCCTTTGAGCCATCGTCTAAAATAATGTAAATATAGTCATCATAATCTTGCGACAATACACTTTTGATAGTTTCCTTTATTAATTCCGCACGATTGTAGGTTGGCGTAATAACCGTAACCCTTGCTTTGGAATGTCTAAGGATATCGATCTTATGTCGCCTCTTATTATCCGAAATATTCCCTATAGTATTTGCCATTTATTATTTCTTAATAAACCGATTCTTAGCTTTAGCTATCCGCTCAACGTATCGCCACTTCTTACTATTCTTTATAGCATCCAACTCGGCAATGATATGAGTAGTATCTTTCTTGAGAGCATTAACTTCTGCTTCTAACCTAATAATTTTATTGCGATTATCTATATCTTTGATAGAAGGATCAACTTTATCGAATATTTCACGGTAAACACCATGCTTTACGCCTAGCTTCTTCTTAGGAGTTAGGACGAGCAAACATTCTTGATAATTTTCGGGAGTCGGATAAAACTCTTCAATATCAAAATCTAGCAAACCAGCTCTGTCCATGTCATAAAGAAACTTAATGAGCTGATAATTCGAGAACGGCCAAAAATGCGTATCGTCAGGGAGCTCTCCTTTGCGAGCCTTACTGGCCGCTTTTACCGCTGACTTGAAGGTATTATTTGGCAAAATGTCATTGCGTTTGGTATCGTGCCAGAAGTAGCTTGGGTTATTTTCCTGCACAACATTATATACGAAGTCAAAAACCCGTTTGCTTGAGTTTTCTTTATTCATGTATACGTCATAAGCATCAATAAATGTCGTGCCGTTCCTAAAATGATCGAAGCAATATCTTGCATCTGGGTAGATGATGATTAGTTTTCCGTTTTTATTCAGTACGTTGGTGACATCCCTGAAGAACTCAATAATATCAGGAACATGCTCTATCACGTGAGAAAGAATGGCAATATCAAACTTTTCGATGTTTTTAAAAGTCTGTTTGTAGCTATCCTTAATGACGTAATCAATATGAACGATACTGTCCAGATCTACCGTGATGCCCGTTGATTCAAGATAATCGTTTGAGGTATACATTTTGACGACATCCTCAGTACTTCGGATATCTGCAAAGAATATATTCGGATGAGTTTTTTTTGTTACTGTCGGAAAGTTAAGTGGTCCGAATTCAAGGATTCTCTTACTTGGCTTGAGATACTTCTTCCTTATATAATCTCTGAAATCCATTTGGTGCTATAGTCCCTTCTTCCACACAGTACGGTTCACATAACCCGTGTAACTCAGTATTATACGTACCACCTTTTGCGCAACATGATCAGCATCATAATCTTTCACAATCGGCATACGCTGCGCGGTAACAACCTTGATTGAATCGAGTACAGTGCCTTTATCTAGACCGGTCATGATAAGCACACCCTCATCCATACCTTCCGGACGCTCGTGCGCCTGGCGAACGGTGATAGCTGGGAACCCAAGAAGCGAAGACTCTTCTGTAATAGTGCCGCTATCTGAAATAACACAAAACGCATTTTGCTGCAGATGTACATAATCAGCAAATCCAAGTGGCTTCATTGTCCGCACAAGAGGATGAAGCTCTATTCCATTCTTTTCGATGAGTTTTTGCGTACGCGGATGAGCAGAGAAGATGATCGGAAATCCATAAGTCTCGCATATAGCACTAAGTGACTCGACGAGATCTTTGAAGTTCTTTTCGTTGTCCACGTTTTCTTCACGATGAACGCTAAGTAGAAAATACTTGCCTTGCCCTAGGCCAAGATTTTCAAGTGCCTTACTTTCGTCAATCTTCTGCTTATTATTCGCGAGGACTTCTTTCATATTGGAACCAACTTTGATAACCGTCTCTGCCGGTATACCTTCAGCCACAAGATAGCGACGCGCATGCTCGGTAATCGTCATATTAATATCACTTAAGTGGTCTACGACTTTGCGGTTTAACTCTTCAGGAACCCTTTGATCAAAGCACCTATTACCCGCTTCCATGTGAAACACTGGTATTTTATTACGTTTTGCCGAGATTACAGCAAGACACGAGTTCGTATCACCATATAGCAACACAGCATCCGGCTTGTGCTCCTTGAATAGTTCGTCCGACTTAATAACGACATTACCAATAGTTTCTGCAGCATCCTTACCAGCAGCATTCATAAATATATCTGGCTTGCGTATACCCATGCCATCGAAGAAAATCTCATTCAATTCATAGTCGTAGTTCTGGCCGGTATGAACCAAGATATGCTCTGTAAATTTATCTAGTTCCGGGATAACCGCAGATAGTTTAATAATCTCCGGACGCGTACCGACTATTGTCATTACCTTCATCTATGCAACCCTTTGGCTTTCTGAGTATAAGTCTTCGTGATTAGTAACCCACTCGCTCATCTCTTTTATCATATCGTTGTAACTTGGCACATTGAAATCAAAGTCCGTCGTTCGTACGAGACTTTTATTACTGACATAGTCACTCTTTCTTGCTATCTCAATATCCTTGTGAAAATGTTCTTTAAATAGTGACAGCAAGCTATATTTATCTACCGTCTGATTATTGACGACATGCCTGATGCCTGAAAGATTGTTGTCTATAGCTTTCTCTATTGCCTTAGCAAGTTCGATAGTCGTAACACCCGTCCATACAACCTTATCGAATCCACCTATTTGGCCTTGCTGGTTCATAAACCACTGAAACAGTCCTGTACCGTTGGCATTCGCATCGGGCCCGACTATCGATGTACGCAATGTAAGATTGGTCTCGTTATCAATCTCACCAAGCGCTTTAGACCTACCATAGAAATCAACTGCATCCCGCAGACTAGACTCAGTATAGCCACCATCGCCCTTGCCATTAAACACGCAGTCCGTAGATATATGTACGAATTTTACACCCCTGTTTCGACATAGCTCGTCGACATAGTGGGGCAGGTAACTATTAACTGTTACCGCTAGTGGTTTATTATCTTCAGCAACCTTATTCAACACCCCAATACAGTTTATGATTACATCTGGTTTGAAATCATCTATAAAATGCTCGACATCACCGATATTTTTTGTTGCATCAAAACTATACGTATCATCGCTTGCGCTTCGCGACGTGCCCTTAACGACATGGCCTTTTTCCTGGAAGTGTAGCTTAACCACATGACCAAGCATGCCCTGTGAGCCAAGTACTAGTACGTTCATCCTTCTACTTCGCCCATCCTTACGAGAAGCTCAACCGTTTCGTCAACATTGAGTTGATGCGTAACATTTGAACTGTATGACTCATACTCAACTACCTTACCGTCACCGTCTTGATAAAAGTTATTGTAATTCATATCTCGGTTATCCATGGGCACCCTGTAGAAATCACCCATATCTTCCGCCTTTGACATCTCTTCGCGAGTCACGAGTACCTCATGGTCTTTTTCTCCGTGTCGTGTACCTATAGTGACTGTTTCAACATCTGAATTTTTGTATTTCTTAATTGCATTCGCAAGTGTTTCAATAGTTGCAGCGGGCGCTTTCTGCACGAATAAATCCCCTTGATTGCCATGTTCAAACGCAAACTTTACCAAATCTACTGCATCCGCCAGAGTCATCATGTAGCGTGTCATATGTGGATCTGTAATAGTAAGTGGCTTTCCTTCACTAATCAACTTGTAGAATAGTGGTATAACAGACCCTCTAGAGCCCATAACGTTGCCGTAGCGTGTAAGACATATAGTTGTGCCAGCATCGTTACCAAGCTGCCTTGCCTTTGCAACTATAATCTTTTCCATCATAGCCTTGCTGATACCCATGGCATTTATAGGATAGGCCGCCTTGTCAGTACTTAGGCATATAATCTTCTCTACGCCATTATTGATTGCACTCGTCAGCACATTATCCGTACCAATAACATTTGTCTTCACAGCCTCTAGTGGGAAAAACTCACATGACGGAACTTGTTTAAGAGCCGCAGCGTGAAATATGTAATCTACACCCTTTGTAGCTATGTCTACCGTTGAAATATCTCTCACGTCACCGATATAGAATTTTAGCTTTGGACTATTATAACGCTTGCGCATGTCATCTTGCTTTTTCTCATCACGAGAGAAGATACGAATTTCTTTTATGTCAGTATCGAGAAATCCTTTGAGAACTTCGTTGCCGAAAGATCCCGTACCGCCAGTAATAAGTAGAACTTTTTCTTTGAACATAAACACTCCATGTTTCGTATAGGCTTAACTGTATACAATTATACGCTTTTTACACCAAATCCCATTAACTTATGATGTAATATACTCATGCTCCAAAACAGTAACTCCACCGACTGTAGTATTGTAGTCATTACGCACATCAAACCTTGCAACATCTTGCATTAGGCCACTGATATCACCCTTCGAATTATATGTTGCCATGTTAACTTTATATTCTCCAGAAATAAGGTTCAATTTAACTCTGTACTTTATATTCTTCTTTTTTGATTTAATATTCTTAAAATTACTTCCAAAAACATAGACGTCATTTACGCTTGAAATTGACACACCTACTCCGTATATATCATCCCTATCCGGCCACCCTATAGACAATTCCATATAGTCATTCTTGTCGTATATAGGCTTTACTCCTTGAATTTCTATACCTATAGGTTGTTTATTTTCATTTTTTGCTTTGGAATCTTCGCTCAGTATATTGCTTTCAGAATACAGTCGAGCAACGTCATTAACGTCACCGATGTGTTTTATTTTTCCATCTTCGAGCATCAAAGCTCGTGTGCAGAGAGCGTTAACATTATCCATACTATGAGTCACCAATACGACTGTTTGGTTATCTTTACGATACCGTCTAAAAACTTCCATGCACTTCCTCTGGAATGCTTCATCACCAACGGCCAGCACTTCGTCGAATATCAAAATATCGTTCTTCGCCTTGATGGCAATCGAAAATGCCAGACGTACCTGCATACCACTGCTGTAGTTTTTAAGCTTCTGATCCATAAAAGGACCAAGCTCGGCGAACTCGACAATCTCGTCATACATTCCATCCATTTCTTTGTGTGAATAACCGAGAAGAGCACCATTAAGGTATACATTGTCACGCCCAGACAGTTCAGGGTTAAATCCAACGCCTAGTTCGATAAACGGCGTCAGCCCGCCGTGAATCTTGATTTCACCTTCTGTTGGTACGTACACACCTGCAATCATCTTAAGAAGCGTACTCTTACCACTACCATTGCGACCAACTATGCCGAAAAAGTCACCCTTGTTGATAGTAAAGCTTACACCATCGAGTACTTTTTGAGTTGTTTTTTTGTTGTCGCGTACTATATTTACAGCAGCCTGTTTGAGCGAGGTAGTTTTACTCTGGGGCAAGATAAACTCTTTGTGTATATTTTTTATTTCAATAGCCGGTTCGGGTGTTGATTTAGACATGTGTTAAATATCCTCCGCAAAATATGGTGATCTTTTCTTGAAAATCCAGACACCAAGCACGGCGAAAATTACAATGACAATAAAAGGTGCGATTTTTATAAAGATAGAATCAACACTGTTCCATAATGTATCCGTATGTACGCTACCGCTTAGTATAAAATTGCGCGCATCTTGGACAATTTGCACAATAGGATTGATATAGAAGAAATCACGCACCGAACCCGGAACCATAGTTATCGGAAAGATAATTGCACTGGCGTAGAATCCACCTTGCAGAAATATCTCCCATATATATGTAATATCACGAAACTTAACCGTAAGTGCCGCGAGCAAAAACGCGATACCAAGTGAAAACACAAAAAGCTCGACAACAATAGGTATCACAAGTATCCACTCAAATGTAGGGTGAACTCCATTAATTAGCGCAAATATAATAATGACAAGACAGTTGATCGCAAGGTTTATGAGCGCCGATATAGAGCTTGTTAGAACCATAAGGTAGCGTGGAATGCTGATTTTGCGCAGCAAATCACCATTGTTCACAACGGAACTAGCCCCCAAGGAAGTAGTTTCGCTAAAGAAGTTCCACATCACAATACCCGTTAACAAAGCAACTCCGTAATGCGGATTGTCTTTGCCTATTGGAATGATATATGTAAACAACACATAAAGTATTGCAAACATAAACAGTGGGCGAAGCAACGACCATAAGTACCCTAATACTGACTCTTGGTAACGAACTTTAAAATCAGTCGCCACCATCTCGCGCAAAATCGCGCGGTTTTTCTTTGTTACGTAACGCATAGCTAGAGAATATTATAGCAAATACTTACTGTATACTCATAGGTAATGCCATCCTATAAAGCCGTCATCATCCGTAATGCCGCCAAAAAAGATTTTGGCGGTGCTGAACGTATAGCAGTATTTATGGCTCGAGAATTAGAGAAATATGACTTTGAGACTATCATTCTTAGTCGTTCTCATAAATTACTGGACTTTGCCCAGCAGAAAGGTGTAAAACATATTAAATCCTGGTGGTGGTCTCGCCAGGATTGGAGCAGCTGGCGTGCGCTTCTTTCACCAATCTATATATTGTGGCAAATCATGTTGTTTCTCTATTATCTCGTTCTGTTTATTTACTTACGACCATCAGTAATCTCCCTCCAGAGTAAGGATGATTTTATTGCCGGTACCTTCGCTGCACGAGCACTGGGTATAAAAGTGTTCTGGATTGATCACGGTGACCTAAAAGCAATCTGGATGAATCATGAAGTCTGGTACAAAAATCCAGTTGGCAAACTCGTTTACCTTGCATCACACGCTATTCGCACTATTGTTGTTGCAAGCAAAAATGAAAGAAGGCTAATAGCAAGCAATATCCCAAATGGTTCGGTACTGAAAAAGTTTAGACTAATATATAACGGCACGTTTGACAACTATAGACAGTCTAAGAAAACTATCGATTTTATCAGCACAGGACGCCTCGTCACAGACAAGGGAATTGGCGAACTTATCGAAGCTTTCGCGAAAATAGTTGAAAAATATCCTTCTGCCACTTTAGCAATAATTGGTGACGGGCCGGAGCGTGAGAAGTTCAAAAAACAATCTGTTAGCATCCCAGGGATCACATTTTACGGTCATCAGACTGAACCTCTCAAATTCTTGGAAAAATCAAAAATTTTCGTATTGCCAACTCACCATGAAGCGTTTGGTATTGCGGTAGTCGAGGCGTGCATGGAAGAATTGACAGTTATAGCTACAAATGTTGGCGGCATTCCTGAGATAATTGATGATGGCAAAAGTGGCATACTCGTACCTGTCAGAAATTCCAATGCACTCTATAAAGCCATGGATAGACTTTACCGAAATACTCGTTTGCAACATTCACTCGGTAAGAATGCGCGCCAAAAATTTCTAGCCACCTTCAATCTAGATGAGATTATTAAGAAAGATTATGTACCCCTCTTCAAGGATCCTTCATAATGAAAATACGCGTCGAAATAAGCAGCTTAGCCGCACGAGATCTGTCTGGTGTTGCGTCGTATACACGCCTCCTAACCGAGGCGCTGGCAGCACATGCAGATACTACCGTCCGCGGGCACTATTTCAACTTCCTCCGACGCCAACCGCAACCAAAACTTGGTAGCAACAAGGTGATTCGCGAACAAAACGCGTTCTTCCCACTACGCGTCTACGCCAAGCTGCAAAGCTTTGGCATCGCACTGCCCTTTGATCTGCTGCGACCACATGTCGACCTAACGATATTCCCTAACTTTGCTACCTGGCCTACAAGCAAATCTCGGCTTTCGGCGACAGTCATTCACGATCTTACTTATTTGTATTATCCAGAGCTTGTCGAGGAGGCAAACTTAGCGCATCTGCGACGAGTCGTGCCGCGTTCGATAGAAAAAGCCGATATCGTCATGACCGTGTCGGAGTCGGTCAAGGCAGAGCTGGTGAAAGAATTCAGTATTGCACCTGAAAAATGTGTCGTCACACCCATTCCGCCGTCAGACGATTTTCGCAAAAAACTCAGCAAGAGCACTCTGGATACCATTCGTACCAAATATAATATCGGGCCAAAAAAATATATCTTTTTCATGGGCAACTTTGAACCGCGCAAAAACCTCAAAGCACTAGTAGAGGCGTACTCACACCTACCCGAAACGGTCCGAAACAACTACCGCCTTATCCTAGCTGGCGGCAGGGGTTGGAAATCAGAAGACACGAGGCAAGCACTTGATACGGCGATAAAAAACGGCATGGATATACAGCACATCGGCTACATTACCGACACCGACCGAGCTGCGCTGTACCAAGCGGCATCACTGTTTGTCATGCCGTCGCTCTACGAAGGCTTTGGTATGCCAGTACTCGAAGCTATGGCCAGCGGTTGCCCAGTGGTTGCTGCCGACGTACCTGTACTGCGTGAGACAGGCGGCAAAGCTGCGGCATACACAGATACGTCCGACCCTACCAAATTCGCAGCCGTCATAGAAAAAGCCCTGCGTACGTACCCGCATAGCAAACAAGCGATGCTTGATAATGTCGGCCGGTTTTCGTGGGATAAAAACACCGACGTACTCATACAACAGGCCAATAAACTTCTCAGCGACAAATAGCCGTTCGGTATATAATAGATACCAGTGTTTTGGAACTGGGGACAGAAAAAAATCAATCGTGAACGTATCCTGACGCTCGACCTTTTGCGTGGAGCGTTTTTACTTGAAATCATATCGTTCCATATAATCTGGTCACCGTCGCTCTTTATATTTATCGGCGGCGGTAGCCGCTTGCCTGCATCGGCAGCCGAAGGCTTCTTTACGATATCCGGCCTGCTGGTTGGGTATCTATACGGCCCTAAAGTGCTGAAAGAAACGAAAAAGATCTTCAAAAAGATATGGAAGCGAGCGTTTCTCCTGTACGGGCTGACTGTCTTTTTCACATTTTTCTATACTGCCTGGGCAGTACTCGAGCCAGACAGCGCCAAAAACGCCACGATATGGATGGGCGACCCGGTGACATTCGTGCGCAAAACTCTCACTCTGCGCTATACGTTTGGCTGGGCTGACTTCTTAGCAAGATATGCGGTGTTCATGGCGGTTGCACCGTTTGCTGTATGGCTGATCGCAAAAGGCAAAGCATGGATCGTGGGGCTTGCGAGCGCCACTGTGTGGCTCTTCTTCCGCCACACCGATATATTCCTGCCGTATTCGGCATGGCAGATTATTTTCATGTACAGCATTATCCTTGGCTACTATCTGCCACATATCGAATCATGGTTCCGCGATTTGTCTAAAAAATACCAGCATATCATCGCCGGAGTTGTCTGTA
>Ga0153956_1002764_pt1 | contig 12350 bp, 11 predicted proteins | sample TSFL040MetaG_FD_104704 | JGI IMG/M metagenome (GOLD analysis project Ga0153956, IMG submission 104704) | Attine ant fungus gardens microbial communities from Florida, USA - TSFL040 MetaG | ecosystem: Host-associated > Fungi > Mycelium > Unclassified | place: USA: Florida, Wekiwa Springs...
CTTTTGTCCAGCGGACGGCACCAGCCGCCCCAATGGTTCGTGCCGCCACCGAGATAATGCTGCCGTGTCGCGTTGAGCGGCGTGTATGGCACACCGGTCTGTGTTCCGTCGTAGAGCGATTGAGTCTTGTCGTCGAAGCTGGTCCCGCCGCCTTCCAGCATGAGGATGCGGATCGGCTTGCCGGCGAGGGACATTGCCAATGTGATGCCGGCGGGACCACCGCCGATGATCGCGAGATCAGTATCGATAGTTGTGCCCGAAGGAAGTGTGCGGGCATCGGAGAACGCGCTCAAGACAAGCCTTTCAGGACGCAGCGAAGGGCTGGAGCCTATGCCGCACGGGAAACGATGTCTTGTCGGAATTGTTGCGGACGAGCAAGGCTGGGGACTTGCTGGACCGCAGCTTCGCGAACTGGAAGTGAGGACTGGTGGAGCCAAGCGGGATCGAACCGCTGACCTCCTGCATGCCATGCAGGCGCTCTCCCAGCTGAGCTATGGCCCCAATAGCAGTCACTTTCCGGTCTGGGGACCGGAATCGAACTTTAGCGTTCGTCCTTTTCGATGTCAGCGTCGATGATGCCGCTGACGTCGTCGTTCTCGTCTTCTTCATCCTCGAGGAGACTGTCGTCTTCCTCTTCTTCGTCACCGAGTTCCTCGTCATCGATATCGAGGTCGGCATCGTCCGCATCGACAACCGACATGCCGGACTCTTCGGCTTCCGTTTCGGTGTCGGGCGTATCGGAGTCTTCATCCTCGTCGTCGTCATCGGAGGCGACGATCAGCGGCGCCTCTTCGACTTCGGCCTCGTCTTCGGCTTCTTCGGATTCGACCTCTTCGTTCTCGTTCTCATCCTCCTCGTCGTCATCGCGTTCGATCACGGAGGCAGGTGCGGCCGGCTCGGGCGTCCGCGGGCGGCGCTGCTTGTAGAGCGCCTCGGGCTCGAAGCTGAACTCGCACTTCGGGCACTCGATGGGGCGCTTCTGCAGATCGTAGAAGCGTGCGCCACAAGAGGGGCACACGCGCTTAATTCCCAGATCAGCCTTGACCAAAGTTACACTTCCCGCGTTCAGTCCGGTTTCGGAGGCCGGGTCGTTTGCCACTTATCGGCCCCCCTGTCAAAGGCCGAAATTCGCCCATGAATACCGCACCAATCACACGGCCTTTAAGCGCCCGCCGATCCGGCCCCTTGCGGGGAAAAGCGCAGGTTCCGGGCGACAAATCCATCTCCCACCGCTCGCTCATCCTTGGCGCCCTGGCCGTAGGTGAAACGCGGATTACGGGCCTGCTCGAAGCCGAGGACGTTCTGAACACGGCTCAGGTCATGCGCCAGTTCGGTGCCACAGTCACACGCGATGGGAACGGCTTGTGGCGTGCCTCGGGTATGGGCGTCGGTGGCTGGTCGCAACCGGACGCGAATCTCGATTTCGGAAATTCCGGCACAGGCTCTCGACTGGTGATGGGCGCGATGGCCACGACACCAATCACGGCCGTGTTCACGGGCGATGCCTCCTTGCGCGGCCGCCCGATGAAGCGGGTCCTCGAACCATTGGAAAAGTTCGGCGCAACATGGGACGCGCACGACGGCGGGCTGATGCCCGTGACGCTGCACGGCACCGATCGTCCGATCTGCATCGACTATAATGTCAAAGTCGCATCGGCACAGGTGAAGTCCGCGTTGTTGCTGGCTGCCCTCAATGCCCCCGGCCGCACGCGCATCACACAAGCCTCTCTCACGCGCGACCACACCGAAAAGATGCTCAAAGCCTTCGGCGCGGATATTTCGGTCGAACCGCTGAAAAGCGGTGAGGTCATTCATGTGCTGGGCGAAGTGGAGTTGAAACCCTGTGCCGTAGAAGTGCCGCGCGATCCGTCGTCTGCTGCATTTCCGCTGGTCGCCGCATTGATCGTTCCAGGTTCTGAAGTATCGATCCCCGGGGTACTGCTCAACACGCGACGCATTGGCCTGATCGACACGCTGAAGGAGATGGGCGCGGATATTGTCATCGAGAATTTGCGCGAAAGCGGCGGCGAGAAGATCGGCGATCTTGTCGCGAAATATTCACCGCTGACGGGCGTGGAAGTGCCGCCCGAACGCGCACCGGCGATGATCGACGAATATCCGATCCTCGCTATCGCAGCGGCGTTCGCAGAAGGCTGCACCACCATGCGTGGGCTGGAAGAATTGCGCGTCAAGGAAAGCGATCGCCTCTCCGCCATCGTCAACGGCCTGCGCGAAAACGGTGTGACGGTGGAGGAGTCGGAGGACGGCATGGTGGTGGAAGGCGGCGATGTCCCCGGTGGCGGCCGTGTGACAACGCACATGGATCATCGCATCGCCATGTCGTTCCTCGTCATGGGTCTTGCGTCCGAAAAGCCGGTTTCGGTAGACGACGTCTCCATGATCGCCACAAGTTTCCCGGAGTTCGAGAATCTGATGCGCGCCCTCGGCGCCGATTTCGTGCTGGTGAACGCTTGAGCATCGTCATCGCCGTGGATGGTAGCGCTGCGTCCGGCAAAGGGACGCTGGCGAAGAAACTCGCCGCGCATTTCGGATTCCATCATCTGGACTCCGGCTCGCTTTATCGTCTCACCGCGCTTGGCGTCATCGACGCCGGCGGCGATCCCGGCGATGAAGCGGACGCGGTAAAGGCCGCGCGCGCCATCGATCCCTCGAAAGCGGGCGATGTACGCATCCGTTCGGCGGAGATTGGCAAGGCCGCATCGCTGTTGTCTGTCTTTCCGCCGGTGCGGGCCGCCCTGCTCGACTATCAGCGTAGCTTCGCCCGCCGCGAACCGGGCGCCGTGATCGATGGGCGTGATATAGGCACGGTGGTTTGCCCGGATGCGGCTGCCAAGCTGTTCGTGGACGCCACGCCGGAAGTCCGCGCTCATCGCCGGTGGCTGGAACTCAGGAGCTACGGCCGGGCGCCGGACGAGACCCAAATCCTCAAGGAAATCCGCGAGCGGGATGAACGGGATACCAACCGGGCCATCTCCCCGCAGAAACCGGCCGCGGATGCGGCCTTGCTGGATACCAGCCAACTGGGTATAGACGCGGCGTTCGCGGCCGCCCTCGCTTTGGTTCAGCCAAAGATTGAGGCGCTCAGGGCCCGCCCCAGGGGTTGAAGGAGACCCGGCGGCGCCCATATCGAGCGGGTCCCCGAAATCACGACTGACAATCCAACCGCCTTGCGGATGCATGTCCGCATGGAAGTCCGCCGCCAAAGCGCGGCCGGCACAAATGTTTTTGCAAAGGAATACCGAATGGCACGTTCTGCCGCAGCCGAAACCATCGCCACCCCGAGCCGCGACGATTTCGCGGCGATGCTGGAAGCCAGCTTCCACACCCAGTCGCCGCAGGAAGGCAATGTCATCAAGGGCAAAGTCGTCGCGATCGAAAACGATTTCGCCGTCGTCGACGTCGGCCTGAAAACCGAAGGCCGCGTGGCTCTCAAAGAATTCTCCATGCCCGGCATTCCCGCCAACGTGAACGTTGGCGATGACGTCGAGGTCTATTTGGAGCGCGTCGAGAACGCGATGGGCGAAGCTGTGCTGTCGCGCGACAAGGCTCGCCGCGAAGAAAGCTGGATCCGCCTCGAGAAGGCGTTCAACGATCAGACGCGGGTTCAGGGCGTAATCTTCGGCCGCGTGAAGGGCGGCTTCACCGTCGATCTCGACGGCGCTGTCGCGTTCCTTCCGGGTTCGCAGGTCGACGTTCGCCCGATGCGCGATGTCGGGCCGATCATGAACCAGGCGCAGCCGTTCCAGATTCTCAAGATGGATCGCCGCCGTGGCAACATCGTGGTCTCGCGCCGCGCCGTTCTGGAAGAGCGCCGCGCCGAGGAGCGTTCATCGCTCGTGGCTTCGTTGCAGGAAAAGCAGATCGTCGAAGGTGTGGTGAAGAACATCACCGATTACGGCGCGTTCGTGGATCTGGGCGGCGTGGACGGCCTGTTGCACGTCACCGATATCGCGTGGCGCCGCGTCAGCCATCCGACCGAAGTTCTGAACGTCGGCCAGACGGTCCAGGTTCAGATCATCAAGATCAATCCGGACACGCAGCGTATCTCGCTGGGCATGAAGCAGCTGCAAACCGATCCGTGGGAAGGCGTTGCCGCCAAATATCCGGTCGGCGCGAAGTTCCAGGGAAAAGTCACCAACGTCACCGATTACGGCGCCTTTGTTGAACTTGAGCCGGGCGTCGAAGGTCTCGTCCACGTCTCCGAAATGTCTTGGGTCAAGAAGAACGTCGCCCCGTCCAAGATCGTCACGCCGGGCACTGACGTCGACGTGCAGGTGCTGGAAGTCGATTCCAACAAGCGCCGCATCTCGCTCGGTCTCAAGCAGACGCAGGACAACCCGTGGGAGGCGTTCTCCAAGAACCATCCCGTGGGTTCGACCATCGAAGGCGAGATCAAGTCGATCACCGAGTTCGGCCTCTTCGTCGGCCTCGACAGTGATATCGATGGCATGGTGCACCTGTCCGATCTCTCCTGGGATCAGTCTGGCGATGAAGCCGTCAAATCCTATGAGAAGGGCCAGATGGTCAAAGCGAAGGTGCTGGACGTCGACGCGGAGAAAGAACGCGTCAGCCTCGGCATCAAGCAGCTCGAAAAGGATCCGATCGAGACCGCTGGCAAGGATGGTGGCGCCCTGCGCAAGAACCAGGTCGTCACCGTCACGGTCACGGAAGTGAACGACGGCGGCATCGAAGTCAGCCTCGCGGATGGCGTGAAGGCGTTCATCCGCCGTGCCGACCTCGCCCGTGACCGCAACGACCAGCGCCCGGAACGTTTCCAGGTGGGCAACAAGGTCGATGCGATGGTCACGCAGATCGACAAGGCTTCGCGCAAGATCTCGCTCTCCATCAAGGCGCGCGAAATCAGCGAGGAGAAGGAGGCCGTGGCGCAGTACGGTTCTTCCGACTCCGGCGCCTCGCTGGGCGACATCCTTGGCGCGGCGCTGAAGAAGCGCGGCGGCAAAAAGGCGAAGGACGAAGACGAAGAGTAAGACTTCGTTCACCCTGTTTGCCTGAGACGAAAGCGCCCGGTCTTGCCGGGCGCTTTTTTCTTGGCCATTTCGATTAACGCGGCGTTATCGCCCTCGCTCTATTGTCGCAACATGTAACGAGATCGGGTTCGGGCGAGCATCACAGACCCATGACAGCGGTTGCGACCTACACCCGCGCACAACGCGCGGCCGGGCCCTCGCTCATCTATCTGCTGGGCGTGACGACGCTTGTCTTTGCATCAGCGCTTCTCTGCCTCACCTTCTCCTGGAACGGTACGCGGATCGCCGGTATCTGGCTTGGCAATGCATTCCTTCTGGCTCCGCTTCTGCAGCATCGGCGCCGGGATTGGTTTTCGCTTCTTGCCGCAGGATATGTCGCGAATTTCTGTGCCGATCTGGTCATCGGCGATCCCATCGCGCGCGCTGCAGCCACGCCCCTGATCAATGTCGCCGAAGTTTTGTTGGTCGCTCTTCCCATGCGCTATTTCCGGCTCGACCGCGACTTCACGCGCACGCAATCGCTTATACCGTTCTATCTCCTGGCGGGAGGCCCGGCGCCGCTCATCGCTGCGGTATTCGCCGCCTTCTATTTCGAAGCCGTGGAGCATGGTAGTTTCTGGGCTTCGGTCTGGATATGGTACGCGGGCGACGCGCTGGGCCTGATCATGCTCGTGCCGCCTCTGCTGACAGTCAAAAGCACGGACATCAGTGAGATGTTCGCGCGCGGACAGCGCCTCGAGAGCCTGGCGCTGATCGGACTGTTGCTGGGTATCGTCTCTCTGAATTTCGTGCAGGATTATCCGACGGCGTTTCTCTTCTTCCCTTGCGTTCTGCTTCTTACCTTCCGCCGCGGGTTCGCAGGCGGCTCGATCGGACTTCTTATCGTAGCACTCTACATGGTGGCGCCGATCCTGCTTGGAGATTCCAGCGGAGCGCTAAAGCCTCACTCTCTCCGGGAGCAGGTGACCATCGTCCAAATCTTCGTCGCGGTCATGGGATTCTCGGTCGTGCTGGTCGGCGCCGCCCTGGAGGAAAGACGCAAATTGGAACAATGGCTCGCGTCGGCGATCGCACGCGCGGAAAACTCACGCGAAGAAGCGCTGGTCGCGAAAGACGCCGCCGAAAAAGCAAACAGGTCGAAGTCCATGTTCCTGGCGAACATGAGCCACGAATTGCGCACCCCGCTGAACGCAGTGATCGGCTTTTCGGAAATGATGCACACCGAGGTGTTCGGCCCTCTCGGCGACAAACGCTATCGCGAGTACACCGACTTGATCCGCGGCGCTGGACAGCATCTGCTCGATCTCATCAATGACATTCTCGACATGTCGAAAATCGAAGCCGGAAAGCAGGAATTGCATCGTGAAAAGCTGAATGTCTCGGATTTGGGGCATGAGGCGCTTCATCTCATGCGCGAGCAGGCCGCTGCCGGACACGTTCGTCTCGAGATGAATGCCGGCGCCGCACCCGTCTTCGTAATGGCCGATCGCCGAGCCATGAAACAGATTCTGCTAAATCTGCTCTCCAACGCGGTGAAGTTCACGCCGGAAGGTGGGCAGGTCACTGTGAACACCACGCAGATAGGCGACCATGTCACGCTTTCTGTCCGCGATACCGGCATCGGTATTCCGGCCGAACAGATCTACAGACTGGGCAATCCGTTCATCCAGATCAGAAACAATGCGGGCACGACACAGACCGGCACCGGTCTTGGCCTCGCGCTTGTGCGCGCGCTCACCGAAATGCACGACGGCACGTTCCGCATCGAAAGCATCGAGGGCCAGGGGACGACTGTGACTATCATGCTGCCGGCCTGCCTGCGCGAGCCACTCGCTGCCTGAGGATCAGCCGGCGGTTTCGCCATGAACGGCTACGATCAACCCGCGCAGCGAATTGCCGAGAAACACCTTCGCCCCTTCCAGGTCGCGCAGATAGAGCGGACCTTCCATGCATAGCCCACCGTCAATCAGTTCACGCCGCAAGCAGCCATCCAGTACCCCCTCCTCCAGCGGCGGAGTGATCAATTGCCCGTGGCGGCGCACAAAGATGTTGCTGCGGCTTCCTTCCGTCAGGCGACCCTGCTCGTTTACGAAAAGAACCTCATCGCACCCATGCGCACGGTCCAGCTCCGCTTCGTAAAGTTCGCGCCAGCTTGTTTTGTAACGAAGCAGAACATCGCGGCTTGAAGTGCTAATCGGCGAAACGCTGTAGCGCCACACGGTGGGCGAAACAGGCAATGGCACTGAAGTGCATGCAATAGTCCCGTCTTCGGAAAGAGTAAGCCGGATGCGCTGATCTCCCATCTTCCCCGAAACAGCGCTTCTCATCGCGTTCAGCGCAGAGGCCCGGTCAAATGGAAAAGCAAAAGCTGCCGCAGATCGCTCCAACCGGCTCAGATGCAGGTCTCTCCGTACGAAGCCTTCGACGGGGGAAAAACGTAGCGTTTCGATCAAGTCCAGCGGCCGGCGCGTGGCGTCGTAGTAGCGGGCTTTGAGCAGGCATTCGCCATACTCCGAAGCCGCATTTGAGTCGTGGACGATCGCACCGCCGACACCCAGCACGCCATTGGTCCCCGCGATGGTGAGTGTGCGAATTGCGACATTGAAAGACGCCGATCCATCCGGCGCAAAATGGCCAATCGCACCGCAATAGACGCCGCGCGGGTCGGCTTCGAGATCGCGGATGACTTCCATCGCGCGAATTTTCGGCGTGCCGGTGACGGAACCGCAAGGAAACAAGGCATGGCAGAGGTCAGCCACCGTGGTACCGGCCTTCATCTGCGCTCTAACGGTCGAAACCATCTGGTGAACCGTGGGGTAAGTTTCGACTGCGTATAGATCGTGCACCGACACGCTACCGGTCCGCGCAATGCGGCCGAGGTCGTTGCGCAGAAGATCGACGATCATCAGATTCTCCGCGCGGTCCTTCGCGCTGTTTTGCAGCCGCAAACGCATCGCGACATCGTCCGCACCGTTGGAGCCGCGCGGCGCCGTGCCTTTCATCGGACGAGCAGTGATTTCTCCTGTCCGTGAGATCGCGAAGAATAGTTCGGGCGAGAAGCTCAAAATGCAGCGTTCGCCGTCATCGATAAACGCGCAATGGGCAGCTTGAGACTGTTCACGCAACTGCAAATAAAGCGCCATCGGATCGCCGATGCTTGGAAAGTGTGATCGGAAACTGAGATTTGCCTGATAGATGTCACCAGCTTCGATCAGCGCGTACACTTGCATGAAGCGAGCGCCGTACTCGCTTGCGCCCCAGCGTTGCGCCAAAGGGCCCCGGTAGGTGCGTCCCGCGACTTGCGCATCGAGCGCCGATTTTGCGGCGGTGCCTTCAGACGTTTCGAAAGCGTCGAAGATAGCGAACCACAGCAGCGGCACCTCGCGCCGTGCGGGCAGAAGCCCCCGCAGACGCGGTTCAAGCACATATCCCAGTTCATAGGAGAAATAGCCCGCCGCGTACCGGCCATTGCGCCGTGCGGCCTCCAGCGCTTCCAAGGCCAATTCGACCTCGTCCGGATGCCAAGCGCAGATAGTCTCGGTCGGGTTCGAAAAGCGGAGCAGCCGCTCCCGGCCGGGTCGCGCGTCGTCGAGGAGGACTTGGACAGATTGTGCAGCGCCCATGGCCTGCGCCTTCTGCCTCGCCAGGTTCCCCGTCACAACGCCGGTTCCCGCATGGCAGGCAAAATAAAGCCGCTGGCGAACAAAAAGGGGACACTTGATCGGGGGTGAAACGGACCCCACATACCTTGATGGAAATGGCGCCTTCGGGGCCGCAAAGCAGGAACAAGGCCGCTCAGGGAGGGCTTTGAGAATGAACCGGAATACCACCTTCAACAGCCCGTTTTTGCTGGGCTTCGAGCATCTGGAGCGCTTGCTCGAGCGGACCGCGAAAAGTGCAGGCGACGCCTATCCTCCCTACAATATCGAGGACGCCGGTGAGGACCGGTTGCGGATTGTCCTCGCCGTGGCCGGTTTCTCCCGCGATGAGCTGAATGTCACAGTCGAGGACAATCAGCTCGTGATCCGCGGCAAACAGAACGAATCCGCCGATCGCACGTTTCTCCATCGTGGCATCGCGGCGCGCCAATTCCAGCGCGCGTTTGTGCTGGCAGAAGGAATCGAAGTGACCGGCGCCGAATTGGAAAACGGATTGCTCGCCATCGATCTCGCAAGACCGCGTGTGGATAAAGAAACGCGCACTATCGAGATCAAAAGCCGGACGAACGGAAAGGCGTGAGGGTTTGGAAAGGAAGGTCGCTATGACCAACAGGAATGAAATCTACGATGTCGATGTCGAGCGTCATGCTCGCATCGCCTACATCAAGCCTACGGGCATCGAAGAAGCCACGCGTCTTGGCATCATGCCCGAAGGCATCAAGTTGCCTGACAATGTGAAGCTTTACGTGCTCCACGCCGTCGATGGCTCTGTGCTTGGCTACACGGATTCGTGGGATACCGCCTACGGCGCCGCGATCCAGAACGAGCTGACGCCCGTGAGCGTTCACTAAGGCTCGCTTCAAATGCAAAAAGGACCGGAGCATGCTCCGGCCCTTTTCTTTTTGTCCGAAATATCAAGCGGCTTGAGAGGTGCTGCCGTTTGTCTTCTCCGTCAGCAGCGCATAGAGCACCTCAGCATCCTTGGCTGCCCGCAACTTCTCGCAAGTTTGCTGATTGCGCAGCAGGCGCGAAACGCGCGCAAGCGCCTTCAGATGGTCTGCACCGGCGCCTTCCGGCGCGAGAAGCAGAAACACCAGATCGACGGGCTGGTTGTCGACCGCATCATAGGCGATCGCGGTTTCGAGCCGGGCGAACATGCCCACAATCTTGTTCAGACCGGCAAGGCGGCCATGCGGGATCGCGATCCCTTGCCCCATACCGGTAGAGCCCAGACGCTCGCGCTCAATCAGCGTTTCGAAAATCCGGCGCTCGGGAAGCCCGCAGATCGGAGCAATGCGCTCCGCCATTTCCTGCAACAATTGCTTCTTTCCCTGGGCCTTCAAAGACGGAAGGACGGCCTCAGGCGCAAGCAGATCGGTGATTTCCATGGGACCCTTCTGAACGCGGCAGTCAGGCGGAATCGCTCCTGAGCGTATTCCCCTTTTGATGGTGATTCTTCAAGCGTCGCTTGTAGCGGCGAAGCTGCTTCTCCATATGTTCCAGCATGGCCGCGAACGCCATATGTGCGTCCTTGCCCGTGCCTTCCGCCTTCATCACCGGACCCGAGTCGAGATGCGCCGTACAGTCGGCGCGAAACAGGGGGCCTTCGTGAGAGAAGACGACATTCGCTTCCGCACCGCCATCAAAATGCTTCGCAAGCGCCGTTTCCAGCTCTGCGCGCACTTTTTCAGGGAGCGCTGTACCGATTTCGATTTGCTTGCCTGACACCCGCACGTTCATGGCTTGTCAATGCACCACTTGGAGGTTCGGTTGCGCGAGTTCCCGCCGCGCTCGTCCGTAGCTTCCATCGAAAAGGCGGCGGGTGTGTAGGCCCGGCCACCCCCAAAGTCAACGCCTTAAAAAACGCCCGGAAAGCTTAGCGTGCCACAGCCGCGCCAAACTCCGACGCCTTCATTCTACGCCGTTCCACGGAAGATGGAATGCGCATCGCTTCACGATATTTCGCGACCGTGCGCCTTGCGATATTGACACCATCGGCCGTCAAGAGCGCAACGATCCGATCGTCCGAGAGAACATCGGCGGATTCATTGTCAATCATCTCGCGAATACGGTCGCGTACTGCTTCGGCGGAATGGGCTTCGGCCCCGTTAACCGCCTGGATCGAGGCGGTAAAGAAATATTTCAGTTCGAAAAGGCCGCGCGGCGTCGCGATGTATTTATTAGATGTGACCCTGCTCACAGTGGATTCGTGCATGCCGATCGCGTCGGCAATGGTACGAAGATTCAGCGGGCGCAGATGACGGACGCCATAGGTCAGGAAGCCGTCCTGCTGGCGAACGATCTCGGTCGCTACCTTCATGATGGTCCGCGCCCGCTGGTCGAGGCTTTTCACCAGCCAATTCGCATTGTTCAGACAATCGGTGAGATAGTTCTTCGAATCCTTGTCACGCGCGTTGGTCGAAACCTTCGTGTAGTAGCGCGAGTTGACCAGGAGGCGCGGCAGCGTGTCGGCATTCAATTCCACGTGCCATCCACCGTCGTTGCTCTCGCGCACGAACACGTCCGGCACAACGGGCTGCACGGGCTCTGAGCCGAAAGCGAGGCCGGGCTTGGGCGTGAGGCCGCGGATCTCCGCGATCATGTCCGAAATGTCTTCGGCATCGCAACCGCAGAGTTCGCAAAGCTTCGAGATTTCACGCTTCGCGACCAATTCTAGATTGGCGAGGAACGCCTGCATGATCGGATCGAGACGGCCCTGCTCCTTCAATTGCAGCGCAAGGCATTCGGCGAGATCGCGCGCGCCGACGCCGGTCGGCTCAAAGCCCTGGATGACCTTCAGCACCTCTTCAACCGTCTGTCGCGGAACGACCAGGCGGGCGGCAATCTCGTCGAGATCGGTGCGGCAATAGCCCGCTTCGTCAATCACGTCGATGAGCGAAGCTCCGATCAAGCGGCGCTCGCCATCAAGCGCGGCAATAGAGAGTTGTTCGGTGAGATGGTCGCGCAACGTGACATCATGCGTGAGCGTGCGCTCAAGCGAGTTTTCGCCGTCCTCGCCCATTGCCGGCCCTGCCGAACGCAGATTCGACCAGTCGGACGGAGATTGCTGCTGGGCCGCGCGATCCGAACCGAAATCCTCACCGTGCATATCCTCGCGCGCAGCATCCATGTCTTCGGACTTGGAGAAGTCTTCACGCGCGAGACCTGCATCGAGCGTTTCACCTGCCGCCGTAGGCGCCGCTTCGACAACACGATCTTCGATCGGGGCTTGGTCGCGTTCGTCGCGCTCCAGAAGTGGGTTCTTCTCGAGTTCCTGTTCGACGTAAGTCGCGAGTTCCATATTGGAAAGCTGCAGGAGCTTGATGGCCTGCTGCAGCTGTGGAGTCATGACCAGGGACTGGCCCTGCCTCATCTCCAAACGCTGTGCTAACGCCATACGCCGCCCCTACACACGCATCGCTACAGTGAGAATCTCTCGCCGAGATAGATCCGGCGCACTTCCCGATCGCCCACGATCTCCTGGGGCGTTCCTTCTTTCAGAACCTGGCCTTCATGGATGATGTAGGCCCTATCGATGATATCGAGCGCATCGCGCACATTGTGATCGGTGATGAGCACGCCGATGCCGCGATCCTTCAGATGGCGCACCAGATCGCGGATGTCGTTCACCGCGATGGGATCGATGCCGGCCAGCGGTTCGTCGAGCAGGATATAAGACGGA
>Ga0153956_1002765_pt1 | contig 12343 bp, 14 predicted proteins | sample TSFL040MetaG_FD_104704 | JGI IMG/M metagenome (GOLD analysis project Ga0153956, IMG submission 104704) | Attine ant fungus gardens microbial communities from Florida, USA - TSFL040 MetaG | ecosystem: Host-associated > Fungi > Mycelium > Unclassified | place: USA: Florida, Wekiwa Springs...
CGCCAGCTCGACCTGCAGCTTGCCTTCGTGGCTGTGCGCACGCTGGGCGAAGATGTCCAGGATCAGGCCGGTGCGGTCGATCACCCGGCGTTCCAGGTAGCGCTCAAGGTTGCGCTCCTGCACCGGGCTCAGCTGATGGTTGACCAGGATGAGGTCGGCACCGGTGGCGTCGGCGGCCGCCTTCACTTCCTCCAGCTTGCCGCTGCCGATCAGGGTGGAAGGATTGGGGCGGTCGATGCGCGCGGTGACGGTGGCCGCGATGCTGGCGCCGGCCGAACGCGCCAGGTCGGTGAACTCTTCCAGTACGTCTTCTTCCAGCCGCCCTGCGTGCGGCTGGATCAGCAGCGCATGTTCGCCGCGTTTGGAGCGGTCAAACATGCGCCACTACCTGCTTATTCGTTGTCGTCATCGCCTGCCTGGCTGTTGTCACCGGACTGCACGTAGCCACCGCCCGGCCCCACGCGCACGTTGCGCGCCGGCACCACGGTGGAAATGGCGTGCTTGTAGACCATCTGGCTGACGGTATTGCGCAGCAGCACCACGAACTGGTCGAACGACTCGATCGTGCCCTGCAGCTTGATGCCGTTGACCAGGTACACCGACACCGGTACGCGTTCGCGGCGCAGTGCGTTCAGAAACGGGTCCTGCAAGGATTGCCCCTTGGACATCTTCAACTCCTCGTTATTGTTCTTATTGGCCCGGACCAATGCGGCTTCCCCTGCCTGTCCGGAACGCTGATGGTACACCGGCCGGCGCGCATCATCGCCCCAGGAACAGCGACACAGCGTCGCGCAGGCCCTGCAGATCGCTGGCCGGGTCGAACCAGCGCGCGTCCAGTTCGCCGCGCAGCCAGGTGAACTGGCGCTTGGCCAGCTGGCGGGTGGCGAAGATCGCCTTGTCGCGGAATCCGGCGGCGCTGTCCTGCCCGTCCAGGAACTGCCAGGCCTGGCGGTAGCCCACCGCACGGATCGCCGGCAGGTCCAGCGGCGCGGCGATCTCCGCCAGCTGCGGCAAGGCGCGCAGGCGCCGCACCTCGTCGAGGAAACCCTGCTCCAGCATCAGGTCGAAGCGGCGCTCGATGCGCTGGTGCAGGGTGGCGCGTTCTGCCGGCGCCAGCACCACCTTCAGCACCCGCAGCGGCAGCCGTGCCACGCCGGGCTGCGCCTGCCAGTAGCTGATCGGCCGGCCAGTGAGCCGGTACACCTCCAGCGCACGCTGGATGCGCTGCGGGTCGGTGGCGTGGATGCGCCGTGCCGCGGCGGGATCGACCTGCGCCAGCTGCGCGTGCAGCGCCGCCCAGCCGCGGGCCTCCGCCTCGGCGCTGATCTGCGCGCGGATGGCGGGGTCGGCCTCCGGCATCGGCGACAGCCCCTGCAACAGCGCGCGGAAATACAGGCCGGTGCCACCGGCCAGGATCGGCAAGCGGCCACGCCCGACGATGTCGCGTACCGCCGCCGCCGCATCGGCGGCGAACTCCGCCGCCGAATAGCTCTGCCACGGGTCGCGCAGGTCCAGCAGGTGGTGGGCGATGCCCGCGCGCTCGGCGGCGTCCGGCTTGGCCGCACCGATGTCCAGCCCGCGGTAGACCAGTGCCGAATCGACGCTGACGATCTCGCCCGCGTGTTCCCGGGCCAGTTCGATCGCCGCCGCGGTCTTGCCCGAGGCGGTCGGCCCCATCAACGCGATGGCCAGCGGCCGCGTATCGGCGGCCATCAGGACAAGCCTCCGGCCTGTCGCGGGCAACGGCCGGCGGACCATGGCGAAGCGGAGCGAACGCCGTGCATGGGCGGACAAGCAAGCGGCGCGCACGGGACGCAGGTCGAGCGCGGCAGGCCCGGGAGCATGGCCTCAATCCTCATCCGGCCAGCGTGGCATCACCGGCCTGTCGGCACGCGCCGCCGGCACCGCATCCAGCGCGGCCAGCACCTTGAGCGCATCCACGGTGGCGGCCACGTCGTGCACGCGCACGATCTTCGCCCCGCGCTGCACCGCCAGCAGGTGCGCGGCCAGCGAACCGGCCACGCGCTCGCCGGCAACCGCGCGCCCGGTGACTTCGCCGATGCAGCGCTTGCGCGACAGCCCGGCCAGCAGCGGTACGCCCAGCGCCAGCAGCTTTTCCTGCGCCGCCAGCAGCGCGAAATTCTGCGTGGTGTCCTTGTTGAAGCCATACCCCGGGTCCACCAGCAGACGGCTGCGGGCAATGCCGGCCATCTCCGCGGCGAAGATGCGCTCGGCCAGGAAGCGCTGCACGTCGCTGGCGATGTCGTCGCTGTGCCAGGCCTCGCCGGCATCGTGCGGGCCGCCCACCGCGTGCATCAGCACCACGGCGGCATTGGAACCGGCCACCGCTTCCAGCGCGCCGGGCTGGCGCAGGGCCTGCACGTCGTTGACCATGCCGGCACCGGCGGCCAAGGCGGCGCGCATCACCTCGGGCTTGCAGGTATCGACGCTGACCGGTATGTCCACGCGCGCCACCAGCGCCTCGATCACCGGCACCACCCGTGCGATCTCCTCCTGCACCGACACCTGCGCCGCCCCCGGCCGGGTGGATTCGCCGCCGATGTCGAGCAGGTCCGCCCCCTGCCCGACCAGGGCCAAGGCATGGGCGATGGCCGCCTGGGCATCCAGGTGCAGCCCGCCGTCGGAAAACGAGTCCGGGGTGACGTTGACGATGCCCATCACCCGCGGCCGGTCCAGCCGCAGCGGGCGGCCCGCGCAATCCAGTACCGGGGAAGTGTCGAACATCAGCGTTTGCTCCGATTGCGGATCAGCGTGCCGGCCAGGCTCAGCACCACGCCCAGCACGATGCCGACGACAATGCCGGCCAGGTAATGGCCGGTCTTCATGCCGAAGCCGACGCCGGCCACGGTGGCGATCACCATTTCCGGAACGTGGGAGGAAACAACGGGAGCGGGATCAGTCATGGACGTGGGAACGCACCGGGGAAGTGGCCATTTTCGCCCATGACGGCGTTCAATGCCCCCGTATTTCCAATTCATTCCTCCCGCATCGCCGATGCCATCGATTGCCGCGTACCGGGCAAGGCCGGCACCCATGACCGCAGCAGCGAAACCGGCCAGGACCCCGTAATCCGTAGATGCGGGGCCTGCCCCGCATGGGGGCCATGCAGAATCTCGCGCTGGTCCCTCCCAAAACCCGTGCCGGGCAAGCCCGGCACCTACGGTGAAACGGGCCTTTCCTGCCTCGCGATGAGCCATGACCTGCTGCCGGGAACTGCGGCCAGCGCGCCATGGATGGCCTGCGCTCGAGTCATAGCAGGATGCCCTGCCGGAGAAGGGTAGTTCCCGACAGCGGGACCCCGCGGCCGGCCGAAGCCGCACCACTGTTGCTGTTGCCGGAGCCGGAGGACACCCCGCAACCGGCAACTCCCACACCCCGGAAAGCAAACGGGCCGGAAAACCGGCCCGTGTGGTGATGCATCCATCAAGCAGCGATCAGTGCTGCCCGGCCGGATCGGTGATCGGCGCGACCGGATGCGCGTCGCCGCCCTTGTCGCTGTCCGACGGATCGCTCTTGCCCTTGTCCACCCAGCCGGCCGGCGGCGAGGGCTTGCGGCCTTCCATGATCGCCTTCACCTGCTCGGCGTCGATGGTTTCCCACTCCAGCAGCGCGGCGGTCATCGCCTCGACGATATCGCGCTTGTCCTCCAGGATGCTGCGCGCGACGTGGTACTGCGCATCGAGGATGCGGCGGATTTCCGCGTCCACCTTCTGCTGGGTGGCCTCGGAAATGGTCTTGCTGTGCATGCCATAGCCGGCTTCCTCGTCGGCATAGACCATGGTGCCCATCACGTCGGACATGCCGTACTTGGTGACCATGCCGCGGGCCAGCTTGGTGGCGCGCTCGAAGTCGTTGGAAGCGCCGGTGGACATCTCGCCGACGAAGATCTCCTCGGCGATGCGGCCACCGAACAGGATCGCCAGCTCTTCCAGCATGCGGTCCTTGTACTTGCTGATGTGGTCGTGCTCCGGCAGCTGCCAGGTCACGCCCAGCGCCCAGCCGCGCGGCATGATGGTGACCTTGTGCACCGGGTCGGCCTTGGGCAGGGACATGGCGACCACCGCATGGCCGGACTCGTGGTAGGCCGTGTTGCGGCGCTCGTCCTCGCGCATGACCATGCTGCGGCGCTCCGGCCCCATGTAGATCTTGTCCTTGGCGTCCTCGAAGTCCTTCATGTCCACTTCCTGCTTGTTGCGGCGTGCAGCAAACAGGGCGCCTTCGTTGATCAGGTTGGCCAGGTCGGCGCCGGAGAAGCCCGGGGTACCGCGCGCCAGCACTTCCGGCCTGACGTCGTCGGCGGCCGGCACCTTGCGCAGGTGCACGCGCAGGATCTGCTCGCGGCCCTTGATGTCGGGCAGGCCGACCATGACCTGGCGATCGAAGCGGCCGGGGCGCAGCAGCGCCTTGTCCAGCACGTCCGGGCGGTTGGTGGCGGCGATCACGATCACGCCCTCGCCCCCCTCGAAGCCGTCCATCTCCACCAGCATCTGGTTCAGGGTCTGCTCGCGTTCGTCATGCCCGCCACCCATGCCGGAGCCGCGGTGGCGGCCGACCGCATCGATTTCGTCGATGAAGATGATGCATGGGGCGTGCTTTTTGGCCTGCTCGAACATGTCGCGCACGCGGCTGGCGCCGACGCCGACGAACATCTCCACGAAGTCCGAACCGGAAATGGCGAAGAACGGCACCTTGGCTTCGCCGGCGATGGCCTTGGCCAGCAGCGTCTTGCCGGTACCCGGCGGGCCGACCATCAGCACGCCGCGCGGGATCTTGCCGCCGAGCTTGGTGAAGCGCGACGGGTCGCGCAGGAACTCGACCAGCTCGCCCACTTCCTCCTTGGCCTCGTCGCAGCCGGCGACGTCGGCGAAGGTCACCTTGATCTGGTCCTCGCCCTGCAGCTTGGCCCGCGACTTGCCGAAGGACATCGCGCCCTTCGCGCCGCCGCCACCGCCCTGCATCTGCCGCATCATGAAGATCCAGAAGCCGATCAGCAGCACTACCGGCAGGAACTGCAGCAGGATCGACCAGAAGCTCGGCCCGGTGGCCGGCTTCATGCGCACGATGTCCACTTTCTTGGTGTACAGCTGGTCGATCAGCTTCTCGTCGCGCGGCGCATACAGCGAACCCTCGCTGCCGTCGCTGCGCCTGAAGTGGATGGCGTTGGTGGTCAGCGTGGTGTCGTCGGTGAACTCGACCGTCTTGATCCTGCCCGCGTCCACTTCCTGCAGGAACTGGGTGTAGTTGCTGGCATCGCCAGCCGTGGGCGTACCGCCGCGCGGGGCGAAGCTCTGGAACACCACCATCAGCACGACGGCGACAACCACCCATAACAGGAGGTTCTTGGTCAGGTCGTTCATCCTCATCGGCTCCGGCGTTCCTCTAAATTCTGACGCGATTCGTATGGTGAGCTTACTTGATCTGCGTGCGCTTGCCCTGGCCCAGGGCATAGACCTCGGGCGAGCGCTTGCGCGAGGCCTCCGGCTTGCGGATCACGACCTTGTCGTACCGGCGGCGCAGCTCGCGCACGTAGTCGTCAAAGCCGACGCCCTGGAACAGCTTGATCAGGAACGCCCCGCCCGGCTTGAGGTGGTTGTCGGCGAAATCCATCGCCAGCTCCGCCAGGTGCATCATCCGCGGCTGGTCCACCGCATCCATGCCACTCTTATTGGGGGCCATATCCGACAGGACAAGGTCCACCGGCTGGCCCCCGAGCATGGCCTCGAACTGGGATAGGACGGTTTCCTCCCTGAAGTCACCATGAAGGAATTCCACCCCGGCCAGCGGCGGCATCTCCAGGATGTCCAGCGCCAGCACCCGGCCGCTGTCGCCCAGTTGCCTGCGCACCTGCTGCGACCAGCCGCCCGGCGCGGCGCCGAGGTCCACCACCACCATGTTCGGCTTCAGCAGGCGGTCACGTTCCAGCAGCTCCTCCAGCTTGTAGGCCGCGCGCGAACGCATGCCTTCCGACTGGGCCTTCTTCACGAAAGGATCGGAAAAATGTTCTTTCAACCAGCGTTGGCTGCTCTTGCTGCGGGACATCGGCAATGGGGCGGACAGGGGTGGGCATGATACCCTGAACCCCCTTGATAACCCGTCATCCTGCATGTCCATCGCCCTTACCCCTACCCAGAACCGATTCCTGCGTGGCCTGGCGCACGATCTGAAAGCGCTGCTGCAGATCGGCGGGAAAGGGGTTACCCCGGCCTTCCTGACGGAACTGGACGAAGTGCTGGAACGGCATGAACTGGTCAAGGTGAAGATTGCCGCCGAGGACCGCGAAGCGCGCGAATCGATGGTGGCCGAACTGGTCCAGGCCAGCGGCAGCGCGCTGGTCCAGCGCATCGGCCACGTCGCGGTGCTGTACCGCCCGGCCCGGGAAAAGCGCCAGATCGTCCTGCCTCGCGGCTGACGCCCCGGGAGAATCCGATGCTGCTGAGCCGCGAACTGCCCGATTACACCTACGCCCTGCGCTCGGCCGACGGCCACCAGGCCAAGGTCAACGACCGGGTGCTGACCCGCAGCTTCATCCTCGCCCCGGACCAGCTGGTCGAGCCCTGGCCGGCCACCTCGGCCAGCCGGCTGACGATCGAGGACCTGGCCCCGGCGCTGGAACAGAACCCGGCAGTGTTCATCCTCGGCACCGGCGAGCAGCAGGTGTTCCCACCGATGGAAGTGATGGCCGGCTGCCTGACCCGCGGCATCGGCATCGAGGTGATGAACAACGCCTCGGCCGCGCGCACGTTCAACGTGCTGGCCAGCGAAGGCCGGCGTGTGGTCGCGGCCTTCATCCTCGGCTGAAGGCTGCTCCCGGGAGCACTCGCACTTCATCCCGCGCCCCGCAAACCGGGGATGCAGCTTGCCCGGCATCCGATTCCCTCGCAGCAGAACGCGTTGCTGCGCACCGGACTGCCGGCTGTCGCCCATCGGCTTGTGCCGGGCACGAATCATTGGCTGCAACGGTGCGGCAGGAAGCCTTCCCGCTGCCATCGCGATACACATACGATCGGTTGGAGCCGCGCTCCAGCTCGCCACTGAGAATGCCACTGTCCGTTGACGGGGCTACGTTCGTTTTCCCCAACCAATCTCCCAGGCCTCTGCGGGAGAAAGAAAACAGGTCGATCTCGGATTCGGCCGGACACCACTGGTTGACGGAAAGCGTCACCTGCCTGGTTTGCCCCTGCAGTTCATAAGCGCAGAGCAGCCGCATTCCCTGCACTTGCGAACTTTTCAACGCAGCCGTCGCGGCTTGCACCGGCCCACCACAAAACAGCAAGGTACAAGGCAGGAACTTCAGAATCATCTTCACGCAGTGGCCTGATACCCATGAAGCAGGCCAGACCTTCAATCCGTGCAACGAATCGATGCTTCAACCAATGCACCACAGCGGCGATTTCCGTTCCAGCAATCCGGACAGGTAATTGCAGGCCCCAACCATCAGCCCCAACCGCAGAACCCGGGGAACATCCCCCCATTGCAGTTGCCCGGCCACGCCACTGCCCAGCACGCAACCGGCAATGAGGCCCGACATGGGCAACGGCCTGCACTGGCGCCCACCCAGCAATTGCGCGCGCCAGATAACAGGGGAAAACCACGAAGCAGACGTCTTTCACTGCGGCAAAGAAAGGCATTCCAACCTTCTGTACGCAGTCGGGCGGGCCATTACCGGCCCGCCGGAAACCATGGCTTTACTTCTTCGGCAGATAAAGCAGCGGGTCCACCGGCTTGCCGTTGTAGCGGATCTCGAAGTGCAGCATGTCGCTCGCCGCACCGGTGCGGCCCATTTCCGCGATCTGGTCGCCGGCCTTGACGCTCTGGCCCTCGTTGACCAGCCGCTTGCGGTTGTGGCCATAGGCCGACAGCCACTGGTCGTTGTGCTTGATGATGATCAGTTCGCCATAGCCGACCAGGCCGGCGCCGGAATAGACCACCACGCCCGGCCCGGCGGCGCGCACCGCCTGGCCGCTGCTGCCGGCGATGTCGATGCCCTGCTTGGTGGTTTCGCCTGCGACGAAACGCCCCACCAGCGCGCCCTCGGCCGGCCAGCGCCAGGCGATGCCGCTGTTGGCCGGGGCCACGCTTGCCGCCGCCGGCGGCGTGGCCGGACGCGTGGCGGTGGCGCTGCCGCCATTGGCCGGACGCGAAGCCGTGGCACTGCCCGGATACAGGCGCAGCGTCTGGCCGGGATAGATGGTGTACGGCTCGGACAGCCCGTTCCACGCCGCCAGGTCACTCGGGGTGATGTTGTGGATGCGGGCCAGGGCGTACAGCGTATCGCCACGGCGCACGGTGGCACTCTGCCCCGGCTTCGGCACCGACGTGCGCGGCGTCGCCGACACGCCCCCCTTGCCCGCGCCGGAAGGCTTGACCACCGTGGCCGTGCCGCAGCCGGCCAGCAAGGCCACCAGCAGCAATGCCGCCATGCGGCCCGGGCCGCGCGCAGCCCGGTTGAACATCACCTGTGCATTCATGCGAATTTCGTCCTCCATACCAGCCAACCCACCAGTGCAACGACCAGCGCGGTCGCGACCCAGCCCAGTGGTTCGATCCAGCGCCGCAGCGCCTCGGCCGCGCGCGCGCCGCCAAAACGGATCACTGCGGCCAATACAAACACACGCTTGCCGCGCCCGACCAGCATGCTCAGCACATACTGCGGCAGCGGCACGCCGACGATACCCGAAGCCCAGGTGAAGACCTTCATCGGGATCGGCATGAAGCCGCCCAGCACCAGGAAGGTGAACACCGCCCACGGCGACTGGGTCATCTTCGCCTGCAGCGTGGCGATACCCGATTCGATGCCCGGCAGCATGCCCAGGGCGGCGAACAGCGGCTTGAGCGCCTCGAAAGCGTAATGGCCCAGCGCATAGCCCACCAGCGCCCCGGCCATGGAACCGGCCAGGCTCAGGCCGGCGAAGCGCCAGCCCTTGCGCGGCTGCGCCACGCACATCGGCATCAGCATCACCTCGGGCATCACCGGGAAGATGATGGCCTCGATGAAGCTCAGCAGCATCAGGTAGGTGGGCGCATGGCGGTGGCCCGCCCAGCGCAGGGCGCGGTCGTACAGCGGCCCGAAGATCTTCATCGTCGCAGGTTCCTGTATCTGTCCGGTGCGCTCAGTCGAGCATGCCCGACAACAATGGCACGAAGCTGACCGGCGCCAGCTCTTCCCGTACGAGGCCACCATCGGCCTGGCGGGTGAGCTGCAGCAGGGTCTGCGCGCTGGCCGCGCCCACCGGCGCCACCAGCCGCCCCCCCACGGCCAGCTGGTCGAGCAGCTGATCGACCAGTTCCGGCGCGGCGGCCGCGGCGGTGACGACGATGGCATCGAACGGGCCATGCTCGGCCCAGCCGGCATGGCCATCGGCGTGCCTGCTGCGGATGTTCATGCCCAGCTGGCGGAAACGCTTGCGCGCCTGCCGCAACAGGCTGCCGATGCGCTCGACGGTGAACACCTCCAGCCGCCCCTGTGCCGGCATGAGATCGGCAAGGATCGCGGCCTGGTAGCCCGAACCAGTGCCCACTTCCAGCACCGTCTTCGGCGCCACCTGCAATATTGCTTCGGTCATGCGTGCCACCACCCACGGTTGCGAGATGGTCTGGCCATGGCCGATCGGCAAGGCGGTGTCCTCGTAGGCGCGCGAGGCCAGCGCCTCGTCGATGAACAGGTGCCGCGGCACCCGGCCCATCGTCGCCAGCACGGCCTCGTCGGCGATGCCGGCCTCGCGCAGGCGGCCGACCAGGTTGTCGCGCACGCGCCGGGAGGTCATGCCGCTGCCGATGAATTCGGCGGGCCAGTCCTTCTGCTCGCGGTCGAGGATGCGGCCGTGGATCATGCCTGCGCCCCCAGCGTCGCCGACAGCCCGCCCACCCAGCTGGCCACTTTCTCCAGCGCCTCGTAGCGGGTCAGGTCCACCTGGATCGGGGTGATGGAGATATGGCCGGTGCGCACCGCATGGAAATCGGTGCCGGGGCCGGCGTCCTGCTCGGGGCCGGCCGGGCCGATCCAGTACACGGTGTTGCCACGTGGGTCGGTGGCCGGGACACAGGCCTCGGCGCGGTGCCGGTTGCCCAGCCGGGTCACCTCGAAACCGCGGATTTCCGCCCACGGCAGGTCCGGCACGTTGACGTTGAGGATGGTGTCGGCCGGCAGCGGATCGGCCTTCAGCCGCGCCACGATCTCCACCGCCGCGCGCGCGGCGCTGCGGAAGTGCTTCGCCTCGTGCCGGTGCGTGACCAGCGATACCGCCACGGACGGCAGGCCCAGGAAACGCCCTTCCATCGCCGCCGACACCGTGCCCGAATAGATCACGTCGTCGCCCAGGTTGGCGGCGTTGTTGATGCCCGAAACCACCATGTCCGGCTCCTGCTCCAGCATGCCGGTCAACGCCAGGTGCACGCAGTCGGTGGGCGTGCCCGCCACCGCGCAGGTGCTGTGGTCGATCCGGCGCATCCGCACCGGCTGGTCCAGGGTAAGGGAATTGCTGGCGCCGGAACGGTCGCGGTCCGGAGCCACCACGGTGACCTCGTGCCCGGCGTTGCGCAGCTCCTCGGCAAGCATCTTGATGCCGGGGGCGTCCACGCCGTCGTCGTTGCTTACAAGTACGCGCATTGAAGACCTGAATCGCTGAATCGCTGCGGCGCTCCCGCTGCCTCGCCGCCCAATCGCCGTGCCGCTGGTATCGCATACCGTCGGCACGACCCGATCCGGCATGATACCGGAATGCGTCCGCCGCCTTGCCGATGACGCCACTGGCGACACCCAGCCATTACCCTATGCGCATGTCGCACCCAGAAGACCAGGACGATGCCGCGCTGTTCCGCTCGGCCATCGGCGAAGTGACGCCGCTGCGCAAGGTGGAGACACCGGCCATCGACAAGCCGCGGCCGAAGCCGCGCGCGCGCATGGCCGAGCAGGACGAAGCGCAGGCGCGTGGCGAATTCGCCCGGTTGCTGCATGCGGGTACGCCGCTGGAAGCCGGCGACGTGGCCAGCTACCGCCGCGACAACCTGCCGCCGCGCATGTTCCAGCGGCTCAAGCGTGGCCAGTATTCGGTGCAGGACGAACTGGACCTGCATGGCGCCAGCGCCAGCCAGGCCGAACAGCTGCTGCGGCAATTCCTGCTGGAGGCGCACTCGCACGAACATGGCTGCGTACGCATCATCCACGGCAAGGGCCTGCAAGCGGACGGCGGCGCACCGGTGCTGAAGAACCTGGTGGACCGCCTGCTGCGCCAGCGCAACGACGTGCTGGCCTTCCACTCGGCACCACCCGCGCAAGGCGGCACCGGCGCGATGCTGGTGTTGCTGGCGCGGCGCTGATCCGCCGCATTCACCACCGGTAGCCATAAGGTCGGTCGGGGCATGTCCCTGATGTTCTGCCGGATTGCATGCAATCTGTTGTCCGGCACCCTGCGCCTGTTCATGGCTGGGCGAGGTGGAGCGGATCTGCGGGAGGCACCGTAAATCCCGCTTCGCGGCCCGGCCCAGCCGCGAAAGCTGCGCGTGCGAGTGCCTGCGCAGCAGGGCTTTGCAAGCAAAGCGCACTCCCCCATGGGAGGCTTGGTTGCCACTTGCCCGCAAGTCCATCATGCCCGGCCGTGCCGCGACGCTTCGCCGAACAGCACAGAATCCGTTACCTGCGACACCAAGCGGCCCCGGCCTATCCATGCCCAGGCTCACTTCCGGCAGATTCCCGGCGATTCACGAAACAGCATCCGGCGCGTGGAATATCCAGGAAAGCGGACAGGACGGAATTGCATGGACGTGGAGCACCATGGGTGACGCGGGACGAGGCACGCAGGACGCGATTCTTGCCATCCCCTGCACAGCCAACCTGCCCGGCTACGCCGCAGATGCAGCCATCAGCCGCTCGCCGCGACCTCCCGCGAGGCATCCACTACCGTTCCCAGTTCGTGCAGCACGGCGGTGGCATAGCAGCCCGGTGGCAGCGCGAAGGACAGTTCCAGGACGTCGTCCTCCAGCCATGCGTGCTGCATCAATGCAGGACGCAGGCGCAGCGCACGCCGCTCCTGCTTCAACCCGGCCTGCTCCAGCCCTGCACGCAGGGCCCGTGCCTGTTCGTCGGCCAGCGCCGCCTGCTCCAGCGCCAACGCATCGCCGGTGCTGCGCAGTTCGCCCGTACCCCACAGCGGCGCGCTGGGATGGATGTCGAACCGTGCCAAGCGTTCGGCCAATGCCTCGCTCATCGGTTCGGGGCCGAACACCGAGCGGCTGCCATCGAGCATCCACACTTCCCCGTCCAGCGCGCTGTCCCAGTTGCCCTGCGCCACGCGCGCGGCCAGAACCCGGTTGAACAGCGCCGACC
>Ga0153956_1002766_pt1 | contig 12342 bp, 8 predicted proteins | sample TSFL040MetaG_FD_104704 | JGI IMG/M metagenome (GOLD analysis project Ga0153956, IMG submission 104704) | Attine ant fungus gardens microbial communities from Florida, USA - TSFL040 MetaG | ecosystem: Host-associated > Fungi > Mycelium > Unclassified | place: USA: Florida, Wekiwa Springs...
AGGATGAGCTCCACGCGTCGCACGGGCGACACGAGGAAGTCGCGGAAGCGGCCGCTCGACGCGTCGTCCACGAGCTGGCTGAGCGCGGAGAGGCCCGTCGTCAGGGTCGAGATCATCGCGACGCCGGCGAACACCCACGCGACGACGAAGCCACGCACGTCGGCGGCCTTCGCGTGCGGGAGCTGCGACTGGAGCGCATCCACCTGCTGGTTGCCGAGGAACAGCGCGTACAGGCCGATGAGGATGAGCGCCGACAGCAGCGAGAAGAAGACCGCGGCCCGGTCGCGGAAGAACAGGCGCAGGTTGCGCCGGGTGATCCCGAGCGCGTTCACGGCTCGGCCCGCTTCTGCGTGAGCGCGAGGAAGACGTCGTCCATCGTGCCGTGTCGGAACTCGAAGTCCTGCAGGGTGTCGCCGAGCGCGTCCATGACCGAGCGTGCCTGCTCCGCGGATGCGACCGGCACGCGCCACACGTCGCCGTCCTCGGCGGGGGTGACGCCGAGGCGGGTCGCCGCGTCGGCCAGACGCGCGGGATCTGCCGTGCGCACGGTCAGCACGCTCGAGCTGTGCTCCCGGCGGAGCTCGGCCGGCGTGCCCTGCGCGACGATCCGTCCCGCGTCGATGATGCAGACCTCCGACGCCTCCTCCGTCTCGGCCATGTAGTGCGTGGTGAGGAAGACGGTCGTGCCCTGCCGCTCGCGCAGGGCGTGCACGGCCTCCCACACCTGCTCCCTGCTCTGCGGGTCGAGTCCGGTCGTGGGCTCGTCGAGGAACAGGACCGCGGGATCGTGCACGAGGGCGCGCGCGATGTCGGTGCGCCGCCGCTGACCGCCGGAGAGCCGGCCGTAGCGGCGGTCGAGGAACGGGCCGAGCTGGATGAGGCCCGAGAGGGAGGCGACCCGCTCGCGCGCGGCGGCGCGGGACAGACCGTAGAAGCGGGCGCGGGTCTCGAGGTTCTCGCGCACCGTGAGGCGGTCGTCGAGGAGCGAGCTCTGGAAGACGACGCCGATCCGCCGCCGGATCCGGGCGTCGTCCGCACCGACCCGGAGGCCGTCGACGGCGATCGCACCCGAGTCGGCGGCGAGCACCGTCGTGATGCACGAGATGGTCGTCGACTTGCCGGCGCCGTTGGTGCCGAGGAAGGCGAACACGGAGCCGCTCGCGACCTCGAACGAGACGCCCTGCACGGCGTGCACGCTCCCGTACGACTTGCGGAGGTCGCGCACCTCGATGCCCACGAAAGCCATCCTGGCGCGAGTCCGCCGCGCGACGCGAGGCCTACGATCGATCGGATGCTCCGGGACGCCGCCGCGGGGCGACGCGCCGACGGAGGAGCCCATGACCGATCCCACCCGGATGCACGCGATCGGCCCCGGGACCGTCACGACCGTCGACGGCGTGCTCGACTACGCCCGTCGGCGCATGCTGTGGGAGGACATCCCGCTCGACAAGTCGCTCGAGCTGCGCGAGCTGCGCCGCCTCGCCGGGGAGACGATCACGCCGGAGGGGATCGGCGCGCGCCGGGCGACCGCGGTCTTCGAGAACGTGCTCGGCCCCGCGTGCATCTCGATCGACCATCCCGGGTACCTCTCGTTCATCCCGTCGGCGCCGAGCAAGGCGGCGACCGCGTTCGACCTCGTCGTGTCGGCGTCGTCGGTGTACGGCGGCTCGTGGATCGAGGGGTCCGGCGCGGTGTTCGCCGAGAACGAGGTGCTGCACTGGCTCGCGCGCGAGTTCGGGCTGCCGGCCGGCGCGGGCGGCGTCTTCATGCAGGGCGGCACGATCGGCAACCTGTCGGCGCTCGTCGCCGCGCGCGACACGGCGCGACGGCGGCTCGAGGCCGCGGGCGGGCGGCGGCCGGACCGCTGGGTCGTCGTGTGCAGCGCCGAGGCGCACTCGTCGATCGCCTCCGCGGCCGAGATCATGGACGTCGAGGTCGTCGGCGTGCCCACCGGCGACGACGGACGCCTCCACGGCGCCGGCGTCGCGGCGGCTCTCGACGCGCACGGCGATGCCGTCTTCGCCGTGGTCGCGACGGCCGGCACCACGAACTTCGGCATCATCGACGACATCGCCTCGATCGCCGAGGTCACCCGCGCCCGCGGCGTCTGGCTGCACGTGGACGGCGCGTACGGCCTCGCCGGGATGCTGGTCGAGCGGATGCGCCCGGCCTACGCCGGCGTCGAGCACGCCGACTCGCTCATCGTCGATCCGCACAAGTGGCTGTTCGCGCCGTTCGACGCGTGCGCGTTGCTGTACCGCGACCCGGCGGGCGCCCGCCTGGCGCACACCCAGCACGCCGAGTATCTCGACGTGCTCGCCGACGGCGCCGACGCGAACCCTTCCGACCTCGGCGTGCAGCTCACCCGGCGGGCCCGCGGCCTCCCGCTGTGGTTCTCGCTCGCCGCGCACGGCACCGAGCCGTATCGCGCCGCGATCGAGTACGGCATCGAGCTGGCCGCGCGGATCGCGGACGAGATCCGGCGGCGCGACGGGCTGTCGCTGGTGCGCGATCCGCAGCTCTCGGTCGTCGTCTTCCGGCGGGAGGGCTGGACCGCGGCCGACTACCGCGACTGGTCGCAGCGCCTGCTCGACGAGCAGCTCGCCTTCGTGGTCCCGAGCTCGTACGCGGGCGAGACGGTGCTGCGCTTCGCGATCATCAACCCGATGACGACCTTCGAGCTGCTGACGTCGATCCTCGACACGCTCTGAGCGGGCCCGGACGCTCCCGGGCCCGCCGCAACGTCACCGCACCTTGCGGATCGGGAGGATGAGCAGCGCGCCGACGATGCCCGCGATGGCACCGGCGATGAAGAGCGCCGGGTAGTTCTGCGGGTTGGCGGCGCTCGCGCCGATCAGCAGGATGGCGGGTGCCACCGCCGGCACGATCGACGACGGGAGCGAGGAGGCCAGACCGAAGATGCCCATGTCCTTCGCGGGGTTGTCGGGGTCCGGCAGCACCTGGCTCACGAGGGCGAGGTCGACCGCGAAGTAGACGCCCTGACCGACCCCGATGATCCCCATCGCGACCAGGAACGCCGGAAAGGAGTTCGCGGTGCTCGCGACGGCGAGGCCGATCGCGAAGATCACCGCCGCGACCACGACGAACGGCTTGCGCCGTCCGATGCGGTCCGAGATGCGTGCCGCGATCGGCGCGAAGACGAGCGCGAACACGGTCAGCACGAGGGTCGTGAGGAAGACCGCCCCACCGACGCTCTGCGGCGAGAAGTGCAGCCGGACGATGAGGTAGAAGACCTGGTACGCCTGGACCGCGGCGACGCCGAAGAAGATCAGAAGGCGGCTGAACCATGCCCACGCGAAGTTCGGGTTCTTGACGGGGTTGGTCCAGAAGGTGCTGAAGAAGGCGACCACGCCGAAGGGCGGGCGCTCCTCCTTGGTGATCGCGCGATCCTTCAGCACGATCGCGAACAGCAGGATGCCGATGATGCTCAGCACGGCGGGCGCGAAGATCTCCCAGGCCAGGCTGGTCGGGATCAGCTGGGCGACGAAGAGGCCGATCACGGCGCCGACCGGGAGGCTCACGCCCACGAGCGCCGAGGCGGGACCGCGCCGCAGTGGCTCGATCTGGTCGGGGATGATCGCGGTGTTCGACACGACGGCCGCGGCGGCTCCGAGGAGGATCACGGTCGCGGCGAGGGTCAGGGTGAGGGTGCTGTTCGCCGTGAACTCGAGGACCGCGCCGAGGGCCACGAGGATCGCGCCGAGGATCAGGAACGGGCGCCGCCGTCCGAGCCGCCAGGTCGTCCTGTCGCTCAGGCGGCCGAAGAGCGGGTAGGCGACGAGGGCGAGGAGGGATCCGACGCCGATCGCGATGGAGAGGACGGTCGCCTGGCCCTTCGGGTCGATCTCGGCGGCCTTGAGCGGCAGCGTGAGCACGGCCGGGGCGAGCTGGCCGATGCCGGCGCCGATCGCCGAGAAGCCGATGAAGAACAGGAACCCGCGTCGCGGGTTCGGCCATCCGCCGGCCGGGGCGGAGGGCGAGCCCTCTGCGGCCTCGGCGCGCGAGATGTCGGGGGCGGGGGAGGGACTGGTCATGTGCGGGCACCTTTGCGTCGCGATCGGCGGCCTCGCCGATTCATTGTATGAAAGTGGCTTTCATTGAAATCAGAGCATACTGCTGCCCCGTCTCGCGGACACCGTACTGCACAAAAACCTTGTGTGGAAGGTTTTTGCCTCATACGGTGGCGGAGGCGACGTTCACCCCGACGGAGAGGCCCATGACCGCACCCCGCTGCCACGACCTGCGCGTGGAGCATCAGACCGAGCCGCTCGGCCTCGGCATCCGCCGACCGCGGTTCTCCTGGACGGTCGACGCGCCCGTGACCGGCTTCGAGCTCGAGGTGCGCGACGGCGACCTCCTCCTCGAGCACCGTCGGCTCGGCGCGGACGAGCAGGTGCTCGTGCGCTACGCCGGGCCCGAGCTGGCATCCGATCACCGCTACACCTGGCGGGTTCGCGCCCTCGCCGACGCCGGCTCCGGACCCTGGAGCGACGCGTCGTTCACGACCGGCATCCTCGACCCCACCGAGTGGACGGCGAGCTGGGTGCGTCCGCGGCAGGAGCCGGCGCTCGTCGAGCGCTGGACCCTGCTCGACTGGATCCAGGGCCGCGGGCCGCAGGAGCCGCCGGCCGAGCGCCTGCGCCCCGTCCAGCTCCTGCGGCAGCGCTTCCGGGTGCGCCCCGGCCTCCGCGCGGCCCGGCTGTACAGCTCCGCGCACGGCGTCATCGCCGCCGAGATCGACGGCCGGCCCGTCGACGACACCGTGCTCGCACCCGGCTTCGACAGCTACCGGCACCGCCTGAGCGTCGGATGCGCCGACGTGACAGCGCTGCTGCGCGAGGGGGACAACGTGCTCGGCATCGCCCTCGCCGACGGATGGTGGGCAGGCCGCATCGGCCTCACCGGGTCGAGCGCGCAGTTCGGCCGCGAGACCTCCGCGATCTGGGAGCTGCGCCTGCATTACGCCGACGGGGGCGCCGACGTCGTCGCCTCGGGCCACGGGGTCCGCAGCCGTCCCGGTCCCTGGGACTACGCCGACCTGTTCGTCGGCGAGCGCTACGACGCGCGCCGCGCCGCCCGCGGGTGGAGCTCGCCCGAGGAGGGCGACACCGGCTGGGAGCCCGTCGAGCCGACCGACGAGGACCGCTCCCCGCTCACGATGCTGCGCGGCGAGCCCGTGCGCCGCGTCGCGGAGCTCACCCCGGCATCCCTCCGGACCACGGCCGAGGGCGTGATCGTCGACTTCGGCCAGGTGATCGCGGGGCGGGTGCGGGTGCGACTGCCGGGCGTCCGCGCCGGGCAGGAGATCGTGCTCGAGCACACCGAGGCGCTCACCGCCGATGGCGCCTGGTTCGAGAACATCGTCGGCATCGACAAGGACCAGCGGGACGTCTACATCGCCGCAGGCGTCCCCGGCGAGCGGTACGAGCCGACCTTCACCTTCCACGGATTCCGGTACTGCCGCATCCGCGGACTCGACGCCACCCCTGACCCCGCCGACGTGCGCGCGATCGTCGTCGCGAGCGACCTCCGCCCGACCGGGGAGCTGCGGCTGTCGCATCCCGGCCTCGACCGGCTCCACCGCAACGCGGTCTGGAGCCAGCGCGGCAACTTCGTCTCGATCCCGACCGACTGCCCGCAGCGCGAGCGGGCCGGCTGGACCGGCGACATCCAGGTGTTCGCCCCCGCCGCGACCCACAATGCCGGGGTCGCGACGTTCCTCGCGCGCTGGCTCGACAACCTCCGCGCCGACCAGCTGCCCGACGGACGGATCCCGATCACCTCCCCGCGTTCCCCCGTCGACGCCGCGACCGCCGAGAACGCGCCGGGCATCGGCGGCATCGTGACCTCCGCGGGCTGGAGCGATGCGATCGTGTTCGTCCCGTGGACGCTCTACGAGCGCTACGGCGACGTCGGGGTGCTGGAGGAGAACGTCGACGCGATGCGGCGCTTCGTCGAGCAGCGGGATGCCGCCGGGTCCGGCACCCCGGCGCTCGAGTTCGGCGACTGGCTCGCGCCCTCGACCCTCGAGGGCGGTCCCCTGCACGAGCGCATCGCGGTCGCGCCGGAGCTGACCGGACCGCTCATCGCCCCGATGTTCCAGGCGCAGAGCCTCACGCTGCTCGCCCGGATCGTCGGGGTCCTCGGGCGCTCGGAGGAGCAGGCCCGGCTCGAGGAGCGCGCCCGTGCGGTCCGTGCTCGTTTCGCCGCCCGCCACGTGGATGCCGACGGCCGGCTCCCCGTGGAGCTGCAGGGCGTCTACGTGCTCGCCCTCGCGTTCGACATGGTCCCCGCCGGTGTCCGCGACCGCACGGTGCAGCGGCTCGTCGCGCTCGTCGAGGAGCGCGGCGACCGGCTCGACACCGGGTTCCTCTCGGTGCCGTACCTGCTCGACGTGCTGTGGGAGGCGGGGCATCGCGACCTCGCGCGACGGGTGCTGCTGCAGCGGCGTGGGCCCTCGTGGCTCTACGAGGTGGACCACGGCGCGACGACCATCTGGGAGTCCTGGGACGGGATCGCGCCGGACGGCTCGCCGCATCCCACCTCCTACAACCACTACGCCTTCGGCTGCGTCGACGACTGGATGTACCGGAGGATCGCCGGCATCCGCCCGGCCACCCCCGGCTATCGTGAGGCGGTGCTCGAGCCCGACGTCGACGGCGGACTGGAGGCGGCCGCCGCCCACGTGACGACGCCGTACGGCCGCCTCGCGATCGACTGGCGGCGTACGGGCGGCGCGGTCGTCGTCGAGACGGAGGTGCCGGTCGGGGTCGCCGCGACCCTCCGGCTCGACGGCCGCGATCGCCCGCTCGCAGCCGGCCGCACCCGCGTCGAGGTACGCCCGTGAGCACCGGGGAGGGCGGGGGCTACGCCGTCGGACGGCGGCGGCGCGAGCGGATCCTCGAGATCGCGACCCGGCGCTTCGCCGAGTCCGGGTACTCGAGCGTCTCGATGGCCGCGATCGCCCGCGACGCGGGCCTGACCACCCCCGGCCTCCTGCACCACTTCCCCACCAAGCAGCATCTGCTGCTCGCCGTCGCCGACCACCGCTTCGACCTCGCCTCGGGGCTGGCGAGCTCGGCGCCGCACGGGGACGACGGGCTCGGCGCGCTGCGGACGATGCTGCTCATCACCCGGCAATTCGTCTCGCAGCCCGGGCTCATCGAGCTCTTCGTCGCGCTGAGCGCCGAAGCCGCCGACCCCTCGACCGCCGCGCACGAGCTGTTCCGCGCCCGCTACGAGCGGGTCACCGGGGAGCTGGTCGCGCGCTTCGAGGAGGGCGTCGCCACCGGCCGCCTCCGCCCCGACCTCGACTACGCCGCCGTCGCGCGCGAGTGCATCGCCCTCGCCGACGGGCTGCAGCTGCAGTTCGTGCTCAGCGCGCGGCGGCTCGATCTGGTGGCGGGCATCCGGACCCATCTCGAGCGGCTCGCGCGGGAGATCGTCGCCACGCCGGGCGAGATCCGTCTCGACGTCGACGACGTCTGAACCGGCACGCCCCGATCCCGCTCCCCCGTCCGGCCGGGTGTGTTCGTACGTCGGGGGGGTGTGTTCGTAATTCAGGCCAGCACACCTCATCCGCCCGATTCCGTGCCCGGTTCGCCCGCTCGGCCTGAATTGCGAACAGGGACTCGCGCGAGCCCGGGCTCCGGCGCAGAACACGCCGGACACGCAGGCCGCCGAAGCGCTACGCGGAGATCGCGCGGATCGTCTGCGCACCCGCCATGAACTCGCGCACCCGCTCGTCGACGATGATGTCGCTCGGGCGCAGCGGACGCGTGAGGTACAGCCCGTCGAGGGCGGTGATCCGGCTCAGCGCGACATAGGTCTGCCCGGGCGCGAAGCTGCGCGGTCCGAGGTCGATGATCGCGCGGTCGTAGGTCTTGCCCTGCGACTTGTGGATGGTGACCGCCCACGCCAGCCGCAGCGGGAACTGCGTGAACTCGGCCACGACGTCCTTCTGCAGCGTCTTCGTCGCCGGCGAGTAGCGGTAGCGGTAGCGCTCCCATGTCGCCGGCCGCACCTCGACGTCCTCCCCCGCGACCTCGACCGTGACGGTGTCGGCGATCTTCACGACCTCGCCGATCGTGCCGTTGACCCAGCGCCCCTCGGCACCGGAGTCGTTGCGCAGGAACATCACCTGCGCGCCGACCTTCAGCTCGAGCCGCTCGTCGGCGGGATAGGCGCGCCCGGAGAACTCGCCCTCGATCTCGGCGACCGCCGACAGGGATCGCCCCGGCAGCTTCGCGAGCGCCGAAGCGTTGATCCTGTTGACGGTCGCGTTCGTCGTGGCGAGCGTGATCGCGCCCTCTGCCGGCGCCGGTCGCGCGCCCGTGTCGTTCAGCACCTGCGCCATCTCCGCGGTGACAGCGCCGTGGCGCACCGCCGTGAGCAGACGCTTGAACTCGAGCTCGTGCTGCCGGTGGATCGTCTGCAGCTCGTAGATCGTGAGGTCGGCCTCGCGCCACACGAGCGCGTCGAAGAACCACGACGAGCGGTAGCGGTCGGCGAAGTACGCCTGCTCGTCCGGGTCGCCGGGCACCGGCGCGAGCTGGAACGGGTCGCCGAACAGCACGAGCTGCACGCCGCCGAAGCTCTCGTGCGGGCGCTGGCGGGCCTGACGCAGGGCGCGGTCCATGGCATCCAGGAGGTCCGCGTTGACCATCGAGACCTCGTCGACGACGAGGGTGTCGATCGTGTTGAGCAGCTTGCGCAGCTCCGGACCCTGCTCGATCGGATGGTCGGCGATGACCCCGGTCGGCAGCCGGAACAGCGAGTGGATGGTCTGCCCGCCCACGTTGAGCGCCGCCACGCCCGTCGGTGCGCAGATCACGATCTGCTTCGAGGAGTGCCACGACAGGTGCTCGAGGAGCGTCGACTTGCCGGTGCCCGCGCGGCCCGTCACGAAGATGTGGTCGCGCGTCGTCTCGATCGCGGCGAACACCGCCGCCTGCTCGGGCGACAGTTCCGGCAGGGCCACCGCGTCAGATTACCCGCGGACGCGATCCCCCGCTCCCACGACGCACACCCATCCTCGGGCAGGGGCAGGGGCGGGTACCTAGGATTCAGGGGTGCGACGGGTGGTGCTCCGGTGGGTCGCGGCGTTCGTCGTGATCGCCGTCGTCGGAGCGGGATCGGTGGCGATGATCGTCGCGGTCGGCTTCGGCCCGGGAGCGTTCGTTACGGCGTACCTCGACGCCCTCGCCCGCCACGACGCGGCGAGCGCGCTCGCCCTGCCGGGCGTGGACGACGGGAGCGACGACGGCGACAGCCGCGCGCTGCTGACCTCCGCCACCCTGCCAGGGCTGAGCGGCATCCGCATCACCGACGACGTCGAGCACGACGGCGGCGTGCACCGCGTCACCGCGCACTGGACCTCGCGCGGCGCCGACGGGCAGACCTCGTTCGAGGTCGAGCGGATCGGAACCCGGTTCGGGGTGTTCCCGATCTGGGGCTTCGCGCAGAGCCCGACCGCGCAGCTCTCGCTCGAGGTGCGCAACGCGCGCGACGTCACCGCCGGCACGCAGTCCGTGCACACCCCGGGCGTCGGCGCCCACGACTACGCGCTTCTCGTGCCCGGCGACTACCGCTTCGTCCAGCGGACCGCGCTCGTCAGCTCCCCCGTGACGTCGGTGGTCGCCGACACCCCGGGCGAGCGGTTGTCGGCGACCGTCGACGTGGAGGCGACGCCGCGGCTCCTCTCCGAGGTGTCGACGCGGGTGCGCGAGCTGCTCGCCGGGTGCACCGCGCAGAAGGTGCTGTACCCGACCGGATGCCCGTTCGGCCAGGAGATCGACGACCGCGTCGTCTCCGACCCGGTCTGGTCGATCGCGCAGGAGCCCGTCATCCGGCTGGAGGGCGCCGGCGACGACGAGAGCTGGACGATCCCGGCCGTCCCCGGGACCGCGCACCTGAAGGTGCGGGTCGAGTCGCTCTACGACGGATCGACGTCCACCTTCGACAAGGACGTCCCGTTCACGATCCGCGCCACCGTCGCCCTCCACGCCGACGGCACGATCACGATCTCCGACGTGCGCTGACCATCTCCTGCATCGAGTGGCCGATTTCCGCCCTTCATCCGTGCGCGAAGGGCGGAAATCGGCCACTCGATGCAGGAGGCGGAGGCGAAGCGGGACGCGCGGCAGGGCGCGCGAGGGGGGCGGGTGCCTAGCGGCCCGCGCCGGACCGCTTCGCGAGCATCGCGTTGTACGCCTCCAGCTCGGCGTCGCCGTCCCGCTCCGCCTGCCGGTCGCGCCGCTTCGCCTCGCGCTCGTCGCTGCGACTCCACTGGATCGCGACCCCGATCGCGAGGATGACGGTCGGGATCTCGCCCACGCTCCACGCGATCCCGCCCGCGGCCTGCTGATCCTCGAGCGGCGTCGCGCCCCAGGTGCGCCCCATCGCCCCGTACCAGTCGGCCAGGAACAGCCCGTCGGTCGAGATGAGCGCGAGCCCGAAGAAGGCGTGGAACGCCATGACCACGAGCAGCAGGATGAGTCGGATCGGGTACGGCGGCCGGTTCGGCACCGGATCGATGCCCACGAGCGTCTGGGTGAACAGGTACCCGACGATCAGGAAGTGCAGGATCATCCACTCGTGCCCGACGTGATCGGTCGTCGCCCAGCGGAACAGCGGCGTGTAGTAGAAGACCCAGAGCGAAGCGACGAACAGCCCGCCGGCGACGAGCGGATGGGTGAGGATGCCGGCGGCCTTCGAGTGGACCGCGTACAGGATCCACTCCCGCGCCCCGCGACTGCCGTCGTCGCGCTTGTGGATCGCGCGCAGCGCGAGCGTCACCGGCGCCGACAGCACGAGCAGCACCGGGATCGCCATCGTGAGCAGCATGTGCTCGAGCATGTGGACGCTGAAGAGGTACTGCTCGTAGACGTTCGAGACGCCGCTGGTCACCCAGAAAAGCCCCGCCATCCCGACGAGCCAGAGAGCCGTCCGATACCAGGGCCAGCGGTCGCCGCGGCGCCGCAGCCGGATGACGCCCCACAGGTAGAAGACGACTCCGAAGGCGATGATCAGCACCCACAGCAGGTCGAAGTTCCATGCCGTGAGGTACTTGAGCGCGTCGATCGGCGGCGGGAGCGGCGAGCCGGTCAGGATCTCGGCCGGCGTCGAGTCGTCGCTCTGGGCGGCCGAGATCGCGACGACGGGGGGCGCGGTCACGGCCAGCCCGGCGGCGACGCCGGAGGCGACGCCCATGAAGGCGAGCTCGATGGTCGCCATGATCCAGAAGAAGCGCTGCGCCGCGGTGCGCCGCAGCCGCTCGATGAGCACCCGCCGCTGGAACACGCCGAACAGGCCCAGCGCCCCGAGCGCGGCCACCTTGACGAGCACGAGGATGCCGTACGGCGTGAGCAGCTTGTCCCACTCGGCGACGCGCAGGTCCGCGCTCACGACACCGGAGATCGCGACGACGATGAAGCAGATGAGGGCGAAGGTGGAGTAGCGCTCCACGATCGGGAGCAGCCGCTCGGCCATCCCGTTGCGCCGCTCCCGCCACTGCAGCATCGCGAGGATGAGCAGGCCGCCCACCCACAGGCCCGCGAACAGCACGTGCAGCCAGATCGCGGTGAGGGCGATGTTGTGGGTCGAGGAGTCGCCGGCGTGGCCGGACTCGGACAGCGGGATGAGGCCGAGCGCCGCGAGCGCCGCGACGAACACGAGCGCGACCTGGTTGCGGACCGCGAAGCACAGCACCGTGACGACGGCGCCGACGAGCGCCGTGGTCAGCCAGATGCGGCCGAGCTCCTGCTGGGTCAGGAACGAGCCGAGCCCCTGCCCGAACGCGGTGCCGAGGTTGGGGGCGCCGCCGCCGGCGGTCGAGTAGGAGAAGACGCAGCTGACGGCCGCGGCGACGGTCCAGACGCCGGCGCCACCGGCGGCGATGTCGAGGGCGCGGCCGTAGCCGTCGTCGTCCGTCGCGAAGGCGAAGATCGCCAGGCCCAGCCCGCCGAGCGCGACCGCGATGCCGAGGTTGACGAGCATCCGCGCCATCGGGGTGCCGTAGCGGACCACGGCCCCCGGATCCAGGGCGACCGGCGCGTCCGCGCCGTGCCCGAAGGCGAGCGCGCCGAGGAGCGCGACGAACGCGACGAGGAGGAGGACCGCAGGGGAGACGATCCGCGCGAGGCGGAGCACCCGACCAGGGTACGCGGACGCGGATGGGAGCCCGCACGGACGCGGAAGGCGCAGGCCCCGAGGGGGTCGGCGCCTTCCGGGGCGGTCTTACTTGGCGGCGGCCTTGAGCTTCGAGCCCGCGGTCACCTTGACGCCGTAGCCGGCGGCGATGTGGATCGCCTCGCCGGTCGC
>Ga0153956_1002767_pt1 | contig 12339 bp, 12 predicted proteins | sample TSFL040MetaG_FD_104704 | JGI IMG/M metagenome (GOLD analysis project Ga0153956, IMG submission 104704) | Attine ant fungus gardens microbial communities from Florida, USA - TSFL040 MetaG | ecosystem: Host-associated > Fungi > Mycelium > Unclassified | place: USA: Florida, Wekiwa Springs...
ATGGCGAGGCCGATGGCGGTCAGCGCCGCGCGCACGCGCTCGCGGCTTTCGGCAACGGCTTTGTCGCCAAGGCCCACGACATTGAAGATGCCCTGCGTGCCGTCGCCGATATGGACCTGAACGTCCACCTCGCGCGCCTCGATGCCTTCAAACGCTACGGTATAGATATGTGCGACGGTCATCCCGCGTATCCCCCGATACGCCGGAAGCATCGCGCGCAAGCGTCACATGCGCGTCACGAGTCTGTCAGGACTTGTCGCAGGGCCTGTCGCAAAATTTGTCGGAATCAGGAGAGCGCGATACCTGCCGCCAAACCCGCGATCAGGAAGCGCACGCAATAGCCGATGGTATGGGCGAAGGTGACGGCCGGATCGATCTTGATCCACATGCCGTTGGTGATGGTGGTGACCAGCGGCCCCGCCGCCGCCGCCAATGCGCCGACGATCAGCCCGCCCGAAATGCCCGTCACGCCGGCATATTCGCACAGCAACGCCACCGCCGCGGCCGTGATGAAACCCAGCGCGGTGGACGACATGATCGCCCCGCGCTCCGCCGCCTGCCCCGAACGCGGCCACCAGGTCTCGGGATATTTCTGATAGCGGTCGTGGAACAGCACGCCCATGAAGAACCAGTCGGTGAAGCTGGAGATGATGCCCGACGCGATGACGGCGGCGATGATCTTCCAGGTCATGACGGTTCCCTTCGTTCAACCGATGGCGTGCAGCACTTCCTTCTGGAACCACGCCACGCCCTGTTCATGCTTGGGCGAGAGGCGGCCGGTTTCGTAGATGCCGGCGTCAAGATTGCGCTGCACCTGCTCGCAGATCTTCTTGTCTTCGTCGGTGGTGATCTCCGAGGCGGCGATGTTGCGCTCCATCACCGCGCGCTCGATGTCGTCCGGGAAGAGATAAAGGTAATCCAGCCGCGTCATGTTGTGCCCGATGGGCCACATGCGCTCCATCAGAATGCCGTCGGCATAGACGTTCACGCCCAGACACGGCCACGACCACGCCCACAAGCCGCCCACCGGCGAGCCGTCGCGCGGCGGCGCGGAGTGGAACACGACCGGCGCCGACAGATCGACTTCGTATTTGCTCGCATCCACCGCCGAGTTCAGGAAGGGATGCACCAGCGGAATGTGATAGCCCTCGAGATAATTCTCCACATAGGTTTTCCAGTTGCAGGCGATGTCATGCGTCGTCTGGCGCTCGAAGCGGAATTTCTCCAGCGGCAGATGCGCGGTCTTCTCGATCAAGGGCGCGATGAATTTCGCCAGCGGCCCGGCGTCGTGATCCATGTTGATGAAGATGAAGCCGCGCCAGCTTTCGCAGCGCACGCTCTTCAAGGAATATTCGCGCGGATCGAAACCTTCCGCCGCCCCGAAATCGCGCGCGCTGGCGAGCCGGCCGTCCAGCGCATAGCGCCAGCCGTGATAACGGCACACCAGCTGGCCTTCGCACTTGCCCTGGCCGTCGTCGGCGAGCGGTCCGGCGCGGTGGCGGCAGACATTGTGGAACGCGCGGACCGCGCCGTCCTTGTCGCGCACCACGATGACGGGAAAGCCCGCCGCGTTCGTCGCCACATAGGAGTTCGGCGTCGCGATCTGGCTTTCATGGCCGATCAGCAGCCACGACTTGGCGAAGATTTCTCGCCTTTCCGTTTGGTAAAGTTCGGCGTCGCGATAGAAGCGCGCGGGCAGGGTCTCGGGCGAGGACGGGCGTATCTGGTTCATGGGCGAAATCTAGCCGAAATCCCGCGCCCTTGCGAACGCCAGTTCCGCCCCCTACCGTGACCGGCAACGCTATTCCAATCCGAGATTTCCATGACCGTGAGCAAACGTTTCGAAGGCACAGACAAGTACGTCGCGACCGAAGACCTGCGCGTCGCCGTCAACGCATCCATCGCGCTGCAGCGCCCGCTCCTCATCAAGGGCGAGCCGGGCACCGGCAAGACGGAGCTGGCTTTCCAGGTCGCCGACGCGCTGAAGGCGCCGCTGCTCACCTGGCATGTGAAGTCCACCACCAAGGCGCAGCAGGGCCTCTACGAATATGATGCGGTGACGCGCCTGCGTGACAGCCAGCTCGGCGACGAGCGCGTGAAGGATGTGAAGAACTACATCAAGAAGGGCAAGCTCTGGGAAGCGTTCGAGGCGAAGGAGCGCCCGGTGCTGCTGATCGACGAGATCGACAAGGCCGACATCGAATTCCCGAACGACCTTCTGCTCGAGCTCGATCGCATGGAATTCTTCGTCTACGAGACGGGCGAGACGATCAAGGCCAAGCAGCGCCCGATCATCCTCATCACCTCGAACAACGAAAAGGAATTGCCGGACGCGTTCCTGCGCCGCTGCTTCTTCCACTACATCAAGTTTCCGGATCGCGACACGATGCAGAAGATCGTCGACGTGCATTATCCGGACATCAAGCAAAAGCTGGTCTCGGAAGCGCTCAACGTCTTCTACCAGATCCGCGACGTGCCGGGCCTGAAGAAGAAGCCGTCCACGTCCGAGCTGCTCGACTGGCTGAAGCTGCTGCTCAACGAAGACGTGCCGCCGGAAGCGCTGAAAGAGAAAGACCCGACCAAGCTCATCCCGCCGCTGCACGGCGCGCTGCTCAAGAACGAGCAGGACGTGCACCTGTTCGAACGCCTCGCGTTCCTGGCGCGGAGAGAAGCGCGGAATTAGTTTTCCGTTCTAATCCTCACGCGTCATGGCCGCCCTTGTGGCGGCCATCCATTTTCCAGAGGTCTGCGTTAATGGATGGCCGGGACAAGCCCGGCCATGACGGTTTTTGGATTATTCCCGGGCCGTGACAGTATGAGACCATGAAGCCGACCGCGCTTTTCCTGTTCGTCCTTCTGGCGTCCCCTGCCTTCGCCCAATCCGCCGCCGATCCGTTCAAGGACGGTCCCGGTTACGCGAAGATCCATGTCGCGTCCGGCTTTGTCTGTCCCGCCGCCATCGGTCCGTTCGAGCGCGACGCGCAAGGCGAGAACGATGTGCAGACCGGCTCCGACCTCTGTTCTTATGCGGCGCTGGATGGCGTCTATGGCACCATCGTGCTGACGCCGCTCACCGGGCCTTACGATCCCAAGGCCTCGCTCGCGTCCAAGTTCATCGAGCAGGAAGGCACCGGCGGCAAGAAGATCGAGGAGAAGACCGTGCGCCTCGGCGCGAAGAACCCGCTCACCGTCTACACCCGCACCTACCGCACGGCGCGCGCCGAGTCGCTGGAGTACCGCACGCTCTTTGCCGGCACGCAGGTGGGCAACTGGTCGGTGGAAGTGACGGTGGAATTTGCCGACCCGCGCGACACCGCATCCGAGAAGCTGTTCCTCAACTCCGTCTTCGCCGCGGCGGCCAAGGACATCACGCCCGCGCCGCAATGATCCGGCGAAGGAGTTATCGTTAAGACGGTTGTGTGACGGCGCGCGCTGGCGCAACCCGGCGGGGCGGGATAGAGTTATATCCGAGCGGGTTTTCTGGGGTCTCTTCATGCGTCCGGTTCTTTTTGCCTGTGCCGTTGCTTCGGTTCTGGCTTTCGCCGTCTTTCCGTCTGTCGCGCAGGATCAGCCGGCGGCCAGCCCGCTGTCGCCGGTCACCAATGTGCTCAGCAAGATCACCAACTCGCCCGACGGCTGGACCAAGAACCTGGACGGTTCTTACCGGCAGGCCGCCAGCGGCGTGCTTTGCCCGTTCCAGTTCAAGCGCTTCGAGCTGGAGAATGTCTCCGGTCCGTCGACGGAGAATCCGAACATCATCGGCGCGTGCCGTTATCACGACGGCAATGGCCGTTCCGGCTCCATCCGCATCCGCAAATATGTCGAAGGCTGGGGCTCGGACCAGTCGCTGGCCGAGAACGACAAGCGCCTGATGGACGGCGGGCCCGATGCGCCGCCGATGCTGATGCGCGCCAGCGTGGACAAGCGCACCGCCGCCTCGCGCCTGACCGTGACCACGGTGCGCAACGGCTATCTCATCGATTGCAGCGTGGCGCAGATCGAGCGCTCCACGCCCCGGGGCGACTTCCCGCTCTATTGCACGACGATCCCGCCGAAATAACGCGGCGGAAGCGGGCTCTTTCGGGTCTTTACGACATCCGCCAAACAGGGGGAGAATGGGCTTAACCGCTATCGGGTGAGCCTATGTTCTTTCAATTCTTCGACGAGCTGCGCAGCGCGCGCGTTCCGGTGACGCTCAAGGAATATCTGGCGCTGATGGAAGCGCTGGATAAGGGCGTCATCGATCTGAAGATCGACGACTTCTATTATCTCGCCCGCGCCGCGCTGGTGAAGGACGAGCGCAATCTCGACAAGTTCGACCAGGTGTTCGGCCATGTCTTCAAGGGCATGGAGAATATCGACGGCACCTTGCTGGCGCAGATTCCCGAAGAGTGGCTGAAGGCGCTCACCGAGAAATTCCTCTCCGAAGAAGAGAAGAAGCAGATCGAGGCCATGGGCGGCTGGGAAAAGCTCATGGAGACGCTGAAGGAGCGTCTGGAGGAACAGAAGAAGCGCCACGAAGGCGGATCGAAGATGATCGGCTCCGGCGGAACGTCTCCCTTTGGTAACTCCGGCTACAACCCGGAAGGCGTGCGCATCGGCCAGGACAAGGGCCGTCACGGCAAGGCCGTGAAGGTGTGGGACAAGCGCGAATACAAGAACCTCGACGACAGCGTCGAGCTTGGCACGCGCAACATCAAGGTGGCGCTGCGCCGCTTGCGCAAATGGGCGCGCGAAGGCGCCGAAACCGAGCTTGATCTCGACGGCACGATCAAGAACACCGCGAACAAGGGCTATCTCGACCTGAAGCTGGTGCCTGAGCGGCACAACACCGTGAAGGTGCTGATCTTCTTCGACATCGGCGGCTCGATGGATGCGTATATCAAGCTCTGCGAGGAATTGTTCAGCGCCGCGAAGACCGAATTCAAGCACATGGAATTCTTCTACTTCCACAACTGCCTCTATGAGAGCGTGTGGAAGGACAACCGCCGCCGGCACAACGAGAAGAGCAACACCTGGGACGTGCTGCACAAATTCCCGCACGATTATAAAGTGATTTTTGTGGGTGACGCGACCATGTCACCCTACGAGATCACCTATCCGGGCGGCAGCGTGGAGCACTGGAACGAGGAAGCGGGCGCTGTGTGGCTGGACCGTGTAACGCAGATCTACGAGCACGTCGTGTGGCTGAATCCCGTCGCGCCCAAGCACTGGGACTACACGCCCTCTATCGGCCTCATCCAGCAAATCCTCGGCGACCGCATGTATCCGCTGACCTTGCAGGGGTTGGATAGCGCGATGCGGGAATTGAATAGATAGGTTTGCGCCACGCGCTGCCCCACCCACAACTGTCATGGCCCGCAAAAGCGGGCCACCCAGGTGACGCTGTGCGGGCCATCAAAGATTTTTCTCTGCGACTCCGCGCCTCTGCGTGAATCCTTTTTTGCACGCAGAGCCGCAGAGACGCGGAGGTTCGGCAAGTCCTGCTGAATATTCGCAGGTTTCAACTGGGTGGCCCGCTTTTGCGGGCCATGACACATCTAGGTGGGAGTGGTCGAACTACAGCGACGATCCCTCCACACCCATCTCCTTGCGGATGATCGACACCGGCACCAGACCCGAGTTCATGAACTGGTCGTGGAATTTGGTGAGGTTGAAGTTCGCGCCTTGCTGCTTCATCGCATCCGCGCGCAGCTTCAGGATCTCCAGTTTGCCCAGCGTATAGGAGTAGTAGCCGGGATCGTTGGTGCCGCGCTTGGCTTCGCCTGGCGCAACCGCCGGTGACTGGAAGCACTGCTTCTCCAGCATGTCGATGTCCTGCTCCAGCGTGATCTGGCCGGTGTGCATCTTGATCGAACCGATCAGGCGGCAATCGCGCAGCAACGCGTCGTTGATCTGCGCCAGCCGCACCTTCGCACCGCCTTTGCTGAGGCCCTGCTCGATCATCATCTGCTCGCTGTAATGCGCCCAGCCTTCGGTGGTGGTGTAGGAGCCCGTCATCTTTCGCACCAGCGACCAGCCGGGATTGGCGTGCTGGAAAAGATACTGCGTGAAATGCCCCGGCAGCGATTCATGCACCGTGAGGTTCTGCAGGAAGGAGCGGTTGAAGTAGGAGAGCAGCTTGTCCTGCCGCGCCTTGGGCCATGTCGGCTCCGGCGGCGTGATGAAGTAATACGCCTTGGTGGCGTGCGTCTCGAACGCGCCGGGCGCATCGGTTTGCCCGAAGATCACCGCGCGGGCGAAAGGCGGCGTCGGCGCCACTTCCGGCAGCATCTTCGACGGCAGTGTGAGAATGTGATGGTCGTCGATGAACTTCTGCAGCCCCACCAGCCCGTCGCGCGCGGTGGAGATGAGATGCGCGGCATCGGGATGATCCGCTTCCACCTCGTCCATCGCCTTGTCGGGGTTCTTGGGATCGACCAGCTTCTCGGTGGCGATGTAGTCTGCGCGGTCTTTCGCCAGCTGCGCTTCGCCCGCGGCGAGAACCTTCTCCACCGGCACATCGACGAGATCGCTGGCGAGCAGGCGTTGCAGATTGGCGCGGCCCAGGACGAAGGAGCCATGCGCGTTCGGCTTCTGCGCCGTCAGCCATGCCTTGAAATCGTTCGCCGCGGCGACAGCCGCCTTGGTGGAGTCCGCAAGCTCTTTTTGCAGCGCGGGGTCGTTCACGTCCTTGAACGCCGCCGGCACATCCTTGCTCAGGAAGTCGATGCCGCCGCTGAGATTGTCCAGCGCCACATCGACGAATACCGCGGGCATGTCGACGAGGTTCTTCTTCGCATTCGCCAGCATCGCGGGCATCAGCTTCTCGCGCGCGATGGTGCTCTTCATGCGCTCGGGCAGCGGCGCGAAGTCACGCTCCATCAATCCGAACGCCGCATAGGTGAGAAGGTTCACGTAATTGCCCGGATCGTGCTTCCAGGTCTGCAAGGTCTCTTCCTGCAGAAGCTGCCCGTCGATCGCGCCCAGAAGAATGTCGCGGTCATCGCGATCCTTCTGCGAAAGCTTGGTGCCGTCCACCGCGCGCAGCTTGGCCTGCGTATCCTTCAGCGCGGCGATCTCGTGTGCGAAACCCGCCGCGGACACGTCGTCCAGCGTGCCGTCATAGCGATGGATGCCGGTCACGGTGGCGCCGGCCGGGTGCATCTGCCACTGCGCCTTATAATAGGCTTTCACGATCCCCTGATAGGTGTCCGTCACGGAAGCCTGCGCCGCTGTCGTCGCCAGAACAGCCGCCGAGCAGAACGCCAGCGTCGTCTTCAAAGCCATGGTATCCCCCTTAAGAACGAAGCGGCGCGAAGCCTCGCACCATCGGGCGGCGCAACACAAGCCGATGCGCTGCGGCAATTCCGGGCTATAGTGCCGCTCATAAAATGTGGGGCCAGGGAATGCCGGAAACATCCGTCCGCAATGCCACGCGCGCAGACTTCACGCCGCTGTCCCAATCCCTGGCGCGCGCGTTCTACACCGATCCGGTGTTCTCCTATTTCCTGCCGGACGATTCCAAGCGCCTGAAGAAGCTCGAGACCGTGATGGGCATCCTCTTCAAGCTGGGCCTGCCGCATCGCGCCTGTTTCACGACGACGAATTACGAGTCCGTCACCTTGTGGCGTCCGCCGAACGAATGGGACGTGCCGCTCTGGGCCTACATCGTCAACGGCCCCGCGCTGCTCTCCACCTTCGGCGGCAGCATCGGCCGCGTGCTCGGCACATTGGACATGATGGAGAAGGCGCATCCGCACACGCCGCACTGGTATCTGCAGACCATCGGCACCGATCCGGCGTTTCAGGGCAAAGGGTATGGCGGCGTCATCATGCGCCACACGCTGGCGATGGCGGACGCCGCGCACATGCCGTGCTATCTGGAGTCGAGCAAGGATACGAACATCCCGATCTACAAAAGCTTCGGCTTCGACGTGACCGGCGAGATGCAGGTGCCGGGCGGTCCGAAGATATGGCCGATGTGGCGCGCGCCACGTTGAGCACGTGACACGAGTCACGCGGAACAATGCGAAGCGTCATGCGTGGCGACGGCTCATAAGCCGTTGAATGAGTAACCCTATTTCGGCCCCATTGTTCGCTATCGTACACACTCATTCTTTGTCGCGCACTTTACAGTCTTGGTGGGGGTTGCCCGCCAAGCTAAAATCGACTCTTCGAACGAAAGTCCCGCCTATCACTTATCTCGACAACAACGCCGCCATGACCTCCGCGCTTCTGGAAGCGGAGCGCAACATCCTCTCGCGCATCGCCATCGGCGGTCCGCTGGAAGAGGTGTTGCGCGATATCGTGCTGCTTGTCGAGAAGCCGTCGAATGGCGAGATGCTGGCCTCGATCCTGTTCCTGTCGGACGACGGCAAGCATCTGCGCGAAGCCGCAGCGCCCAGTTTGCCCGATGAATATAACGCCGCCATCGATGGGATCGCCATCGGCATGGGTGTCGGTTCCTGCGGCACGGCCGCGTTCACCGGCCAGCCGGTCTTCGTTTCGGATATCGCGAACGACCCTTTGTGGAAGGACTTCCGCGATCTGGCGTTGGCGCATGGTCTTCGCGCCTGCTGGTCCGTGCCCATCCGCTCGGTGGATGGCCGCGTGCTCGGCACCTTCGCCAATTATTATCGCGAGCCGAAAGAGCCGACCGAGCGCGACACCGAAGTCATTTCGATGGTCGCGCAGACCACGGCGATCGCCATCGAGCGCCATCGCCGCGAGCTGGACCGCCAGCGCTCCGAGGAGAAGCATATGCTTCTGGTGCGCGAACTGAATCATCGCGTGAAGAACATTTTCGCGCTCGCCAATTCGCTTGTCGTCATGAGCGCGCGCTCGGCGAATTCGGCCGACGAGCTTTCCAGGGCCGTGCAGGGCCGTCTCAGCGCGCTCAGCCGCGCGCATGAACTTGTGCAGCCCGGTTATGCCGGCGACGACATGCAATCGAGCGACGTGCCGTTGCGCACGATGTTCGCCGATATCCTCGCGCCCTATCGTATCAGCCATGTCGAAGACCGCGTGACGATGACCGGCGCGGATGTCGGCATCGCGCCGGACGCCGTCACCTCGCTGGCGCTGGTGCTGCATGAGCTGGCGACCAATGCCGCAAAATATGGCGCGCTCTGCGGCGAACACGGCACGATCGACCTGTCGTGGACATTGACCGACACGACGCTCGACATCGTCTGGCGCGAACGCGGCGGCCCGCCTGTTGCCGCGCCGCCCGAACGCTCCGGTTTCGGCACCACGCTCGCCCGCCGCTCGGTGGAAAGCCAGCTTGGCGGCAAAATCGCGCATGATTGGGCACCCGAAGGATTGCGCGTTGCGATCTCCCTTCCGCGTGCCACACTCCTGCGGGAATGATCGACCACGTTTCGATTGCCGTCTCCGACCTGAAAGCCAGCGCCGATTTCTATCGCGCCGTGCTGGGCCCGCTCGGCCTTGTGCAGCTTGTCGACCGTTCGCCCGCCACCATCGGCTTCGGCAAGAAATATCCTGAGTTCTGGCTGAACGCGCGCGAAGGTCTTGCGCCGCAGCCGGAAACGACCGGCATCCATATCTGCCTGCGCGCACCAAGTGACGTTGCGGTACGCGAATTCTTCGACGCCGCAATCGCGCGCGGCGGCAAAAGCGCCGGCGACCCCGGCCCGCGCCAGGCCGCCTTCACCACCTATTTCGGCGCGTTCGTGTTCGATTTCGACGGCAACAAGATCGAAGCCGTGCACTTCCCGCCGCTGGGCAAAGGCGGCGGCACCGAAGGCACGACGTCCTCCTAATCACCTCCCCCTTGTGGGGAGGTCGACAATTCGCGCAGCGAATTTCGGGTGGGGGGATAGCGTCAAGCCACCCCCCACCCGGATCGCTTCGCTCTCCGACCTCCCCACGAGGGGGAGGTGATGAAAGCGCTTGCGCGGTCGGTGGATGCGCTGTCCGATGCGCCGATCAACCGGAGCCCGCGCCATGCTGAAACTGCATCATCTCAACAATTCGCGTTCGCAGCGCATCCTGTGGCTGCTGGAAGAATTGGGCACGCCCTATGAGCTGGTGAAATATCAGCGTGGGACGCCGGTGCCGCTGGCGCCGCCGGAATTGAAGGCGGTGCACCCGCTCGGCAAATCGCCGGTGATCGAAGATGGCGACATCAAGATCGCGGAGTCCGGCGCGGAGGTCGAATACATCATCGACACCTATGGCAACGGCAAGTTCAAGCCGAAGCCCGGCACCAAAGAATACTGGCAATATATCGAGTGGATCCAGTTCGCCGAAGGCTCCGCGATGCTGCCGCTGATGCTGGCGCTTTATACGTCGATGCTGGGCGACGGCGCCGCGCCCTTAAAGCCGCGCGTGGACAGCGAAATCGACAATCATCTCTCGTTCATGGACAAGGCGCTCGGCAGCAACGACTTCTTCGTCGGCAACACGCTGACCGGCGCGGATTTCATGCTGATCTTCGTCTGCGAAGCCGCCGGCGCGCGGCTGGAGCCCTACAAGAATCTCGTCCGCTACCGCGACGCCATCCACGCCCGCCCGGCCTACAAGCGCAGCATCGAAAAGGGCGGCCCTTACGCGCTGATGAGCCGGTAACGAAAGTCAGTCGAATCCTTTTCCATTCTGATAGACGGTCCCGAACCCACCGGAACCGTCCGGCTTCAGTGCGCGTGCGACCAGAAAAGAAAAGTCCCGCGAATAATCTGAATGTGTCGCGATAAAAGCGTTGATGAAGTCTCGGTTAGATTTGTCGGCTTGCTCATCACCATTCCAAGTCGTTTGCGGAAGCTGAAATATCAAGCCGATCTTTCCTGCCACACCGATAATGCTGACCTGCTGAACGATATATTTTTTGCCTTGCATATCCCACGTGAAAGGCGGTTTTCCCATAAGTTCTGAGGGTGCCTGAAGCTTCGAAAGATCTTCTTGCAGCGGTTGTGCAACGCCGAGCTGGAAGGACGGGCCGAAATTGGAAATGCTCGCAGCGGCTATATAGAGAAGTGTGGCGTTGAAAGCGTGATGAGAGTCGCGTTCGCTTCTTGCCTTCTGCAATAGGTCTCCAGGAGTAAGTCCAACGATGCTGGACGGATTTGCATTGAAGCACGCGACGCGCCAATCGTTTCCATTCGGCAAAAGCCAAAACGTGAATGCCCAATCATTGTTTCGTGCTTTGGCTGAAATCCAAACGTGGCCCTGATCGAAGCCGGGTTTTATCTCCACTGCGACCCATTTGTCGTCGGCTAGCGTCCCGCAAACAGTGCGAGTATTAGGTCCGCCGCCCTTACTTTGAACGAAATATGTATGCGCGACGGTCGGCGGATCGAACGGCGCGGCAGTCTTTTGCAGAACGCCAGATATCTCGGCGAGCTTTTCTTCGGGTGCCGACTTCTGTGCATCGGGAGTCATCATTCCAAAGGCTTTCGCTGTATCGCCCGCAAGGAACGCTTGCAAAAAGGACATCGCGCGATCCTGCATGGCCCCACGGGTCGCCGCTGGAATTTCCGTGTCTTGCTGACATATCCCAGCGTTGACGCCGGCGTTGAGCTTTATAAAGCCAGTAGAATATGCGACCGCGCCACCCAGCACGATCAGCACCAGGAATGTCAGTATTGCTTTTCCCATGTCTCCCCCCAATTCTCGCGCCGGACTATTCTGCTAGTCTAACACAAATATTAGACGTTGAGACGCGATGTGAATGGAGTGCCAATGAAGCCGACCAGCCCGCCTGCCATCGGTAAAGACGAACGCAAACAGCGTATCGCTAACCTCTGCGCCGAGATGGAGCGCGCCGGCGTCGCTGCCGTGCTCATCGGGCCCACGACATCGTTGCGTTATTTCACCGGCTTCTCCTGGCATCCGTCGGAACGCTTTACCGGCGCGCTGATCCATAAGAACGGCAAGGTCGAATATATCACGCCCGGTTTCGAGAAGGACAAGGTCGCGCAGGTCATCGGCATCGATGGCGAGATCCATGTCTGGCAGGAAGAGGAAAGTCCTTACGCGCTCATCCAAAGCCGTTTGCCGAGCGGCAAGCTCGCGGTGGACGATTCTGTGGCGCTGTTCACCTTCCTGGGCCTGCGCGGCGTGTTCGGCGACGAACGCCTCGTCAGCGCAGGGCCACTGATCAATGCACTCCGCCGCATCAAGTCGAAAACCGAACTGGCGCTGATGCAACACGCCAAGAACGTTACCCTTGAAGTGCAACGCCGCGTTTGGAAGCATCTCAAAGCCGGCATGCGCGCCAGCGAGGTGGAGAAGTTCATCGACGCCGAACACCGAAAGCTCGGCGGCAGCGGCAACATCTTCTGCATCGTCTCCTTCGGCGAAGACACGTCGCTGCCGCATGGCGGCGAAACCGATCGC